>TBL_comb47_HYPODRAFT_10001094_pt1 | contig 35624 bp, 26 predicted proteins | sample TroBogypolimnion_40_FD_10682 | JGI IMG/M metagenome (IMG submission 10682)
CTATGACCAATTAATTCATAAGGCAGATTCCTGCTATTTTCAAAAGAATTTTAGTTTAGCGAAAGAGTTTTTCAAAAAAGCCTTCGAATGTAATCCCAAAACTAAAAAGGGATTTTATAATGCCGCCTGTGTTGCCGCCTTGGCCAATGATAAAGACCTGGCTTTTACATGGCTCGATATAGCCATTGTGAATGGGTTTGACAATATAAATCAAATAAATGCAGATGCCGATCTTCAATATCTGCATAGTGACACCAGGTGGCTTAAGATCAACCGGGATTTACAGGATAAAGCAGATCTGCTGGAAGCAAACCATGACAAGCCACTTCAAAAAGAATTAATCGCCATCTTTTATGAGGATCAGGCTATCAGGCATCAATTAATTGAAGCTCAGAAGCGAATTGGATATAAGGGCAATACAGTTGATAGTATTGGAAAAATCATGAAATATAAAGACAGTATTAACCTGAATAAAATTGAAAAAATAATCTCTGAGAAGGGATGGGTAGGCAAGGATAAGGTCGGACAACAAGCAAGTACTACAATATGGTTGGTTATTCAACATTCGGATTTAAAAACACAGCAAAATTATTTGCCAATAATGAGAGATGCCGTGAAAAAAGGAAATGCAGATGTTGGCTCATTAGTCTTATTGGAAGACCGGGTTGCCCTGGCTGAAGGTAGAAAACAAATTTATGGAAGTCAGATCGGCACAAACCCGACAACCGGAAAACAATTTGTTTTACCGCTTGAAGACCCTGATAATGTGGATAAAAGGAGAGCTGAGGTCGGACTGGAACCGTTATCTGAATATGTTAAAAACTGGAATATAATCTGGGATGCAGAAACCTACAAAAAGGAAAATCAACAATCAAAAAAATAAAAACTAATCACGTCCTGTTCAGTTAGTGAGCGGGTGATTATTCAGGACATGAATATTCACCCGGTCACTCTATCGGGGGCTGTTTATTACAGCACAAACTCATTCCCCGATTCGGGAATCTCGATATCCCCAAATCCGGCCTCCTTCATCCGATCCCTATAGAACAGTTGGGCCTCGTAATCGCCGTGAACCAAAAAGGTCTTCTTAAGCAGTTTTTTATCCTGGCATTTCAGGAAATCAAGCATCTCGTTGTAATCGCCATGACCGCTGAACGCCTCAATGCGCTCGATCTTAGCATTAACTGCATAATTGACGCCAAATATCGAGACCACTGGTTCGCCATTTATAATTTTAGCTCCCAGGGTTCTTGGGGCGCAATACCCAACACATAAAATCGTATTTCTAGGATTCGAGATGTTATTGGCCAGATGATGCTTAATCCGCCCGGCCTCCATCATCCCTGAAGCAGAAATGATTACGCAGGGCTTTTTAATGTTATTGAGTTTTTTAGACTCTTCGGTGGTCTTCACATAATGCAGTGAATTGAATCCGAACGCATCATCTTCCTGTTCTATGACATCGAGCACCTCCTTATTAAAGCATTCGGGATGCATCCTGAAAATATCGGTGGCATTAACTGCCAGCGGACTATCCACATAAATCTGAACTTTTGGGAGCCGTCCGTCATTAAAGAAATTATTCAGGGAGTAAACCAACTCCTGGGTACGACCTATCGCAAATGAAGGGATAATTAGTTTTCCTTCCCTGTCGACACATGCTTCCTTCACAACGCGCAGCAAATCCTCCTCCGCAGCTTTAATATGAGGATGGAGACGATCACCATAAGTGGATTCGGTAATCAGGTAATCAACCTGCGCAAAAGGTTCCGGGGCCTTGAGGAGTCGGCTCGAAGGTCTGCCAATATCACCGGTATAACCAATTTTAGTAACCTTTCCGTTTTCAGTGATTTCAATGACTGCTGTACCCGCTCCCAACAAATGGCCGGTTGTTGTGAACCTCACCTTAACGTTATCGCTAATGTAAAATTTCCTGTTCTGGGCCGTTCCGATGAAAAGTTCCATACAATTCAGGGCATCCTGTCGCACATAAATAGGTTTGACCGGGGGTAATCCCTGGCGGGCCCTTTTCTTATTATGCATTTCGGTATCACTCTCCTGGATATGACCACTATCCGCAAGCATAATCGCACACAAATCGCGGGTAGCATTTGTACAGATCACCGAACCCCGGAACCCCAGCCTGTAAACATAGGGAATCAGTCCGGAATGGTCAATATGAGCATGAGAGAGGATTATATGATCAATCTCGCCGGGTTCGAATCCCAGATTGCGGTTCATCGCATCGGTCTCCTGCCCTTTTCCCTGAAACATTCCACAGTCAAGAAGGATTTTTTTGCCGTTGTCCAGCGTGATCAACGTCTTGCTGCCGGTTACTTCACGGGCAGCACCCAGGAATTTTATTTTCATAGCTCAGTCATTTTAAATTAGCCAAAGGAAATTAGCTTCATTGATAATCGATATTCCGGATAAGCAAATGGTTTTCGTAAGAAAGGTTCAGAGATCCGACTTATCCCTTAATCTAAGGCTTAAATTAAGACCTAAAGGTAGAAAAATTCAACTTAACTTATTAAACATTTAAAAATTAATATCCCATATTCCGGCAGCCTTTTCCAGCTCGACCAAGGACACGGCCCGGTTAAAAAGTGTCTCAAAATAGTTCTGCTGAATGTCATTATAGGTACGCTGGGCATTCAGCACCTCGAGCAGGGAGGTTTCACCCCGGCTATAACTGTAGATTTTCCCTTTCCGGACAATCTGAGCGCTTTCAAGCATCCCGTGATCATAGCTTTCAACCTGTTTGCAGGCCGCTGTATAATTTTGCATCGCCTGCGCAATCTCAGTACTGATCTGCAGTTCAGCCTTTTCATAAAGCACTTCAGATTGGGAGATTTGAAATTGGGCTTGTTTCAGTTCCCCTTTGTAATGATTTGAGAATTTCAATGGAATCGCGATTCCGGCTGAGACCGTGGCAAAAGATGGACCGTAACTTTCAATATAAGAACTGTTACTGATCCCTAGCGTCAGATCCAGGTCGATATTCCGCTCCTTTTGTGCCAATCTTAACGCCTTATGAGCCACCTCTTTATTATAAAGGGCGGCCACAAGATCGGCCCGATTATTCCGGGCTGTTATGATCAGATCAGCCATCACAAACTGTCGGGGCTTAAAGGCCAGTTCCCCATCTGGAATCATAAGGGTATCCGGCTTAAGGCTTCCTGTCATTTGGGAAAGCTGAATATAGGAGTTTCGCAGATCAGCTTCTGCCTGCAATAATTCATTGAATAAGGAACCCGCTTCCAGCTTACTTTGGACGGCATCAATTTCCATGATACTTCCAAGCTTTAACCGAATGCTGTCGGCCTCGGCCAGCCGTTTCATGGTCTGATACGAGTTGAGTTTGACCGCATAGAGCTGTTTTTGCTTCAGCGCTTCGAGAAAAGTTTCTGCCGACTGAGCTTCAAGATTCCGGAAAAAATCGGAGAGCAAGGCTTTTGAAAGTTCGTGTTCAGTTTTGGCAAGGTCAATCCTTGCCCTTCGTTTTCCAAAAAGATCAACCGACTGATCCAGACCGGCGGAAACGCCATTCCCCGTGGTTAAATGGCCATTGTGGTCCTGCGACATACCAAATGATAAGGTAGGATCCGGAAATATTCTGGCAATTTCGATTGCTGCCTCTGCTTTACTCACCTCGTAACGCTCTGCGGCATAATCGAGATTATGCTTCCTGACCAGATCCATATACTCATTGAATTTAAGACTGCCATTGCGGAAGGGAATGTCGTTCTGGCAAAAGGAAGTGTGCACCTGAGACAGAAGGGTGATCAGGCATATCGTAAATATTCTCATCTGTAAAATCTTAATTTATCAGTGAACTGGTTCATAGTCTTCGTCTTTTGACCATTTCTTTTCGGAAAGGTAGTACAAAGCCGGCAATACATAAAGTGTGATCAGTGTTGCGAACAGCAATCCATATACGATTACCGTTGCCAACGGGCGCTGTACATCAGAGCCTATACCGGTTGAGAGTGAAGCAGGCAGCAATCCCAAAACGGCGACTGTGGCGGTCATCATCACGGGTCTTAGCCGGTGACCGGCGCCGGAGAGTACGGCATCTTTCAACTTCAATCCCTGCCTTCGCAGTGCATTGATATGGGAGATCATGATCACCCCGTTTTGAATGGAAACGCCAAAAAGGGCGATAAAGCCGACTGCCGAGGAGACATTCAGTGTCATTCCCCGCACATTCAGGGCAAGCATCCCGCCAAACAAAGCCAGCGGAACGATCCCCATCAATAGGCTCGCCTGACGAAGCTTCCCAAAAGTCCCGAACAAGATTAAAAACATGATCGCCAGTGCAAGCGGGACAATAAAACCAAGCCGTGCATAAGCCCTGTTTTGGTTTTCGAATTGGCCGCTCCAGACTACATTGCACTTTTCGTGGTTATAATTCATACTCTGAGCTATTTTCCTGCGGGCAGTGTTTAAGAATTCGGTGAGATCGATTCCTCTCAGGTTGATTCGCAAGGCAATATAACGTTTATTCATCTCACGGGTAATCGTGCTTGCTCCGGTGCTTAACTTGATATCTGCAACCTGAGAAAGGGGAATTTTCGCCCCGGAGCCTGAGGTAAGCATCAGGTTGCCGATTTTCTCAGGGGTATTCCGGCTGTTCTCGTTATATCGACAAATCACATCATATACTTTATTGCCAATGAAAATCTGCGATATTGCCTGACCGCCAATCGCAACTTCAATCAATTCAGCAACATCCGATACATTCAGCCCGTACTGGGCAATCTTGTCCCGGTTAGCCTGGATCTGCAACTGGGGTAATGGCAACTCCTGGTCAATGGCAAGGTCTGCGGCACCCGGAATTGTTTTGAGCACGTTTAAAACATTTTCGGCTACTTTCCGGCTCTCTTTCATATCCTCACCATAGACTTTTATGGCCAGATCGCTGTGGGAGCCCGCTATCTGGTCCATCACCATATCGAAAATCGGCTGTGAAAAAGCAACCGAATACCCCGGCATCGATTCAAGTTCCTTAGACATGTCGTCAATAAGATCGCTCTTTCTTCTGCCATGTTTCCACTCTTTATACGGTTTTAACCCGATTGAGGATTCGATATGAGAAAGCGAAAACGGATCGACGCCCTGATCGTCTCGACCTGTCTGGAGCATCACATAGGTTACTTCATCATATTTCAACAGCCGATGGCGCAGGGTATCGCTCATCTCCCTGGATTTATCAAGTGAGATGCCCGGAGGAAGCTGAACTTGTAACCATAAGGAGCCTTCATCCAATTGAGGCAGGAAATCCTTTCCAACGGTAATGGTCAGAAGGATGGCACCAACCAACACGATTCCCAACGGAAGAAATACAGACTGAGGTTTACGGATAATTCTTGTGGTCTGCCGTTTATAAACAGTGGTAATTTTTTCCAGCCAATTATTGTGATAGCTCTTCTGCGGATTTTTATAAAGGACATAAGCCAAACCGGGAATCAGGAGTAATGCCACAGACAAAGCCCCAAGCAGGGCGTAACCAACCGTGAAAGCCATTGGAGTAAAAAGCTTTTTCTCAACCCTTTCAAAGGCAAATAGCGGCAAATAAGCTGTTATTATAATGATTGAGGAGAAGAAGACAGGTTTTGCAACCTCCAGAACCCGCTCAACAATCGATTTTTCGTCAAAGGTCATCTCCGGATGGTCTTCCCGTTTCTTCAGGATTGTCTCCATCATCACGATCGCCCCATCTACAATAATTCCGAAATCGATTGCCCCCAGAGACAGAAGATTTGCCGGAATATCGGTCATCAGCATCAATCCGAAAGCAATAAGGAGAGCAACGGGAATCGTTATGGCTACCAGCAAGGCACCGCGCCAGCTTCCCAGGAAAACTATGAGTACAATAAGAACAAGCAGAATCCCTTCGATTAGGGTGTGTGAAACCGTGTTTAATGTTGTTCCTACCAGATCTGTCCGATCAAGGAACGGGTGTATTTTAACCCCTTCGGGTAAGATATCGTTATTAAGTTCCTCCACCGATTTATGAACTTCAGCCAGCACCCTCGACGGATTTTGAAACCTGAGCATCTGAACTGTCCCCTCGATACTTTCGGAATAATTCCTGGTTCGGTCTGAAAAGCTTAGGGTCCCTTTTCGTTCAACACTACCATATTTAAGATCTCCCAGATCTTTGATGAACACGGGAACCCCATTTTCGGTCTTGACCACAATCTTCCCCAGATCACCCAAATCCTTCACGAGACCTATCCCACGGATGACGTAGCCCAGATCGCCCCGATATAACATGCTGCCGCCGGCATTGGTATTGTTTTGTTCAATTTTGGCCGAAACATCCGACAGGCTTAGGCCATATTGTTCCAGCTTTACCGGATCAATTTCAATCTGAAACTGGGTTGTAATACCGCCAAAATTGCTGACATCGGCTACACCGGTCACCTGCTTTAAACGGGGAATAATCACCCATTTATTCAGGTCTGTCAACTCCCTGAGATCATGATTTTTACTTTCGATGATATAACGGTAGATTTCGCCAGTTGCCGAGGTAAGCACATTTAATCCAGGGACAGCACCATAAGGGAGCTGGACCAGGGTAAGTCGTTCCTGTACCCGCTGACGCGCCCAGTAATCTTCAATTTTATCTTCAAATACAAGGACAATTGTAGATAAGCCAAACGCATTCTTACTCCGCATTACGTGAACGCCCGGGAGACCGTTAAGTTCCCGTTCGATAGGAATGGTAATCTGCTGTTCAATCTCTTCGGCCGCCAGACCGGGAACCTGTGTGATCACCTGTACCGTAACATCTGCAATATCGGGATAAGCCTCTACCGAGAGTTGGTTCCAGGAATAGAACCCCAACATGCAGATTAGAAAGAATACAGCGACCATCATCCATCTTTTTTGGATGGCCAATAAAATAATTCCGCGCATATCCCTAGCTATTTGGCTTCAAGTAAATAAATTGCACCTTCCGTAACCAGCTCATCTGCTGCCCTCAGTCCAGATTTCAGAATAATCCGGTCGTTATCGGTCCCAGAGGTTTGGATCTTCCGTTTCAGGTATCCGTTTGTCCCCACTCTCACAAAAACATAGCTGCTCTCTTCCATTTGCAGGACAGCGCTGGCCGGAATAAGTATTGAACTGTCTGCCTTCTCAGTAAACTGAACAGTTGCGTACATCCCTGGTTTGAGGTTCCGCCCGCTGTTGGCACATTCGATAAATACCTCAACCGAACGGGTGGTCTCATCAAGCATTTCACTGATATGATAAACAACCCCCCGAATTATCAGTCCCGGCATACCAGCTGCCTCAATCTCCACCTCGTCCGATTCGTGGATACTGCTGATATCCTTTTCCTTCAGCTGGCCGACCACCCAAACTTTGCTCAATTCAGCAACAAGGGCAACGGGGCCCGCATCATCGCGCAGGTATTGCCCGATCACAATATTGTCGGTAATCACTTCACCTGCAATAGGCGTGCGAACGACCAAAGGCTCACCCAAAACCATATTGGCAGGATTAACGTGATAGACATTCAGACTGGCAATTGAATTCTCATAATCACGCTTACTCACCTCATAAGTCACTTCTGCCTCTTCCAGATCTTTTTGAACCCCAACCCCATTTTTCAGCAGGTCCTGTTGTCTTCGGAGGTTTTTTTCGGCCAGCTGCATCTCTTGCTTTGACTGGTAATAAGCCTTTCCAGCCTCAAAAAAGGAGGGTGAACTAATCTCGAAAATAGGGGCATTTACGGCCACCCGCTGCCCGAGCTTAATAAAAGATTTGATGATCCGCCCGGCAAAAGGGGAGGCAATCTGGGCATAATTATTTGGAATTGCTTTCACGATGCCCGATGCAGAACGCTTATTCCGGTAGGGGGCAGCACTGACCAGAGTGGTTTTAATTTTCTCCTTTAGATTGGATTTCTGAGGAATATAAATGGTATCCCCCTTTATGGTATAATTCGCTGATGATCCCGGTTCCGTTTTGCTTTGACATGAAATAGCAAGCCATGCCAAACCTATAACAAATATTCTCTTCATTTTTAATTTTTTTGATATGCATAATCCATATGCCGGTTATTCTGAAAATCAGTTAACCGACAGTCATCGAAGTAATACTACTTCATTTATTAAATCAGATTATTGAAATCAAAGGGGGAGCGCGAAGAGAATTGGCACGGTTACCACCCGGCTCAGCATATCCTTCTTTGGTAGAATGAACTAAATCATCAACCAATAATGATTTAATTATCAAGGCAATGAAAGAGATACTGGCAGCTGTTGAGAGAAACTCGGATAAATGATGAATGAGCTGCAACTCCTTTCCGGAGTGGGGTAAATTTGAAGAGTTATTCCCACCTCCTGAATTGAACGGATGAGAGTGAATAATGGTAATCCCGTTGACGATATGGGTATGGGGAAACAGGGTAATGCCGCTGTAATACCCTAAAAATATTAGCAGTAACAGCAAACTCAATGATTTACATATCCACAGTTTTAATCGTGAACCCATCAGCATTTTTAAAGGATTATCCCGACAAAGATAATTATATACCCAATAGTTAGAAACATTACTTCAATGGTACAATTATCATGGCATGATTGTTTTCCCATTGATAGGCAACAGGCCGGTGACTCTTCACTGGAAAAACAGAAAGGAAAGGGAGAAGGTAACCGAAAACAGGATTTGATATTTGTCCAGTGTTTAAGTTATTTTCCCTGACTAATTTTCTCTACAACAAGTTTCTGAATAAGTCGGCACTTTTCTTTAGTCTGAATTTCCAGCGCTTCAGCCTCAGAGAGTATTTGGCGGATGGCCTCTTTATCATCAAACCCGGTAGCATTCACCAGGACATTCAGATAGGCTCCCGAAACTGCTGTGGCAGCACAAAGTGCCCCTACGCCGGCATCGGTTATTGAATTTGGATTCCCCGTTTCGGCCATTGCCTGGATTACCTCCATCGATTGAAATGCGGTTTGCATCACCCGGAAGGGGATCTCGATTGCATTCAGGGTGGCTGTTTGGATGGCATTTTTCCGGACGATCTTCTCCCCTGATGTCTCCTTTGGCAGTTGGAAGGCATTCATAATCTGATTAAAAGCGTCAGTATCCTGATCCACAAGGTTGAGTAATGCTTCATAATACTCCTTTCCTTTTTCTGCCCATTCGGAATATTCCTCCCAGCGGGAGTCCCATCCCCTTTTCTGAGAGGTCAGGTTCGCAATCATAGTACCCAAAGATGCACCCAATGCGCCTACATATGCAGCTACAGAGCCTCCCCCTGGTGCAGGAGAATCAGAAGCCGTCTCGCGCGAAAACCCGGTTAATGTCATATTAATTAGCGGGGTATTCTTGTTTTCAAGAAGATATTCGATTATTCTTTTGCCAGGATCAAATGGGGTCAGTTCATCCAGGCCCAATGATTTAACGGCGATATGGATAATTTCGTGATCCGGAATTCCAACTGAACGGTGCTGCTTCCGCAAAAAATATTTTCCGGCATCAAGCATGGCCTGCAATGGAATCATCCCGATCAATTCGGATCCGGTCACACGGATGCCCCGGACGCGGGCTCTTTCGCAAACTTCATCGAAAGCCATATGAACCGGAGTAGTAGTGATATCAACCAGGTTCATAGATATTTGTGCAATTCCATATTCCCTGATATACCATCCTATGGCACGCACCTTTTTCAAAGTGCCGGGAATTCTGACTGGCTCGCCATGTTCGTCCTTAACGATTTTCCCGGTAACCGGATCCCCTTCTCTTTTGATACGCCCGGCTTCACGCACATCAAAAGCAATCGAATTGGCCAGACGAACAGAACTGGTATTTAAATTAACATTATAGGCAATGAGGAAATTTCTTGCCCCGATTGCAGAGCACCAGACCGCTCATTAAATTTAGCCGGACCAAAATCGGGTTGCCAATCAGAAGATTGTAACTTTTCGGCTAACCCTTCATACTCTCCGGCCCGACAGTTGGCTAGGCTTCGCCGCTTCTCTTCAAAAGCAGCAAATTCGTAACAATAAACCGGAATCTCCAACTCCTCACCAACCCTTTTGGCAAGGATCCGGGCATATTTAACAGTCTCTTCCATCGAAATATCTGAAACAGGTACAAACGGACAAACATCGGTTGCTCCAAACCGCGGGTGTTCCCCTTTGTGATGACACATGTCAATAATCTCAGAGGCACGCTGAATTGCCCGGAAAGCTGCCTCAACAACCATGGCCGGCTCACCCACAAATGTAACTACCGTCCTGTTGGTGGCATATCCCGGATCAACATTCAACAATCTGATTCCCTGGACACTTTCGATCACATCAGTCAATTGTTTTATAATTGCATGATCACGTCCTTCCGAAAAATTGGGAACACACTCGATTAGTTGTTTCATTGTATGAAGATTTAGGTCTGCACGTTATATTTAAGCAGCTGGCATTCAGTCTCTCAGTCTCTCCCTCCTTAAGTCATTGATTCACTGCCTTTCTCCCCGTTTCCATACCACTGAAGGATCTAAACTTCCCTGGTGGTAAATAATTTCACGGTAATCAGCCACAGGAAATCCGGCCATATCGGCAAGCATTCCCACACTTAATACCCCTCTGTCCGTCAGGTTAAGGGCTCTGGCGGCTCTGAAAGTGATCCCGGCTAATGATTCAGCCATAGTCATTTTCTCAAATATACCCAATAATGCGGTCTGCAACAACAAATCGCCCATAGGAGCAGATCCCGGATTCCAGTCCGAACCGATGGCCAGTGAACAACCGGCGTCCAACAGTTTCCGGGCAGGAGCAAAGCGGCCACCAAGACCCAGCGAAGAACCGGGAAGTACAATTGGGATCACATCTGATGCAGCTAATAATTTAATTTCTTGATCATTCATGGTTTCCAGATGATCGACGGAGAGCGCCCCAAGTTCGGATGCAACGGCCACGCCACCCTCAGTAAACTGATCTCCATGAATTACCAGGTCAAAACCAAGGTTTTTTGCCCGGTTTAAATATACCAGGGCTTCAGCTGCTGTAAACGCCCCTTTATCGATATAAATATCTATTCTGTTCGCCAATTTTTTCGCGCGAATCTCAGGAAGAAGTTCATTGACAATACTTTCCAGATAATCAGCCTGGGACCCATGAAAATCGGCAGGTTTAATGTGAGCTGCCAGACAGGTTGGAATCAGATCCACAGAAAGCTTTTTATTCACTTTCCCAATGACCTCAAGCAGCTTAAGCTCCCCCTCTTTATTCAGACAATATCCGCTTTTGACTTCGATTGTGGTCACCCCATTGCGTAAATAGGTCTTGGCACGTCCAGTCAACGAAGCCTCAAGATCTGCGGATGAAGCAACTCTTGTTTTCTCGACGGTATCCCCGATGCCTCCTCCGCCCTGGGCAATTTCGAGGTAACTTTTCCCGGCTAACCGGAGGGCATAATCGTTTGCACGACTTCCTGCCCAACACAAATGAGTGTGCGGATCGATCATTCCCGGGATAACGACCATGTCGCTGTCTATATAATCAATGATTGTATTGCGATCCCCAAACTCATCACCCAATAAATCGAAATTTCCTACTTTCACAATTTTCCCTTCACATACAACAATTCCTCCACCAGGTATGATTTCGAGCTGATTGTCATTCAAACTTCCTTTTAAAGGAATGTTGTTCATTGTCAGGAGTTGGGTAAAAGGTCCTATAAGTCTGTTCTTTATCATGGTTATTAGTTAATCTGCAAGGTTCAGGAAGGGTAAAAAAATCTGTTGCGCATTTGAACAGCAGCTTGCCCGTTCGATGTTTTACTTATATTAATAATAGTACAATCCGGTTTTCGGCCAGTGCCAGACGCGAAAATATTTAATTTCACTGAAAGCCAAGGTCGAAAGTTGTCATATTTTTCCGGGCTTTCTCATATCCGGCATCGTTATGTCTGAAAATTCCCAGTGCCGGATCATTATAGAGCACCCGTCGGATGCAATTTTCTGCCCTTTGGGTTCCGTCGGCGAGAACCACCATCCCCGCATGTTGGGAATAGCCCATCCCTACTCCACCCCCGTGATGGAATGAAACCCATGTTGCACCACCGCCGGTATTGGCCATTAGGTTAAGCAGCGGCCAATCTGAAACGGCATCGCTCCCATCCAGCATTTTCTCAGTCTCCCGGTTTGGTGATGCCACAGAACCGCAATCGAGATGGTCACGTCCAATGACAATCGGAGCTTTTACCTTCCCCTTCTTTACCAGATTATTAAACAGCACTCCCGCCTTTTCGCGTTCACCCATTCCCAGCCAGCAGATTCGTGCCGGAAGACCCTGAAATTCGACCTGCTTTTCCGCCTTATGCAACCAGGTGATCATTTGCAAATTATCTGGGAAAGCTTCAATCAGGGCCTGATCAGTAACCCGGATATCTTCAGGATCGCCCGACAGAGCTGCCCATCGGAATGGCCCTTTTCCGTCGCAAAAAAGGGGGCGGATAAACTCAGGGATAAAACCATTGTAATTATAGGCATTTTTTTCGCCTCCTTGTCTGGCCATTTCACGCAGATTATTTCCATAGTCAAAAACAACTGCTCCCTGCTGCTGCATTTCCAGCATAAACCCGACATGCCTTGCCATACTTTTCATGGACAACTCTTTATATTGATCAGGGGCAACTTTTCGCAGGGTCCTGGCCGCTTCAAGTGTCAGATCATTCGGCACATAACCATACAAAGGATCATGGGCAGAAGTCTGATCAGTAACAATATCGGGAACTATTCCATCGATAAGCAATTGCTCAAGAGTATCGCCAATATCAGCCACCAACCCAACGGAAATTGGTTTTCCGTCTTCCTTTGCCTTTAACACCATCGCTTTGGCTTCATCGTAGGAATACGAAATATAGTCTAAATAACCTGATTCAAAACGCTTCTTTATCCGTTCAGGATCGACATCAACCCCCAAAAAAGTGGCACCTGCCATAGTCGCGGCGAGTGGCTGAGCTCCGCCCATACCTCCAAGTCCTCCGGAAACAATCAGTTTATGATTCAGATCTCCCTTAAAATATTTGGTTCCGCAAGCGGCAAAGGTTTCAAAGGTTCCCTGAAGGATTCCTTGTGAACCAATATAAATCCAGCTTCCTGCGGTCATTTGCCCATACATCATCAACCCCTCACCTTTGAGTTTTTCGAAATGGTTCCAGGTTGCCCAAACGGGGACAAGATTGCTGTTTGCAATAAATACTCTCGGAGCCTCCGGATGTGTGCGGACAATTCCGACAGCTTTTCCTGATTGAACTAAAAGACTATGGTTCTCATCCAGTTCGAGCAGACATTTGATGATCTGGCGCAAAGCTCCCGGATTCCGTGCTGCCTGGCCAGTCCCTCCGTACACAACAAGTTCCTCCGGATTTTCTGCTACCTGACGATCCAGGTTATTGAGCAACATTCGAAGCGGCGCCTCGGTTTGCCATGATTTGGCATGTAACTCATTTCCCGTAGGAGAGTGATAATTCGGATGAGTTGCGTATTTTTCAATAAATTCCGAAAAGTTCATGGCACTCATTTTTAAGGTTTATTTTCAGTTTCTTGGCAGCTTTGTTTGAGACAGCGATCAAAACCCGCTTTTTAACCAGCTCAATAGCCTTGTTCATCTCAGCTGACATGATGTGATCCGATTCTGCAAATGGAATTGTTTGCCGAATTGCACTGTGGCAGGCATCAAGAATCCCACCCGATTTAAGCGGCTTCCGGAAATCAAATCCCTGGGCAGCACAGAACAGCTCAATCCCAAGTATCTTTTCAAGATTGTCAATAACCATAAGCGCCTTACGTCCGCTGATTGATCCCATACTCACATGGTCCTCCTGTCCCAATGAAGTGGGGATACTGTCGGCACTTGCCGGAAAGCATAGACTTTTATTTTCGCTGACCAATGCGGCAGTGGTATATTGGGGTATCATAAACCCTGAATTTAATCCTGTTTCACGCATGAGCAACTTCGGGAGACCTTCAATGGAATCATTAAGTGACAAATAGATGCGTCTGTCAGCGATATTCCCCAATTCTGCAGCTGCAACCGTTACATAATCCAAGGCCATTGCTAGCGGTTGTCCATGGAAATTGCCGCCGCTGATGGATCGGCCATCCTCCAGAATAACAGGGTTATCGGTGACCGAATTCAGCTCGGTGTGCAGCAATTCCTTCAGGTGGAACCATGCATTCCGTGAGGCGCCATGTACCTGCGGAATACATCTTAAAGAATAGGGATCCTGCATCCTTGAGCAATTTTTATGCGACTTTACGATCTCAGAATCTCCAATTAGCAATCTCATCCGTTCAGCTACATAGGTGGTTCCTGCATAAGGACGTAAAGCATGCAGCTCGGGAGCGAATGTCTTAACCGATCCAAGCATTGCTTCAAGGTTCATGGCAGCAATCAGATCTGCGTTATCAAGACAATTCTGAAGCCGGTCCACCACTTTAATGGCATGCGCTGCAATAAACTGGGTTCCGTTAATCAGCGCAAGACCTTCCTTCGCACCCAATTCTAAAGGTGCCATCCCAAATTGATGGAATAAAGAGCCCATTTCAACAGTTTTACCTTTATAATGGACCTTCCCATGTCCGGTCAACGGCAGAAAAAGATGAGCCAGTGGGGCCAGGTCACCTGAAGCACCCACAGAACCCTGGGATGGAACAACGGGTATAATATTTTCGTTAATGTGCCAGATAATCCGTTCGAGTGTCTCAAGGGCTATTCCTGAATAACCTTTGGCAAGCGCATGGACTTTCAGGATCATCATCAATTTGGCCAGTTCGGGGTCTATGGCATCACCAACCCCTACGCTGATGGCTCTTTAAAAGATTAAGTTGCAATTTTTTAGTGTCACTTTCTGAAATAATGGTCGTGCAAAGCGGTCCAAAACCGGTATTGATTCCATAAACAATCACATGGTTGGCGACTATCGCCTCCACAATTTTCCGGCTATTCTCAATTCTTTCTTTAGCTTTCTGCCCGATTTCACCCATAATTTTACCCGCTGCCATTTGTAATGCCAGACCTGACGTGAGTATATCCTCTCCAAATTTAAAGCCGGTCTTGCTCTTCATATCTTGCTGTTTCATCCTAATTCGTTGTAAAAATTAACGCCAATTATTGCCTGTAAGCCGAACATTCGACTGATGGAAAATCCGGTATAATCCTACGATTTATTTTGAGAACTAAAAATGACAAATGCCATTATTAGCAGGCAGAAGTCAGAAGGTGACCGACAGTTGAGGAGTTACGATTTGAAGATTTAAAAATTTGAATATGGGGAAATGGTGATTTGGAAATTGAGCCAATCATTGAAGTGCAAATCATATACTTACAACAGATAGATAAGCTGAAAGGCAATGTTCGAATCAAGGCTTTATCTTCCCTCTTTAAAAAAGTCCGTGCAGCCGGGCATCAATCCGATCGATAACTTTGCTTATGTCTTCTTTATTTTCTACAAAATTAAGTTCATCAACGTTAATAATTAACATTTTACCAGACTGATAACGGGTGGCCCAGGCTTCATAGCGCTGATTAAGTTGCTTGAGGTAATCGAGCCGGATGGTATTTTCGTAGTCGCGTCCTCTCTTCTGAATTTGTTTTACCAGTGTAGGCACTGTTGCTCGCAAATAAATAATCAGGTCAGGAGTTTGAATAAGCTTGCCCATCAAATCAAAAATATTGTGATAGGTCTCGAAATCCCGTGTGCTCATAAGTCCCATATCATGCAGGTTGGGGGCAAAGATCTCTGCATCCTCATAAATCGTACGGTCTTGAACCACTGTTTTTCCTGAATTGCGGAACTCAATAATCTGGCTAAACCGCTTATTGAGGAAATAAACCTGTAAATTAAAGGACCAACGTTGCATATCGTGATAGAAATCATTCAGATAAGGATTTCCATCCACATCTTCATAATGGGCTTCCCACCCGTAATGTTTTGACAAGATCTCTGTCAGTGTTGTCTTTCCTGCCCCAATATTACCGGCAATGGCGATATGCATTGCAGAAGCTGGTTTTTTCACACGTAATTATTTAGTTTTTATGGATAAATGGAACTGGTTGAAAATAAATTACTTACATCGGAAAACCTGGTTCCCAGGGATTCCCGGTTATTTTTTACTTCTTCTGATCAAAGATAGTTAAAAATGGTGTCATCCAAACTTTGATTTCAGTGCAATATTTTCATTAATCCTCAAAAGGCTTTCAAGAAACTCCCGGTTGTTCGACAATCGCGGAACTTTATTCTGACCTCCGACTTTTCCCCTTTCCCGCATCCATTGTAGAAAAGTTCCATCGGCAACAGCCAGAACGTGTGGTTTTTCAAGGGTGGCGTTTTTGTGTCTTTTAGCCTCATAATCAGAATTCAATTTCTGTAACTCCAGGTCCAGGATTGTTGTAAATTTATCCAGATTATCGGGAACTGTATTAAATTCAATTAGCCATTGATGAGCTCCCTTTGTCTGATTCTCAGACATAAAAATCGGTCCTGCCGTATAGTCATCAATAATTGCCCCGGTTGCGGCGCAAGCTTCCTTGATAGCTCGTTCGGCATTATCAATAATGATCTCTTCTCCGAAAGCATTAATAAAATGTTTGGTCCTCCCGGTAATCCTGAGTTTATAGGGATCTTTAGAGGTGAACACAACGGTATCGCCAATCATATATCGCCACAGACCCCCGCTGGTTGAAATAACCATAGCATAATTAACCCCAAGCTCGACTTCCCAAAGCGGGATAGTTGAGGGATTCTCATGTTCTGTATCACCAGCAATGATAAACTCATAATAAACCCCATAATCAAGCATAAGAAGCATGTCCGGGTTTAAAGGATCATCCTGAATGGCAAAGAATCCCTCTGAGGCATTATAAGTCTCCATATAGTTCATCTTTGCCGAAGGTATAATCCGTTTATATTGTTCCTTATAGGGTTCAAAGGAGACTCCGCCATGGATAAAAAGTTCGAGGTTAGGCCACACTTCGGTGATATTTGACTTTCCGGTATATTCAAGAATATTTCTCAACAGTACTAAAAACCAGGATGGGACCCCGGCCAGAGAGGTGACATTATCGTGAATAGCTGTTTTTGTAATTTGAGCTATCTTCTCCTCAAATTCCGGAATTAAGGCAATTTCGGTTGGTGGCGTACGATGAAAATCGGTCCAGAACGGAAGATTTTCAATCATGATTGCAGAGAGATCACCATAATAAGCCTTATTGCTTAGATTAGTCATCTGGTGGCTTCCGCCCAGAGTGAGACTCTTTCCCGAAAGCAGTGATGCCCCGGGGTTATTCCGGTAATAGATCGCCAAAACATCCTTCCCTCCCCTGAAATGACAATTATCCAGCGACTCTTTCGATACCGGGATAAATTTGCTCTTGGCATTGGTCGTTCCCGATGATTTGGCAAACCATTTCATTACGCCTGGCCAAAGGACACTTTTATCCCCCTGAATCATCCGGTTAATCATTGGTTCAATTGTTTCATACCGTGAGATCGGGATATTTTGCCGGTAATATTCCCAGGACTTGATTTTTGAGTAATTGTATTTCTCACCCCATTCGGTATTCTTTGCAGTGTTCAGCAAATTAAAGAGCACTTCCTCCTGAATCTCTCTGGCATGTTCCCGATAAAGATCGATTTCATATATTCGTTTATAATTGATCCAGTTGATAATTGAATTAACAATAGCCATGCCCTATACCTGATTAGAATTATTTGGATGAAATTTAGTAACTTTCCGCCAATTAACAGCGTATTAAAGATAATATTATATTTATTGCGGCAAATTTAAGACTTTATTCTAATCAAACCGATATGATTGAGAAATCACCAACCAACTTGAATGTCTTCGTCCTAACTATGGGTTTTGCTGCTCCTCTACTCCATTTGACCTTAAAAAAATAAATTATTTACAGATGAATGTGATCGATAGTATTTTAATATTGATTTTTGTGGCCGCAGCAATCAATGGATTTGTTAAAGGCTTTTTCATTGAATTAGCATCCATCGTCTCTTTAATATTGGGAATATGGGCCGCAGTCGAATTTTCAGGACTAGTCCAGCGCTGGTTGTCGAAATATTTCGACTGGAGTGCTGATGCAATGAAACTCGTGGCATTCTTTCTCATATTTATTTTTGTGGTCCTGGTAGTTCACCTGGTTGCTACACTTACCGAAAAATTTGTCCGGGCTATTGCGCTAAGCATTTTCAGCCGGTTAGGCGGGGCAGTTATCGGTTTACTAAAAACTGCATTTATCCTCAGCATTATTATGATTCTCCTTTTTAAAATTGAAAATTTTACCGGTAGGATCATCCCTGAAAAAGCAAAAGCAGAATCCAGATTATATGGTCCGATCGAAAATATTGCACCCAATATATTTCCTTTTCTTAAAGCAGAAAAAGCAAAGATCCTTGAAAACAGGCCAAAAAATGCAATTATCTGAAGTCCCGGGAAAGATCGCAGGCACAAAAATAATTACCTGACCTTTAAAAGCTTCATTCTTTGCTGCCGGCATTTAGTTTCTGGCACCTATATGGAAGATCCTTAAGAGGTTATTTTTTTATCCTGAATTTTCAAATTTTTTTATTCAGGTACGTATCCTTTAGCCAGCCGCCAGTTGCCAGTTGCAAAATAATCACCTACACCAAACAACCAGGAGCCAGTACCGATTATCTTTCCCATAAGCTTTTCCCTACTTTCTCCGAAAAATCTTTCCAGAAAAGCTGGTGAAATCCAAGGCTGTTTGATTGTATAAGCAGTTCGTTTGGCGAAAAAACACTTCCAGGGACAGTAGTAAATCTCGCTTTCTTTTGATATAGCGCTGCGGGTTCGGGGTGAAACTGAACTCCGACAACATTTCGGAATACTTTATGTTGAAGACCCTCAACAATTTTTCCGTCCATCGAGGTGGCAATCACCTCCAAATTGGCACCCAGTCTCCCTGCAGCCTGATGATGGGCACTCAAAACCATTGGACCGTAGACCTTCGACATCGCTGCAATTTCCATTAAGTATCCGCTTTTAGCCATCCTGATCTGGTGAAAAATCCCCCCGAACAAGTCGTCTGATAACGGATAGAGTAGGGCAACAGAACTGCGGTGCTGTGCATTTGCCGGAAGTTTAGATGTCTCCTCCAGCGTATTTTTATGATAGCATTCTGTTGGAATATCCTGAATCAGGGTCCCTCCGGCAGCCACATTCATGGTTTGCATTCCCAGACAGAAAGCACGGACAATAAAGGCAGGGTTATCCGCCAAAAAAGGTTTGAAGGAAGGATTGCGGCTTCCGCCAATCAGATGAAAAAAGAAAGAAACTTCAAAATAATGACGGTTTGGATCGGTAACGAGCGTCAGAAAATTCTGCTTTTCGCCGTAAATGGCGGCAGGGATATCGGGCCCGCCAAAGAAAAGTATCCCGTCCGACTCTTCAAATAATTTGCGGAAAGCCGGTGTGCAACTGTTTTCATGGTAGATTTCGCCTGGACGGATCTCCCCCTCAACTTTAAGAAGCCTGTAATTTTTCAGTTGATGCTCGCTGATATAATGCTCCGAAATCGCGTAGTCATAAACTTCATGAGCCGAGTAGACCCCAATCATTTCCAGACCTGGAACATCAATCACCCTATTTTCAACCATCCACTCGATGCTTTCAATATTACTCACGGTAGGATGTAAAAGAACCAAACGATGTTGTGCCTGCCCGTAAAATGCCATAAACATGAATAGAATGGCAATTGGCAGAACATTTAATAAAATGCGGGATCGTCTCATTTGAGTTAGTTTTGGAATTACTAAAGTACCAAAATTATGTCAGAAATTACTACCCTCATTTTCAGGGGTTACTTCCGCTACCGTGGTGTTAAAAAGTTGTATCTTTGTCGCTCTTTAGCCATATTCATTGAGAAAAGTGAAATTTTTCGGGGATTACAACTAAAGCCGGGGCCTAGCAGAAGCTCATTTCGAATTGTATATAAATAGAACACAGCATGAATTTTGTAGAAGAATTAACGTGGCGAGGGATGGTTCATGACATGATGCCCGGACTTGAAGAACAATTAAAAAAAGAGGTTACCTCGGCTTATGTTGGAATTGATCCCACTGCCGACTCATTGCATATCGGCCACCTGGTTGGGGTAATGATGCTTAAACATTTTCAGTTGGCCGGACATAAACCAATCGTATTGGTAGGTGGGGCAACCGGCATGATTGGGGACCCGTCCGGAAAGTCTCAGGAGCGTAACCTTTTGGATGAATCCACATTAAGACATAATCAGGAATGTTTGAAAATTCAGATTTCGAAATTTCTTGATTTCGATTCCAGTGCAGAAAATGCAGCCGAGATGGTCAACAATTACGACTGGATGAAAGAATTTACGTTTCTGAATTTTATCCGCGATATCGGCAAACATATCACTGTTAATTATATGATGTCCAAGGATTCCGTCAAAAAAAGGTTGGACCCGGACAGCGGTACTGCTGGGATGTCTTTCACAGAATTTACCTATCAGTTGGTCCAGGGAACCGACTTCCTCCACCTTTACGAAACTAAAAACTGTAAATTACAGATGGGAGGTTCCGATCAGTGGGGAAATATTACCACCGGGACCGAACTTATCCGAAGAAAAGCGGGTGGAGAGGCCTATGCACTCACCTGTCCGCTGATTAAAAAAGCAGATGGGACCAAATTCGGGAAAACAGAATCGGGTAATGTATGGCTGGATCCGGTAAGAACATCTCCCTATCAGTTCTATCAATTCTGGCTAAACACATCCGATATTGATGCTGAAAAATACATTAAGATCTTTACTGTATTGTCTCAGAAATCTATAAATCAGCTGATTGATGAGCATAAACAGGCACCCCATCTGCGCCAACTTCAAAAGGTCCTTGCTAAAGAGGTAACTTGCCTGGTTCATTCGGAATCAGATTACCAGATTGCGGTTGAAGCCTCTGAAATCCTGTTTGGAAAAGGGACGGAAGAAACCTTAAGAAAACTGGATGAAGCAACATTTTTATCCGTTTTTGAAGGGGTACCCCAGTTTGAAATTTCCAGGACAGAACTCGAAGCCGGTGTTAATATCATTGATTTGCTGGCTGAAAAAAGCACCATTTTCCCTTCAAAAGGGGAAGCGCGCCGAACTATTGCCGGTGGCGGTGTAGCCGTAAATAAGGTCAAAATTGAGAGCACGGATGAGGTTTTCAATGCCGGGAACCTAATTGGAGATAAATATCTACTGGTCCAGAAAGGGAAGAAAAACTATTTTCTCCTTATTGCCTAATAATCATTTATAAATCAGGAAACTGAGTGCTGCAACATCTCTACTATGCTTAAATCAACCATATTGCTATCACTTTGTCTGTTCGCCAGCGGAATAATTCAGGGACAAAAAGTCAAAACCTCAGGGGAGATTCAGGAAATAAAGATACTGGCTCTGGTCAAAAAGATGACCCTTGAGGAAAAAGTAGGATTGCTCCATGCCAACTCCAAATTCTATGTTTCAGGAGTAGAACGGCTGGGTATTCCGGAATTGGCATTGTCTGACGGACCTCACGGAGTAAGGGCGGAAATTAACCGTCACAACTGGAGTTATTCGGGCTGGACCAACGACTCTTCCACCTGTTTCCCTCCGGGGACAGCCCTGGCAGCTAGCTGGAATCCAGCTCTTGCCAGTGAACGCGGACTCGTTTTGGGTGAAGAAGCTCGATTTCGCAAAAAAGACGTATTGCTCGGTCCGGGTATTAACATCATCCGGTCGCCACTTTGCGGTCGCAATTTCGAATACCTCAGCGAAGATCCTTACCTGATATCTGCAATGGCAGTACCCTATATCAGAGCATTACAGTCCAAAGACGTAGCCGCCAGCGTTAAACACTATCTGGCAAATAACCAGGAAGATAACCGTTTTAAGATTGATGTTTCCGTAAGCGAACGCGCTTTACGCGAATTATATCTGCCCGGGTTTAAGGCTGCGATCACCCAGGGAGGTGCGCTGACAGTAATGGCAGCCTACAACAAATTCCGCGGGGATTGGTGCTCCGAAAACGACTACCTTGATCGACAGATACTTCGCAATGAACTGGGGTTTAAAGGGGTCCTGATGACCGACTGGGATGCAGCACACAGTACTGTAAAGGCGGCGTTAGCAGGTCTTGACCTGGAAATGGGAACCGATAAAAAGGATTACAACGAATGGTATTTTGCAAACCCTCTTATTGAAGCAGTGAAAGTGGGGAAAGTCCCCATTTCGGTAATTGACGAAAAGGTGTCCAACATTTTGCGTGTAATGATGAAAATCAAAATGCTGGGCGATAAAACACGTGAGAAAGGTTCGATGAATACTCCGGATCATCAGCGTGCTGCCTATAATTCAGCCGCTGAGGCTATTGTTTTGCTTAAGAATCAGAATAAAGTTCTTCCCATTGATTTCCCCAAACTAAAATCAATTGCCGTAATTGGGGACAATGCCACCCGGAAACATACCAATGGTGGGCTGAGCTCAGAAATTAAAACATTATATGAGGTCACTCCACTCGAAGCAATAACCAGGAAGTTTGGAAGCAGTATAAAAATCAATTTTGCACAGGGATATGAAAAACAGTCCTCCTTTTATGAAGGAAACAACAAAGGACAATCAGACACTAAAAAGGTCGACTGGAAATTGATTAATGCAGCAGTTGACGCAGCCCGCAAGTCGGATATCGCGGTAATTTTCGGGGGGTTGAATCATGATTTCGACACCGAATCATTCGACCGGCAGGATATGAAATTGCCATATGGTCAAGAAATACTCATTCAGGAAGTGGCAAAGGCAAATCCGAATACAATAGTCGTTATTATTGCCGGATCGCCACTGGAACTTAGCGGTATCGTAAATAGGGTTCCATCAATTCTCTGGGCCTGGTATGGAGGAATGGAAGCGGGCAACGCCGTAGCGGATGTTCTAAGCGGGAAAGTTAATCCTTCCGGCAAAATGCCATTCACACTTCCTGTTTCCCTTGAACAATCACCCGATCATGCCTTGGGTAACTATCCCGGACATGATCTTCGGGTTAACTATGAAGAGGATATTCTGGTGGGCTACCGCTGGTTTGACACAAAAAAAATTGCGCCACAATTCCCTTTTGGATATGGTCTCTCTTATACAACCTTTGAACTTTCAGGATTGAATACCAATAAACCATTGTATCACAAAGATGAAATCATTCATGTAAAATTTATGGTCAGAAACACCGGGACTACTTTTGGAGCCGAAGTGGCGCAAATCTATGTAAGTGAACCTGTATGCTCTGTTTTGCGCCCTTTTAAGGAGCTGAAAGGATTTGAAAAAGTGTTTCTGCAGCCTGGGGAGTCCAAAACAGTAGAACTTCAGGTGAATATTTCAGACCTTGCCTATTATAATGAGGCTCAAAAGGGATGGAAGATAGAACCAGGCGATTTTCTGGTACATTTAGGCACCTCTTCAGGCAATATAAACCAAACTGTGAAGATTGTAGTCAACTGAATTCCGGGGAAACCAGCTATAAAATAAAAGAGGACTGTTTAATTCCAAATCCGGTTTAAAACACTCCTCTTTCCATTTTCCCTGCCAAAGGTTTAACTAAATTAAGTCAATCTGGTTTCTGATAAATTCCCAATGGCTCTCTTCCAGCTCAGCTCCCACTACCTGGATCACTTCGCCGGCTAATAAAGCACCAATTTTTCCGCATTTTTCAAGATTATGACCAACTGCCATACCTGCAAGGAATCCGGCAGCAAAATAATCTCCTGCCCCAGTTGTATCCATAACTTTCCCTCCGCTAGCGGGGATATGCCATTTTTGAGTTCCCTGCTGAACAAAAGCACCCTCCTTTCCTACCTTAACAATGGCAATATCGCATCTGCTCGCCAGATTTTCAAGGGCAGCTTTGGGCGCTAAACCAGTAAACGATTTTGCCTCCTCTTCATTCGCAAAGACAATATCTATATAGTTATCTACCAATTCATTCAGAATTTCCATATTCGCTTCCACCACATTAAAGCTGGAGAGATCAAGGGCAATAGCCAATCCTGCAGATTTTGCAGCTGAGGCGGCAGCCATGATTAAGGAATTATTAAACACCAGATAACCTTCAATAAAGAAGAGATTGTAGCCCGAAAAAAGGTCAGGTGTGATATCATCCGGACCCATTTCGACAGCAGCACCCAGATAGGTGGCAAATGTCCGCTCGCCATCGGGGCTCACAAACCCAACTGCATTACCGGTGGGAAGTTCAAGTTCCTTAAGAACAACACCTATTCCCCGTTTGAGCATCTCATTTTTGAAAAGGATACCCAGGGCATCCTGACCTATAGAACCGATATATCCACATGCCGCACCCAGCGCGGCGATCCCATTAATAGCATTTGCTACTGAACCACCTGTTGTTATTTTAATATTGAGATGTGAAATCTCTTTTTGAATCAGGGATGAAAGTTCCCCGTCAATAAGGGTCATCCCACCCTTGGGCAAACTTAAGTTACTGATCAATAGGTCATCCTCAGCCAGCACCATGATATCAACCAAGGCATTCCCAATCCCAAGTATTCTTAAATTATCCATTCTGTCGATTTTTTTCTGATAATTTTGCAAATATATTTTAGATTTCTGAAAAACTTACTACTTTTGCAACGCTTTCGGAAAATAAGTACAAAAGCNANANAAATAGTATTCCTTAGTAGCTCAGTTGGTTAGAGCGGCGGACTGTTAATCCGTAGGTCGTAGGTTCAAGTCCTACCTGAGGAGCNTAAAAGGCTGAAATCGTAAGATTTTGGCCTTTTCTGTTGTTAAGGATTTGGCTAGCAAGGATTAATTGATAGCAATAGAATAATTAGGAAAGCAACTACCGACAAATTCCCGGTAGTTCAAAAAGTGGGAAACTAAATATTGTGACTATCCTTCGATCAGAATAGCGATCTCTGATTTGAGCTTTGGCAAGTGATTTATAACTATGCTCCATAATAAATCATCAGAGATCTTATCTTAGCCATGGGCAATTCTGTTTCTTGCACCAATAATTTTCTGAGCATTCTCAATTTTGAAATCTTTGTCCTTTTTTAGAATTCGGTTAACCGCTTCGCCGATAATTTCAATGTCCCTTTCAACTGCTCTTTTAGTCTTGATATCTGTAATATAATCATCAAACCTTTTAGGTCTTCCTTCAAAATAGCTTTCAATCTCAGCGATGGATTGCAATACATCAAAAAGCCAGGTTTTAATTTCAGGATCCATAAACAAGTTGTTTACTTGAATCGATTGATTTTCTTAGATATGGATTTTTTATCGCTTTATCTTCCAGAAGGTCTACTTCCCGCTTAAACAGATTTTCCAAAGACGCTTTAAAATCAAAATAGTTGTCTGCATAATCATACAATTCTACACCCTGAAAATCAACAATTAAGTCAATATCACTATCCTTTTGAAATCTGTCTGACAAAACAGATCCAAAAACAAATAGCCTTTGCACTTTATGTAACTGGCACAAAGTACGAACATTGTCAATATTGCTCTCAATCAGATTCATATAGCAAAAGTATTAAAAAATTCGGAGTAAATAACCACAAATTTCAGGAAAATGGATGAACCGACCTGAAACAATAATAACCTATGAGCAAATAATACAGATGATTAAACTAGCTGCAAATATATAAACCTGTTGCAACTTTCGAATGAAAGGGGAGCTCTCGCGAAGAGTTAAATTCGCAGAAACGCTTGAAATCAATGATTTCAGGCGTTTTCTCTTTTTAGACTATCTCGAAATTCACAGTATTTACCACACTCAACGATTAAAAGGGAGGAGTGAAGTGTATAAAACAATCAATTATCGCCTGGACGAATTTCACACTCAGGTTCAACGTTTCTAAAATAATCTTAATGATGGCAAGAGACCCCTAACTCTTGATGATCTAAAATCAAAATTTAGGGGCGATAATACATTGAATGACGTTTTGAAATTGTTAGTTTTAATAATATTTTACCTTTTGATTCTAATATTGAATAGGCCTCTTCCCAACCAGGAATTTTATCAGATTCATAACCATATGTTCTACCAGTTGCTATTGAATTAAACGCTTTCATTGCTTTAAGATGTTGACCGTTTCTCATAAAGATTAACATCATATCACGATTTTCCCAAGCCGACAATGTACAATTATAACCGTTGATCTTTTTGACTGCACTATATAAATTTCCTTTTGCCGTTTTTGCTTCACTAAATGAAGGAATAGCTAAAGTCCAAAATCGTATAAATCCCCACAAACCCTTTGGCTTTAATCCAGTAATTGAAATATGCATAATGTTATAATTAAATGATTATATACAAAGAAAATAATTTTAAAACAATAATTCCACCCCTTTATCTCCAATCCCCTCTGTTTTCCCTAATAAAACAATAAACCTGGCCAAAACTTGGTATAGATTAATAAACATTGAATCCGTCGTGAACACCTAAATCAAGTCCCTGCAGGATGTCTTAACCTCCGATTGTTTGAACTCTCTTTCAGTAAAGGATTAGTATATTTCGGGATTGAGCGTCATTCAAAAATGATAGAATCGCGTCGTAGATCCCTCTGACCTTTTAATTAAAATCACTGAAAATCATAAGGAATTCTTGGGAAAAACTGATCTTACGATTATTTATATAACTAAATAACAATAGTTTAAGCCCATTGAATAACACCAATTCTGGTGCAACTTTCGAATGAAAGGGGAGCCAAAAGGCTGGAATCGTAAGATTTTAGCCTTTTTGTTTATATTTACGTCAATGGAATACATCTTCCACCTATATAACATGATATCATATTGTCGGATAAATTATTTTAATATAATGCAATAAATGGGAGTTGGCAATCTTGCTGACAAAGACTAAAAATGCAAAAAACCAGAACACTGTCAAAATTCCAAATAACTCTTATGGCGATTGCCGCTGGAGCATCAGTGGCCAATATTTATTATAATCAGCCCATACTTAAGGATATTTCCTCAACATTTAATGTAACCGAAAGCAAAGCAGGAACCATCTCTCTGCTTTCACAAATAGGTTATGGAGTGGGCCTGTTTTTTATTATTCCGTTAGGCGATAAAATCAACAAGAGAACCTTAATTCTAAGCTTATCATCATTGTTATTCGTCACGCTTGTACTGATGACATTGACTACAAATATTTATCAGGTTTGGATCTTAAGTCTTCTAATTGGGCTTTTTTCTGTATCAGTACAAGTTATTTTGCCGATGGCTGCAAGTTTGGATACGGTTAATAGAGGGAAAACAGTTGGAACGATTTTTACGGGCATATTGATTGGCATCCTGGCTGCCAGGGTATTAAGCGGCTTTATTGCCCAATGGTTGAACTGGCGCTATGTTTATGGGTTTTCTGCCGTACTGATATTGGCAATTACCGTATTGCTCCAAGCCAGCCTACCCAATGTAAAGAACGAATTTAAAGGACATTATTTTCTGTTACTGCAATCTGTATTAATCCAAATAAAACGATTCTCACTATTGAGAGAAGCTTCGCTTACAGGAGCTCTGCTTTTTGGCGTGTTTTGTTCTTTCTGGACCACATTAACCTTTCATCTCAGTGGTCCCCCCTTTTATTTCCATTCAGATATTATCGGATTATTTGGACTAGTTGCGATTGCAGGGGCATTGATGGCTCCGTATATCGGCAAATTAGCCGATAAAGGGAATTCCAGACGGTCATTGCTTATGGCAGCATGGATGATTATACTTAGCTTGATTCTGATGAAATTAATGCCCAATTCCGTTATAATTCTTGTCATAGCCGTTATAATTCTTGATATTGGAGTTCAGTCCATGCAAGTAACCAATGTAGCCATGATTTATACATTAGATCAAACCTCACACAGTCGTATCAATACGGTTTATATGACCTCATACTTTATAGGTGGAGCAGTGGGAACATTTGTAGGTTTGCAATGTTGGAATTACGGAGGTTGGAGTATGGTTGTATGGCAAATGTTATTGTGGTCTTTCCTTGCTTTAGGTATTATTCTAAAAAGTAACAAATAGAAGAGGTAATCTTAGCTAATCATGGATTTATACCTCTTGAGAAAAACCGATCCACTGATCTAATCATTTTTAAAGGCGCAATCCGTGCAGTTTGTATAAAGGCTCCAATCACGAAGGACAGCAATTTAAATAGATGATGTAAAGCTCATCGCTGGTGCCTATTACATTTAATTCTTTCTCAGCTTCGGGGAGGTAGTTATTCCAAACGTAGCACAAGATAATAAAAGATAAACTGTCATGATTTGCAACGTATTTTTAATAGAGATATTTAAAGAAATGAGAACATATTTTTGTAAATTAGTAGTCCAATATTGAGCTGAATTTCAAATTAAACTTCAACCGGTATGAAAAAGAGACTGTTGATATCAATACTTTTTTTCGTTACATCGATTGTATCTTATTCACAATCAAATTACAATGATTATCCTGAAAATGTAAAGAAAAGTATTGTTTCTGAAGATTTTACCAATAACAACTCGAAATGGACTGTAGCCAATACCGCAGATAATTCAGCTAATTATAAAATAAAAAGTGGTTATCTTCAAATAAATGTCCCGGATAAAAATAAAATGGGTCTACAATGCATTCCAATCCTGGGTTTTAATCAAAATAAAAACTGGGAAATTGAAACGCGAATAAAATATACCTCTGGATCAATATTTAAGGCCTTTGCGTTAATCTGGGGTTATCAAAATTTAAATTCGCAAGGGTATTTCTTTTTTATTGATGCTCATGGCCTTTTTAAAATACAAAAAAAAGATGTTCCCGGTAGCAATTTTATCAACTATAAAGATTGGTCCTCTTCCCCCTTTATCAATAAATCTGATTGGAATAAATTGACAATAAGGAAGATAAGTGATAAATATTACTATTTTATTAATGAACATTTCATCTCGTCTGTTCCTTTCGAGTCATTTTACGGTGATGAGATTGGATATTACTGCGGAGGAAGTTTGACTATTGAAGCTGACTATTTAAAAGTTTCTTACCTCGATACGCAAGAATTAATTACCGACAATACCACACCTGAAATTATAATATACGAACCCGCTGTCAGCAGAGGTCTAAAAATAACTGCGACAAATAAGCAGATGGTTGTAAAAGGCAAAGCTTCAGGAAAGAATGGAATTTATGAGGTGACGATAAACGGAGCAGACGCAAATTTAAGCGCAAACGGAGATTTTCAACAAAATGTCAAACTTGCCGTAGGTGATAATTCGATTACTGTAAAAGCTACCGATACCAGGAATAACACGGTAAATTACTCTTTTGACGTGACCAGATCACCGGAAGCAGTAAATAACGATGCGATGATCAACGAAAATCCTGTCAATCCCAATGAAAAAAGACTGGCATTAATTATCGGCAATTCAAATTATGGCGGCGGTCAAACCTTGAAAAATTCGGCAAATGATGCTAATTTAATGTCGGCAACATTAAAAAGTCTTGGTTTTGAAGTAATAACACGAATTGATGCAACAAAGCAAAAAATGGAGGAAGCTGTTAGAGATTTCAGCAAAAAGCTCCCTGATTGTAATGTTGCTTTGTTTTATTATGCAGGACATGGATTACAAGTTGAGGGTATAAACTATCTGATACCAACTGACGCAAAATTAACAGAGAAAAGTGATTGCAAATTTGAGGCAATTCCCGTAAATTTTGTCGTTGAGGAATTTGAAAATTATCCCAATAATGTAAACATAGTGATATTAGATGCTTGCAGAAGCAACCCTTTTAGAAGCTGGGCCAGGGGCGGGGAACGCGGGTTTAAAATAATAAATCCAACAAGCGGAACAATAATTTCATTTGCCACTGCAGAAGGTTCGACGGCATCAGACGGAACCGGGAAGAATGGACTTTTTACAGAGGAATTAGTTAAACAAATGACTATTCCTCAACCCATTGAAAGTGTATTCAAAAAAACGCGGGTTCAGGTTCAAAAAAGGAGCAATGGTGGACAAAGTCCACAGGAATGGTCACAATTAACAGGCGATTTTTACTTTAAAAAATAGAATTAAACCATTGCTAAAATAGGTTCCAAATAAGGCTTTTTCATTCCAAAAAAATCAGAAATATGAAAAAATCAAGTCAATATCGGGTCATTGCCGGATTCCGTTTAACCCTCCTGGCGGTTGGATTGGCAATCCTGTTTTCGGGTTGTACCGCCAACAAGTATTCCTCTAAAATAGACGGTGAATCGGTGACAATTAAAATCAAAGAAGATGCAAACCTGATCAAGTATGCAACGTTGCAGCCCCAGAATACCCCTGAACTTGCGTCAGCGTCTAAAAGCAGAGGCATGATGGATATCGTAGGTCAGGTTGCTTCTGCAGCAGTAAACGGGGTTATTTCCCTGGTAGATAAGGAAAAAAAGAAATATTCAGCCAGTTATCAGAATTCGATAGGTCAATGTTATTTTTATGACCAGGTCTCCGAAAGCAGTGCCTTCGATCCAACCGGGATGCAGTTTACCGGCTTTACTTTTCTGAGGCGTGCTAAAGACAACACCGGGAAGACAGATACCGCGGTATATGCAAAATTCAAGGTAGATGAAAATAATGCCTATGAAATCATCAACAATTCCTCGTTTAAACTGAAACTCGATGAGCTGAAAATAAATTACGCCAAGGCCAAGATCATGGCAAAGCGATTGTATCAGCCGTTGTCGTGGTTTAAAACATCCAAATACCCCACTTTAAATATGGATTTTGAGATCAATATTACCTCATCCTACGTCACCCGTGAAGGAGGTATCTATAATGATGTCCCGGTCGGGAAATTCTATCTTACCCTCCGCAAGATACCACTGGACAAAATGGATCCTGCCTATGATAAATTTTATGCCAATGTAAAAAAGGATACCATCCGGGGACGGTCATTCCTCGTTCCCCGCTCCTTCGGTTATTACTATGATTCGAAACGGCAGATCAAACCTTGTTACGGGCAGGGAATGTATAATATTGTGGTAAAAGTAAATGAATCCTCACGGCCAAATTTTGTTCAGACGATGTTGTTTGATAACTCGACAGAAATTATCAAACAGGCTGGAGCCACCTTTAACAAAGGTAGTGCGAAAACTAAATAGGAATTATTTACTCCTGCTTCTTATAGTTATTACCTGTTTTTTCCATGATGAGGGTGAAATAAACATCTCGTTTCCACGTGATTTTACCCTACCGGCAACCAGATAATTTAGTAATGAAGAGGTATAACCACGTGTATTTACGGCCTCTGAATTGAATATTTCCACATTTGGGATCTGCTCATCCAGGGCCAGCAGGATATAATGATCATAACCGTAAGGTGGAGTAACCTGGAATAATTGCCTCCTCCCCAGATTGATGGTGTCGGGCAATTCATCACCCAACGGATAGTGGTTTTCTACGTTGGATATAGGGAACATCAGGGAACTTTTACCCCTGCTGTCGATAGACGAAACATAAATAAATCGTCTGGATCTGTCCCAGTTTTTTGCATTTACGGGGTCCTTAACCAGGACAAGCCCATAGATTTCTTCTTCCTTAATAGTGCCGGATGATACGACTTTCCCGGTAGCTGCGTTTCGCAAAGCCAGATAATAAGGGAATGCACCATCGTCAGGAGGTGAGGCAAGGGTTAGCCAGCCCTTTATTCGTGCAATACGACTGGAATACTCTGTAAGCGTATCACCAGCTTTTCCCAATATAGCAGGGTCTTCACTCAGATGAACAAAATCTGTTCTTACCGGCAGTACCGTTGAGCTGTTAACGGCCGAATGGGTAGCAGATATAAAAGCATATTCGATCTCATTATTGTTCAACCTTCCACTTAACACATAATCGGCTTCCGCTGAATTCTGAGTCACAGAAACAGCTAAATTACTTTTATACAGATTATTCAGGGCAAAACCCAGATTTTTAAAAGCAGGAAGCGATAGATAGACCTTGCTCCCCGATGGCAGAGCACCACGGATAGAAGAACCGGATAACGGTTCATTTAAGGGTACAAGTTCACCGCCAGTTTTACTCAACAGCCAGCTTTTACCATTAAAAAAAACAGTAGGGATACTATCAAGGCTGGTTGGATCAGCGATGAGTTTTATCTGATTATTTGACTTTAAAGCATTGTAAAGTGTTTTCGCAAGGGCACGCAACGCATTGTAATTAGCTGCTGATGACGGAATATAAACTTTGAGGGTATTTTGAGTTTCAAGTGCCCATTCGGTTACCTGAAACATATCTCCTGGTTTTATCTGGTTGAAATCCCCTTTTATTATTTTTGCCGATGAGCTGTTAGCTCCGTTTACGCGGGTAACCTGAATTAAAAGCGTATCCCCATTATAAACTTTCATAAGTTTACTTTCGGATCTAAGGCCTAAAATATACCCTCCCTGAATGGTTATATCGTCCTGACCTTCATTGTTAAGGATAGCCACAGTTAGGATATTTGGAACTGATTCACGTGGTACTCCGGTAAATGTGGAATTCTTCCTGTTTTCATTCCCTTCAAAAACGGGCTCCTGAGATTTACCGTTATACTTGATAACTGCACGGGTACTTTCAATTATTTTGATAGCAGGGGCATTGGCAGGCAACGTCATTAATGCCCTGGTCAACGCATAGGTGAAAGCTCCATGAGGATTTCCCTGCTCATCAATCTGTTCTTTTGCCGATTCATCATCCTGGGCAGCCGAAATGATCAACACATTTTTAGCTGCCAGGTCATGAGGGATAGTAGGATCATTCACCTGAGCATTGGGAACAGGCGCTAAATACCTGGATTTCGGTTCATGATCAGCCAGCCCCCTGCTGATCGAACCACTATGACAACTATCAAAGATTGCCGTCAGGATGACCCCTTTTTCTGATAGCTGGTAAAACAGCTCATTAATTTCTTTGTCCCGGATATCGGCTGCCCCAAGGTAACCATCTGAAGGGATAATGGTTTCATCTTTTTGATCTGCTTCACTGCTGGCCGTATTCCTGATCTGCGAACCATGTCCGGCAAAATAGACAACCACAATATCCCCCTTTTGAGAAGTCTCAATCAGTCGTTTTAAACCGTCTGTGATACCTTGCCTGGTCGCTTTTTCGTTGGAGAGGAAGATTATTTGACCATCTTCGAACCCATATTTAGATTCCAGCAAAGTCTTGATTGACATTGCATCGTTTACGCAGCCGTCAAGATTAATCCATGAAGTCCTTGCAGATTTAATCTCAGAAACATTCCCGGGGAGGTAAATATCGATTCCTATGATTAAAGCCCTTTTAGTCCCCGTTGCAAATAATGAGCCGGAGAGGAAAACAAACCATAGAATCAATGAACCGGAAAAAAGTTTATATCGGTATTTCATAGATGTCAGTGGATTATTTATTTGAATCTTATCCGTTGGTTTTTAATCAAATAAGCAACAAGAACGATTTATTGCCGTAACTATTTACTCCTGCTTTTGACCTCTTTTTTTTGAACTTCCATTTGGTTGAATCTCCCTTAATTTTTCATTGAAGCCGGTTGTCCTGTAGTTTCCAGAACATTCCACCACAATTCGCTTTCCATATCAATTTTACTCCGTTTTGAGACGGAGGCAGGTATCGGCAATAACGTGAAAACATTATTCCAATGTCCGATTACAAAATCAGTCTTACCTGCCATGGCGGCATGAACTGCATTCTGAGCCAGAAGGTTACAAAACTTACTATCGTTGGCATTGGCTGGTGCACTGCGAATAATATAGCTTGGATCAATGTATTTAATTGAAAACGGGAAATCTGCTGAGTTGAATTCCTCTGATATTTTATCTTTTAAAAAAAGGCCAATGTCTTTATTTTTTATATTTCCTGAGGCATCCTTTTCTACAACATCATCCTCAAAAAAATACTGCCCGGCTCCTTCGGCAACTACGATCAGTGCATGATGCCTGCTTTCAAGCCGGTCTCGCAGAACCTTTAAAAACCCTTTCGAACCCTCTAAATCGAATGTCATTTCCGGCACCAGCACAAAATTTGCCAGTTGTATTGAAAGGGCAGCATAAGCAGCTATAAACCCGGAATCGCGTCCCATAAGCTTTAACACGGCTATCCCATTGTAGGCTCCAACTGCCTCATTATGGGCATACCGAATGATATCGTGGGCAATGGTAAAAGCCGTTTCAAATCCAAACGATTTATCAATCAGGTTAATATCATTATCAATCGTCTTGGGTATACCTGAAACCGAGATCTTTAAGTTACGGCGCAATATTTCTTCATAAATAGCATGTGCACCGTGCAAGGTTCCATCGCCTCCGATACAAAATAATATATTCACATTCAATTCGACAAGCTTATCTACAATCCGGCCTACATCCTGTGCCCCCCGCGAAGAACCCAGGATCGTTCCGCCCACCAGATGGATATTATCAACCCTTTCCGGAGTAAGATCGATTACGGGATGATGATACTTATCGATAAAGCCTTCATAACCATATTGAATTCCAATAATACTGGTAACCTGATACCGGTAATGAAGCTCATTTACAATACTTCGAATCACGTTGTTTAAACCGGGACATAATCCGCCACAGGTTACGATTGCGGCTTTCGTTTTTGAAGGATCAAAATAAAGATGCTTATGAGGCCCCGCCTTTTCAAATGAGATTGGAGTTTCTCCGGCTTTCCGGCAACGCTTATAATTTTCAAGAGAAGCATCGAATAATACCCTGTCGTGCTTCTCAATGAACCCAAAAGATGAGCCTTGAGGAAATAGTGTGAGATTTAATGGAGACTTTATCTGCGGAATACCAAGCGTTTCCACATTAAGATCTGCGTGAGTCATGAATGATTTTTTTATGCCTGATGAGAATCCTGTAACCTATAAGATATTCAATGCAAAGTTATTATTATTACAAAATATTTAAAAGAATAAACATAAAGTGGATCAAAATTAGCGACATCAAAAAAAACTCTAAATTTGCCTGACTAACTGATGACCAATGGATGATTTCAAATCTAAATATGGACCCTGGGCGATAGTGGCCGGGGCTTCTGAAGGATTAGGTGCAGCTTTTGCCGAAGTATTGGCCAGACGCGGATTAAATTTAATATTAATTGCCCGGAGGTTGGAAAAACTGGAAGCATTATCAGTCAATCTCAGAAACAAGTATCCAATTGAAATCATCGTTTACTCAATTGACCTGGCTGATTTCGAACAAACTAAACAATTCCTATCCCGGCCAGAGACAGAGATCGGCCTGTTGGTGTATAATGCCGCTTATGCACCCATTGGCTATTTCGAAAATATCTCAGAAGAAAACCTAACCAGGATAGTTGATGTTAATATCAAGACGCCCTTACTGCTTTCCAAACTGGTTTCAACACAACTGATTGGAAAAAAGAAAGGTGGCATTATTTTGATGTCTTCGCTGGCTGGCAATCAGGGTAGCCCTAAAATTGCAACGTATGCCGCTTCAAAAGCATTTAACGCAATTTTTGCGGAAGGAATCTGGAGTGAATTAAAGAAATACGGGATCGATGTGATGGCGTGTTGCGCCGGTGCAATAACTACCCCCGGATATAAAAACGCACAAAATACAAAAGATGC
>TBL_comb47_HYPODRAFT_10001095_pt1 | contig 35591 bp, 22 predicted proteins | sample TroBogypolimnion_40_FD_10682 | JGI IMG/M metagenome (IMG submission 10682)
CCTGGAAGCGGCAGCGTATAGCCGTTGGCGCTGGGCGTTGGAAGATGTGGAATTCAACCGCATCTGGAATTTTTGCGTGCTGCTGGTGGTGACGATGGCGGCGTATGTCTTCACCACCAACGAGCCGGGCGGCGGGCTGGCCGGTTTACAACACGGCGCGGTACTGCACAATGCGTCGGTTTCATCCACGCAAACCGCCACGACGGTGATGCGCTGGCTGCCGCTGACCTTGCTGCCGATTTTTCTGGCGCAAATTTTTAATGAGCGGCGGTCCATTCCGCTGGCGGCGGTGTCGCTGCTGGTGCGCCGCCGGCAACAGCGCGACGGGGTGGCCGCCGGCGCGCGCTATCTGGATATTTCTTATTTGTATTTCATGGTGTGCCTTTTTTCGGCCGGCGTCCACGCGAACGAAGGTTCGTTCGGCTATTTCTGGGGCTTAAGCGTTTTAATCTTGTGGGCGCTATGGTCGCTGCGTTCGCAACGCTACGGCATGAAAATTTGGGCCGGCGCGTTGTTCGCCGTCTTGCTGATTGGGTTTCTGGGACAGATGGGGATTAGCCGCGCCGAGCGAATGGTACAAAATTACAATGCCCAGTGGCTCGCCCGGTTTTTGCGTAACCGGACGGATCCACTGCAAAGCGCCACCCGCCTCGGCCAGATCGGCGAATTAAAAATGTCGCCGCGCATCGTCGTCCGGCTGGAACCCCGCACACCCGGCGCCGTTCCGGAATATCTGCGTGAGGCCAGTTACCGGCATTATCATTCCCCCAATCGAACCTGGGTTGCGGGCGGCACCAAAAATGATTTCAACAACGTGCTGCCGGAACCAGACAACACCACTTGGGTGCTGGTGCCCGACAAGACCAACGGCGCCGTCATCAACCTAGCTTGCTATCTCAATGACCGCTCCAAGGAAGGCGATCCGCAAGGTTTGCTGCCGCTGCCGAGCGGCTGCTGCCGACTCGAAAACTTGCCCGCGGAATCCTCCGTGATCAGCCTGGAAATCAATCAGCTGGGCGCCGCGCTGGTCACTGGCGCGGGGCTGATGCTTTTTGACGCGCGCTTCGGTCCGGGCGCGACGCTGGATTCGCCGCCCGACCGGAGCACGAATCAGTTCGACCTGAAAATTCCGGCGGAAGAAACCAACGCCCTCGCACAGGTCATCGATGAGATGAAATTAAGCGGCACGAACACGACGGAAATTCTCCCCGCCGTCACCCGATTTTTTGCCGACAAATTTGCATACAGCACTTGGCAAGGACCGGATAAACTCCCTGTCACCAACACCACGGCGCTCTCGCGGTTTCTGCTGACGAGCCGCAGCGGGCATTGCGAATATTTTGCCACCGCCACCGTCTTACTGCTGCGACAACTCGGTATTCCCGCGCGCTACGCCGTCGGCTATTACGTCCACGAACGTTCCGGCAGCGGCTACCTCGTGCGCGAACGTGATGCCCATGCCTGGTGCCTCCTGTGGAATGGCCGCAATTGGCAGGACTTCGACACCACGCCCGGCTCCGGCGTGACCCCGGGTAATTCTTCCGGCTCGTTCGGCGAATGGTTCGCCGACTTCTCGTCGTGGATTGGTTTTCAATTTGCGAAATTTCGCTGGGGTCAAACGCATCTGCGGCCATATCTGCTGTGGACCTTTGCTCCGCTGCTCACCGGGCTGCTGTATTACATCCTATTTCAGCGACGAAAAAAATCCCGGTCCGGCACAAATCAAGTTTCGGCAGAAATTCCCGTCGTCTGGCCCGGCCACGATTCCGCGTTTTACCGGCTGGAAAAAACGCTCGCCGCACGCGGGCTGCCGCGGTCGCCCGGCGAACCCCTATCCGGCTGGCTGGAACGCGTGCTGGCGGAACCGGCGCTGGCCGACCAGCGCGCCGCTCTGACGGAACTATTGCAACTTCACTACCGCTACCGATTTGATCCGCGCGGCTTATCGCCTGCCGAAAAAGTTCAGCTCGGACACAACGTGGATTCCCTGCTCGCTGTTTTGTCGTCGCCAAAATAATTCAGGCCGTCGCCGGTCGCCGCGTCAGGCGCACGACCAGCATCACTAAACTCCACAACAACAAAAACGCCACCAGCCCGGACCGCAGATGCGCCGGCCAATTCACCGCCTTGGTGCTGGCGGCCAACAATTGGATCGTCATCGGCCGCCCGCCTTCCGTCTGCAATACTTGAGTAAACGCAAAATGTTGTCCGCGCACCGGTAGGTTCACGCGCAGCGGCTGGACTTTGGCCGTGACGATTTCCTGCGCCTGCTGCAGTTTCGCCCATTGCAGCTGCGCCACGCCGGCGTCGTAACCCGGACCCAAATCACCGCTCGCTCCGGCGCGGTCCTCGCCGAGGAAGCCATTGTTGCGTACGGAAAAATCATTCTGGGCATTGATCAAATTGCTCGCCTGCGCGGACTTCAGATCGCTTTCCAATTTTTTCACCGCATCATTGGCGTCTTTGTCGGCAGCAAATTTCGCCTTCGCGCGATTAAAATTTTCCGTGGCCACGCGCACGTTGCCGCCGGCGAGTTGCCGCCGCGCCTCGCTCACATCGCGCTGCCAGTCCGTGCGCGCCGTCTCCTTGCCGGCTTGTTCCATGCGCGAATAATCGAGCCGCGAAAAACTGGCCGAAGCCGGCTCCGACACAATCGCCAGCTCGCGCATCATCGTGCCCGCGAACTGCTGGTAATCGTAATCCGGTGGTAGGTAAATTTCCCATCGCGCATTTTTCAACGGCACATCAAATTTCGGCGAGGCGAAAGTCACCGGCCCGCTGGCGCGCGGAAAAATATTGGTGCCAACATAAGTCAATTCCACCGCCAGCGCGCGGTCGGCGTCGCCGGATGATTCAATCGGCAGCAATAATTTTCCCGCCCGCAAACTGGGCCGCACCGGCTGGCCCGCGACAAAAGCCGACCACACAGTCGCGTCCGGCGGCAGCGCAATTTCGAGAAATTGCCGGCCGTTGTTCCGCACGGTCAGCGCCATTTCCGTCATCATCTGGCCATCGTCGGCGACCACGCTGGTGAATTTAGCGCTGTCCACGAGCGCCTCCAGCACGGCCGCGTCATCGAAGCGTCGCACAGCCAAAGCGAGGCGATAATCCGGCCGCGCGTAGCGATACGCCAGCGTAGTGGCCTTGTCTGGTGCGTCCGCCCAATCGGGAAAATCGCCCGTGTCCACCCGCTGCAAATTCGTCGCGGTCGCTTCGCTGGCTTGCAGCGGCGGTTTGGCGGCGATGGCCAGCAAACCGGATTCGCGTTCCACGCCGGCGGCGGCAATGCCAATGAGTTCCAGCGCGCCGGAGGTCGCCGGACGCGGCGCATCCCACGTCACCGTGAGCAAATAATTGCCGCGGACCGGACTTTGCAAGGCGACGCGCCAAAGCACATCATTCGTGCCGTTGCCCACGATTTCCTTGCTGCGAATGTTGGCGCCGGCGAACTCGACATTCCGGCAGGCCGCCGGCACACGCACGTGCAGCTCGCGAACCGGCGCGTTAGCAATTTCATAGCGCAGTTGCGCGCGGCCGTTGACGAGTGTTTCCGTGAGCGTGAAAGCGTTGACCGTTTCCGCGCGGACCCAGGCGGAAATTTTTTCCGTGGTCACGCGCATTTGCCATCCCGGCGCGGTGGTCGGTGCAGCGACCATGAATTTGTAGGCCAGCACATTGCCCGCGCCGGCGGCCACTGCGTAGTCCGGCAGCGTCACGGCCGGAATTTCCGTCAGGCCGTCGAACGTCGCCGTTTTCACCGCCACGCCGGCCTCGGCGGCAACGGCGACAAAGCCCGCCAGTTTGGCGGTGCCGAGTGGATGCACGCCGACGAGGGAAATGGTTTCCGGCAAATCCGGATAATTTCGCGCGAGCTCGATGGTCAGCGAATAGTTGCCCGTCACGCGTTCCTTCAACGTCACCTCCAGCTCGCGACGGTCACCAGCGACGTGTTCAGCCTGCTGTTGCACATTGCCACCAAGAACGCGCTCCACGCGGAAGCCGGCGGGCAAAACCAGTTTCAGCGCAAAAATGCCGGCGCGTTTGATGGTGTAATCCACTTGCGCGGAAAGTCCCAATTGCTCGGCACCCACGCGAAAATTATTTTTCACCACGGCCGCAATTTCCGGCTGAAACGCCTCGGCGCGGACGCGCAGGGAAAATTTCGGGTCGGCAAAGCGAAACACGCTGGCCAGCGCGTCCGTTTTTCCGGCGGCGATCCGCGCAAACTCCTCCGCATCCACGCGCTCCAGCCCGGCAGCGGTGGTAACAGTCAGGCCGATTTCGTCCGCGCCGCGCAAGGCGATCAGGCCGTTTTCACGTTTCACGTCGAGCGCCTGCGGCAATTCCACCACCGCATCCGCCGGCAGCGCCGCGAGATTTTTCTCCGTCTCCACCGTCAATTGCCAGCCGAGCGGCACACCTTTCAGCAGGTCGGCCACAAGCGTTTGCGCGCCGTTCATTTCCTTGATTTCCCAAGTGCGCAGGTCGCGGCCTTCGACGCGCAGCACTTTTTGGCCGGCGGGAATTTGCACACGCACCTGGCGCAGCTCGCCTTGTGTGATTTGAAAATCCAGCGCCGCGCGCAGATTCATCACGCCGCCGCCGAAAGTCACCAGCGTGGCGTTGCGGCAAAAAACGGTGGCGGCAATTTCCTCGGTGCGTTTCACGCGCGGCGTCCAGACCAGTTCCAAATTGTCGGCCGCTCCCAGCACAGCGGCAACGCGCGTCCCGTTGTTTGCCAAAATACGCTTGCAAGAAATCGCCGCCGGAAAATCCACGTCCGCTCCGGCCTCAGCCAGCGTGAAGCCGGCGCGACCGGCAAGCGCGGACGGAATCGCAAAGGCCAGCCGGCGTTTCGTCACGTCGCCGGTGACCTTGACCAGCAACTTGATTTGCAATGTTGCTACGCCCGGTTGGTGAAATCGCGCGGCAAGTTTGCTGCCGCTGCGCACAAGTTCGGCGCGGCCGTTTTTCGCGGTGAATGACTGCACCGCCACGTCGTCGCCAAAAAGCGGGAAAGTTTCGCCCGCCGTCACGCTGGCAAAATCCAGCACCACATCTAACAGCGCCACGCGATCATCCACCGTGCCGGAATAACTGGCGGCGACCAGCGCGGAGGTGTTGGTTTCAGCGGCAGCAACCGGCTTAACTCCGAGCGCGAGCAGCAAAGCTATTGCCGCGATGACCGGCGGCAGCGGATTGGTGGGCGGTGGCACGCTGGCGACGGCCGGCGCCGGATTGCCACGCGGCCAATATTTCCAGACGAGCAGCGCCACGCTCGCGACGACAGCGACCGGAAAGCCGATGATGAGCGCGTCGTGCAGGGCGCGCCATTGGATGAGCAGGCTGCACACCGAGCCGATGATTAATGCGAGCGCGATGGTGAGCAAAAACGACCGACGCGGCGACCGCCGCCATTGCCGCCACCACAGCGCGAGGCCCAGCAGGAAAGTGGCGGATTGCCAGAGCATTTGGCAGGTTTGAAACGTGTGCAGCGGAATGACTGTGGCCCGGATGGAAAGTGGTTCGCCGTGGAGGTTCAGCACTTTCGTGAATAGAAACGGCGTGCCAGTTTGCGGCAATTCGATGCGCAGCGAACGGATGCCGGCAACTACCGGCGCGGCCGGCGCGGCCAGAAAATGCGGTTCCGCCGCGCTGGCGATGGTGCCATTAACGGTCATCGCCGCCGCTGGTGCCGGCGCAAATCCATCGGCATTGCCGCCGGCCGGAAGCGCGGTGAAGGTGTGCTTGTTGCCGCCTAATTGGTTTTGCACCACAACCTCGCGCTGCTTTTCGGCAAGCTCCTGCGGCGCGGTCATTTGCACAAGGCCGCGCTGCGACAATTCGGCAAAGCGTTGCGCGCCCAGCACCTCGACGCTGCCGTCAGCGTAAAGCACTTCACAGCGACCGCGTTCATCGAGGGAACTGTAGGCAATCACGGAATCGGGCTTGAGCTGATTCAGCGACAAACCCCCGCCGAGATAAGTATAACGCAGGCCGGTGGCGGGATCGTAGGTAATTTTATCAGTACCGAGTTCGTCTTTCATTTCTTCAAAGGACACCGGCAAACGGTCGTTGTTGTCGCCGGAAAAAATTCGCACCGCCAAACCGATTTGCTTGAGGTTGTTGACGGAGCTGATGCTTTGCGCCTTTTTTTTGGCGGACGACAGCGCGGGCAGCAACATAGCGCCGAGAACGACCAAAATGCCCATCACAGCGAGCAACGTGAGGACGCCGTTCCAACCACGCCGCACGGCGGAAACGACCAGCGCGAGGACCAGAAACGCGAGCAAGCCGATGAATAAAATCGCGCCGCCGGCTTCGCGCAATACATCGCCGTAAAAGGCGAGAAATTTGCCCCACGCATCGAGCAATTCGTAAGTCGTCCCCTGCGTCACGGTCATGCTGCCGCCGAAGTCGGACAACCGGAGCGACGGCGGCGCGAACACTTGCCATTCGGCGTACGTATTCGGCACGTCCGTGCGCGGCGCGGCGAGTTCGAGCGTTTTACCAAAAGTGGACGCGAGGGCGCCGTTGGTCTGCGCGTACATGATGTCCACGGCGAAAGCCTGATCGCGATTCCAATCGCGCGGCAGTGAGACCAGCACCCAATCGCCATCGCGCTCGGGTTTGACGGGCTGGCCGTTGACATAGCAGCCCCAGAGGCGCGCATCCGCCGGCAGTTGAAAGCGCTGAAATTGTTTTTCGTTGTTCTTCACCATGAACGACGCCTGCGTGAGCATCTCGCCGGCTTCGGTCAACACGGAAGTGATTTGCGTGCGGTCGGCGACGGCTTCGAGCACAGGTTCCGTGGCGAACCGCTGCACATCCACGCGCAAATCATATTGGTCGCCGGTATATTGCCAGGCGAGAATCACGGCGCGCGTCACCAACGAACGGTCGGCGGCGGATAATTCCGTTTCATCCACGCGATGCAACGTGCCGTCGGAAATTTTGGCGTCGAGCTGCAAACTGGCCGCCGTCGTGAGCGCAATGGAACCCGTCTCGCGCTCCAGGTCCAGCGCGTGAATCCCCGCCGCCGTGAGCGACGCGCCCTTAGCGTCAAAGGGAAAATCGTACGTCACCACCAGCGTGTAACCGCCCCACGCCTTGTCCTGCAAGCCAATCGTCCACACGGCGTCGTTCGTGCCGGTGGTCGCTGCGGCCAGCTCCTTGCGCCGGATGTTCGGCCCGGTGAACTCGACATTTTTGCAATTCGCCGGCACGCGCACTTTGAATTCCTGCACGCCCTGATTCGCCAAACTATAGCGAATCGTCGCGCTGCCACCGACCACGCCGTCGCCAATCGTCACCAGATTGAAAACCTCCGCCACGACGCGCGCAGCCAAGCGTTCGCTCGCGATGGTTGCGCTCCAATCCGGCTGACCGGCGGTGAAGGCCAGAGTTTCATCGGTGCGGTTCGGCAGTTGGTTCGCTGAAATTTCGCGCAAGCCGGCCAGCACGGCGGTTTTGAGGCGGATACCCGGCGCGGCGGCGACGCCGATTTCTGCGGTCTCTTGGGCGTTGCCGGCTGCACGCAGCGGCGCGATGATAATTTTCTCCGGAAAATTTTTCCACGCCTGCTCGAGTTGCACCGTCAGTTTGCGTCCACCCAAAACCCGCGTGGAAAAATTCACCCGCACCTTGCCGGCCTCCATCTTCCAATCTTCAAGGCCGTCGCCGCGCACATCGGCGACGGCAAAGCCCGCCGGTGTCGTCAATTCCAGCGAGTAAATACCGGCCTTTTGCACGTCCAGTGCCAGATTATGCGCGATCACCAGCCGGGTTTCCTCGACGCGCGCGTTCACGCGGTCGGCCAGGCTGATGACGGGTTCTACCGGTTTCAATTTCAGTGTTAGCGCCAACGGCCGCGCGTTGAAGCGGTAGGCGACAACGGCATTTTCCGGCGCGTTAACTTGGCGCAGACCGTTCAGCGCGGCGATTTCCACCAACGTGTCTTCGGCGAAAAGTGTGAGCGAACCGGATTCGCGTTCCGCTCCCAGCGGCTGCGGCGGCGCGAGTTCGGTGGCCGCCGGGGTGGCGCCGGTGCCGACGATTTGTTCGGAAAACAAGTTCAATTCGCCGGCTTTTTCCAGCGGCCGGATGAATTCCACGGTGAGCGTTTGCGCGTCGCCCGCACTCGTCGTGTGCCAGTCGCGGATTTGTTCGCCTTCCAGTTTCGTCAATGCCTGGGCGGCTGGCAACGTCAGCGTGAGTTGCGCCGCGCTGCCCTGCACAATGTCGTAATGAAACCGGCTCGTGTATTTGATGACCGTGGGCGTAAGTTGCGCGGTGATGGTGGAATCCACCGTGAACAGCACTTTGCGCGCGACCTCGGTGACTTTGCCCTGCCAGCGCAAGGCGACGCTGGTTTCCGCGCCGAGAAAACCCGTCACGCCGGAAACGCCGTTGGCTTTGAATGTCGCCAGCAGTGTGCCGGTGAGTAATTGCACTTCGGTGTTCGTGCCGGCGGCCTGAGCGGTGACGGACGCAATCGTTGCCGCCGGACCGGTGAAACTAATTTGGTTCCACGGCTCCGCGCGGGAAATTTTGGCGACCAGCTCCAGCCGGCAAGAATATTGGCCGGCCCGATCGGCGACGATTTGAAAGGCGGCTTGGTTGCGGCGCAAGCTCAGGCCCGCCGGCAGTTTTGTCGGCAACACCGCGATGTCGCCGGCGAGCAACGGCAGGGAACTTTCGCCGGTGGCCTCGGCAGTCAGGTCCACCGTGAGCCGCGCTTCGTCGTCGGCCAGTTGCGCGGCGTAATGGATTTCGCGCACGGTGAGCGCGCCGGCGGGAACGGGTTTTCCGGCGAGAGCCACTTGGGTGAGCGCGCCGGCCAGCAGGGCAAGAAAAACGCTTTTCATATCCGGTTGGACGGCAGCCGCTGGAAAATGCTCCCGCAAGAATACTTTTCAAATGGCCGGCCGCGAAATAAAGTGGCGGCGGCATGGCTTCGGAAACTGAACTGCTGGCACGCTGCCGGCGCGGCGAGGCGGCGGCGTGGGACGCGCTGTTCGACGCGCATTACGCGGCGGCCGGGCGGTTTATTTTCCAATTGTCCGCTGATTTCACGACGGCGGATGCCGAGGAAATTTGTCAGGAAGTTTTTTTGTCCGTCATCAAAAACCTGCACGCCTTTCACGGCGAAAGCCAGTTTCAAACCTGGTTGTTCCGCATCGCGGCCAACAAGGCGCGCGATTTCCGCGAGAAACGCCTCGCGGCCAAACGCGGCGGCGGCCAGACCATCCTCTCCTTGCAGACGGAAAATCCCGCGACGGGACTGCCGCCGGATCCGCCGTCGGCCGCGCCCGGGCCGGATGAATTTCTGATGCACGCCGAGCAGGCGGAACTGGTGCAGGAATCGCTCGCGCGGCTCGGCGAACCGTGCCGCGAAATTGTGGAACTGCGCTATTTTGGCGACTTGAGTTACGAGGAGTTGGCTGCGACGCTGGATTTGAATGTGAAAACGGTCAGTTCGCGCCTCAGTAAATGTCTCGACCGGCTCGAAGTCATCGCGCGAAAAATATTTTCGCGGGAAAATCCGGAAGGTTTCCCGTCCAACTCTTGACGAACGCATGGAACCGGAACGCGACATCGAAAAACTCCTGCGCGCTTACGCGAAGCGTCGCCGCGCGAAGGCTGGCGACGCCTTCACGCTCCATCCCGCGACACGCCGGTTGTTGCAGGGCGAGGTCGCGCGCCAGACGCCGCCGGCGGCGGACGAGCCGGAATCGTGGTCGCTTTGGGATGTGCTGCGTGAGCGTTGGGCGGCGCTGCTGGGATTCGCGCTGGTGATTTTTTTTATGGCATCGCTCGTTTTGCCCCCGCTGAGCAAGGCGAAAATGAAAGCGGGCTTGCCGACGACCGCCGCCAGCTTGCCGGCAAACGGCGTGGCAGCGCCGACGGCGGTGGCGGCTGATCGCCGGCTTTCGGCCGCACCGGCGGAACTCGCCAACAACGCCGTGCTGGCTCCGGCACCGGCGGCAGCATTGCCCGCTGGCGATGTGGCCAGTACTTTGACGGTAAATGACGGACTGGCGGGCAAACGGACCGATGACGTGACCCACGATTTTTCCGGAGGGCAAAGCGCGGCACGGTTTCAGGGAGAATTGGTCGCCAAAGCGCTGCCGGCCGGCGCCGCCAATTCGCAACGGTTTGTGCAGGCCGCGACGGACAAGTCGCCGCCGGTGCTGGCGGCGTTTGCGTGGCAACAGAATGGCTACGCCATTGCAGTGGTGGACAGCGACGGTTCCGTCTACAGTGGATTGTTGCAGCCGATCGAATCCCTAACCAAAGATATAGGCGTAGTAAGCAACGTGCCGGCGGCGGCTCAGAATTTTTCTTTCCGCGTGACGGGCGCGAATCGCAGTTTGCAACAGAACGTCGTCTTTGCCGGCAATTTCGTTTTTCTGTCCAATGGGCCGGCCAGTTCCGCGCCCGGCTTCGGCGGTCCGGCGCCGCAAAATTTTTCTAACGCGCGGATCACGGGGACGGTGACGCTGGGCGGCACGAACCGGATGCAAATCAACGCGCTGCCGGTTCTGCCGTGAAAATGGTGTTCCGCGCCCGAACGACCGCGCGCCGCAGCCGGGATTTGATTTGGCGGACGGAATTAGTTAATTTGCCGGCGTGATTTACGACGCGACATTGGACGATCTGCTGCAAAAGGTCTGGGACGGCCACCGCATCAATGCGGCCGAGGCGAAACGGCTTTACGCGCTGCCGCTGGAGGAACTCGGCGCGCTCGCCGACCGCCGTCGCCAACTGGCGAAGGCCAAAACCTATGACGGACGCGGCAACGAAATTGTCACCTTCAATGTGGACCGCAACGTGAATTACACCAATGTTTGCAATGTTTATTGCAAATTCTGCGCGTTCTACCGGACGGAGAAAGACGATGATTCCTACGTCATTTCGCTCGCGGAGATGGATCAGAAAATCGCCGAGACGCTGGCGCTCGGCGGCACGCAAATTTTGCTGCAAGGCGGGCATCATCCGAAGTTGACCAAGCAGTGGTATCTGGATTTGTTGTCGCACATCAAAGCCAAGTGGCCGCAGATCAACATCCACGGTTTCAGTCCGAGCGAGTTTGTGCATTTCCGCGAAGTGTTCGGCGAACCGCTGGAGAAAATCATCGGCGATTTCCGCGCGGCAGGCCTAGGCTCGATTCCCGGCGGCGGCGGGGAAATTCTGGTGGACCATGTGCGCGAACGCATTTCGCCGCTGAAGGCAATGAGCAGCGACTGGCTCGAAGTCATGGACATTGCGCATCGGCTCGGCCTTTATTCCAGCGCCACGATGATGTTCGGCCACGTCGAGACGCTGGACCATCGGATTGAACATCTCGACCGGCTGCGGACGCAGCAGGACATTTCGTTAAAGCGGAAGGCGGCAAACGGCAATGACCACATGGGCCATTTCACGGCGTTCATCTGCTGGACGTTTCAAGCCGAGAATACCAAGCTAAAAGCGCCGCCGGTCGGTGCGCAAGAATATTTACGGACGCAAGCGCTGGGCCGGATTTATCTGGATAATTTTGAAAACATCCAAAGCTCGTGGGTCACGCAAGGTTTGGAGATCGGCCAAGTCGCGCTGAAATACGGCGCGAACGATCTCGGCAGCATCATGATCGAGGAAAATGTTGTCTCGCAGGCCGGCACAACGTTTCACATGACCGTGCCCGACATGCACCGGCTCATCCGCGATCTCGGTTACGAACCGCACCAGCGCGACAACTGGTATCGGCTGGTAAACTGATTCAGCCGGCGACTGGCGTGGATTTTTCCGTTTCATGGCCGCGACCGCGGCCGTGATTCAGGTTGATGAATTGTTTGCTCTGGCTGATATAGCCCACGATGTTGAAGCGGCCGATCGGCTCTTTTTTGGCGACGGCTATAGCAGTGCTGGTGACGCTGAAGTTCCGGCCTTCAGCTACATTTTTGCTCCACAAATTGGCGGCGGTGAGATATTCCAGACTTTCCGCATTCTCGATCAGTATGTTCATGCCGTGGCACCCTAACAGACGCCGCCGGCTTTCCCGCATACAATCACGGATTAAATTTGTTCCGCAAAATTATTTTGGCGGCGCCGTTCGAGCCAGCGCGAGCGCCGCCCAGCCTGCCAGCAAACCCGCGCCGCCCACCGGTGTGATTGCGCCCAGCCAGTGGACGTTGGTGACCGCGAGTAAATAAAGTGAACCGGAAAAAACCACGATGCCGCCGAAAAAACTCCACCACGCAAGAGCCGGCAACGTTTTTCGCTCCGCCAACACAAACAGCATCACGGCGTGAATGGCGTGATAAAAAACCGCTGTTTCCCAGATCGCGGCGGTGCCGTTCTGGGCGAGAAGATGTTTCAAACCATGCGCGCCAAACGCTCCCAGCGCCACGGCGAGCAAGCCGGTCGCGGCTGCGATGCGCGTGGCCGTCGCGGATTTCATTTCCGCGCCGCCGCCGCTGTGCGCTGCTGCAATTCGCGTTCGAGGAAGGTGTCTTCCGGCGCCGTCTGCCAAGCCGTGAGCCAGAGGTTGCCGAGGAGCTGGCCGCTTTTCACCAGCTGGGCTTCGAGAAACGCGCGGCCTTCCGCGCCGGCGTCGCCTTTGTTGGACAACTTGCCGTCTTTGTCGAGCCGGTAAAGCGGTTCCACCAATTGGTTCGCGGCCGTAATGAAACCGACGGCGTTGGTGAAAATGCCGTTCGGGTCCTCGGCGGCCGAAAGTTTTTCCGCCGGCTTAATTTTGGCGGCCAGTTTGGACACATTAATGCCGCCGGTCTTTTTGAAAAAACCGCCATCAATCCACGAGTGAAAACTGAACGAGGTGGTGTAGTGGTTCGGATTGTTGTTCGTCGTCCAGCCGTGATGATACATCGTCGCGTGCAGCGGCTGGCTGGCGTCGCCCACAAAATGGCCCATCACGCCCATGACATAAATAATGTCCTGTTGCGCATTGGCAATTTCCACCGGCGTGCCGCCGGATTTTTCCAGCGCGGCGAGCGTAGCGAAACCGGATTGCAATTTTTCGTAATATTCCGTGATCGCCCACGGCAAAAACCCGCTTAGCTCGCGCGTGTGGTCGCTGTCGTGCGCCGGGTCAATGGCGGGAAATTTTTCCGGGTGCGCCGCGCGCGCCTTGGCGATGGTGGCGACAAAATCGTAGCGCAGCGGCGGTAGCGTGGCCGGCGTCAGCCCGTAGAGCGCGAGGTCTTCCAGATCGAGATAATGATCCGGGCCGCTCGCGTGACCGAGGGCCAGCCCCGTGCCGTCGCGTGTGCTGGTTTCATTGCGCCAGCGGTCCGCCTCGCCGGCGAGGAAGGCGATGCGCGTGCGGTTTTCCGGCGTCAGCACAAAGGCCGGGAAATTCGTCGGCAGCGCGGCCAGCGCCAGTTCATTCACCGCATGATGACCCTCGTAATCCCACGCCGCCGCATGAAACGCAAACAGGCCGGTGGCAAGCAAAGCGGAACAAAATTTGGCTTTCATAAAATAATTCGCTGAGCCTAACGCAAGGGCGCCGGATTGGAAAACAGAATTGAAGCAAATTCTGCCGTCTGCGTGGTTGGCAGCGGACAAAAAATCCGTGTTCTTTCGCAAATTTCCGTGGTTAAATGCCGGTCGTGAAAATAATTACCGACGAACGCTGCACCGGCTACGTCCATCACGCGCATCCGGAACGCCCGGCGCGCATCACGACCACCGTGGAGCGGTTGAAAAACCAGACCGCGCTGCCCGTCACTTGGGCGCTGCCCGGCGAACCCGTGGCGGACGAAATCATTCTCCGCGCTCACACGCCCGCAGTTTTGGCGCGGCTGGAAGTGCCACAGGATTTTGACGAAGACACGCCGTTCCACGCCGGCATCGGCGCGTTCGCCCGCGCTTCGGTCGCCGCTTCGCTGACAGCGCTGCGCGCGGCACGCAACGGCGAATCCGTTTTTAGCCTCATGCGCCCGCCCGGCCACCATGCGCTACGCGAAAAATCCATGGGCTTTTGCTATCTCAACAACGTCGCCATCGCGGCGCTGGAGGCGGTGGCCACCGGCGCAAAACGCGTGGCGGTGTTTGACTTTGATGTGCACCACGGCAACGGCACGGAGGATATTTTGCTGAATGCTCCCGGCATCGAATTTTTTTCCGTCCACCAGCACCCAGCTTATCCCGACACCGGCGCGGAAAATCGTGGTCGGAATTGTTTCAATTATCCCGTCGGCCCCGGCGCACCGCAAATGATGTATCGCGCCAAGCTCGCGCACGCGCTGGACGACCTGCGCAGTTTTCGGCCCGATTTGATTGCCGTTTCCGCCGGCTTCGACGCCTATCTGCGCGATCCGCTGGCGGACGGCTCGCTGTTGCCGGAGGATTTTCACTGGCTCGGCGCTACGCTGCGCGAGCTGAACGTGCCGTTTTTCAGCCTGCTCGAAGGCGGTTACAGCAAGGATTTGCCGGAATTGATCCTGGCCTATCTCAAAGGCGTGGCAGGCCTGCCGCTAGATAACGAGCCAGAAAAAGTTTCATGACCGTGCTCGAAGCCATCCAAAAAAGCGCCGATTTTCTGGGCAAAAAAGGCGTCGAATCCGCGCGCCTTAACGCGGAATTGCTGCTGGCCCATGTGCTGCGGCTGCCGCGCATGAAATTGTATCTGAACTTCGACCGCGCGTTGACTGCCCCGGAAACTGACGCGCTCCGTGAACTCGTTCGCCGCCGCGGCCTGCGCGAGCCGCTTCAGCACATCACCGGCACGACTTCCTTTTGCGGCCATGAAATTACCGTTAGCCGCGCCGCACTCGTGCCCCGGCCGGAAACGGAATTGCTCGCGGAACTCGGCTGGCAATTTCTGAACGAACTCCAAACACTCGATTCACAATTAAAAACGGCTTTGGATTTCGGCACGGGCACTGGCTGTATCGCCATCGCCATCGCGGCCAAATGTCCGGCGGTCAAAATCACCGCGCTCGACATTTCCGCCGAGGCGCTCGCGCTGGCCCAGCAAAACGCCGTGCAAAATCAAGTGGCGGAGCGGATCGAGTTTTTACACGGTAACGGCTTCGCCGCGCTCGGCGGGCCGCGAACATTTGCTTTAATCATCAGCAATCCGCCGTATATCGCGTCCGCCGAAATCGCCACGCTGGAACCCGAAGTGCGCGATTTTGACCCGCGCGCCGCGCTGGACGGCGGCGCGGATGGCTTGAATTTTTATCGCCGGCTGGCGGCGGAGGCAAAAAACTTTTTGGCGGCGGACGGCAAAATCATGGTGGAATTCGGCGACGGCCAAGCCGATGCGATAAAAAAGCTCTTTGAAAGTGAAAAGTGGATTGTCGAAGCCGTCCGGGAGGACTACTCTCACCGCGCCAGAATTCTGGTCGCGCGGCTTTGATTTTTTAGCCCCAGATTTACCCATATGAAACACAGATTAGCCGAGCGTGTCGCGCGAAATTTTTTTCTGTGGCCATCGGTGTAAATTTGTGACCAGATAAAATTCTTATTTCCTATGGACAGTTTTTTAATCAAAGGCGGCGTGCCATTGCACGGCGAAGTCACCATCAGCGGCAGCAAAAACGCCGCGTTGCCCATCATGGCCGCCACACTGCTCACCGATGAGCCGTGCGTCATCCGCCGCGTGCCGGATTTGAGCGACACGCGGTTCATGGTGAAAATTTTGGAATCGCTCGGCGCGACGGCGAAATTTGAAAACGGCACGCTGACCGTGCACGCAAAAAAAATCAAAGGCTATGCCGACTACGATCTCGTCCGCAAAATGCGCGGCTCGATTTGCATCGCCGGCCCGCTGCTGGCGCGACTGCGCAAGGCGCGGATTTCCCTGCCCGGCGGCTGCATCATCGGCGCGCGACCCATTAATTTGCATCTGAAAGGTTTTGCCGCACTCGGCGCCAACATCAAAATCGAAGGCGGCTACGTGGATGCCGCAGTGAAAAAAATCGTCGGCAGCACCATGTTCCTCGGCGGGCGCGCCGGCCCGACGGTGTTGGGTACCGCGAACGTGATGATGGCAGCGACACTTGGCGACGGCATCACTGTGATCGAAAGCGCCGCGTGCGAACCAGAAGTGGTGGATCTGGCAAATTTTCTGAATGCGATGGGCGCGCAAATTGCCGGGGCCGGCAGCCCAACCATTACGATCACCGGCGTGGCCAAATTGCACGGCGCGGAACACGAAGTGATTCCCGACCGCATCGAGGCGGCAACATTTTTGATCGCCGCCGGCGCGACGAACGGCGAAGTGACGGTGAAAGGCGCGCGGGCCGATCATCTGCGCGCAGTGATTGATAAATTGAGCGAGGCGGGCGTGGCGGTGGAGCGCAGCGGCGCGCATTTGATTGCCCGGCGCAAAGGAAAATTGAAGCCGGCGGACATCACGACGCTGCCGTATTCTGGTTTTCCGACCGACGTGCAGGCGCAAATGATGTCGCTGCTCGCGTTGGCCAAAGGCATTAGCATCATCACCGAGCGGATTTTTGAATCGCGCTTCATGCACGTCAGCGAACTGGCGCGGCTCGGCGCGGACATTGAAATTGAAGGGCCAAGCGCGATTGTGAAAGGCGGCAAGCCGTTGAGCGGCGCGCCGGTGATGGCGAGTGATTTGCGCGCATCGGCGGCGCTGGTTATCGCGGGGCTGGCGGCGACGGGTTCAACGCAGGTGAATCGTATTTACCATTTGGATCGCGGCTACGAGCAGATGGATGTGAAATTGCAAAAGCTCGGCGCGCGAATTGAGCGCGTCGAGGAAAAGTGATGTAATTACTCATGTCAATAAAAGTAAAAAAGAAACGAGATTATCGACCTCACTCTGAAGCGATGCACGGTGCGAGGGTGCTGCTTCGACTTTCTGGAGAACAGAAAAAAGGCCGCTTTTACCAATGGTTGGGTTCGTTACTTCTTTGCGCATTTGCTTACGAAGGTTATTTGAATTTTCTTGGCAGAAAACTTTTCGCTTCTTGGGAAGATTTTGAGCGGCAGCTATCTTGGCATTCTAAAACCAAACTGATTGCTGATCATATTGCCCTTAAACTGGACGAGGGTGCAGAGCCATTTCAAACCGTCAAACAACTATTCAAGTTTCGAGATCAAATTGCTCATCCAAAGCCAAAAGAATTGGAAGAAGAATTTGAAACTACTAGTGAAAATCTCGAATCTGTTTTTTACGAAATCACAAAATCTGATGAAGAAAAATTCTGCTCCAAGGAAAAAGCCGAATTGTGCATTGAACGCGTTGAACAAATGATGGGATTGCTTTTTGACCAAGCACGAGCAAAACATGAATCCGTCAATAAATATGATGATTCGTTTTTTTTGAACGGACCTTTTGTTAAAAGTGGTCAAGCTGGTTCAGCGCATTACGGCTAAGAACACAGACAGCGTAGGAGCACGGACGGCAACGCCGCAGTAAAATCGTTTCCACTACGCCACCGCCCGCGCTCCAAATAAGTTCCCCACCGTTCCTTGGCCCGGCGAACTGCCGGCGGCACGGGCGACAAAATGATAATTTCGTCCGTGCCGGCGACCGTCCACCGGAACCCAAGCCGGGGGTGATTGCATTTCCGGTTTCATGCGGCGAGCAGTTCGCGGCTGCGGGCATAGATGCGAGTTTGGCGCACGGTTTGCCGGAGCGCGGTGACCGATTTTTCCTCGAAGAGGCTCGGGAAAACGAGCAGCGGATAAAACGTGACCCACGCAAGCGCGGCGGCTTCGTTGGCGGCACGGCGGAGCGGGGCATTCAGCGCGGGCTGCGCGGTCGCGAGCAGTTTTTCGGTGAGCAGACGGTTTTTGAGCCGCTCAAACTCGGTTTCTTGGGTGGCGCGAAACGGCGCCGCCGTCGTGGCGGGCACCGCGAAGCGCGTTTCGGGGCTGAATTCAGTCCGGATTAGGTATTTGGTGTTCATGGTGTATTTGGTTGCTGGTTAAAATAAAAAACCCGCGATCGCCAGGGGCAATCGCGGGTTGTAAAAATTTTCTGCTCGGTCAGAATTTCGTCACCACGATGCCCACCAGACGGGACAAGCGCTGCCACATGGCTTGGGAGCCATGGACCAGCGCGGTCGTCTGCATTTTGGAGATCGTCGTGTTCATGTTATTCTAACGAAAACAAGATAGCGGATGGAGGGTTTTTGTCAAAAAATTTCCCGACTTGCCCGCCGGAGCGCAGGTGTTAGATTGAATCACTCTCATGAGCGAAGGTAGCAAATCGTTGAAAATGGTGACGTGTCCCGGGTGCGATGCGAAGACGTTTATCCCCGGCGACCTGCCGCCGCTGGCGAGCGAATCGTGCAAAAAATGCGGTCACTCGATCATGATGCCGATGCAGTTGCGGCAGTTTGAATTACGCAGCAAAATTGCTTCCGGCGGCATGGGCACGGTCTATCGCGCTTGGGACGTGACGCTGGAACGGTTCGTCGCCGTGAAATTGATGAAGAAGGAATTGCTCGACGAGCCGAAGATGCTGGAAAGTTTTTATCTCGAAGCCCGCGCCTGCGCCAAGCTGAATCACACCAACATCATCCACATTTACACGTTCGACGAATGGGAGGGCGAACGCTACCTCGTGATGGAACTGGCCGATCAGGGCAGCCTCGATACGCGCATCGAAAAATTGCATCAGGTGGATGAATTGCGCGTGTTGGACGTCGGCATCAAAATCGCCTCGGCGCTGGACATGGCGTTGAAATACGATTTGTTGCACTGCGACATCAAGCCTGGAAATATTTTGTTCAACGCCGACCACGAGCCGAAGCTGGTGGATTTCGGCCTCGCGCGCCGGACGGATGCGGAACAGGAAGGCGCAGAGTTCACGCGCGGCACGCCGTATTACGTGGCCCCGGAAAAAATCAAACGCGAGCCGGAAACTTTTTTGTCGGACATGTACAGTCTGGGCGCCACGTTGTACCACGCGATCACCGGCCACGTGCCATTTGATGCGCCGACGGTGGAAGAAGTCGTCATGGCGCAAGTGCACACCGCACTGACGCCGCCAAATTTGGTGGTGCCGGAAATTTCGCAGGCCACCAGCGACGCCCTCTGCCGCTCGCTCGCCAAAAATCCCGGTGAACGGTTTTTGAGCTACGACGAATTCATCATGTCGCTTGAAGCCGCCCGGAGCATGCTGTTGCGCCAGCAATCACAGTCGCCGGAGCCGTCGCAGGAACCGAAGCGCATGACGAGTTGGTGGCGCCGGCAGTAAAATAAAAAAAGGCGGACGTTGCCGTCCGCCTTGACCGAAAAATTCCGCTACGGATTTATTCCGCTTTTTTCTTGGCCGGGCTGTTGTGAAGCGTCGTGGCGTTCAACTTTTCCCCGTCCTTTTTATAACCACCCGCGACGGCGTCACCCACGGCGAAATCCGCCAGCGTCGCCGGCTTACCATCCTTGTTGATCTTGGTGGTGGCTGTGACGTTGTAAGTCTGTTTGCCGACGGTGATGGTTTTGGCTGCGGTATCCACCGCGACCACTTTGCCCTTGTACTGGAGGCCGTGTTTCTTGGCCGGTGCCGTGGCCGCGGGCTGGTTGGTACTGGCGTCTTGGGCGCGGGTGATAACCGGCGTGGCAATCAGCGCGGCCGCGACGAGTGAGAACAGTGCGAGTTGTTTTTTCATAATTAGTTAGTTTATTTTAGGTTAATATTGGCAATTATTGCCTTTGAAAGTAGACGAGCGAACGGTTTTAAGGTTTCAAAAAAATTACCAGGTTCCCTCGGTCAATAATCCGGCGATGCTCAGAGCCAAATCGCTCGCCAATTGCGGCAATGCCTGCCGTTCGGCGGACGCCAGATCGCCGCCGATGTGGACGAGCGTGTGACCCGTCACGTCTTTTTCCAAAATGAGCTTGCCGGAGGAGCGGTCGCGCGCGGTGACGTGGACAATCACACCGACACGATAATTTTCCGGCGTCGTGGAATCGGTGTTCAAATATCCGATGCCTTCGCGTTCGTAGCTACGGATGACGCCGGACAAGACCACTTCGCCCGTGCCGTGGGTAGCGAGATGGTAGGTGGCATCCACTTGCAAACGTTCCCGCAGCGCCTGCGTGAGTGCATCTCCAAGGCGTGGCTGAAGGGTCTGGTTGTTGAACGGCTGAACTTCGATGGATTTTTCGCCGGCGAGACCGCCGCTGACTGGTCCCAAATGATAACTGGCGCAGCCCGCGAATGTCACCGCAGCGAGGAGCAGGAGCAGATGTTGCAGCGGACGCATGTTATTTTTTTTCCAGTGTGGCCGTCAACCGGGGCTTCAAGACATCAATGCGCTGGCGGGCTTGCGCGGCCAGCGGCGAGCTGGCGTCCAACTGGAGCACGTCGTTGTAATACACAATGGCGCCGGCCCATTTGTGACTTTTTTCGTAAAATTGGGCGATCTGAAAACTGCCGCGCACCTGCTCGTTTTTCAGCTTGGCCATGGCTTTTTGCGCGGCGTCCACGCGTTTGTCGTCGGGATAAAACGTGACGAAATCCGTATAGGCGGCGATGGCCTGCGCGGCGGCACCTTGATCGTATTCGGCTGTGTCGGCTTGTTTTTCCCACGAAATGCCGGCGCGATAAAGCGCATCCGCCGCGATGGCCGGTTGGTTGTGATAACGGTCGGCGGCGGTCTCGTATGCTTTCACGGCGTCGGCGTAATTTTTCTGCTTTTCCCGCGCCGCGCCGATGCGCATTTGTGCGTGCGGAGCGACATCGCTGTAAGGACCGTTGGCAACGATTTTGTCGTACAACTTGGCGGTTTCATCCATCGAGGGATACAACGGAATGAGGTTCCAAAGTTTGAACCATTCGCCGCCCAGAAAGCGGTTGGCAATTTCATATTCGCGCCAGAGCACTTCGTTGAACTGGCCGCTCTTGGGATATTTTTCAATGATCTGCTGGTAGGCATTGAAGGCGGCTTCGTCTTTGCCTTGAGTTTCCAGACAGCGGCCGACGAGATACGCCGCGCGCGGGGCGTAATCGGACAACGGCCACACGCGCAGGACACGGTGGGCGGCGTGAAGTGTGAGCTTGTAATTTTTGTTGGTGAAGGACTGTTCGGCAACCTCCAACTGATCCTTCGCGCGGGTGCGCTGCCATTTGGCGTCGGTGCCGTACGGCTCGTAATACCAGCCTTCGCCGGGGACGTACATCAACGGCGCGGGCGAACGTGACGGCAAGAGCACCACCACGGCGGCAAGCAAAATCCAGATTCCAAACCGAAGCTTCATAACGGGACGGTAGCGGCCCGGTTTCCGCAAGTCAAAATGATTCAACGGGTCAGCCCCGGTACACGATGACGAGCCCGTAGTCGGTCATGATTTTTTGAACCCCCACATCGAAATGTTCGTAGTTGATGGTGTGGATGCTGATGACGCTGGTCTCGCCAACCAATTGGAGAAATTCCGACACCTTCTCGTCAAACTTGTCATGGCCCGACTCAATGCAACTGGCGCGGCGGATGGTGTGGATGCGCAATTTTTTGCCCGCGCCTTTTTGGACAACTTCCAGCGGCGGCTTGGGTTTGCCAATCAACGGCTCCGCCGGTTTGTCGCGCACGGGCACTTTTAGGTGGAGTTCCACTTTGGCGGCGGCGGAAGTGTTGATCGAACTGGCCGTCGGCATCGGCGGCGCTTCCGGCGCGGCGGGCAACGGCCCGGTGGTCACTTTGCCGCTGGCGGGAATAGTGATGTTTTCGCCGCAGGCCGGGCATTCGATCTGCGAACCGGCACCGGTTTGGTCAACGGCGAGTTCCTGATCGCAATTCGGACAATTAAAAACGATGTCCATAATGGAAAAATTTGGTTTAGCGCCAGCCTAAAGCCGGCCCGCCGGACAAACCAGTAAAAAACCGGAAAATCGCGCCGGCCCGATTTTCAGGCGGCTTCTTCCGGCGGGGTCGTTTTGGGCGGCAGTGCCTCGGCGGCCTGCACCATTTCATCCACCATTTTCTTAAAATCCGCCAGCCCGCTCGCGGGGATGATGATGGTTTCGTGACGGACGCCCACCTCTTCGGTGATGCGCAGGAACCGGCCGCGCGGATTTTCCTTTAGCGTGAAAACAAAATACTTCCGCTCGATCTGAACCTCGCCGCTTTGGAGGGTGTCTTCGTTGATGTGGGGCCGCGGCTGGCTGTTGAATTTTGGGTGGCCGTAACCCTGATTTTGATAGGGCCGACGACCATAGGGGGATGGACGTTCGTTGGAGATCATAACATCAATAAACTGTGTTACCTTGGCAAGGGTCGCCAACTCCAGCAAATTGTCAATGCACAAATTACCGGCCCGCGCCGGCCGCACCCGTCACAGAATGTTCGCCGCCAACTCCGCCAGCTCTGAGCGCTCGCCTTTTTGCAACTCGATGTGCGCCGCAATCGCTTGGTCGCGGAACCGACTGATGATGTAGTTGAAGCCGTTCGATGACGAGTCCACATACGGGTTATCAATTTGATACGGGTCGCCGGTGAACACAATTTTGGTGCCGTGCCCGACGCGCGTAACGATGGTTTTCGCCTCCAGCGGTGTCAGGTTCTGCGATTCGTCAATGATCATGAATTGATTCGCAATGCTGCGCCCGCGAATGTAGCTCAGCGCCTCCACCACGATGCTGCCGCTGCGCATCAAATCCGCTGCGCGACGATGATCGTGGCCCATGTTCAAATCGCTCAACATCTCCAGCGCGTCGTGAATGGGCTGCATCCACGGCGCGAGCTTTTCCTCAAGCGAACCCGGCAAAAAGCCCAGCTCCTTGCCCATCGAAATCGTCGGCCGCGCCACGACCAGCCGGCGAAATTCCCGGTCGTTCACCACGCGCTTCAGGCCGGCGGCCATCGCCACCAGCGTTTTGCCCGTGCCGGCTTTGCCCATAAGCGTGACCAGCCGGACGCGGTCGTCCAGCAGCGCGTCGAGCGCGAAATGCTGCTCGCGGTTGCGCGGCTTGATGCCCCAGACACCTTCGCGGCTGTCGAGAATGGGGATCAGCTTGGTGCCCGTCGCATCCACTTTAGTCAGCGCGGCTTTCTTTGGATTCGCCGCGTCGGTGAGAGTGCAATATTCGTTCGGAAAATATTTTTTGCCATCGTCCAGCGGGAGTTCGTTCTTGGCGCGGAACGCCGCCATTTTTTCCGCCGAGATCGTCAGCTCCACCATGCCGGTGTAAAGATCGGTGATGAACACGCGGTCGGTCTCGTAATCCTCCGCCATCACGCCGATGGCGTCCGCCTTGATGCGCAGGTTGATGTCTTTGGAAACGAGGATGGTCGCGTTTTTCGGCTGCGCCTTCTGGATTTCCGCCGCCAGCGCGAGAATCCGGTTATCCACCGAATCTTTGGTGAAAATAGTTTCGCCGTGACCGTTTTTGTGGAAGGCGATTTTCAGCTTGCCGCCATTCGGCAAATCCACCCCCTGACTTAAACTGCCTTCGCCGCGAAACCCGTCCAGCATCCGCGAGACGGTGCGCGCGTTGCGGCCCAACTCGGTGGATTCGCGCTTGAAGCGGTCAATCTCCTCAATGACCTCGATGGGTACGAGGACATGATGTTCTTCAAAATTGACGAGCGAGTTGGGATCATGCAGCAGGACGTTGGTGTCGAGGATGTAATTTTTCACGATGTGCGAGAGCGGACAATGGAGTTGCCGCCGCCGGTGCGGCGGTGAGTTGCGATTTCAGACGACGGTTTCAAAATTCCCTGAAAGTTTCGCCAGATGGTTTTCCCGCTGCGAAAAACTGTCAACGATAATCCGCCGCCGACCAGAAATTTTTTTGCCGGAACCATTTTTTTAATCCACCGCCAGCCCCAGTTGCCGGAACCGCTGCAATTTATAAATCAGCGCGCGGCGGCTGATGCCCAGCGCTTTCGCGGTTTCCGTGCGGTTGAATTTATGCTGCGCCAGCGCCGCGAGGATGGCTTGCCGTTCGATCTCGTCCAACTGCGGCGCGTCAATGGCCGCCGCCGGCACCGCCGTTTTCACCGATTCGCGGAGTTTCGCCGGCAGATGCTCCGGCAGAATCAGTTCGCTCTGCGACAGCAGCACCGCCCGCTCGATGGCGTTGCGCAACTCGCGCACATTCCCCGGCCACGCGTAATTTTGCAGGCAGACCACCGTGCCCTCCGCCAGCCGCGCGCGGTTCCGCGCCAGTTGGCCGATGAAAAAATTCGCCAGCGGCAAAATGTCCTCGCGCCGCTCGCGCAGCGGCGGCAGGTTTAATTCCACCACGTTCAGCCGGTAAAACAAATCCTCGCGGAACCGCCCGGCTTTCACCTCGTCCTCGAGATTCCGGTTGGTGGCGGCGAGCAGCCGCACGTCCGCGCGAATTTCACGGTTCGCGCCGATGCGCTGGAAGCTGCCGTCCTGCGTCACGCGCAGCAGCTTGGCCTGCAACGCCGGCGTCATCTCCGCGATTTCGTCCAGAAAAATCGTCCCGCCGTGCGCCTCTTCAAACCGGCCGATGCGCGTGGCGGTGGCGCCGGTGAACGCGCCGCGTTCGTGACCGAACAATTCACTTTCCAACAGCGTTTCGGGAATTGCGGCGCAATTGACTTTCACCAGCGGGCCGGCGGCGCGGGCGCTCCAGCGGTGCAGCACATCGGCCACCACTTCCTTGCCGGTGCCGCTTTCGCCGGTGATAAGCACGCGGGTTTCCGCCGGGGCGACGAGCGCCACATCCTGAAACAGCGCCAGCGTCAACGGACTGCGCGCGATGACGTCGGCGGGCAGTTTTTTTTCCGCATTGAATTGCACCGGAGCGGATTGCGCCAGCCCGATGGCCTGCCGAACGGTAGCGAGCAATTCATCGAGGTCAATCGGCTTGGCGAGATAATTCAGCGCGCCATCGCGCATGGCTTCCACGGCGTCGCGGATGTCCGCGTAGGCGGTGACGAGCAGCACGGGCAGCGCGGGGAATTGCGGGCGCACGCGGCGCAAGGTTTCCAACCCGGAGAGGCCGGGCATGCGCACATCGGAAATCATCAGTGCGAAATTCCCGGCGGGTAGCCGCGCGAGGGCTTCCTCCCCGGAGGCGGCGAGGACGGTGGCAAAATTCTGGCTGCGCAGGAAGGAATCCAGCAGGCTGCGCTGGCCGGCATCGTCATCCACAATGAGGATGCGCGGTACGGACGGCGGGGTGCGGGTTTCAACGGCCATGCCGGCAACCTAGCCCAAACGCGGGCTGGCAAAAAGGAATTTCCGACCGCGCGCGTCGGTTTGCCAAGCGGAACCCGGCGCGGGCTGGCTGGCCCTGTGGCGACCCTGACTGACGAGCGAGAATCCACTGCATCCGTCCTGCAATCAGACCAACAAGCGCGTTGTGGTTGGTCGGCCTTTTGCTAGTCTGGGCGCACACACAAACCATTTATGTCATTCGCTTCCCTTCGCGCCTTTCGTAGCTGCCGGCCGGTGATCTCGGCTTTGGTCGTGCTGGGCACGGTTCAATTCAGCAACGCCCAAGCAACCAAATCGGCCAAAACCTTCATCGATTATTTTAAGCCGATGCCGGTCGTTGGTTCGTTGAACACCAACGTCTGGGGCGCGGCCACCGTCGGGCCGCGCGATGTAAAAAACGGCCTCGAAGATGTGACGATGCAGCAGTGGGATTATTGGGATGGCAAAATTATCAAAGGCCCGGACGGCAAATATCATATGTTCGGCAGCCGCTGGGAACAGGCGCGCGGGCACAACGGCTGGGGCAATTCAAAAGCCATCCATGCCGTGAGCGACAAACTTTTCGGACCTTATGTGGATCAGGGCCTTTGCTGGCCGGACAGCGAAGGCGGCAAAGGTCACAACGTCACCGCGCTGCAATTGGCCGACGGTCGTTACGCCATCGTCATCAGCGAAACCCGGCCGGGCACGGTCTTTGTTTCCAAATCACTAAATGGTCCGTGGGATTTGCTCGGAAAAATCAGCGTCGCGGACAATCCCAAATGGCGCGCGTCTAATGAAATCATCCTGCTGCGACCGGATGGAAATTACGAAATGTTCGGCCGCGCCGGGGTGGTTTTGCTCAGCACCAACGGCGTGCTCGGCCCGTATGTGGCGCAAGGCCCAAGTATTTATCCGCATATCGTTGGCATGCCACAGCACGAACTGCGGCACCTCGAAGACCCGGTGCTCTGGTTCAGCGGCGGACTGTATCACATCACCGTCAACAACTGGAGCGACCGCAAGGCGTATCATCTAACCTCGACCAACGGCATCGCCGGCTGGGTTTATCGCGGGCTGGCCTACACACCGGCGGCGGATTTTGTGCGCTACAAAAACGGCACGGTCAATCACTGGCCGAAATTGGAACGTCCCGGGGTTTATCTGGAAGACGGCCATGTCGCCGCCATCACACTCGCCGTGATTGACGTGGAGAAAGATGCGGAACACGGCAATGACGGCCACGGCAGCAAAATCATCGTGCTTCCCTTTGACGGCAAAGCCTTAGACCGCGATTTGAAGAAAGCGGACAAATAAGCTGACGCGCCGCAACCATTGCCAGCGGCGTTAAATCACCGCCTCAGTTGCGAGGCATGAGCCACGGTTCGAAACAAAACGCAAGGCAGCGCGTGCCGCGCAATCTGGGTTTGGGAACAGCCACTGTTAAATAGCAATGTCCTGCCGCCCGACGGCGGCAGGACGGTGATGCCACATTTAGTTGTGCGTGTTGCTCAGGATGAAGAAGTGCGCACCTTGCGCAGGGTTCACGGCATTAACCAAGTTCGTGGTGAAACTACCGCTACCCGCCAGGACGTTGGTCCAGATCGGTTTCCACGAGTTGAGAGCCGCCGCGACATTCGTGCTGGTCAGCAGATACACGGTGCCCGCGCCGGTGTTCGTCGCCGCAAACGTCAAGCTGGTGCCAGCAATCACCGGGCTGGCGGTGAACTTCAATCCCGTCAACGGCACGGCGGCCGACACCACGCTCAGCACGCCGCTGTTCGTGTTAAAACTCCAGGCCAAACCCGCGCCGGGCGAGCCGGCAATGGCGCTAAAATTGCCCGCATGCGTCAGCGGATTGAAGACAGTGAACGCATCCCCGACCGTTAACGTGCCGCTGAGGTTGGTCGCGAAGAGCGTGCCGCCGTAGGTCAGCGCGGTTACGCCGGCTACTTGGTCGCTGGTACCGGCGGTTTTGTTGACTTTGATGGACGTCACACCCGCCAGCGTCAGATTGCTGTTAATGGTCAGCGTACCAATGCCGTTGGCGCCGGGCGCCAGCGTGCCGCCCGCAACGACGGAAACCGCGTCGTTGATCACGCCCGTGCCGCCGAGCGTGCCGCCGCCCACCAAAACGCCGCCGGTGCTGGTGATGCTGCCGGTCAGAAGCAGCAGGCCGTTGCTCACCGTGGTGCTGCTGGGATAGGTGTTGGCATTGGCCAAAGTCAGCGTACCGGTGCCGTTCATGGCCACGCTGATGGGCGCGGCGGCGTTGACACCGCTGGTGATGCTGCCGTTGACCACAAAATTGCCGGCCCCACCAAAATTATAAGTGCGACCGCCGGTAAGCGTGCCGACGTATTGGAGGTTGCCTGCAATGTTCAGCGTGCCGGCGTCGGACTGAAAGTAAATCGCGCCGCCGCCGGACTGGATGTCCAGATTGCCGCTGAAGGTGTTGTTGCCGGCGAGATTCTCGACATTGACCACCGTGTTGTTGCGACAGGAAATCTGGAATTCCTGCGGGATGTCGAGGCTGCCGGCCGTGCCATCCAGTTGCAGCGTGGAGGAACCGCCATTGTTATTGCGCTGATAAATGGTCGGCGTTCCCGCCGTGGCCGGAATATTGGCCAGCGCGGCCGGCGAAGCAATCACCGTGATGCCATCGCTGGTGGTGGTGCTGGCAGTATCCACATACAACGTGCCGGTGAAGGCATTATAACCCTTCAACACCAGTGTGCCGGGCAACGACTTGGTGAGATTGTTCGCGCCGCTGATGTTGTTGGAAATGGTCAGCGTTGCGCCGGCATCCACCGCCAGCGTGGCATTGGCCAAAAGAGTGAAACCGGCTTTGCCGTCAATGAACGACGCGTTGGTCACCGCTTCCAGCGTGCCGCCGGCGAGCGTGATTTGATTGGCCGTGAAGGTCGCCGGGTTGCCCAGCGACGCGTCACTGATACGCGTGGTGCCGGCGTTGAGCGCGGTCAGGCCGGTGAAATTATTGCCGGGCGCCAGCGTCCAAGTGCCCGCCGCCACCGTGAGGCCGCCGCTGCCGAGCGCGAGCGGGCCGCTGAAATTGCCGGCGCCGCTGCCGGTCAGCGTGAGGCTGGCATTCGCCGCCGCGCCGTCGAGCGGACTGGGGCTGGCGAAGTTCAGCGTTGCGCCGCCATCCACGGACAAGGTGGTGTTGCCGTTGAACGTAACCGCGCCGTTGTAAGTGCTGGCACCGGCGCCGCCTTTGCGAAGTGCGCCGTTGCCGTCGCCGCTGCCGAGAAGCGCGAGCGGATTGGCACCGACATCCACGTTGGCAGAGATATAAAGCTGCGCGCCGCTGGCGACGGTGATGGAGCCATTGGTGGCGCCGAGGCCGGCGGGATTCGCCAGATAGGCGATGCCGGAATTAATGTGCGTGGGACCGGTGTAATAATTCGAGCTGGTCGCCGTGACACTGCCGCTGCCGGCGAGCGTGAGGCTGCCGCTGCCGTAAATCGGCGTGGGCAAAACCACGGCGTCACTGCGATTCAACACGAGGCTCGCGTTGTTCGTGACATTGCCGCTGCCGAGCGTGCCGGTGGTGCCGCCGTTGCCGACTTGCACGGTGCCGTTGTTGATGATGGTGGGACCGGTGTACGCGTTGTTATTTTCCAAGGTCAACGTGCCGGAGCCGCTCACGGTCAAGCTGCCGGGACCGGCGATCAGTCCGCTGCCGGCAAAGTCATAATTGTTCGCCGAGTTGACAGTGATGGAACTGGGTGAAACCGTGGCCGTCAAATTAATTGCCGGCGTGGTGGAGCCGCTGTTGCTGAACAACACCGCGTCGCCGTCGTAAAAATAATCAGCGCTGCTGCCGCTCAGCCAGTTTTGATAACTGCCGGCATTGTCCCAATAGTTGCCGCTGCCGTCGCCATGCCAGGTGAGGCTGGCGGGATTGCCACGGACCACCAGGGCGATGACCTTCGTGGCGGTGTTGTTGGTCAGGCTGAAAGTGAAACGCGGATTCGGTGAGGTCGGGACCGTCAAATTTCCAAAGCCGCTGAGCGTGCCGTATTGGACGAGCGGATAGGTGCCGACAGCGACGACGGCGCTGAGATAATTGATGCTGACGGCCGTGGCACCGTTGATGTTCACCGCGCCGCCGACCAACACTTCGCTGTTGGTGCCGGTGCCGAAATTAAACTGCGCCGTGCTGCCGTTTTCCAAAGCGAGATTGTTGTTGATGGTCAGGCTGCCAATGCCGACGCCGGGAGCGAGCGTACCGCCGGCTTGCACGTCCACCGCGCCCGCCAGCGTGCCGGTGCCGCCCAAAATACCGCCGTCCACGGTGGTCAAGCCCGTGCCGTTGGCACCATTGATCAACAGCGTGCCGGCGCTGATTGTGGTCGGGCCGGAGTAATTATTATTGCCGCTCAAAATCAGCGTGCCGGTATTCTGCTTGGTCAACCCGCCGTCTGCGCCGCCGAGCGCGGGGTCGTGCACCAAAGCCTGCGCGATGGTCACAGGAAAACCGCCGTCGTCAATAATCGCGCCGCCGGTCGAGACATTGGCAGCGGTCAGGCCGGAGAGGAAGGCGGTGTTGGTCTTGGCGGCTTTCAACGTACCGCCGTTGAAATAAAATTGTGCATTGCCGGACGCCGACGTGATGGTGGGCACCACCAACGTGCCGCCAGCCAGATTGTAAATGTAATTGCTCGTCAAGCCGGCGGCTTTGCCGAGATAGAGAATGCCGTTACCGCCAACGGTGCCGCCGGCGTCGCTGTAAAACGTGACGGTGCCGCCGGTCTGATTCACCGTGCCATTACCGGCGCCGGCATTGGCACCGAGCGAAAGGTAGGCGTTGTTTTCAATATTGAGAATGCTGGCGCCGCTGAGGTTCAACGTGCCGGAGCTGCCGGCAAAATTGGCCACTTCCAATTGCGTGCCGCCCGCCGTGTTCTGAACGTTGAGCGTGCCGGTGCCGCTCAAGTTGTAAGTGCCAGTGCCGCCCGCCGCGCCGCCGGAACCGACGGTGACCCATTGCGCCGCGTTGACGGTGCCGTTGACTTGATTCACGATGCCGGTGCCGGGCGTGCCGGTGTTGGCGGTGACGCCCGCGACAATAACGCGCTGCGCCGTCACGGTGGCGTTGGAAATATTCAGCGTGGCGGTCTCGCCGGTGAAGGGCGCGATTTCAATATTCCCCGCGACCGTGCCGAAGGACGAACCATCCGCCGCGTTGAGCGTGCCGCCTTGCAAACTGGTGACGCCGGTGTAGCTGTTGCCACTCCAGAGCGTGAGCGTGGCGTTGTTGGTGACATACAAGCCGATGTTGGTGCTGCCGCCGCTTTGGAACGAGCCGGTGAGGGAAAAATATCCCGGGCCAGCAAACGAGAAAAAGCGGCCGGCGATCGGTGCCGTGGTTGGGAAAGTGCCGGGCAATGTGAGGCTGCCGGCATCGCATTGGAACATGTAGTACGCACCGCCGGTAGCGAGCGTAACGGTGGCGGGATTCCAGATATTATCGCCCGCAATATTTTCCACGGCGGGAATCAAATTGTTGCGGCCGCTCCAATTGAAAGTGGCAGGATTGACATTGATGCTGCCGGCGGTGCCGTCCAGTTGCAGCGTGGAACTCCCCGGCCCTTGGTTGGCGCGGACTTGGATCGTCTGCGCGCCGCCGAGCGCATTGGGGGAAGCGAGGCGGAGCGCGCCGTCGCTGGCGGTGGTCGAAGAAGTGTCCACATTAAGAATGCCGGAGAGGTTATTGCTGCCGCTCAAAATCAGCGTGCCGGGCAACGCTTTGGTCAACGAAGTGGCCACCACCACGGGATTGGAAATCAGCAACGTCATGCCCGCATCCACCGCGATAGTGCCGGCATTCACAGTCACACCCGAATTGGTGTCTGCCAAATTGATGGAGGTTGAAGCTTCCAATTCACCGACGCCGACGCTGATTTGCGCCGGATTGAAAGCGGCCGGCGTGCCGCCAAGGCCCTGCGCCGAGGCGACTTGCACGATGCCGGTATTGACGGTCAAGCCGCCGGTGAACGTGTTCACGCCGGACAGCGTCAGCGTGCCCGTGCCGTTGTTGGTGAGATTGCCGGTGCCGCCGATGTTGTTGGTCAATGCCAGTGAACCGGTGCGCAAAACGACCAGCGCAGAATTGTCAGTGATGGTGCCGCCGCCGAGTTTGCCGGTCGCGCCGCCGTTGCCGACCTGCAAGATGCCGCCATTGATCGCCGTGGAACCGTCAAACGCGTTGGCCCCGCTCAAAACCAAAGTGCCGTTGCCAGATTTGGTCAAGCTGCCGCCGCTGCTGCCCACGAGCGCGCCGCTGAACAACAGCGTGGTCGCGGCGGAAGTCACTTCCACCGCGCCGCCCCCGGCATTCAAAGTCGCCCCGCGATCCGTGCTAGCAGTGGCGCCGGTGTATTGCAATTTACCGCCGTTGAAGGTCAGATTGGCCGCCGCACTCGGCGCCGCGCCGAGCGGACTGGCAAAGCCGCCGTTCGTGACGGTGGCGATGCTGACCACGCCGCCGTTCAACGCCGTGACGCCGGTGTAATTATTCGTGGTTTGAATCGTCACCGTGCCGCTGCCGGCCTTCGTCAAACTCGCGCTGCCATTGATGGCGCCAGTGCCGGAGAGCGTGTAGGCATTAGCAGAATTAAAGGTAACGGAACCGGGCTGGACGCTGGTGTTTAACACCGGCGAAACCGCCGAGCCGAGGTCGGTGAAACTGACATTGTCGCCGTCAAAATAATAATCCGCGCTGGCGGTGCCTGGGTTGGTCCAATTCTGCGAAGTGAGAATGTCCCACGGTGCGGAGGATCCCAGCCAAACTAGCGCCGCGCTGGCGCCTGTCACTTGCAGCAACACGCGTTTGGGCGAGCTGGCGGTGTCGTAAACGATCGCGAACGACTGTCGCGACGGCGAGGGTTTGCCGGTGATGACGAAATTGCCCGCGCTACCACCGAGCGTCCCAGAAACATTCAGCAACGTGTAAGTGCCATTGGCGAGACCGCCGGCGGGCAGGCTGGCGAGATTAATAATCGAACCAGCATTGTTCGCAAAATTGCCATTCACATTGAGGATGTCGTTGGTGCTGCTGGCAAAATCAAATTTAACGGTGTCGCCGGCGGCGAGCGTGAGATTGCCAGTGAAATTCAAAGCGCCGACCGCGCTGGCACCGCCGGGAATGATCTGGCTGCCGGGGTTGTCCGAAAAATTGCCGGCGACGGTGCCATTGCCGGTCAAAGTTTGGGTGGCTCCGAGGCTGTAGCTGGACGCAGAAACGTCGAGCGTGGCGCCGGCCGCGAGCGTGATGGTGGGGGAACCGTTGATGGCTCCGCTGCTGCCCAAAGCCAGCGTGCCTTGCGCAATGGTGGTGGGGCCGCTGTAGGTGTTCACGCCGCCAAGCGTCCAGGTGCTGGTGTTGGTTTTGAGCAGCGTGATGACATTCGCTCCGCCGTCGGCGATGCTGCCGGTGACGGTGTTGCCGGTGTTGGTGCCGTCGAGTTGCAGCGTTTTGCTGGTGGCCGAAGCGGTGACGCTGGAGAAAGAGATTTTGGCCGTCGTAGGATTGACGATGGTGGTGCCACCGCTGCCGCCGCTCAACAATAGCGGGGCGGTGATTTGCGGATTGCCGCTGGTGACGTTCGGACCGCTGGTGATGTTCAACTGGAGCGGGGTCGCGCCGGAACCGATGGAGAAAAGTCCGAGCGTGTGATTAATGCCGGCGGAACCGGTTTTGACATCGGAAGCGATGGTGAAAATCGTGCCGCTGGCGGCATTGATGACGTTTGTGTAATCCGCGCCGTCCGTGGCAAAATCCAGCGTCGCATTGCCGGTGCCCGCGATGGTTACGCCGTTAGTGCTCAGGCCATTGGTGCTGGCCATAACCAAAGTGCCGGCGGTCAGGACGGTAACGCCGGAATAACTATTGGAACCGGCCAGCGTCCAGGTGCCGGCGCCGGCTTTGAAAACATTATTGGTGGCGAGCCCATTGATAATATTGCCGACCACGATGCCGTTGCCGGCACCTTGCAGTGTATTCGTCCGGTAGCCGGCGGCGGAACTCGTGTAAGCCGTGGCCCCGGCGGTGCCCAAAGTGAGCAGGCCGGCATCCGACTGGATGATATAAAAGCTGCCGCCGATCGAAATCGTAATGGTCCCGGCAAGCGTGTTATTCCCGCCCAAACTTTCGATTCCCGCCGTGTTATTGGCCCGCGCAAATAACGTCAGGTTATTGTTCAAGCTAATGCCGTTGGTCAACTCCAGCCGCGCCGTGCTGGCGTTGCCGGTGTTATCAAACGTAATCGTCCCAGTGCCCAGCGCCTGCGTCGCCGCCGCACGCAGCACGGCGGCAAAGCCACCGGCCCCGATGGTGGTGCCGCCAGAATAGGTGTTGTTCGCCCCAGAAATAATCAGCGTGCCGGAACCGGTCTTGCTCAATCCACCCGCCGTGCCCGGACCGCTGGTATAATTGGCAATCAATCCGCTGACGGTCACCGGTCCCGCCGTGGCGAGGTTCGTAATCTGAAGCGTCTTGCCGGTCGTGGCCAGATCCGACAGATACAGATTACCCGAAAGCGTGGTCGCCGCCGTGTTGTTGATCAAAATCCCCGGGCCGGTGGCGCCGCTGCTGACGTTGAATTGCCCGCCGAGTTCCAAATTCGTGGAGCCGCCGAGGGTCGTGATCCCGGTCGCCAAAACAAAGGTGTTCAATATTTTGTTCGCGCCGGACAAATCGGTGTTGGCCTGCAACGTCTCGTTGCGCGTGTCAATGACGCCAGTGCCGAACGCCGTCGGACTGCCCAGCGTGACGGTGCCGGAATCCAGCCGGGCGATGATGTTGTAATTGGTCGCGCCGACGGTGGACAACAGCCCCGCGCCGCTGCCGGCGGCATTCAAAACCAAAGTGCCCGCGCCGTTGTTCTGGATTTTGCCCGTGTTGAAATTCAGCCCGTTGGCGAAATTGAGAATTCGGCCGGCGGCGACGGTGATAATATTATTGGTCGCTCCGGCCAGCGTGGGCGTCACATTGGCCCCGCCACCGGTAGTGTCGCCGATGGTCACATTGCCAGCGGCCGCCGTGACACTGGCGATGGTCAGCGCGCCGCCATTGGTTCCCAAGGTCAGCGTGTTCGCCGCCGGGCTGCCGGCGCTGCCGCCCAAAAAGGTCGTCGGACTGGTGTTGCTAAAAATCAAACTGCTGGCGGCCTGATTGCCGCCGAGATAAATCGTTTGCGCGGAATTGACGGTGCCAATGTTGAACAACGCCGTGTCGGCAAACCCCGGAACTGCCACCGGGTCCGGCGTGGTGGCCGTAAAGCTGGTGGACCAAGACCCCACCGCGCTCCAACTGCTGCCGGAACCGTCCCAAAACAGGGTCGCGGCGGCGGCGGGGTAAACGCACAGGGCTAGGATTAGCGCCACAAAACTTAAGCCACACCATCGGGCGGACGGGTACAAAAACGTCAGGACGGATGGCTGGACGCGGGTGGTTAGCGGGGAGGTTTTCATGAGTCGTTTTGATTTTGACGGGTGAGGCTGACAGGGATTTAATTGGGTGAACGAGCTTCAATCTAGCCCCGAACCCGCGCTTTGGCAATTGTAAGAATGAAAAAAAGCTAATATTTACAATGAAAAATACCGCCCCCTTGCCGCATACGAGAATTGAATTTTCCCGCCAAAAAATTTAAGCTGACCGCCGGTACATGATTCATCCATCGCCACTCCGCTTTTTTAATAACTGTCTCATGACTTTTACCGTAAGCTGCGCTGATTCCTTATGACCGAAAATGAATTTACCTACCGGGCGTTCCTCAGCTTCAGCGCGCAGGATAATTGCGCGCAACGCCCGGATGCGCCGACGGCAGACGCCCTTTGCTGGGGCGATTGGCTGCCCGCCGCATTGCAATCTTTTCCCGTCCCACCGGCGCTGGCTGGTCAACGCAATGCCCGGGGAGAAATAATTCCCGACCGGATTAATTCCCTTTTTTCGCACGCCGCAGAACCCACCGAGAACACCAGCTTGAGCGCCGCCACGCGCGCGGCTTTGGAGCAATCCGCCTGTCTCGTGGTCATCTGCTCGCCGCGTTCCGCCCAAGATTCGCAGGTAAATGAAGCCGTCCGCTACTTCAAACAGCTCGGCCGCGCGCAGCGCATCCTGCCGCTCGTCATTGCCGGCGAACCGTTCGCGGCGGATGGCCAACGGCCCGGCCGCACGGCGGCAGAAGAATGTTTCGTTCCCGCCTTGCGGCATCCGGTGAAGCCGGATGGCACCCTCGACACTGCCCGCCGCGAAGCCGGTTTTGTTTTTGCCGACGTTCGGCACAGCGAAGACCAACGCGAACTGCGCGCCGCCGACCAACAGGCCGGGGCGATCGAACTCGCCACCGCCAAAATTCAACTGCTCGCCGGCATCCTCGGCGTGGGATTCAGCGCGCTGTGGGGACACGAACTCAAACGCCTTTTTGCCGCCGCGCCCACACCGGTTCGCGCTGCACAAACTC
>TBL_comb47_HYPODRAFT_10001098_pt1 | contig 35537 bp, 50 predicted proteins | sample TroBogypolimnion_40_FD_10682 | JGI IMG/M metagenome (IMG submission 10682)
AGCAGTTTCCCTATCATTGCAAGCAGTTCGCCATCGGGCAGGCTGCGGTATGGCGAGAGTTCGATATATTCCTCCAGACCGGCTTTGCGCAAAACCTGGCTCCATGTTTTGCACCCCAACTTCCGCAGGTAGGTGCCCGTGTCGAAAAGGTAAGGGGTTTGGTTGCAGTCGGCATGGCGGGGGCTTGCGCCGTTCTCGCTAGCAAACCGTTGCAGCGAAGCTAGCAGTTCCGCTTCGCTATGTTCGTATTTCCGGTTCAAAGCAATCCCTGCCGCTTCGAGTGCCTTGTTCCACGATCCATATTTTTGCTCCAACCAACTCGATCCCTTTATCTCGCGCTTTACGGGTGCCCGGTTGTTGGCCGAATAGAAATCTATTAAGGTCTGGAGTGTTGCCATAAGAGTTTTATGCTATTCGGGTTTTGGAATCCGCCCAACAATGTAGGTTACCTCGTCCATCAGCGAAGTAATAATTTCGGCATATTGCGCAGGTAATCCATCTTTTATCGCATCTCGCAGCCTGTACCGTGCCATTGCCAACGTCTTTTCGGCAAGCCGTTTTTCGAGCCATCTCTCATTCTTGCGCAGTTCGTTCAACTCTTGAAGTTCCTTTATGCGCTCTGCTTGCTCTTCGTATTTCTGGGCGAGTAAACTATGAGTTTCGGGAGGATCGGGTACCGGGGCTTTTAGCTCCATCAGTTCACTTTTTTCGCCAACAACATTTGTTTCCCAAAGTTCTGGGAAAGGGACATCAAGTGCCTTGCAAATTTTTAAACCAAGACTTATTGTTATCGAAGAGGTTTTGCCTGTCTCTATTTTAGAAATAGCAGTATCTGATATATCTATTATTTTTGACAGATTCCTTAATGTTAATCCTTTCGACTTCCGAAGCCGCTTTAATCTACTTCCTATTGTTTCCATCCTGCATTAATTTTGTTATATATTTCACAACCTTTTCGTAGTTCTCTGTTGTTATGCTCTTTTTGCCGTTAAGGTAGCCAGCCAATGTCTGCCGTTGTATGCCCGCAGCTTCGGCAATTTGCACTTGGGTTATTTTTTGCGCCTTGGCCTCGTCCACCAACGAGGCGAGGATGTTCCGCAACGAAAATTCCGGTCCTTCGGCAACAGGTTTCGCTGTAAATGCTTTTTGTGCATCGCGCAATACCGACATTACCGATATCCCGCTGCTGCCTTTAACCGTAAACCGTTTTGCCTGGTGCTGCAGTTGCCTGGCCACTGCCCGTAGGTCGATCTCCCCTTTTCCGGTAGCGAGGGCAAACATCAAATCGTCTATCGCACCGCCCGAGTGCATATACGCAGGGTAAGGCCCCAGCACTTCGTCAAAGTCGATCATCTCTTCGGTTGGCATCACCTTTTTTGCCTCGATCGTTTGGGTGCGGGCAATCAGTTCGTAGCAGGCGTTCAGCACTGCCAGCGATTCGAGGCCACGTTCGTCGATGTCGCCAAAATCGCGCTGTGCCTCGAGCAGTTCTATTGCCGTGTTCACTGCCTCCATAACCGTTTCAATCTCATATTTTTCCATATGCTATTTTTAGTTTTGTACAAGTTTCTCCTTTTGCGTTGATATACCTCCGGCCTGTGCCAGGGTAAAGGGTTTCGAAGTTTAATTTGCCAATTTCACCTCCATCCTCGTTCATTGCCCATGCCCCGGCAGCGGGGTGTGGGGTAATTTCGGGGGGCGTACCATGTGGCGAATATACCAGGTAACTGTAGTGTTGCCACTTGCTCCCCTTGCTTCCGATTGCCCCATGTATCCCCACGACCCTTGCGCCCGTGGGCAGCAGCACGCAGAACCCTTCGCCGGTGCGGATGTTTGCGTATAAATAGAAAACATTTTCGTAAACGTTTCCAGGTATTACGGTATAGGTATGCGGGCAGCTTGGTTGTCGATGTGTTCTATTTCAATATTGTCGGCTTTGCCGCTTGCCCTGAACATGCACGTGCCCCAAGTTTCGGCCACAACCGAAAAAACCCCTGTTAAGCCAACCGGCTTTAGGAGGCAAAGTGCCAACTTCTTTACAGCGAAGTTGGCACCTGACTGATTTGATTTATTGAACATATTATATTTAAGTCATCATTTCTTTTATAAACCTTCCAAGCTCTTCGGATGGGGTGTCTTTTACCACATAAACAGAAGTTATTTTCGCACCTAGCCCAAGGTTATTCGCCTTCCTGGAGAATTGTTTGTCGTAGGCAATCCTTTCGGAGTATCTGCGGGTTGCCCACCCATGTATCGAAACGGTTCTCCCATATGAGTTGTCCACATACTCCGGTTCCTGTTCTTCCGGTAGTACATCAACATAATTTATCAATTCTTTCGCTCCCGATAGGGTTATAATCTTTTTCATGCAAATAGTTTTTAAAAGTTTTAAATTCCCCAAGGGTGCGATTAAAGTTTCAATTGCCCCGGTTGCCCAGGGCTTAAAATTGATGGGAAGTTATTCTTCGTTAATGTCCTCTATTTCTTTGTACAGATCCAGGACTCTGAATGGGGTTTGGATATAGCATTTCAAAAATGTAGAATGTTCTACTTCGCCATCTTCGTCTACCCACTTGCACCGCTCAATTACAATTTCATGTCCAGGGTTTTCCGAAATTGCCTCTTCAAGCTCAAGCAATTGTTCCAACGTGCCGTTTTTAACTGTCCATGTTTCATTTGGGTTATCCCTATCGCCCCATAATTGAAACCCTTTTGTATGTTGCAAAGCCCATTCTTGCTCTGCAATAGATATCCAGTTTTGTCCATGTTTGATCCTTAATTTTAATAAATCAGAGCCATTTTCTTTAGCCCAATTTTCAAAAATGGTTTTCTTTTCGGCCTGTGCTTTTTGTTCGGCTTCGGCCAATATTTTCTTTATACTCAACACAAAATCATGTGTCTCTTGGTCGAACTTCATATCAGTTAGGTTATTTTGCAGAAATTTTTCTGCCTTTAAAAACTCGATGCAGGCGTTTTCATCCCCAATCAATGCCCTGTTTTGCTTTACCAACGCGTTATAAGGTGCGTCAGCTTCCGACAGTTCTTCTTTGGTAAATTCATACCGATCTTTAAACGAAACAAACCCATCATCTGTAAACCCAGCATCACTTATTTTATTTGTAATGCTTATATGAATGTACTTATACCATGCATACAGGTTATTTTGGGCAAACGATACATAAATATTTATGTCGTTTTCTTCAAACCCTTTTTGTGTCTCCTTCTCAATAAAATAATTCAATTTACCTACAAATTGATTCGAATAGACGGCCTTGCCGCTCGATAGTTGCCACAATTGGAAAAACCCATTTCCGGTTTTCTGTACTTCTGCATTTGCTTTTGCCAACAATTCAATTTTAATTTTTTCTAATGTATTCATATATTTCACGGTTACTGTCCACGTGCCATTCAGGATCTAAACTTTTGTTACCAGGTAAACGCCTGTGCGGTTCTTCAGTTACGCTGTTGCCCGAATTCCCATATTGGGTGCGATTTAATCTTTGTGCCTACTCTGTAACGCTTTTCGGCTTCCGCTTTCGACATATTGTCGTATTGAATCCAGTACAAATATAGGTTGAAAAATGGCTTAAATCAAATTATTTTAGTTAATAAATGTTAATATGTGCGTTAAATTATACATTTATTTGTTATATTCCGCCACGTCCAAAAAAAGGGAAGCCTCTGCTTCCCCTCTTCTTTAAAGATTGATCTGGCTTTCGATTTCGCGAACCTTCCCATCGAGGGTCCGTTTCATCTCGTCGATCACCGACGCGATCACTGCCGAATTCGATGTCTTGAACTCGTTCCCTGCAGCATCCTTCAGCATGATCACCGAACTCATCGAATCGGCACCGATGTTGAATGTCTGCAATTTCCTGCGGCTTTCGCTCAATGTCCTCCAGCGGTCAATCAACATCGTGAGGTCTTCAACTCTCTGGATCCGTTCGTCCAGGGTCAACCTCCGTGGTTCTTCCGGAGCGTCAGGTTTAACAACTGTCATAACCGGAGCCGCTACAGCTTCAACGGTTTTTACTTCTGCAACTTCAACTGCACCAACTTTCTCTGCACCATTTACTTTACCCATAACTTTTGTACCGCTGCCCTGCGGATTTATTGTGGCATCTGGCCCGCCGTTATAATTAAATTTCGGGCAAACCAGCATTGAGCAGCGGCGGATTAGGTCAAGGGTGAATGTCAGAAAATGGCGTTCGAGACGATCACTGAGCGGAGTCGAAGTGAGGAGTCGAAGGGCCGCCATTTTCTGAACAAACACGAAGTGCCGGGAAGGGGCTGTATTGTTGGGGGTATAGCGTTGAGCGCCTGTACGGCCCTTTACCGTTCCGGCGTGCGATCAATAACTTTGCCCCGTAATTTAAGTGTAACTACTTATAGCTACGAGGTTAGTTCCTTCCTATAGATCAACTTTCCACACCGTCAAACCCTTCCAATTTTCCCATTTAGTGGCCACAAAAAAACCCCTTTCGGGGCTTCTTCGGGTGCTTTGCCTGCAACCTACTTTGTGGTTTGGGCTTTCTTTTTGGCGGCAGGCTTCGTGGGTTTTGCGGCAGGGGCCTTGTCTTTTCGTTTTGGGGCTTCTTCCTGGGGAGCTTCGTCTTCGGTGGTTACATAAACGGTATAGTCGCGGCCAAAATTGTCGGGGCTTTTCATTTTTGCCACCTCGAAGGTAACATACTCATCGGGGCCATCTTTGTAGAAGTATGCAAATTTTTGCAGGTCTTCCAGTTTGCAGGTAATCTTAACGATGTCGAGGTTGGCAACTTTTTTCCCTTTTCCAATGTAATTTTTCGTGAATGTTTTCATGACAATAAATTTTAGTTTAAAAATTATATGCAGGTTATCAGTGCCATGTGGAGGGGCAGTCAAGGAGGAACTGGAATACTGGAACGTAGCGAAGTTATGCCGGGAAAATCCTTTACTGAGGCGACCGTTACCAGGAACAGGGCACAACCTTTGCGTAGAATTTAACAACAAAATTGTATCGGCAAAAACAAGGCACGAACAGCCATTGCCAAAAGGCAATTTGCCAACCCTCACGCCGTGCCGGTACCCCAAACGCGTAGCCTGCTATTTGCACGCTTATACAATTTGTGCCCCGGTGGTGTTGCCCGGGTGGGGAAAATAGCCATCATTATTTTGGCATACCATTATTTATGCAACCACCAGGCACGGTGCCCCCAAGCCCAATCTGCAATGGGCATTGCCCAAAAGCCCAATCCGGCCAACCAAAGCAGCCAAACCACAACGGTTGCAGCAAAAGCACCAGGGGCCCGTAACAGGGTTCGGTGTATTTGGGAGCAAAAAAGGGGAAATTTCCCCTTCCTTTTCATCTATAACAACTATTCCGGCTGTATGAATCTTCGTCTTGTGCTGCCAGAATAAACTGCCTGTAGTCGGCATCGCCGCAAGTGAGGCAATAAACGCTTCGTGTTGCAGGCCAATAATAGATCTCTGTGCCTTTCGTAATCTTGCACTTGCACTTTTGGCAACTAGAGGTAAATTTGGCGGTAATCTGCCTGGGGTCGTTTCTGTAACTCGTCATTGTATTTTACCGCTGCCCTGCGGATTTATTTTGGCATCTGGCACGCCGGGTAAATTTTTGTTCCGCCAAACCACCCGCAACAAATTTTCGCGGGGGCTGGCATTAAAATCTTTGAGTATCTGTATTGTATAAGCCACCATGGCTATGTTCATCGCGTAGTTGTCGATGGTCTTGTAGTATTCACTGTCGCGCACCCTGGTCGTAAAAGTGTAGTCGTTCATTTTCCGTATCAGCCCAATGCGCAGGTATTCGAACCTCCGTTGGTAAGAGGCCATGTTGTCGAGGAATTGATTTTCTGTCATCGGTTCTGAACTTCTTTTTTTACCCATACGCCCTTATCGGCACTAAAGTCGATGTCTGAATAATAGGCAATCTTGGGTTTCCGCTTATGTCTGGGGTCGGTTTGCAATACCTTCCATCCACGTTGGGTAGCTTCAACCGTTTCGCAGGTCATTTCGGGGTAATACTTGTGTACATAAAAAGCCATGTTTGTTTGCCGCTGCCCTGCGGACTTGTTGTGGCTCCTGGCACGCCGGTTATATTTTTATGAGTTTTAAAGTTCTCCTTCGTCGGCCATCGAGTGGAATCCATCTGAAGTGAGGATGACGTGGTCGAGCAGTGTGATGTTCAGAATCTTTCCGGCATCTTTAACCTCACGGGTTATTTTCTTGTCTGCATTGCTAGGATCAAGGTTCCCTGATGGATGGTTGTGCGCAATGATTATTGAACTGGCATTTGCTTTGAGCGCAACCTGGTAGATGACCCGCGTATCGACAACGGTTCCGGTAATGCCCCCTTTTGCTACCTGATTATAACCCAGTATTTGGTTTTGTCGGTTCAACATCAGCATGTAGCAAAACTCCACATGGTCGTATGAAGGCCAAAATTCTCGCAATGCCCTGGCTACATCGCTCGATCCGACAACCTTAATACGGTCGGCAGATTTTACAGGGTTCGAATAAGTAATCTTTACTTCTGCAATAAAATTTGGAATCATGGTTTTGTTACCGCTGCCCTGCGGGTTTGTGTTGGCATCTGGCTCGCCGTTAAACTTAAATTTCGGGCAAACCACAATTGAGCCGTGCGGATCAGGTCAAGGGTGAATGTCTGATTCTCCCCGGTCCCTGAGCGAAGTCGAAGGGTGAGGGGGGAATCTGACCGAACACGAAGTGCCGGGAAGGTGTAACGTTGTGTAATGTTTAGCGGGGTGCGCCTGTACGGCCCTTTACAGTTCCGCACGGCGATCAATAACTTTGCCCCGTAATTTGAGTGTAATAGTAATCTCCTAAAAAGTTAGTTAGGCCAATATAGAAACAACAAATCCCGTCCATAAAAAAACCCCTTCCGGGGCTTCTTGCTGGTCAACATTTTGGTGTTGCCCTGTTATCTTCGATAATATCCCAGGTGGCATATTCTTCGTTATCTTCTTCCCATGCTTTAAGGCTTGCACCGTCGGAGGTGGCGTTCCAATTAAAATTGAAGTTGGTGGTTTGGGTTTCGATGCTGTAATTTACCGGGGTCTCATTAGCTGTTTTCATGGCACAAAATTTTAAGTTAAAAATTATATGCAGGTTACAAGTGTGCCTCTGGAGGGGCAGTCAAGGAGGAACTGGAATAACGGACTATAAAGAGTATATGCCGGGAAAATCCTTTACTGAGGCGACCGTTACCCGGAAAGGGACACAACCTTTGCACATAATTTCAACTGCTGATTTGCCATGCAAATTGCGTAGATCCGGACAAATGCCCGCAAAACCATAAACACCATTTTGTTTTTTTGTCGCAACCTCCATTGGTTGCAAGCCGCAATTGGGAAAAGGAACATTGTGCCACCTGCCAATCGTACAGGCAATGCAGCGACCCGCTGGCACGAAGCTGCGTAAGGGGTTTTAAAAGAAAGGGACCTCCTGCCCTGGGCAACGAACAAAAAAGGGGCGACAGCCCCTTAAGTGTTAAAACGTCCACTCATCCCAAAGCGAAGATTGTTTAATCTCACCCTTTATAGGTTCCAATGGGATATTGATCCCGATCGGGCTGATATCAGGTTGATCGCGACCAGGTGAAAGTTTAGATTCCGTTACCGGGATCCTCATGAAAATATAACTTTCTGATTCGGAGATTTCCCTTACATAAGGTACCGGTGTTGCCGGATAGAGGTCGATCTTCCATCCGCCATAAAACCTGTTGCAGAGCGTGTCCATCCATGCCACTTCGCCAAGCATCCCGTTAAGGCAAAGGTTGATCACGGCCATCAGGCAACACGTCCGGTCGATATCGGCACCGTAGAAACTGTTCAACCTGCAAATTTTCGCGGCAGCCAGCAACGTCCGTCCCGATCCGCAGGCACAATCGGCCACGGTCTTCCCCGGTCCCGTCGTATTGGTAATGATCGCCATCATGTCGCAGATCGGTTGTGGCGTAAAAAATTGTCCGTTCCTGCCAAACGAAAGGTGGTCCATAAAGAAATCACCCAGGCAATCCTTCAAACCTTCGCCACTGTTGTCCATCTCTGCTACCAACAATTTACATGCATCTGCCAGCAGATAGACTTCATCCTTTGTATATTTCTTTATCACCTTCAGGTAATGATCCTCCTTTGCCCCTGCCGACAATGCACATACGCACATCTCTAAAAAGTCGGGGAATACCGTGCTTACCCCGTGCCTGTCGGCAACCCTTAATATATTTTGTGAAAACTTTTCCATCTTATTTTAATTTTTAAGTGTGTTTAAAACAGGAAAAGCCCCATCTCTGAGGCTCTCCCGTTTTTTGCATGATAATCTTATTCCTGTTTTTCTTCCTGATGTTCAAGCATATAATCAACGGCTTTTTGTGCTTGTGCCGCGGCCAGTACCAAAACTTTGGGATCGTTCTTAAAAGTTCTGATCCAGCTCTTAATGTAGGCAGCATTGTTGTCGAAGGTCTCCTGCTCAATGTTTGTGATCCCGCAAAGGTAGGCGGCGCCCATCTCGGCAACCAGTTCCTCCTGGCTGTAATCCTTCGATCCAAACTGGTGATCTTTTATATGTTCGTGCCTGCTGAGCCTGCTCCTGTGGCCGGTACTGTGCACAAGTTCATGGAACAATGTAGAGTAGCACTGCTCATCTTTGAAAAAAGTCCGTTGGTCGGGCATACATACCAGGTCTTTCATTGGTGAGTAATATGCCGCGTCGGCTCCCCATTCGATCTTTGGGCAATCCTTCCATTTTTGGATGATCGTGTCAGCAGCACCAATTGAGTTGAAGTCATGGTCGAAAGCCTCGGTTGCAGGTACCTTTGCCGGGTCAATCCCCTCGGTTTGCGAAAGGTTGAACACCCGGTAATACCTAAGGAACGGGGTCTTCTTCACCTCGCCTGGCTTTTCCTCCGACTCCAATATCTTCCAAAAAACCACCATTGTCGATTTCTCGCCAGCTTTCACGTTTCCGTTCAGGGCTTTCACCTGCTCAAACGTCAGGTAAAATGGGGTCGTAAACTTCATCGAGATCAATAGCCAAAAGTTGATCCCGTTGTATGGCCTGTTCGATGCCAAGTTGCGGGGCATCCCTCCAGCCGTTCTCCAGGGTTTCTGCCACGGCACCACGCCCGTTTCCAGGCAATCAATAATCTTCTGGGTAACCACTTCGTACAAATCGAATTTGTTCATGATTGTTTGCCGCTGCCTTGCGGGCTTGTTTTGGCTTCTGGCACGCCGGTTAATTTTTATTGGGCATACCAGGTTGAGCCGTGCGGATCAGGTCAAGGGTGAATGTCTGTTTACATCCCGGTCACTGCGATCACTGAGCGAAGCCGAAGTGAGCTTGTCGTAGTGCCGTGTGATGTAAACTGACCAAACACGAAGTGACGAAGGGTGCTGCATATGAATTTAAACCGGCAGCACCCGCAGTCCCTTTACCGTTCCGCATGGCGATCAATAACTTCGCGCAATAATGAGTAACCAGCTAATTCTTCTTTGTAATCTCCTTTGANAAGGGTTCTTTTTTGGTTCTTTTTTCTTGNCCGCTATNTTTCAAGAAAAAAGAACCGCGCTATTTTTTAGGCCGTAGGGGTNCCTGAAAAATANNAGCGATAGCGGGCGCGTAATTCTTTTTGCCAACTTTTTCTTTGAAAGAAAAAGTTGCCCAGATCAATAGAAAGGTCTTTGCGGTTTATTTTTATGTAAAATTCAAGGAATCAAGCAACTGAATGATAAAAATGATTTTATTTTTATCATTCAGCGATGATATAACCGAACACGCCCTATTCAAAACGGCAGAAAAACGCCCGATTTTGTAGGATATATGCAGAGTTTTGCATACGTTAAAGAGGTTTAAACCGTTAATTTTCTGCTCAAATTCAGTCCTATTATACAGCAATAATCACAATGACACATAACAGAAAGATAGGAAGACAGTCCTTGTGATTATTGATTCCGCTTCTTGTGAACATGCTTGGGAGCTGTTCACATAGTCCTATTTCATCAACTCTTTTAGATGCATCGAAATATGTTGATACCATATAATAACAGTCCTGCTTATGTGGGTCATGGGCAGGACTGTTCTAAATTCTTGGTGATACAAACGTACTTTGGTTAAGGTGAAGCAACTGTCCATACTTTGTCCAGATACGCTTATCAACAGCATCACTAAAGTGGGTTGCTTCTTCAGGCAGGATCTTGTTCTTACGTTCAGAGCTTTTATCTTTCTCAAACTTACCATCTTTGTCAATGACCTTTGTGTTGTTCATTGATATCAATGTGAACTTGCACTTCCTGCCATTGATGATGAACTTGGGATATCTTGAGTCTTTCCCTTTCAAGATGTTCATCCACAACAGATACTTATCATGTTGCGGGGGTTCCATACCTTTATGAACTTTTGTCTCGACAATCCAACCGTTCTTTTGAAATCGGTCAATAGATTGTTCGTTATAGCTCTTTGAGTTCTTTGCATTCGGTTGTCTTGAATCGCCATAACGATCACGATAATAGATGATCTTCCTGGTTGGATGTGCTCCATAATACTTACAAAACTGATCAACCAATTCATCTATCATTACCCCTGGGGTATTTGTCTTGACAAAGAATTCGTTGATCGTACAATCTACAGGTTCAACGATCTTTGTAACGAAGTTGTAGTTGCGCTCCTGGGCAACTGAGAACAGTGCCATCTTTGCACCCCAGTCGGGGACTATCTCCAATGGCTTGTTTGGATCGCAATCAAGGTCGAACTGACAATTCTCGTTCTCCAGTTTGCCAATATCCCAATTGCTGTCCTCTGCAATTCCCCTTATAAAATCATCGTTATAGGCATCATAATAAATATGGGTCTGTGGATCGAGGCTATAATAACAGTCCTCTATCTGGTCTATTATCCAGTTAAGGATCTCAACCATAAATGTCAGGAGGTTTTGTTTATCAAACTCCCTGACTATATACGACATACCAAGATTCTGGATATTGTCGAAAGCATTTGCAAGGGTAAACAGGATGCCATCTTTTGAAACAAAAGGGGCTATCTTTTTCTTTAGCCTTACCGTTTCGTTCCAAATATCCTTAAACAAACGGTTGTCTTTATCCTTATAAGCCTGGATCAACTGCAACTGCAGCTTTACTATCCGGTTCCAAATGTCGAATATCTGAATGCCCGCTTCCTCCTTATAATAGTTGCCATAGTTTAACAGCCATTTTTGGTCGTGTGTATATGGCATTGAAGAAACGTACCTGAAACCATGATGTTGTTTTACAGGTTTGCGAGATTTGAACCCAAAATGTTCCTCATTGCCACGGTTGGCAGGAGAAACCTCTTCGTCATATCTGGGTTTGTTCAGGGTCAATGCCTCATCAACAATCTCGCGGTCAAGGTTGGGGCCACGGGCAGATCCTTTTCGTTCCTGCGAAAGCATCAGAAATCCGGTGCCATTCGAGAAGGAAATAAAATTTTCGTACTTCGTCACTTTCTCGTATGGCTCTATAAATGTTTTAGGAGGTTTCCCGCCGATCTTAAAATCCTTTTCTTTTTCGTAGCCAAGTTTTTCAAGAAATTTGAGCGTCGATGGAAGTGTCCGGGTATAAATCTGCCCAAAAGTGCGACCGGTTATCGAGTTGACAGACCTTGGCATTGTACGGACAATGTTGTTGATCTCCCATCCTATTATATACGACTTTCCCGTACCACGTCCATGGATATCAACTTCGCTTTTTGCATCGTTGATAACCGACAATTGCTGCGGAGCATTCAGGTCGATCAGTTCTGTGATCATGATTTCATGATTTCTTCAGCTTCAACATCTGTAATTTCGTTCCCGCCATAAATTGCCCTGTTCAATTCCTGTAGGGCAGCGGTTGGCAAGTCCTTTAGGCTATTAAGGTCAACTTTAAGCTGGCGGTTATCGTTCTGGATCAAGATATAAAACTGGTGCTTTTCGTTACGCTCAGGATCTGGTAGGTCTTCCGGCTTTTCGCCAATCAATTTGATCAGGTTGGCATGTTCCATGGCGATAATTTTGCGGTCTTTATCGGTACTGGCATTTCGGCAGATTTCAATATTTTTCACGATATCGTTAAGAAGCCAATTGCGCCAAAAATCAAAATCGAAAGTATGCAAGGTATTGAACAACCTTAACGACATCCTCAAATCTTCGTAGGCTTGCCTTTGGCTGATCTCAGGATATTTTTGTCTGTGCACATTAACAGCATGTCGCTGTACCGGATTTTTGTCCAATATTTTCGATGCGGAAACAATACGGTCAAGCATTTCTTTCCTCTCCTGCGATAGCGGTGAGCTGTCAGGATCGAGCATATATGCTTTGATCTGTTCGTATTTTGTTTCTTCAAGTGCAGTTTTGCTCATTTCCTCGATTCCTTTTCAAAATTTAACATTGCTGTTTGTGCTGGGGTACTCCCGTTCAATGCCGATTGTTTTATCGACTTTCGTAATTCGATTTCAGTTGTTAACCTACCTTTGAAATACGCTACAGAACAGGGAGCATCCGATTTGCATTCAACTGCTATATGGAAATATTCAGCATCATCTTCTGTCAGTCCTAAATTAACAGCAATTTCTTCCGGAGAAAAAAACAAAGCTGCCATGTTTTCTATTTCGTTAAGTTGTTCCGCGCTCAAATTCATGTTCAAGTACTTTTAGGTCGAATTCAAAAACTTCCCTATCTGTAAAAATCGTTCCACGCTCAAGCTTTGGATTATCAGTTGCGTTCTGGCTCGTTACGATTGAGATGTTCCATTGATCGTTCCAAAGTAGGGCAACTTTGGCGTGTAACGACATGCACCGATAATTGAAGCTGGTTGCAATAATCTGGAACGGTTTCGGGCTCATCACCCTTACCCGATTGTCGAGTATCACCCTGAAAGTTAGGATAGAACCTTTGTTGATATGGTTTTGCAGCTGCTCTATGCTTTTTGTGCTGAACGAATACGAAGTCATCAGCACATTTACCGGCCCTGTTTGCCTGATCAGGTAAGCGATCAAGCGTACCAGGTTAAAGTTCCCCCAACTGTAGTAATGATGCTCCTTCCCGTTTTCGATCTGCCCAATCGCTTTTGTCAATGTCTGGTCGCAATTGGCAACAAAAACTGGCGTTGATCTGTCTTTCTTCATGCCAACATCACCGGTCGATTTCTCATCCGATGACGTTGGCGCACTCCAAACGATGTCGTTACTTCTTACAAGCATCTTCCTGTAAAGGGTTTAACAACATCATTTCAATTTCTTTTATCCATTTGTTACGCTCCTGGACCCGCATTTCGATTTTTATCCGCTTTGGTCCGTTTGGCATCGGTGTTTTCACGTCGTGGTTTTCGTTTCCCTGGTAATCGAGTATTGTCTGGTCTTTACTGTTGCCAGTCTGGAGGTTTTTTTTCTGCCGCTTCAGCTCTTCGGTGTCCATTCCTGCATATTTTGAAATAGGTTGTTCATCAGGTTTTTCATCGGGATAAAGTTCCCTTTCGTTGGGAACTGTCCCTTTTTTGTCGAAAGTATCTTTAGCAGAGTAAAGGACCTCCAGCCTATTCGATATCGATTTGATCACGCTGAAAATTTCCTGCCTTTTCGTACAAACGCTTTCGGCGTTCGATTCTGGCATCTGGCACATTGCATCGTGCAACTTGCTGCGCTCTTGAAAAAGTTCAGCATATTCGTGGATCATGCGCCTGATCACCTTTGGGTATTCGGCCAACGGTTTAGTATCGATGGTTTCGACCACTGCCGATAACGGAACTTCTGAATGAATTGTAAAGGTGGCAGCAGCCGTCAATTTTGCGACCGGTTGCAGCTTTGCCCTTTTTTCACAACTTACAAATTGGCTGCCCTGGATTTCGGCAATAAAGTCCTTCCAATTTGCGAGCGTTGCAACTCCCGAATTTTTCAACAGCTCGTAAGCAAGTTTGTCGCCCATGGTGCGCTGCTTGCCAACGAACATACCAGAGTAATATTTTTGCCCTGTTACCTGGACCAACAGCGCAATGCCCTGGTTATAGTCCATGCCGTTGCGGACCCATTCGGTTACGGTTTCTTTGTTTGTCATAAATCAGATATTGAATGTATTAATTTGAATTCCAATTTTTTGCGAAGGTATTCGCGTTCGCCTGCCTTGAACATCTTGATCAGGTTGGCACCGCTCAGGTATTTCTCGAACAGGGCGGCACCCTCCTTAAAATCGCGCGGACCTGCAAGCCAACGGGCTATCTCTATATAGCGGTCGCTCAAGTCGGTGGTTTCCCATCGCGATATTTCGGCGAACCGGTTGTATAGCCATACCTTCAGTGATGGGTTCAACCCCGAATCGTTGAACGCCATAAACTGGCACCGTTCCAAACGGTTGTTCAATTGATCTGTCGTATAGTTTGCGAAAACGGTCTGCTTTTCGCCATCAAGCTGCTGACCGGTATCGCCATAAACAACATTCCCATAAAGGCTTTTCATGGTCAACCCTTTGCCTTCGCCAATAGGGAACGGAGCCATTACCTCTGTAAAAAGTTTCTTATTGAACACTATTGGTGTATGGCAGTCGTAATTGTAGGCCGTCAAACTATTACGGTTAAGGGTTTCCATGGTGCGTTGTAACCTTGTGCGCCAGTAGTTCATGCCCCAAAATGTTTCGGGATAGGTATTCATGTCGCCTTTGTGGTAAGCGGGGATATTCCCCAAGTCCATTTCCTGCAATAAAATATGGTCATCGTTGATGAACAGGAAGTTGTCCGATAGCCGTTCATCGGCACAGGCAACCCATACTTTGTGCGCGATATTGCCATCGGCGTTAACGGTAGGGTTATAGATGTCGGTTGCCTCTATGTGGATCACATCCTCCGAAAGGAAATCTGGCCGTGTTCCCACAACAAATATCTTCCCGACGTTTATTCCATACGTTTCGATGCTCCGGAGCGAAAACCTCAGTTCATTGTTTGCCCAATTCGATCCTGTCCCCAGCACATACACAACATCGATGGTTTTGCCATCCGATGGGGCAACCTTTATGGGTTTAGTCCGTACGATTGGGGCAAGCAGCTTTATCTCTTTTTCAGTCTTGCCGTTCATGCCTGGCGTATCGGTATGCACCAGTGCCAGATCTATCCATTTCGATTCTCTGATATATCGGTTCAGCTCTGTGGCAAAATAGAAATCGGCATTGTAAACCGGTTTCGACTGCGTGACCTTCGCAAATCTGGCATGGAAAACAAACGATCCCCAATCTATCCCACCATCTTCGATCACCCGGTTTCGGAACTGCCGGTCGTTGGGGAACAAATTTCCGTTGGGATGGCGATACCTTATTATATATAAGCAGTACTCTTTATCCATTTGTGCAAATAATTTCTCTACCCCGAGAGGATCGGGAAGGTAAGCATCGTCATCGAGTACCAAAATATATCCGTCAGTAATGCCCTCTATCAATTCGCTGATGTACCCGTTTGCCGGGAAGTTTTTGTCTGATGTTTTCTTCACAGGCTTTACCCTGATCACTTTTGCAGGAGACTGGATGGCATAGTCGTAGCTCTCCTGATTATCGACACCTACAACGATCTCGATGTTGGGGTGCGTTTGCTTGAGTACCGATGTGATGCACCGCTCAAACATCGTTGGCCGCGAATGAGTACGGATGACGACCGTAAGTTTGTCCGAAAGGATATGTTTTTCGGTTCGCGAATAGTGCCGGTAATAGTGGTACACCTGAACGCCTGCCATCAATAGGATCTTCTCACCGGCTTTCATCAGGTTATCGGATATTGCAGTATCGACAGCCTGGATATTGGCTGCACGTGCCTGTTCGGCAATCCCATCTCGATATTTGATCCATGTGCGTTTCTGGATCAGGAGCAACGGAGCGCAAATGCGCTTTGTCTGTTCTATTGCCTTCAGGTGGTCGTTTATATAGGAGCTTTGGGTATTCTCGAACACATATTTGATCGAGTCGCTCTCCGGATTAACGCCTGGCTTCATTTGGTGCCCATAAGGCGAACGGCTTGCATACGAAATAAACAGTCCTGTGCCGGGATATTTGTCGATGTACTCTTGCAAGTGTGTGCCGAAATCAGAAATCAGGAAAGCCATGTCGCCGTCCATCAGGCATCCCCAGTCGTTAGGGTCCGCAATGGTCTGCATATACATGTCGTAAGCCTCAAATAGTTTTTTGTTGAAAGCATATGGGGTGAAAAACCAGATCATACCTTATTTTTAATTTTCTGCTAAGGTATTTTGAAGAAAAACGGGCAGAAAGGACACAAACAAGCAGAAAAAAAGCCCCTTTGCTAAAGGGGCTTTAAAAATGAAGAATCAGGATCTATCGAAAAAATGCTAAGAAGGAGTCCTTTTCACTTTCCTTGTCTTTTCGGCGGTAGTGGCTGTTGCCAACTGTTCGGTTTTCCCATACAGTTCGATCTGCCCTTCCTCTGTAATTTCAAGGTACGGAAAATCAGATTCATAAAGCTTTACAATCGTTTCAACTGCGATATTGTCGCGGCTAAAATCAATCTCGCCAAACAGGGAGGTAATTACCCTCCCTGGCTTGAGCTTTACAAACTTAAAGTAGCGTTTCCACATACTTTTTTTAGGTTAGGCCGAAGCCTCTGTCAATGGGATATTCCCGGTATAAACCAGGACGTTTGCACACTTGTACGCAAAAGCGAACGAAATCCCCTTGCGGGCCGCAGTTTCTTTTCCGGTGCCTGCACCATCTTTGCCGCCAACATTTTTTGCAGGCCTGAGTGCGTCACCCATCACATATTTCTGTCCGTCGCTATCGACAACAATAAACACGAGGTTTTCGTTTTTCGATGCGTTCATAAACCCAAGTGCCTTTAGGGGCAGACCTGGGTGAAAGAAGGTTAGGTTCTCGACAAACGATTTGCCATCGAGTTCGCCAACAGGCTCGATCTTGAATTCACCGGTATCATCGGTAAGGTACATCTCGCACATCCGTTTGCCAGCTTTCATTACCAGGTCACCGGTAAGAGCTGCGGCACTTTCGAGCGTAGTGGGTGCAGCAGGTTTTGTTGGCCATTCCGAAACATCGTCATAATATCCAAAATAAACCTTCTGGATCAAACCGCCCATGTTGTCGCCATTGGGCAGGTTTTTGTCAATATCTGTAAAATCTATCACGGGTTAATTTTTTAAATTGTGAAAGTTTCTTCATCCGGTCACTTCGGCACTTCGACTTTGCTCAGTGACCATGGTGACCGGATGAAAATTTATGCTAATTCGACCCTTCGCCGGTTGGCCTGATGTTTGTCCAAACAGCCTGGTCGATGCCAAAGCCCAAACCTTCGCTCCAGTCGGCCATAACGGCAACCGATCGTTTTACCTCTTCGAGCTTGAACGCGTTTTTGGTAAAAGTTGCAGGGCTGATGTGCAGGAAGTTCTCGACAGGGGTACAGAAAATATCGTTTGTACCAACCATCGAAGCCAACGGCTTAACATTCAACGGGGTGAAATCGATACCTCCATCGATCTGCTGATCAGAGGTCTTAAAATAAAATCCCTGGGCACGTTTGTCCTGCATGTACTTTTTGTACCAGTAACGGCTCATAAATACGTTCATTTGGATGCCTTGATAAACTTCCGCGATAGAATCGGTAAACGATTCGACCTGGTCGAAGATGGTCGTTTTGTCGAGAGGTTCAATATCGATCGAATTGATGGTGCCAGCATCGACTCCGGTTTGCAACAATTTTTTCAAACCGTTCATCCCTGTTCCATCAGGACCGGCAGTACCTGCTGTGGGTGCCGAATAAACACCTTTATAATATTCGTTCAGCTCCATGTCCTGGTCGATCTGGCGTGCATAATACACCTCGATCAGCCACATCACAAATGGCCATGCCTTGCGGTCAACGCCACCTTGTGCCAGAAAACCAAGCCAGGTTGCATAAAGCTCGTCTGGCATAAACTCGTCATCAATTTTGAACCGGTATTGGCGGATCTCGTTAGGGGTAAATTCAACGCCACCTTTGGTGGTAAACGCCTTTTGGAAAGGCTGGACCAACGTCCTGAATGTTGCGTTGGCAAGTCTGAAAATCGTATCGTCCGATTTCATTTCTGTAGCATAGCCCGTAAGTTCGCGGGCCTGCGAGAGTTTCGACAATATACGGCGCTTGTTTTGTCCTGCGTCGATATAAAATGCCCCATACTCTGATACAATTGCACTAGCTGTAATTGACATATAAATTAGGATTAAGAATTAGAATCTACGTTTCTGTTGTGCGGCAGGTTGTCGATGGCTTCCCAGTCAACCTCTGTCCAATCTGGATCATTGCCTTGCTGTCCAAGGTTCTGTATTGCACCTGTGCCCGGCCGGGCAGCAAGCAAAGTGCGCACCGCTTCGGCTTTCGCTTCGGGGGTGGTGGCTGCGGCAACAGTGGGGTCGATTGCATTGAAAGGGTCGTAAGCCGTTGCAATGGTTTGCTGTGCTGTTGCGAGGGTTGAAGTTGCGGTATCGCGTTCTTGTGTTGCAGTGTCGCGCTCGGCAACGAGCTGCTGGTTGGCTTCGAGCCTTGCCTCAATCTGTTCAAATTGGCCTTCGTTGACGTAAGCGCCATCTTCGTTGGCAGCAAGCTCTTCAACCCCCAGCACTTGGTTTAAATGCGGAAATTGTCTCATCTCTATTTTTATGTTTAAGTGATTTTGGTTTGTTTTGGGCACAGGTTGTTGTGGCACGAACTTCGAGATCGAAATAATCTTGTCGACCACACTGGCAAAGTCGCCAATCTCGTCGACCAACGATCCTACCACGTCCTGTGCCATATAAGTCCTTCCCTTCAGTTGCTCAATTTTAACTGCCGGTCGGTGCGTCTTTACGTCGTTTTGGAATTTTAGGTTGAACGGGTTCAGTATCCGTTCTTTCACGACCGTGAAATCGAAATTGTTGATGGCCGCTTCGTACTCCTGGTTTTTCTCTTCCGAACCATCGGCATAGATCGTTACCGAAATATCGCCGTCGTCATTGGCTTCCGATTTTGCCTTGCGGCCTTCGTACATGGCCATTGTGCCAATCGAGCCAACCATGTCCATTCCACGGCTTGCCGTTATCCCGCTGGCATACGAAGCAATGTAGTACATTGCCGAACAGGCACACCCGTCAACCCATACCCAAATTGGCTTGGTGCATTTCTTCATCACATCGGTCAGTTCCGGAACTGCCACAGCCTGTCCTCCGCCACTTTCGGCAATGATGATATGACCGATCACGTTCGGGTCTTCGTCGGCTTCCTGCAACCTTTTGCCCAAAGTGCGCGTTCCGCGTGGTCCGCACTCCTGGTCGTGCTTCGTAAGGATACCACGGATGGGCAGCACATGGATGATGGGGATATTGGGTTTTTCTTGAGGTATATCAACGACCTCGACTTCATCGTCATCATCATCGTCATCATCGTCATCGTCGTCAAAACCGGAATATCCAATTACCCGATCTTTCGAAATTGGCGAAATGGCATAATGCCTTTGGTTCCTGGGTTCGGGTGCTTTATCGATCTGCAATCCGGAAATCAATCCCCGGAACACAGGATAAAATACCTGGAGCGTTTGCGCTTCGATGTGCCAAGGCGACCCGATTGCATCTTTAAGGAATTGATAATTCATAAACCAGCTTTATTTTCAGCAAGTTTATGGCACAAAAAAAGCGGCACAAAGGACATGTGCCGCTCGCAAAAGCAGAAAAACTACCCAGTGATAGCCTCACTTCAAGTGAGGCTATCACAACCTTTTTTAAAACGGATTATCTATAAACACCGCCCTTTTGGTTTGCAGTCCCGAAAACGATACCGCATAGGCGCTCAAACCCGCTGCCGGTGCCTGGGTTGCAGCTTTGGCGGCAAACCTTAACGGAACTGCACGGGTACCTGCCAAACGGTACGCACCGTTGCCATCCTCAAAAACGGCAACATATTTGCACCTGCGTTCCATATCGGCAATAATGGAGTCGCTATCGGAATGTACGCACGGCACAATTGCCGAAAGTTCGGTTTTGTAAACCTTGCCCGCTGACGTTCGGGTCATCTCTTCCATAAAAGCAGCAGAGTCCTCCTTCGCATAGAGTTGTACAACGTTTGCGTCGTTCGTGATGGTGATCACCTTGCCCGATACCGTAAAGTCAGTTGGAGGCACTGCCCAAATCCTGAGCACGCCACCCATGTTCTCGCTCTGTTTTGTAATCTGTTTCATCGCTCAATATTTAATTATTATGTTTATGTAAGTTGTCCCCTGTGGGGGACAACTTACGCATATATTTTTAATGTTTTTATGCCGATTCGGCACTCATCAGTGCATGGTTTTTCAAAATTGCGTTCGTAATGACCCCGGCTGTGCTCATGTTCACAAGGATCAACCTTTCGAGGTGCTGGAAGGCATAATAGTTGAAATCGATGTCGTTTAAGTTTTTGAACCTGTAAAAGTCTTTTTTGATCGAGTCGAAGGGCCAGTATTCCTCCTCCATCTGGAACCTTTTCTGGAATTTGGTGATGGCGTTGTATTCCTGCATCCCAAACGAGATGTATGTCGATACCACCGACCTCATCAGCCATTTTGCGTTGCGTTCGAAATACTTGCCAAACGCGATGATGTCCGTTTTGCTCATTTCCCAACCGCTCCGGAAGAAGTCGCGCTCCGATATCACAATCTCAAGTTTTACAGAATGTTTTTGCAGTTCTTCCGAATATTGGTAGTCCAAATCGCTGCAAGGCTTTTTCAACATCCGCCGGAACATTTCGTTCTCGCGCGGATGGTTCCTGAAATCTGCCGGGCAACCGTAGTTGTTTTCGACAAACCGCTTAACATAGGGTTTTACGGGTACAAATACATTAAAATTCATATGTGGATTTTGGGTTATCAAACTGAAATCGACAACCCATTGGCGGTGGGAACAGTACAAATGTAAGAAAAATAATAGAAACGCAATAGAAAAACAATAGCCTCCAGTGGCGAGGCTATTGGGAAATTCACTCAAGGAATTCGATTAAAGGTACTTCAAAGTATAATGCAAGTTATTGCATTTCGGTGAGATTTGGAACGGATTTACCTTTATACAGTTGGACCCATCTTTTTTGTTTTATACCAACTGTATTATAAAATTCTTTAGTTGGTTTAAAAATATATATTCCTTTTGCCTGCTTTTTAATGATTCTTTCAATTGCTGTCATGTTATTGTTTCTTTTTAATTTATCGAAATTTAAAAGTTAATATATGAATTTAATTACTTCGTAACCCCCGCAACATTCTGCAACCGATATACTTTGCAGGGATACGTTTCTGTTTTTTCTGCGGCCATAAAATCAGCCCCACATTCAAAAACATTCCCGTTTTTATCGACCCAAATCCATTGTTCGCAACCCCTCGTTTTCTTTGGAAGGATGCTTGGTACCCATTTTACCCAGTCCTGTTTGCTTTCCAGTTCAAAAAGCAATTCTCCATTTACTGTAATTTGTTCCATTTCATTCAATTTTAGTGTTCATTTTGATGCGGGATCTGAATTCGATCACCGCCAACATTAAAACTTCTGTGATATTCATATTCTTCTCCGTAACGATTCCTTTTTTTTAGAGTCGCTTTGTAAAGTGTTACACCATAACTTATATGTTCAAAAATTTCGCCTGTCATTGCGATTTTTTGTAATGAAATATTTGCTGAATGTATTTTAGCTGGTTCAAATTCTTTTTTCTTTGAACGTGGGTCAATTACAAGGCAATCTGAGCCTATTAATTGTTTTAAATTGTTTGTATCCATTTTGAAATTAATTTATTAATATATTTAATTATTATTCAGTCAAACTGCAATGTGGGTTTTATGTCATTTCAATCGCTATACTGTTCAACAGCTCCTGCATACGCCAGGCTTTTTGCTTCCAATTTTCGGCCTTTTGTAGCGAATCGCCACTGCCATAGCCATTGTTAATGCAAGCCTTGGCATTTTTGTCACAGCGTTTTATAGCCGGGCGGAATACCTCCTCCATCATCATATAGTCCTCTTCGCACAGTTGAACGCTTGCCCAGCGGGTCATCTTCTTTTGTTCTTCGTCACTCATCAGAGAGCAATGGCCCCCGCCTTCGCCCCTTTCAAATTTTGAAATTTCCATAATCCTTAATTTAAATTCTAATTATCCTCCTTAATTTCCAAATACCCCCTATAATCCTCCATCAACCCGTCCACATCGCTATCCGGATCTATCCCGAACAGGTAGCCCTCGCTGGTAAAAAGGTCGGCACCCGCCAAACCGGTTTCTTTCACAAACCCAATCGCTTCGGCAATTGCCAGGTCGATGGGAACACCTTCTTTTGCCTCAAGTTCAATCGCCTGGTTTGGCGCAATCTTAATGTAGTCCATAATTATAAACTGTTCAGTTTTTTCTTAATATCTGCCCATTCCTTAACCTCTTCGCCCAGTTCAGTATTAAAGGGCAATCCCTTCAAGTTCTCAATTACCATCCTAATCGCGTAAAGTCCGCACGATTTAGCCCCCAACTTTCTCAGGCTCGGCACCGCATTGGTGGGCTGGTGCTTCATCATCTCGTCAAAAATCTGTTGTGCAATTTCACTGTTTGTCATTTGTCGTAGTATTATCGTTATCGCATATCTCACATTCGTAGTAACCAACCTCGTTCAAGGTTTTTGGTGCTTTGCACTTGCGGCACTTGGGCAGTTCGCTCTCCACCACTTCGTCAAGTAGCGAAACAATATGCCTGGCATCAATCATGCTTACTTCTCCCAGCTTTGCTGCTTTAAGGATTTGTTGTTTCGTGTAGGTGTTCATATTTAATTGTTTATACTCATTTTTATAAAATACCTAAACCCCTTTTCAACTGCCGCTTTGGCCTCCTCAAGCGTGTCGAAGATCGTTTTCTCCTTTGTTGGGAAATAGTACGTTACATGGAATTTCCCTGTATCCGCTTCTTTTACGATCAACTTTTTTACCCAGGCAATCTGGAAATGAGCGATCTTTGGCTTTGTAAATGTTTTTAAAGCGTTGCCACAAAAGGCGATCCTTGCCCAACGGCCTCGGCTGTCTGGCTCCATGGTATGCGAATACACGTTATCCCAGGTCACCCTTGCTTCAACTGTAATCTTAATCTTTGCCATCGCTATCGGTTTTTAATTCTATCATTATTAATTCCTTCATTCTTAATTGCAAAGCTTCGTACTTCAATATCTCCTGCCTCCTGAATTCCATCCGGTTCGTCACCTTTTCCTCGGTCTCCAGGTCAACGTTCCGCGCATCGTTGTTCCAACTCTGTTGCAGCTTCTTGATCCGTGCCCTGATCCCCGATTCCAGCATCGTCAATTCCTCTGCGGTAAATTCCGACCGGACACTGAGCGGAGTCGAAGTGTCGTACAGCTCGTCAATAACCAGGTGAAGCTGCTGCCGTGATGCTTCGATCAGGATCATCGCTTCGGTCTTGATGCCAGCCTTTACAAAATCGCGCCTCCACTCCCTCGATCCCGATTCGATGTTGTAAACGATCTTCCCAACCAACCGGTGGTACTCCTCCTTTGTCTTTTTTCCCATCTTGTTTTTGTCCATTTTATTCGACTATTAAATTATTTAGTTCTAAAATTCTATTATTTTGCCAAATTCCGCAATTTTCTACATTCCATAGGCATTTTACTTACTTCGCTTACTTCGCTTACTTCGGATAACATAATATTATTTTATTCTTTTCTTTATCAATTGTTTAACCCCATTTTTCACCGAAGTAAGGCCGTTGTAAAACCGAGAAAATCGAAGCCAAGCGAAGTAAGGCGAAGCCAAGCGAAGTAAAGCGAAGTAAAGCGAAGTAAGTGTTTTCACGGTATTTTTTGATATTAAATATTTGATTATTATACTATTATCTATTAAAAAATCATTAAAAAACTACCGAAGTAAGCGAAGCAAGAAAATGTAGCCTTGCTATAAAAAATTTGATATTCGCGCGGCCGGTTTTTACCATTTCTTCCTATCTGTTTTATATAGGGGGGTGCGGGGGGATTTTCAAAATGGAAGATCGGTTGCCTTGTCCGAAGATGGAAAATTTATTACTCCCCCCTGCGCTCCGCTTGTGGGCCCCGCTGCTGCGTCGTGATCGTTGAACGATGCTGGGTCACTGAGCGAAGCCGATGTGCCTAGCATCAACCCTGTCTTTTCGGCAAGGAAAATCAATGCCGTTGTGCTGGTGCGCTTCTTCTCGCCGCTTTCCGAAACCTCCTGTGCCCCGGTTTTGGGGTCGATCTTTTTGAACGACTCCTTTTTTGTTTCGGCCACAAATGCTGCCGAGTTGCGCAGGTAGTATTCGATTGTCGATTCCGGCAACGGCTTGTCGCCTTCCCTCAGGCATTGAGCCTTGTACAGCGAGAATACCCTGTTGGTGGTGAGGTATAGCAGCTGTGTCGATGCTGCGAATTTGATTTCCTGCTTTCCCCATGCCCCATTTTCGTAAAACCTGCGGGTAATGGCCTCGGCGTACATTGTTTTGTAGTCGCCATCCTCGTACAGTATATTCGAACTTACCAGGTACTGCACCACCTTCCAGAAGTTCCCAAGGTCGTCGTTCTTTTTTGTCTCCTTGTTCTGCTTCACCATCAGGTTAACCGCAAGCTTTATCGTCTCGTGTTCGTCCCAGGGGAGTTCCAACTGTTCGTTAAGTGTCGAATAGGCAGCCAACGGGATCAGCCAATTGTTGAAGATCCTGTCCTCTACCACATCGGTCTTCAGGAACCCTCGCATTTTCTCGTCAACAACCTTCACCCGGTTGGGATAATTGTCGGCAAAAATGGGGCGCAACCTCAATAACTGGTGGGTAATGTGGGTAAGCCCGCGTTTTTCGGTTTCCTTCAGGGCGAAGAACTCAATGCGCTCCTGGTCGGTGAACTCGATCTGCGTGAAGCTGAGGAACACGAACCTCGAAAACAGCGCGATATCGGCGGTCGCCATCTGTTGCCCGGTAAGGATGATCGCTTGATCGACCGATGTTGTTTCCTTCTTCTTGTCTTTGTCCATGTTCATGCGCGTACGCCCAACACCGTCCCACATCCCCTTAAGGAACTCGCGCTTCTCCATTTCTATGTCGTTGCGGTATTCATCGATGTGGGCTATTGCATTGCAACTGGTTGCCACATGTTCGCCCAGTGCGGCCTTCGATGTGTTGTGCACATTTGGAGCTTTGGCCAGCCTTCCAAAAAAGTGCATGATACTTTCGGCACAGGCGGTCTTTCCGGCTCCTTTGGGGCCAAACATGTTCAGGATCGGGAAAATGCCAAACCGTTTCACGATAATATCCCTGAACAGCGACGCAAAATAGAAGCTCAAGGCAATTTTGGCATTGTCGCCAAACACCCGCACAAACTTGTTGGCATACTCTTTCAGCGTTACGTTCCCCTCAATGTGGATGAACTTGCGCTCGAACTGGTAAAGGTTCTCCTCCTTGTCGTAGATGCTCGAGAATGCCGGTATGTAATAGCTCCGCTTGCCGTGCTTTACGATGCCATACGAATCGACCGGAACAAAGTCGGTGGTAAATATCCCGTTCCCCCAGCACCAAAACCCCTCCTTTTGCCATCCAAGCTGCTGTATCTCCTTGCAACTTTCGGTCTTGGCATACAGCCAACGTTTCAACCGGTTAAGGTCGGCCTGTGTACCGTCGAACCAGAAGTTCCCAAGGCTCTCAACATGGATCTGGAACGCCGTTAGCGACACAAGGTCTTTTTGTGGGATCTCTACCACCCTGGTCATGCCGGTGATGTTCTTTACCTCGTACAACCGTTTCGCGTTGATGGTGCTTTCGATGTGGAACAGCGGAGTAAGCACAAAATTCGAGCGTTGGTGCGGGATCCCTTTCGTATCGTTGAAGTAGTAGCAGTTGTGGTCTTCGTAGAAACCGCGTTCGTTCAGTTCGTCGGCGGTTATCCCTTCGGGGATGTACCGCCGTTTTTCGACTGGGGCTTTTTCGGCCACCATCGCCCTCACCTGGTCCTGCCATGCTTTTTTTGGTTTGATGAGTGCCGATACCGCTTCCATATACACCTCGTGAAGCGAGCTGTCGTCGTACCGGCAAATCAGCGAAGCAACTTCTTTAATGAATTCGCTCTTGTATGCCGGGTTCTGGCACCGCTTTTCGCCCTGTTTGCACTTGTATATAATGTAATCGGTCTGGGCGGTATCCTTGAACTCCTCGAACTTTGCGAGCGAAGTGAACAACGAGTCGGGGTCTTCGCCTTCGGGCAATATCATAACCATTACGTTGCACTGTTCCTTAACGAGCAGCTCCCCGTTGCGGTCTATCGCCTTATGCCCAGCCTCGTCTCCATCGTAGATCAAGGTCACGTTGTTGGTGTAGGTTTTCAGCAACCTTATCTGCTCTACTGTGAGGGCCGTTCCGCAGGGCGCAACCGAATTCCCGACCCCGATGTCGTGCAACCGCTTGATGTCGAAGTTCCCTTCAACAAGGTATGCTCGACCCTCTTTGCGGATTGCCGACCGGGCAACGTTAAGGGCGTACAGCTCGTTCCCTTTGTGGAACACTTCGGTGTCGAGCGAGTTCATGTACTTCGCCACCCCTTTTTTGTCGGTCAATGCCCTGCCCGTAAAGCCAACAACTTTTCCGGTTTTATCGCAAATGGGGAACATGATGCGGTCCCTGAAAAAATCGTACATCTGCCCGCCCTCATTGGTATCTATCAATCCGGCTTCCTTCAATAGCGCAAGGTTGAGCCCCTCTTTGGTCGCCCATTTCAGCAGGGCATTGTTGGCAGGTGCATACCCGAGCATGAACGGATCTGTAACGTCGATCTCGAACTTACGGGCTTTTATATAGGCCGATGCTTCGGTGCTTTCGGCAAGGCATTCCTGGTAGTGTGCTGCGACCCTTCGGCAAAGCAGCCTTATCGCCTCTTTGTGCTGGTAATCGGCATTGTCGAAGTCCTTTTTATCGGTAGCATAATCAACCTGTAGGTTCAATTTCCTAGCCCCAAGCTTCACCGCGTCCATAAATTCGAGCTTGTCGTGCTCCATAATAAAGGCGATTGCGTCGCCACCTTTGCCGCACCCGAAGCATTTATAAATGCCCTTGGCTTCCGATACCTTGAAAGAAGCTGTCTTTTCGTTATGGAACGGGCAGCACCCCTCGTGGGTACGGCCATGCTGTTTTAACTCGACAAAGTGGCTAACCACTTCAACGATACTATCGTTGATCCGGTCTATCGCTTCTTTAACTTGCATCGTTTTCTGTTTTTTTTCTTAAACGGTTTCTCTTATCAGGATGATCCTGAACCAAGGATCTTCGTATCCTGGATCGCTTTGCAGCAAGGCTGTCCGCAAAAGCTTAGGCTCTACGCCCCAATACCCGAACAGGAACCCGCGTGGCGGATCTTCCCAATCGAATACCCAACGGTGTTCGCTCACGATCCCGGTTGTCGATTGGTTCGTTTTCGGGTTCTTGCAAATAACCTGCTGCCCTGGCTTCAACACAATACCGGGTACCGGTTGGATGATTGGGAAATAAGCCGACTTTGGCCGTCCCTGGTTGATCATGATCACCTCTTCTGTTAATGGTTCGGTTGTCATAATATAAAATTATTTTAGTTCCTGTTCGATGGTCGTGGTAAAAGTTTGTCAAACTTCGCAAGTGCCTCTTTCATTTCTGGCAACCATAGATAAAGGCTATCAACCGAACCAGATACATTCAGCAATGTGTCGAACGTATCCACACACTCCTTCATCTCTGCCAATGCTTTTTTGATTTCATCATTCATAATACATCGGGTTGATTATTTGTACCCCATAGCTGTGTTTTTCTGCAAGCTCCTGTATATACCTGTCGCCCTGTGCCTTTTCAACATCCTCCTGCCTTACGTTAATGGTCTTTTGGGTAGTTTCCAGCGTCAGTCCGAAGCCATGGTCTTTCACCTTTTTGTTGCAGAAATATTTGCGGTCGTAGGTGTTCTTCATGTGGATGCGTTGCCCCTCGAACGGAAAGCCATGCACCCGCTTGAAAAACCTCATCATCAGGTTGCTGTTCTGGAATCCGTCTTTCCGGGCAATTGCTGTGAGCGATTTCTCGTCGAGCAGTTCCCCGTCAATCTTCACGGTATAGACTCCCCAAACAAGTTTCATCTCGATAAGCTCCACTTTGGTGCACCGAACCTCGCCAAGCTTCTCGCATTGCTTTGTCCGCAAGCCTGTAAAAAGTACCAGATTGTCGCCCTTCCGGAAGGGGCGTTTCCGCTCCTTCCGTATCGTGGTCGTTTTGGGCTTAACCCCCGTCCGCTTTGCGTAATCCGCATCCAGCATCGCCCTGATGCCCGCCACAAATTCTGGTTTAAAGTTGATCGATGGCATGGTTAGAATGGTAAATCGTCTTTCTCATCGTCCATTTTCTCAACTTCGGCAACCGTATTTGTTTCAGGCACTTCGGTTTGTTTTGCCTCCATAGGCTTCATGTTCCCCAAAATTGGAATAGCTCTTCGTTGGTCCTCTGTCATTGCATCGTTTTCGGCTTTCAGAAAACTTGCCTTTACGATATGCGTATGGCCGAAATTCAGGTTGTCATTGCCAAACCCGCCCATGTTCAAAAAGATACCCGTCTCCTTTTCTACAAGGGTGCTGATCCCCTCAAGCGGTATCACGAGGCATCTTACCACGTTTGTTTTCCCTTTAATTTTCATCACGCTTGCAGCCCTAAGCTTTAGCATGTTCACACTGATCTGATAATTTGGATTGCTCATAATTTTAATAATATTAAATAAGGTTTATAAATAAATTTCTTTAGCTTTTGTATTCTCCAAACTCCCTTTCATGGCCATTATCAGCACTTTTGCCATTTCCGATGGCACAGCGTTACCAATCATTTTAGTTGCCGATTTTTTTGAGAACCCCTCGAAATAGTCTTTCGGGAATCCCATTATTGGGGCAAGTTCGGTGTGCGGGTCCAGGAACCTCATTTTAATGTCGAAATCAAATATTCCGTTCTCCGGTTTCCTTTCTCTATTTTCAACCGTTATCAATGCCTTATTATTGGTTCCCGTAAGGACCGAGTTCAATGGCCGTTCAATCGATTGGTTTTGGCTCTCCGGATGTCCACCAGAATTGAAGTACGCCGATATGAATTGCATTTTTTGTTCAACAGTTATCGATCCCAGCGGGCTTTCGATGCTTTGGTTGTTTAATTCTGGATGCCCTTTGCTGTTGTATTGTTTGCTCACAAACTGCGCTTCAATGGTAATTAATCCATTGTGATCTATGGTGGTTATAGTCGGCAAAGGGCTGTCGATATCCGAAGCATGGTTCCCTTTATAGTGCTGAACCAACAAATTGGCTGTAACCAATCTTTTCGAGTTTGCACATGTAATTGTAGTGCTGGGTTTATCTAATGGCTGGGCAGTGTCCAACCTGCCATAGCTATCGTCAAGAAATTGCGCCTGTATCGAAACCAATTGCTTTGTTTCCCTAGTCAATTGTGGGTTCATCAGCTCGTCAAGGTGGTTATAGTTGTCGGTATGGCAATTGTCCGTAATAAACTGCATTTTTTCCATCGTTATCAATACCTTCGCTTCCACAGTACTGATCGTCGAAATAGGTTTTTCTATCGACTGGCAATTATGCCCGCTTCCATGGTAGGTCATCAGCATGTACATTTCAGGGGCAAACTTCTTTATCCCACCAACAATACGTTTAACGGTATTTTCGCACAATGGGTGCCGGTGCTGTTTTGGTAACTGTTCGTTCGTTTCCCTTCCAAAAATTGAAGTGCCCTCGTTCGCAAGGTTCAGGAACTCCCTGCATGCCCGCCATTTCTTCAATCCCTTTATCCCTTTTTCGTTGTGCGATTGTTCAGGCCACTCAATTTTTATCCCTTCTACCGCGAAAATCCCAAAATACCTTATCCTCCTGGTAGGGCAGTTGTAATCTGCCGCATTGAGGAACCGGTGTTCGTAGTTGGCATATCCCAACGCTTTAATGGCTTCGATCCATTTTACAAATTCTTCTCCCTCTCTTTCCTTTATAGGTTTGCCATCCGCGGCAACCGGGCTCCATTTTACAAATTCAGGAACGTTTTCGATATGGATCACCGATGGGGCGCAGTGCTTTATATACCGCAGTATCTCCCATCCAAGGGTGTAACTCCCAATCTCCTTGTCTGCCCCGCCTTTTGCCTTGCTATGCTGTGTGCATTCCGTCGATGCCCAAAGGATATCGACCGGTTCAAGTTCCGAAACATCCTGGGTCCTGATGTCGGCCTGATAATGTACCGTTTCAGGGTGGTTTTTGGCGTGGCACTCTATGGCCGTTTTCGAATGGTTCAAAGCCCATTTCACTTTAACGCCTGGGATACTGATCGCCCCGGTTGTCACCCCTCCGCCACCGGCAAAAAGGTCGGCAAAAGTGATATCTTGTTTATTTATAAGTCTGTGCATTTCTTGTTGGTTATAATTCAAAAAGCAATATTTTCTCGTTTGTCCAGCACTCCATTAAGTACCGGTCAAATTCCTTCCTGTCCTGGCACCCTTTATGGTAAGTCCAGTGAGCTACCCAAAGGTGCTTTTCCCAGAACTTCAAGGTTTCCCTGCGGTAGCCAATCAACCTAAACCCCCTCCGCAGGTACATCTTCAGCTCACCTTCGCCCGTTTGGAGCGTCGCCGGGATCATCGCAATTGGTAGTTGCTTCAGTTGTCTTATTGAGTATTTTCACAACATTCACCTTCTTATCCTCTTTTCTGCGGTCACTGAGCGGAGTCGAAGTGCCGCTTAAAATCCTCACAATCTCCTCCTCCGTCCCCTTCCTTTGCTCCGGGGTTTCGTCGTCGAGCGAAAACTTTTTCACATAATCATAAAACCCGAACAGAAAGAAAATGCATAAAACCATAACCCCAATAATCACATACGAAAAGATCCCCATTTCGGGCGTACCCGATTCAATTGCCAATAAAAAAAGTGTTTTCATAGTGAATTAATGTTTTATCATTTTTGCCAATAGAACTCCGCATAAGCCTCCGCACATGGCACCGGCAGAATAAACCAATTGGCTGGTAATCGTCCCGGTCGCAACCTTACGGACGTTGATGGTCCAGAGGAACGAGATCCCAAAACCGCAAACGGCTATACCCATCCAGATAAGGCGCGAAATGAAATAAACGTTGGCACTTACCAGGAATACCTGGGCGAAGCCAGCGGCGAAAATTTTTGATAGGTCTTTCATTACCAGTTATAATTTTCGTTGAACGGGATTAGCTTTTCGCCTTTTTTCTGTAGGATGTCCTTATTGAGCTCTAGGGCGTTTCCAAGGTCAACCTTCACATCGATCAGCCTATCCTCTCGCCACTGTTCGCACACTACCACTTGGTGGGCATCGGTAATGTCCTGCAAACGTTTTTCGATCAACCTTTCCCATTTTTTGGACTGGTGCCTGCTCAGGTCTATGATCTTTTCCTCGGGCATGTTAAGGGTAACGAACTTCAAAAGCTCTTTGTACTCGGTCGATTCGTAATCGCCAATAACTGCAACCTTCATAGTCTTGATTGTTAAAATAATATTGAAAAAACGAAACAAATTAAAAGGAGAGTAAGTGTGGCGCACAAAGCCCTCGCCATTTCGATCTCCGGCTGGTTTGGCCTTATCATGTCGCACTCCCTGAACCGTGCGTTGTTCATCCAGCACTCGCCAAACTGGTTCCATGTAACGAGTTCCGATTTTTCACCGGTTTTCCAAACCCGTCCAATTGTGCGCGTAGGGAGTCCTTCCTTTTTATCGTCAAAAAACATGTGCACTTTTTGATAATTAAAATTACCGTTCCTGATCTTGCTATTTTCCATCTCTGCAGTCGAATAGCGTGGGTTGAAAAATTCTTTGGGTGTCATGGTATTTTGATTAGGAATGTACAAGTACTTCGGCATCCGTAACTCCAAAAACCCAATTCGCATACTTGTTGCTCAGTACCTGGTCAACAGCTTGGTCGATGGTTTCTATTATTGCACTTACAGTAGGTCTCTCATAATTCTCAACTAAATCGAACCGGTTGTACTGCAACAAAGCATTTTTAATCAGTTGCGATTCCTTTAGCGAGATGCCCTCAAGGGTAATTTCTAATTTTTTTGTTGTGAAATTCATAATGCTATGTTGTTTTTGGTTGTATTTTCAGCCTGTTCTTTGAGTAGTTTTTCAGCATTTTTTTCGAGCGATTTTATTACGGCATCATAAAACACCTTTGGATTTGATCCCTCTATGGATTCGCCAGTGCAGTATGTTCTATACCTTACATATGACTGATTATAAACACTGATTTCAATGGAGTAGGAGGATTTCATTAGTCCTTTATCTTCAATCTTCAAGGCGATACTCCTCCATAAATCTTGTATTGTAGAAGGGGTTGACTTTTCCTCTTTTTCCAACATCGAGTAAAGCATATGGTAGCCTTGCCCTTCAGTTGTGTCGCCAAACTCTTTTGCAAGCGACTTGCACAAATTTTTGATTTTGAATAGATTGCTCATTTTCCTTTTTTTGAGTGGTTAATAATTTTGACTTTTCCGGCCTCCGGGGCAGCGTTTGCTAACCACGCTGCCCCTTTGTACCGTATCCCCACCGCCGCAGGGATGTTTTGCTAAAACATGGAACATTAAAAGAACGCGGGCCTTACCCAGCCAGTTGGGCAATATCGTCAAGCCTTTTTGGCCATTTCCTGAAGTATTTTCTTGAATTTTTTGAGGGCTTTCCTCCCTGTAGGTTGGTTGAGCACAAGTATGTACCCGTCGCCTTCATGTTCGAGCATAATCGAGTACCTATTTTCTCTGAAAAGTTCCCCCTGGCGTTCCTCAATTTGTGTTTTTAAATCTTGGGGACCATATGTCAGGTACTTGCTAGCGTTGTCGAACATTATACCTGCCTCTGTCGCAAATTTCGATTTTTTCATTTTCTGTTCGTATTAAATCCAATAATCGTGTCCTGCTCTTCCCCTGCGGTCCAGTTGCCGCAGGGGTGTTGTTGCCGATATTCTTCCGCTTAGCTTTTGGTTGGGCCTGATACGACCGGAAGCAGTCAAATGCTTGTTAAAAAAACCAGTGGGGAGGGCAGGAATCGAACCTGCGTTCATGCCTGAACCTGGTAGAGCGGGAAACCTAAAACACGGTATTTGGTTCCCCTATCGCACTACTTGCCGCTGCTTCGTGCTATCTCCCATAGCGTCTGCCAACTGCGCCACCTCCCCAAATTTGCCTGTCTTTCCAGGCTGTCATAAGCATTTTGCCGTTTAGCGAACTTTACTCCCGTCTGTCATGTCATATCGCTATCCTTTCCATGATGTCACAGGTCAAATAACTTTTCCTGTCAGTGTCGCATAAGCCATTACCTAAGTTTACATGTGGACCGAAGTCCTTCTTTTAGTGGGTTGAGCCTGGTACGGGAATCGGACCCGCTACCTTACACCAATCAGGGGAAACAACCCTGCGGCGGCTGCTCTGCCATTGAGCTAACCAGGCGGTTTTGCTTTAATCCGTTCAGGCCCTGCATGGAAAAACTTTGTGCTGCACCCGCAGCAATTCTTAGCTTTCTTACTGCTCCCACATTTGCAAGGTGAGTTCCTTCCAACCTTTATCGACACGATTGCAGATCCGTTGCCCGCTATCATAGTGGCCATACGCCTTGTTTTATTTGCCATGGTGTGTGAATTGATAATGTTTATGCCCAAGTTCTTGCCCAATCCTGCCTTCCAGTTGCTGTTTTAAGTTCCGTTTCCGGTTTAGCAACGATTTCGATTTCATCAAAACCAACAAATCGTCTATCAGTGTAAGTTCAGCCAACATATCCATATTTGTTTTAATGTCTTCAGAAGTTTTAAGAACCTTTACCCATGTGGGTAATTCCCTTATTGATATCTGGTTAAAAGCCATAACGTTTGTTTTTTGGATACCTGTTTTTATAATGCCTTGGGTATTTCACAACGTGTTTTGGGATATGCCTCTGCACATGTTTGTTTGGCCCCGGGTTGAACCTTGCCCCGTGGTACTGTATCCGGCACGATGCAAAAATGAAAAGGGTGATGATCAGTAAGTATTTCATAGTATAAATAGGTTAAATAACTCCGTTCCTTTGTCCCCAAAGTGCAACTTCCACCTTGTTGTTTAGGTGCAGTTTCTCATGTATCCTTTCCATGTAAGTATGCAAGGTCGGCAGTGCAATGTCCAACAGGTTGCAAATTTCTTTGTCCTGTAGCCCTTCCGCAATCAGCCTTGTAATATGGTATTCCCTTTTCGTCAACCCTTCAGGTATCAGGCACACCGTCCCATAGCCAACGCAGTTTCCTATCTTTTGGCAATTCGGTGCGTCTGGGTGGGTTGTTTCCCCGTTTAGGTCGGCAGTTTGGTTAAGGCTTCCAAACCTGCAACCAACAAATTTCAGTTCCTGCGCCTCTTTGTCTGGGCATCCCATCCTGGTAAGCAAATCAACGATACCTTTCCCATGCTCCATTTCCGTGCGGAAAATAGCTCTGGTCCCGTCTGGTAAGTCGGCATAGTTATATTTCCGGCCATCAACCAGAACTCTTACGTCGCCACCATAGCGGTAAATATTGAATCCAGTTTCAATGCCAGCAGGTATCATGTCGTTATAAATTATTGATTTCCATTTGCAATCTGGATAATTCTTCCTTATGCTGCTTCGCTAAATCAATTGCAGCTCGAATCACTTTAAGATTCTGTCTTTCTCCAGCTAAAACTTTATCGATTGTCACAACACTAAGTTCTGTTGCAGTTGATAAAGATTCCCTGTATCCCACCGGCAGATTTTCCTTTATCTTATCTAATTCTTCTTTTGTCATTATTTTAAAGTATTGTCTAAGTATTTTAATTGTATTATTATTGTATTGAAATAGTATTGCAATTATAATACATAAATGTATTATAAACAATACACATATGTATTATTTTTTAATTTATAACGATTATAAAATAATGAATGGAAATGGTATAAATCAACGATTTATAAAATTCGTTGAAATAAATAAACTGAAAAAAAAAGATATTGCTGCTCTTTTAGGGGTTTCAGATACTCGTTTTAAGCAATGGGAAGATAATGATCGGAAACTTTCTGCCGATTTGATACAAATTATTTGTACGCAATTTCCGGCATTAAATGTACGTTGGCTTATAACCGGAGAAGGCGAAATGATGGGATCGGAAGTCGCTGACTGGATTGCTCAGGATCAGCCGCAGCCAGGTTCAAAAGGGTGTGCAGCATGTGAGGCAAAGGACCTGCATATCCGTGATCTTCAAAATCAGGTTACGTTGTTGAACTCTATATTATATAGTGAGCATCAAAAAAATGGGGCAGCCAGCTGAGAATTGTGCATAAGCGAGAATTTTGAACCTAAGTCCAATAACCACCCAAACATAAAAAAATATTGATATAACAATATGTAAAAACATTATTGTGCCATAACACGATATTTTTCAGCAATTGCTGTAAAAAAGTTCTTTAAAAAAATTGTAAATAACTGATTAATAGGCTGGTATAATAATAATAGTAAGCTGCGGTGAGGCTAC
>TBL_comb47_HYPODRAFT_10001099_pt1 | contig 35519 bp, 20 predicted proteins | sample TroBogypolimnion_40_FD_10682 | JGI IMG/M metagenome (IMG submission 10682)
CAATAACCCGTTATCCACCCGTTTCACCTTTTCAAAATCGCCCCAGTCCACATAACAATGTCCGGTATTGGTTTCCGAAATAATCTCCCCTAAAATATAATCCAGGTCAGCACGATGACCAACATAGTTGACCAACGGGCTATAACGATCTTTAATCCCCTTCCAATCAACCCCATGCAGATTACTTACATAAAAATAATCCCTGAAAATCCGCCAACCATCGGTGTAGATCTGGGCCCATTCCCTCTTCGGATCAATTTTCATGATCATATCCTCCAGATTCAATTTACCAGCACCCGATTTCTGACCTGCTGTCAGCTTTACGATCCCGATATCCTTTCCTGATTGATAAATGATCATTTTACCGTCGGCACTTACCGAAGCCTGACCTGCCTTATCCAATATCTCTTCATCTTTTTTCTCTTCAATATTGTATTTGTGCAATGCCCCTTCACTGATGTAAAGGATCCCACCTTCAACGGCCTGCAGGCTATGATATTCGCCGGCCTTTAGAGGAAAGGCGGTTATCCTGGAGTTGATCCCTTCAAAATCGATCACAACTTTAACAGGTTCGGTAACCTTGGGTTTTTCTTCCGATTTTGATTTATTCTCTTTTTTTACCTCTTCCTTTGAAACCTCTTTGGACTTTTCTGGATCCTTGATGGGTTCAACATCGTTCTTGTCCTTGAAAAGTTTCGGACAATCGGCCTTCAAGGCTACTCCATAGATACGTGTCGATTTGTTATAGAGATAATTAAATTCAAAACTTGAAAAATCGAGGTTGAAATCCCGATCTGATTCAAACCAGATGTATTGGCCATCGGTCGAGAAGACCGGATTACCATCATTAAACCGGTCATCGGTCAGTTGTGTATTTTCCTTCGAATCCATATTATAAACCCAAACAGCCCCCAGACCGTTGGCACCTTCCTTCTCGTAAGTAATCCACCTTGAATCAGGCGAAAACGAATACGAATGAATTTCCTCGCGATCGGCATGGGTTACAACTGTTGTTTTACCGGTTTCTGCGTCAACAAGTTTCAGTTGGAGGGTACGGTCGAAGCAGAGCAAAAACTTGCAGTTGGGTGACCATTCCAGGTCATATTTCCAGGCTGAAGAACCACTTGTCAATTGTTTGGGTGTTGCCCCTTTCTTGTTTTCGAGCAAATAAATCTCATATTCGCCTGATGCATCCGAAATGTAGGAGATGAATTTGCCATCGGGCGACCAGCGTGGATTAATTTCACGAACTCCCTGAGAATTTGTTAAATTATAGGTAGGGCCATTTTCAGCCGGGACCGAAAAAATATCTCCACGTGCGGATATCAACGCCCTTTTGCCTGTCGGTGAAATCTCGAAACCCTGTACAAAATCCTTCACATTTTTGTAATATGGGAGTATATTTGGATTATCGAAATGAATATTGACTGTTACTTTCTCTTCCTTTCCGGTTTGCAGGTTCAATTTATAGAGGTAACCGCCGTTTTCATAAACCATCTGACCGTTTTCGCCCGCAGGCCACATACAATCAAAATCCTTATGAAAAGTAATCTGCTTCAGTGCTTTGGTATTTGTATTGTATTGGTAGATATTCAATTTCAGGTCCCGGTCTGAAGCAAAGAAGATATTTTCGCCAAACCAGACAGGCAGCTGGTCGGTACCCTTGAAATCGGTTATTTGCTCCGAAGTGTTCTTTTCGAGGTCATAAATCCATAAGTCGGATGCACGCCCACCCTTGTATCTTTTCCATGTTCGGAATTCCCGGTCAATTGGTGTGAAACATATTTTTTTATCATCGGGCGACAAAGCAGCGAAGCCTCCGTTAAAAATAGGGAGGGGTCTTTCAAGGCCACCATCCATACTGACCAGATAATACTTGCCGTTCCGCTCGCCCAAAGGGGTCCTGTTGGCGCGAATCAGGATATTTTTATTATCAGAAGTCCAGTCAAGAACTACATTGTCAACCCCGCCACGCGGGGGCATTACCCCTACTGAATTATAGAAAGTCAGTTGCCGCGGTGTACCTCCTGTCGATGGCATTACATAGATCTGGCGGCTTCCAGAGTATTCAGCAGAAAAGGCGATCCATTGCCCATCAGGAGAAATTTTTGGAAAAAGTTCCAAACCTGAATGGGAAGTGAGGCGACGGGCATCCCCGCCATTGGCATCCACGGTCCAGATATCACCAGCATAGACAAAGGCGATCAGGTTTTTATTGATGTCGGGATAACGCATTAAACGGGCATCATCCTGGGCTGAGACGCGCAACGAAAATATAAATATGGCAACAGCGAATACAGTAATTCTAGTCGTGATGGTTTGCATGGTATGATCAATTTGAAAACTAACCTGAAATAATTTATTTCGCAAAAATTTCGGTGAAAATAATGAATTAAATTGTTCTGCGGGAAACCTTCCCCCCAAAAAATAATTTGAGCTTAGTTAAATTCAAATTAGTCCTGCCTTAGGTCAATAAAAAAGTGGTTAAACGGTGAATTTATTTACTTATCAAGTTCCTCTGTATTCTCCCGAAAACCAATCTTTGAATTCTGTTACACGCACCTTGCTGATCAATATCTTTTCATCGACCTTGACTTTTAAGTTAATCGACAATCGGCTGTTAAAATAAAAGTCCACTTCCCTGATCGAATTCCGGGAAATAATATATTGCCGGTTGGCCCTGAAAAACTCGACCGGATTGAGCATCAGAGCCAGTTCATCAAGGGTATTTTCAAGCACAAAAGATTTCCCGTCATTGGTTTTGGCTTTGACCAACGCATCCTCAATATGGATATAGGCAATTTCCTGTGTCTGTAAAGGGACAAGTTTGCTCCCCTTTACCGATACCAGAAAATGCGTCTTATACAACTTTTCTTTCCTGAAAGACGCAATTAGCTGATTGATATATAATTGTGGCTCTGGTGAACCTTTAAGGCGATTCATCTTTTCCAAAGCCCTCTCAATGCCTGATTTGGTGATTGGTTTCAGTAAATAATCGATGCTGTTGACCTGGAATGCTTTAATTGCATACTCGTCATAAGCGGTTGTAAAAATGATCGGACAAGTTATATTCACCTGATCAAAAATCAGAAAGGCAGAGCCATCAGCCAGATGAATATCCATAAAAACCAGTTCCGGCATACCGTTCTCCTTAAACCATTCAACAGAAGCGATCACACTGTCAAGAGTTGTGATGACCCTGATATTTCCAACTTCATTGAGAACACTTTGAAGATGGCGGGCTGCAAGTGCTTCGTCTTCGATGATCAATGCTTTCATAAAATCCCGGGGTTAATTAATGGAACTTCGACCCTGAATACATCGTTGCCTTTTATGATATGCAATGGCAGGCTACCCAGTAATTCAAATTGCTTTGAAAGGTTGCTGAGGCCAATTCCGGTACCCTGTTCAGGGGTCAACTTCTTCTGTATGTGGTTACTAACGACCAATGAACCGTTCCCGACAGAAAATATGTTAATTGTCAATGGATTACGCTTGCTGATTTCGTTGTGTTTGATCGCATTCTCCAATAAGGTTTGAATTGTTAAAGGCGGGAGCATAAGTATCATCAACTTTTCGTCAATTTCCGTTTTTATGATCAGGTTGGTATCGTACCTCATTTTAATCAGAAAAAGATAGGAATCTGCAAACTCCATTTCCTCTTTAAATGTAACCAATTGTTTATCATTGCCTTGCAATGTATATCGAAGGACCTGCGAAAGATGGTCAACGTATTTTCCAGCTAGATCGGGCGAATCGTTGATCAATGATTTCAAGGCTGTCAATGAATTGAAGAGAAAATGTGGACTCATCTGATTTTTAAGCGATTCGAATCGACTCTGAAGGCTTTCAATCCTCAGTTTCTCGTTTTCCAATTCATACGTTTGTTTCTGGTAAATCAGCCGCATAATGTAAATAGAGGCCAAAACAATGGCTGAACTAAAGAAATTTCTGAACAACAACTCATCATGATGTCCCCTTGGATTGACGATTTGTACACCGGAAATCTTAAACAGGTTGATTGTTGAAATCAGCAAAAACACTGATAAAATCGTAAGAATAACAGATAATGCAATAGTCCTGAATTTTAATTTACGGTGTTTGTCAAAAGGCAGAAGCAAATAATAGTTAAGGGTAAATAGAAGAAATGCGACCAGAAATGTACCCGATAAATCTATCAATGCCATCGAAGCATTAAATTTTTCATGTCCATGTCCCTCAACCTCATCAAAAAAAGTGTACAATACCAAAGGGAAATGCATGGTAATACAGATTAGAAACGAGAGGAGAAAAGCAATACCGAAATATTTTTGTTTTAAAGTTGTATTCATATGCACCAAAGATAGCAATTGAAAAAATTAATTTGAACAAATAAATGGCGAACCAGAAAAAATGGGTGGTGAAACGTCGAATATACAGTTTGAAAGAATATTATACTGCAAAATAATCTATTTATCATTTCATTGCAAGTGGCTATTCATTTTAATGCTATTTTTGGATGAACGATAAGCCATAAAGAAGAAAAAAAAACTACTTTTGAAATTATGAAATTCTGGAATCAGTACATTCATTACTATAAAGATCATTTTTCTTCTCCAGAAACGGAAAAAAAGGATGGATTGCCCTATTTGAGGGACAAACTCTTCATTTCTATTTTGCTTGTGGCTTTTCCACTGTGCTGTTTTGTATATATTCCCAGTATTATAGAATCAATAACAACAAATCAATATGTCATTGGGGCCTTCGATACACTAGCCTTGTTTCTTTGCATGCTTACCTTTTTTTTAAAGAATTTAAGTATAAATATCAAGAAGGTACTTTTCTCTGTCATTTTTTACACACTTTCTGTCGTGCTGCTTATTTATCTTGGCATGGACGGACCTGGTATCATCATTCTTTTGTGGATTTCTGTATTAATCACTCTTTCCCATAGTAAAAAGGCAGGTTTGATTTCTGTTCTTCTCAATGCCTTCATTTTTTTATCGCTGATGTCCATTTTCCCGGTTAAGTCAATACACTTATCATTTTTCCACGAATATCCACCATTGACATGGATTACAGTAGGACTTAATTTAATCGTATTCAATGCATTAGCTGTTTTTTCGGTTTCCTTTCTGATTGATCAGTTAAACGAATCGTTTTTAAAAGAGAAAAAATTGCGCACACTTTTAAAACAGGAAAGCTTATACTTATTGGCTGCAAAGCAGAAAGCAGAAGAGAGTGACAAGCTAAAAACGGCCTTTCTGACCAATATGAGCCATGAAATAAGGACTCCTATGAATGGCATTCTTGGGTTTTCAACATTACTGAGTGAGCCTGGTCTTACGGGGGAAGATCAGGAAGATTATATCAACATGATTCAAAAGAGTGGTGCCCGTATGCTCAATATCATAGACGAGATCGTGGATATATCGAAAATCGAATCAGGACAAATGGAGGTTAATCTGGCTGAAACGAACATCAACGAAAAGATCGAACATGTTTATAAACTTCTTAAACCGGATGCCGACAAGAAAAAGGTTATCTTGTCTTTTAAAAACGGTCTTCCTTTTGAGGATGCCATATTTAAAACCGATGGTGAAAAGCTGTATGCGATCCTCACCAACCTGGTTAAAAATGGCATTAAATATACCGATGAAGGTACAATCGCATTTGGTTACATTCGTGTAGAGGCACAATTTGGAGCGTCTCTGCAATTTTTTGTACACGACACAGGTATCGGAATTCCACTTGACCGCCAGTTTGCCATCTTTGATCGGTTTACACAGGCAGATATAGCTGATGTTGAAGCCAGACAAGGCGCCGGACTTGGATTGTCAATTGCCAAATCCTATGTCGAAATGTTGGGTGGAAGTATCTGGGTTGAAAGCTTGCCCGAAAAGGGATCAACATTTTATTTCACATTGCCCGACCTCCTGAGCTATGAAAAATAAAAAAACAATCGGACTGATAAGCCTCCTGATGCTAAGTATTCAGGGATGTATCTCAGGTTCAGAAAATCCTGTCTATTCAAACCATGAGGTTCGTCAAATGAAATATATTAATCCAATGTTCGGAGAAAATGTTTTCATTTTTGATCCGAAAATGGAAATGAAAGAGATCCAAACCTTAATTGATTCTTTATATAGCCAACAGCATCCACGAACCAGCGAATTCAGCTTAAGACGGTATGCACTGTTTTTTAAACCCGGTGTTTATCAGTTGGATTTGAAAATTGGTTATTACATGCAGATTCTTGGTTTGGGCGGATCGCCCGATGATGTGGTCATTCAGGGGACATTAATATCAAAAGGGGAAAAAAATGGGAATGTGACCTGTAATTTCTGGCGTTCCGTTGAGAACATTTCCATCGTTCCCCCACCTGGTGCAAAAAATATCTGGGGCGTTTCCCAGGCATCCCCTATGCGCAGGGTTCACATAAAAGGTGACATCCAGTTGCACGATGACGGTTGGGCAAGTGGCGGTTATCTTGCTGATTCGAAGATCGATGGAACAATCTTCGCCGGAGGGCAACAACAATGGTTCACGAGAAATACAGATCCTGGAAAATGGGATGGTGGTAGCTGGAATATGGTATTTGTCGGAGTTCCAAATGCTCCGGCAGATCAATGGCCTCACAATCCATACACTGTAATCGATAAAACCCCGCTGATCCGCGAAAAGCCCTATCTGGTTCTCGATGGGTCGGATTATCGGATTAAAATCCCAAAACTCAGGTATAACCGGACAGGAGTAAGCTGGATAAATCCGAAACACGATGAAGATGTTTTAAACATCGGCGATTTTTACATTGTTAAACCGGATGTTGATCATTCGGAAACGATAAATGCAGCTTTAAAGGAGGGTAAGAACTTACTCTTTAGCCCAGGTGTCTATAAGCTGGACAAAAGCCTTCAAATATCCCGCCCTGGAACATTGGTTATCGGTATTGGAATGCCTTCACTTGAGTCGGATAATGGAAATTCAGTTTTGAATATTTCTGATATTGATGGGGTTACAGTTTGCGGACTAACCATAGATGCCGGAAAAATCCCATCCGGATCACTTTTCAACGTAGGTGAACCCAATTCCACCCAAAGCCATGCAAAGAATCCCACCTTTTTATTTGACCTGTTTTTCAGGGTTGGAGGGTATGGTGAAGGTAAAACGGAGAGCTGTCTGGTCATCAACAGTGGAAATGTAGTTGTCGATCACACCTGGTTGTGGCGAGCTGATCATGGAAAAAATGTAGGATGGGATCAAAACACTAGCAGGAACGGTTTGGTTGTGAACGGAAATAGTGTCACTGTTTATGCCCTTTTTTGTGAACATTTTCAGGAATATCAGACCTTATGGAATGGAAACGAAGGGAAAGTCTTTTTTTACCAGAGCGAAATGCCTTATGACCCTCCAACTGTTGGTAGCTGGAAACACGACAATGTTGGAGGATATGCCTCCTATAAAGTAGCTGACAAGGTTAAAAAACACGAAGCTTGGGGTTTGGGAATTTATTGTGTTTTTTACAAAGCCCCGGTTCTGGTGGATAATTGTATTGAAACGCCATTGGCTTTAGAAAAAGAGATCCACCATAAAATTACTTTCTGGTTAAACGGAAATAAGGAGAGTGTAATGAAAAGCATCATCAATGGTAAGGGTGGACAAGTTGATGTCTCAAATAAGAAGGCAATAATGGAATAAATGTTCCCGCCGATTTTTCATCCTCCAAATCTAAAGAGATTGGTAACAATCCTTTGATGAAATGCGCTTACCCCGGGGTTCAAAATAAAACTTAATTCCTTTTATATTGTTCTTTAAAATAAAACTTAATTTAGGGCTCTAATCTGGTAAGAAAGCCTTGGAATAAGTTAAATCAGTTAATTAATCATCCTTTTTAAAATGAAGGTTTACCTATTTTCTTTTTTTATATTGCTAATGGTCATTGATGCCGACGCGCAGGAGTTTTATATCCCTTCTATAAAACCAAATACCGTTTTTAAAGGGGGTGAGAAGCTCATTTACCAAATCCGTTATGGGTTTATTGTGGGAGGGACAACAACTCTGTCGCTTGAAGAAGCTGAATATCAGAATAAGCCGGTCTTCCATGCTGTTGCTGTCGGAGAGACAACCGGATTGGCAGAGCAATTATATGGCGTAAAGGACGTCTATGAAAGCTGGTTCGACAAAGAAACCAACCTGCCATACAAACAAATCCGTAACATCAAGGAAGGTAGCTATACGAAATACAATGTTGTCACTTATGACCGCGAAAACAATACTGTTTATTCATTGCTCTCTGGTTTACATCAGGTTCCCGAAAAAATCCTTGACCTTGCATCGACCTTCTATTACCTAAGGCGTATCGATTACTCAAGGGTCAGGGAGGGGGATGTGATTTTTGTGAACATGTATTTTGCGGATGAGATATTCCCCTTCCACCTCAGGTACATGGGTAAAGAAACACTTAAAACCAAATTTGGAAAGATCAATTGCCTCAAAATTTGTCCGGTCGTGGAGCCCGGTCGTATGTTTAAAACACAAGACGATTTAACCATCTGGTTTACTGATGATGGGAATTTTCTCCCTGTGCTGGTCAGGATGGATATCCGCATTGTCGGGTCAGTGATTTTGAAATTGATCAAATATGAGAATATCCGGAACAATTCTGAGATTGATCTCTGAAACGATGACAGGTTTGCTTTGCGGCAAAACGATTCCCCCATTTCAATTCTAATCTGTAATTTTGCCCCTTAAATCAGAAATATTATGATGTATAAATATTTTAAGGGTATTTTAATTGGAACTGCCGTTTCCTGTGCCGTAACAGGCCTGGTTAAAGGGGGAAATACTTCGCAAGGTCCCAATATTTTATTAATTCTTGCTGATGACCTCGGATATGGAGACCTATCCTGTCAAGGTGCAACTGATTTAAAAACCCCCAACATCGATCAGATTTTTAAAGGTGGAATAAGGTTTACAAATTCATATGCCAATAGTACGGTCTCATCCCCAAGCCGTGCAGCCTTGATGACAGGTTGTTATCCTGATCTCGTGGGCGTTCCGGGTGTAATCCGCACAGACGAAAACGATTCATGGGGATTCTTATCGCCAAATGCAAAATTGTTGCCGGAAGAGTTGAAAAAAGTATGTTACCATACAGCTCTTGTTGGGAAATGGCACCTTGGATTGGAAGCTCCTAACCTACCAAACCTCAAAGGGTTTGATGAATTTTACGGATTCCTGGGTGATATGATGGAAGATTATTATACCCATATCCGCGAACAAAACAACTACATGCGGATCAACAACCAAATCGTGGATCCAAAGGGCCATGCTACTGAGATCTTTACAAATTGGGCACTCGAATATTTACAAAGGCAGGAAAAGGAGAAAGATCCTTTTTTTCTGTATCTCGCTTACAATGCACCTCACGACCCAATCCAACCACCTCAGGAATGGCTCAACAAAGTAAAAGCCAGGGAAACCCATATTACCGATAAACGGGTCCGGTTGGTGGCCCTCATCGAACACCTTGACGACCAGGTGGGTCGGATATTAAAACAACTTGAAAAATCGGGACAAATTATTAATACGCTGATTATCTTCGTTTCGGATAATGGCGGGAATTTGAATTTTGCTGCAAACAATGGTCCTTACCGGGGAGGCAAGGGTGATTTATATGAAGGTGGGTTGAGAATTCCTGCCGGGATGATGTGGAAAAAAAAGATCAAACCTGGACAAGTCTCCGATAACCTGATGTTGTTGATGGATTTGTTCCCAACCATCTGCGAAGTTGCCGGATGCACTGTCGACCTTCCAATCGATGGGATCAGCCTTCTACCTACTTTACAAGGAAAGCCTCAATCAACAAACAACCGGACAGTCTGTTTTATGCGCCGCGAAGGGGGAATGCAATATGGAGGATCGATTTATTATTCAGTACGTTATAAAAATTATAAAATTCTTCAGAATACTCCCTGGGAGGAGATGCAATTCTTTAACCTTGAGGCAGATCCTTTTGAAAAAAACCCATTGTCGAAAAACGGTGTTCCCGAATACCAGAAGCTTTTCAGTCAGCTCACAAAACATGTAAGTATTTCGGGTGCAGTACCCTGGAAAAGTCCGGCACAGGTAAAAAAATTGAAAATAACCACAAACAGTCAATAATGGAATTTTATATTTGTATCAAAATCCATTCATCAGATCGTTTACTGTCAGGTCGTTTCTAAAAATAATAATGATGCCAAAGATAACTACAAAATCATTCAACATATTTCAATTTCCTTTATATGAGTCAGATTATCAAGCTTACAGTACTCTTTCTTATCATAACTATCCAGGTTGATTCCCAGGAAACTATCTACAAAAACGGATGGATCGATTTTAACAAGAACGGGAAACAGGATGTTTTCGAAAATTCAAAACTGCCTGTCGAACAACGGGTTACTGATCTGATCTCCAAAATGACCCTTGAGGAAAAAGTTGGACAGCTATTGGTTCCTCTGGGATGGCCGATGTACGAACGCAAGGGCGATGAAGTGATTGTTACCGAATTGCTGAAAAAGGAGATCAGTGAGCGTCATATCGGTTCCTTATGGGGATTTATGCGTGCAGACCCTTGGACACAACGAACATTGGAAACCGGGTTAAATCCGGATATGGCTGCCAAAGCGACCAATCAGATGCAACGTTATGTGATTGAAAACAGCCGTTTAGGTATTCCATTGTTTCTTGCCGAGGAAGCCCCTCATGGGCACATGGCCATTGGTGCCACTGTATTTCCGACTTCTGTCGGACTCTCTTCAACCTGGGATCCGTTGTTGATCGGGCAAATGGCACAGGCTGTTGCGAAAGAGGTCAGACGGCAGGGTGGTCATATCGCTTACGGACCGATCCTCGACTTGTTAAGGGACCCACGTTGGTCACGTACCGAAGAGACATTTGGGGAGGATCCCTACCTGACCTCCAAATTTGGGATAGCCTATGTAAAAGGACTACAAGGCGATCATTTGAACAGTGGTGAAAATGTCATTTCAACCTTGAAACATTTTGCCGCCTATGCGATGCCTGAAGGTGGCCACAATGGAGGTGCAGCCCATATCGGGGAGTTCGACCTTAACGAATATGTGTATCCGCCCTTTAAGGCTGCAGTGAAAGCTGGTGCAAAATCGGTAATGGCCTCCTACAATGAAATTGATGGCTTCCCGTCCCATTCCAATAAAGAATTACTGACCGACTTGTTGAAAAAAAGCTGGGGCTTTAAAGGTTTTGTGGTTTCCGATCTGGGTGGAATTGATGGCTTGATCGGTCATGGGGTGGCCGCCAATAAAAAAGATGCAGCACTGAAAGCATTCCTGGCCGGGGTGGATGTCGATTTGGGTTCCGGGAATTATTACCAAAACCTTGTTGATTTTGTAAAAGGCGGGAGAATTAGTGAAGGAATTGTCAACGAATCACTTAAAAGATTGCTGACTCAGAAATTTGAAATGGGTTTATTCGATCAGCCATTCGTAGATGAAAAGGAGGTTCTAAAACCTGAGGTATTGCAGGAGCACAGGGTACTGGCGCGTAAGGTGGCTGATGAATCAATCATCCTCTTAAAAAATGAAAAATCGCTTTTACCTCTTAAAAAAGAGATCAGGTCGATTGCGGTAATAGGTCCCAATGCCGATAATGTCTATAACATGTTGGGCGATTATACCGCTCCGCAAAAAGCTGATCATGTTGTTACTGTATTGCAGGGAATTAAAAATCATGTTTCAGCCACAACTGCGGTCAAATATTCAAAAGGTTGTTCTATCCGAACCGACTCAGAAGAGGGTTTTGAAGAGGCATTGAAAATTGCCCGTGAATCAGAAGTGATTGTAATGGTGATGGGTGGCTCAAGTGCAAGGGATTTTTCATCCAAATTTGAGGCAACCGGTGCCGCAAAAGTATCGGAAGACATTAAAACAGATATGGAAAGTGGCGAAGGTTACGACAGGGCCACGCTCAACCTGATGGGCAAGCAGGAGAAACTGATGCAGGAAGTGGCAAAACTTGGTAAACCGATTGTTTTAGTATTGATTAAAGGGCGTCCGCTAATTTTAAACTGGGCTGATAAAAATATTCCGGCCATCCTCGATGCCTGGTATCCAGGAATGGAAGGTGGCAATGCTGTTGCGGATGTCCTCTTTGGCGATTACAATCCTGCAGGAAGGTTAACCATTTCCGTTCCCCGAAGTGTTGGACAACTCCCCCTGTTTTACAATACGAAACGGTCATCCAACCGTAATAAGTACATTGATGAAAGCGGCGACCCGCTCTATCCGTTTGGCTATGGATTAAGTTATACGCAATTCGTATATAGCAACCTGCAAATCAAGCAGACAGGAAAAGGTGCTGAGTTAAAAGTTAAAGTGGGTTTATCAATAAGCAATACAGGAAAATACGATGGTGATGAGGTGGTTCAGCTTTACCTGCGCGAGAAAATCACAAGCCACACAACCCCTAATAAAAAGTTGGTGGCCTTTAAAAGGGTCAATTTAAAAGCAGGTGCAGAAAAGAACCTTACATTTGATCTGGACAACAGTGTTTTTGAATTTTATCAGGGTAACGGGAGATGGGCCATCGAGCCTGGCGATTTTAAACTGATGGTGGGCGCGGCGTCCAATCAAATTTCATTAGAGAACGATTTTGCAATTGAAAAGTAAAATGCACCGATCAAATCAACTGTATGCCACTTGTTTGTTGACAATATGCGGGATGAGTTCTCTCGCTCAGAAGGATCAGCGTCCCAACATTGTACTGATTCTGGCCGACGATATGGGCTATTCCGATTTAGGTTGTTATGGCAGCGAAATCCAAACGCCAAACATTGATCAGCTTGCAAGGTCAGGAGTCCGCTTCACCCAATTCTATAACTGTGCAAGATGTTGTCCAACAAGGGCTTCCCTATTGACCGGAAAATATCCGCACCAGGTGGGAATCAAGTCGATGGGCAGCACCTTATCCCCGAATTCGGCAACAATTGCCGAAGTTCTAAGACTTGGCGGCTACCATACCGGAATGGCTGGAAAATGGCACCTATCTGAGACCAAAGCGATGAAGGGTGATCAAGACCAGCTGCTCTGGCTCTCGCACCGGCAAGACAGTACCGGTTTCGCACCTTTAGCATCCTATCCATTCAACCGAGGGTTTGAAGAACACTGGGGCACAATCTGGGGCGTGGTCAATTATTATGACCCATTTAGCCTTGTGCACAACGAAGAGGTCATTCAGCAGGTCCCGAAAGATTTTTATGTCACCGATTTCATTACTGAGAAGTCAATCGAAATGATTGACCAGTTTGGTAAAGATGGCCATCCCTTCTTCTTATACATTGCAGAGAATGCGCCCCATTGGCCTTTGCAGGCCAGACCAGAGGACATCGAAAAATACAAAGGTGTATATGATGAAGGCTGGGACGTACTCCGTGAAAAAAGATATCGGCAATTGATCAAACTCGGAATAATCGATCCGAAAACGGCACTTCCGGCACCCAATAAATCCGGAAAAGCCTGGGCCGACTGTGAAAATAAATCCTGGGAGGCAAAACATATGGAAGCACACGCAGCCATGGTTGACCGGATCGACCAAGGCGTTGGAAAAGTGATCGAAAAGCTCAGACAAACCGGGAAGCTCGAAAATACAATTATCTTCTTTTTATCCGATAATGGCGCTTCTCCTGAAAGGGGATACCTGCCCGGCTTTGATCGTCCGGGGCAAACCCGCGATGGTAAAGAGATACAGTACAAAGATTTTGATCGTCCCGGAGCAGAAGGTACCTGGGGATATCTGGGTGCTGCCTGGGCAGGTGCAATCAATGCCCCATTTGTCTATTGGAAAAAAGAGTCCTATGAAGGTGGTGCCTGCACACCATTTATCGTTTATTGTCCAAAAGCACTGCAAGGAATATCAAATACTTTCAACAGGGGGGTCGCACATGTGATGGATATCTTACCAACCTGCATGGAACTGGCAGGTGTCGGCTACCCGTCAACCATAAATGGCTTAAAGAGTTCGCCCATCGAGGGCAAAAGCATTCTTCCCTTGTTGCAAAATCAAATCAAAACAACCCATGATACGCTCTTTTGGGAACACGAAGGTGGTAGGGCAGTAAGGATCGGCGACTGGAAAATGGCCGCATTAAATGGTCATCCGTGGGAATTGTTCGACCTTGCCAGGGACCGTACTGAAACAAAAGATCTGGCAGCCGCATATCCTGAAAAAGTGAAACAAATGAACGAACTTTGGGAATCGTGGTTGAAACGTGTCAATCAATAAAGGTATTTCATTGATTTTATGGAATATCCGAATACTCCCGATCACACTTTTATTGTAAGTCCAGAACAGGTTCATTAAATCATAAACAGTCCAAAACTCATGGGATATGAAATGGATGGTTGATCAGATTTTTAAAGATCCATTTATTTATCGGCAATATTCAATGTCTTAGCAATCAAATCCTTCAGGTTCTTTGCAACTTTCACCTCTTCGGCATATTTTTCCCAGTTACTGACCACCGATTTTATTTCATCGATAATTTTCTCCCCTTTTCTGATGTTGTTGGCTGTGGCAATGGTCATCAGATCAGCCCTTGAGATCCCTTTGTGTTTACCATTGATGGCCAGGGTCTGCTGGCTGACCCACAGGCTGTTTGGATCATAGGAATAACACACGTCATAAGCAGGTGCGAGTTCCCAATGACCTCCTTTCTTAAGCCTGAAGGAGAAGTTTTTGGTATGATCATCGTAGTTGGTCGCTATTACACTGAACACCATCCTGCGGAACATCTGCTCCGCTTCGGGATAACTCAGTCTCAGAATCCGCATGGTCTGAAAAAGTTGTTCATAGCTATATGACAAGATGTTGCTAAAATCATAGTGTTGAATTCCACATAGGGTCTGGATATGGTGCCTTGTGTCGTTTCCTTCCCTGTCGAAACGTTTGGTCATGAAGTGTGCCCGGCCATTATTTTCCTCCAATAACATGCACTCCATCATTTCAATCCTACAATCTTTTGCCATCAGATGGTAGGCATACTCCACCCTGCCGAAACCACTGCTCTCACCAAATTGTGCATCATGAACCCCATCGAGTTTGACCAGCCAATGTTCAAAACCCTTTGGTGCTTTAGCCTGTCCCGATTTCACCTCACCGGTTTTGATGTTATAGGCGATCACCGCTTTGGCCCGTGCCCCTCCGGCAGAAGTCCCGATTTTCAGGATATCCTTCATGGCCTTCTGTTCATCCCCGATGAGATTGGTTTCAAAATCCTCCCTGATGGAAAGCATCTTTTGTGCCGTTTCGACGAGGCTCCTAATTTCGATTGGAACGGCTTGTTTTTCAGATTTAAACAATGCTGTTTCAAATTCCAATGCCCCCATACCACGTTTCCCGATAAAACACAACTGTTCCACCGGGTTCATGCTGTTGGCCGGACGCCCTTGCGTTGCCAGCCAGGCGTTGATCAACTGATTGCCATATTTGTCGGGCAAAGCATCCGACAAAAGGCCTGGCAACCCTTTAAATGTATCACTATTTTCACCACGTGCTGACCGCAGTTCGGGAAAGGAATAGATCCGGTTCCCATTTCTGATTGGCATCTTTATCGGGGAAAGCTCCCAACCTTTGGTCAGGAACCCGGTGTCGTACTGAAAACTGGCCAGACGTTGATCCGGATCCCAACGGACCGCACCTACAAATTCATCCCATATCCTGACTTCAGCAAAATCTACCATTGGGGTTCATTTTTTGAGGTTTCTTCTTTATTCAGGTTTCTTGCACGTTGCCGTTTGTTCTTCTGCAGCCTGGCATATTCGATTGGACTGATCTCGTTTGTCACCTTAAAAACATCCATGATGTACAACAAATCGAGTACCCTGATCACCTGGATCAGGCTGCTCAGGGTTACCTTTTCGCCACGTTCCATCAGACTCAGCGTCGAACGGCTGATACCTGCTGCAACTGATACCTCATCCTGGGTTTTATTTTGGTTCAGACGATGGTGTTTGATAAAGTTTCCAATGGCAGCACTAATTTTACTATCACTCATAGAGACCCAATCAATGTATGAATTATCATTCATAATCTTATATTTAGCTTTTAATGTATGATTTGCCATACAAATATAATACATTAATTAATAAAAACAATTCCATGAATGATATATCATTCATTTTATTATAAATAAGTTATTATCGAATGATTTTTCATTCATTTATGGCAATAATTATTTAAATATTTCATTTCAAAATCCTCCTTCGGTCACCTCCCCATAGGTGAAAACCGCAAATAACCCCGGGCTAGCGGACCCGAACAAAAGCCCTTCAAAGATCATGAGCTACCTGGGCCGCGCCACCCTGGGTAATGAAGCAACAGTAAAACCGTTTGTGAACATACCAACGATCTGGCAGAAAAAGAAATCCCCGAGCAGAACAATGTGTTTTGCACGGGGAATAATGCAGTGAGGTCGTAGCTGCTTTCTCAGGATTCCCTGAAAAATTGGGAAAAGAACGCTCTGTTTTCCTAAGGATTACCCTCCTTTTTATGCTTTTTCTTCATTGATTTTGAAAACATCGGCATACACAATTTTATCCGTTTCGTCTGACTGTTCGACCCGGTCTTTATAGTCCTGCGGGACATTCATATTTTTCGGGCCTCTCTCGTACTCTTCAATAACAATTGTGAAAGGAGATGTTTTATACCTTGAAGGCAATTTGAAATCACGTACGATTTTAAACCGGTTACCCGATATTTCACGAGGTGTAATCTCAATTTCAACCTTCTCATCTTCAAGTTTTTGCTTCGTCAATGCATAATCAATAACTCCAAATTCAGGCTGCTCGCCCTGAGTATCCACCATCGTGATCCTAAAGTAATTAAAAATTCCAAAAGCCGGGATCAGTTCCTGGTAGATCAATCCCTCAATGGTGACTGTGAATTTTGAATTGGAGTCTTCCTTTTTAAATTGAACAGTTGCAATACGATCGGGCATCAACTGGATCATTTCTGCCAGAACAACATGTGACAGGCAATAGTCTTTTTGCAACTTTCTGACAGAGTGTGGTTGATAGCGGGCCAATGCCAATTTGATAAACGGAAAATACATGCTCTTCGGGTTGATTGCAAGATCGCAATACCAACGTTGCCGGCTATCGTCGAAATGTACCGGATAGGCCACTACATTTGCCTTTACGCCCGTTTTACCAGGATAATCAATGTTATTGTCAATCACGGGATCCAGCCTGAAATCGGCAGACAGAGGACTGATCTGGTCGGGTGGAGTTGAATTGTGCAACGGGTCGAGACCCCAGTAAGTGTAACTGTTTGTATATTCACGCAATGAATCAACCAAAAGAGTTGCCACTGTTGAACCGGTTGGCGTTGGTGGCAGTATAATCCCAAGCATCTCGTCCGGTCCCGAGGCGTACCATGGTCGCTTTAAAAAAACACGCAAGCCCCCGCCTAACCTCTGATGACGTATCATTGTATCGCTTTGTGTTTTGTGCCATTCAAAAGTAGGGATTACATATTCGATTTCTGGAATTGGAGGATTAACCGTACTCAGGATATTGATCTTTTCGATCCATTTGCTTTCACGTGTTGTAGGTGGAGGCGGGATGCTTTTTAAAATCTTGTCGAAATATTCGCGATAACGTGTTGCAGCCACAATCTCAAAATCCACCCAGTGGTGTTTTGTATCATCAAAACTCATCACCAATGGATCAAGGCGCATCTCAATACTTTTGACCAATGGAATTTTTGATTCAGCAATTTCAAATTTCAGGTTATTGACCAATGTATTTTTAGCCGATANCTTGTTCTGCTGAATAGCTCCGTANGTAGTGGCCTGTTTTTTATAAAGAATATTAATTTTTGTGGCCTCGGGTTGCGGGTTTGCTTTAAATTCGACATCAGTCTTCAACTTCATATCTTTCTGAGGCTGGAAGGCAATTTTAGGATTGGTATCCAATTCGATTTTGGGGATTTCAGGAACAGTGCCGTAGGTAATGGTATCATCATGATAATGGATCCCTAAGTCGCGGATAGCGTTGCTTCTCTTTACCTCTTTAATCGACACGGAAATTCCATCATCCAATGGATCGGTCCATCTCGCCTGAAATTCAATTTTTTCTGTACTTTCGCCATGGACAGTAAATTTGGTATTGATCCTGGCAATCGTTTCCGCATGATCCCTGTCTGGTATAATGGCCTTAATAACAGGCTCTTCAACTGGCTGCTGTACTGCATGGACAAGTTCGACCTCCCTCCATGGGCTGACCATCCAATGTTGCCCTACTTTAGCCTGTTTTTCAATAGCGCTGAGATTGAGTGGAGAGCTGTCCTTAATCATCTGCCAAACNGCTGATAGCTCCTTCATATCTTTCTCACGCCAGAAAGTGCTTATTTTAAGCCTTGTGCGGAAGCCTTGCGGAAGATAAACCGTAAAAATCCTGTTTGGAGAATCCCAGACAGTATGGATAGAACCCTCTTCAAGACGGATGGTCAGTGGCCTGGCATTATACCAATCGGATGGAATATCCACATTTGTATTGGATGGGAATACTTCGTCATTTGTGTAAAATCCGAATAGGCGCGGCTGAAATTCAGCTGTATGGGTTGACTCGTAACCCTCTGCCAGAAAAATAGCCACCCCGGCAGCCATTGGGTCGGGAAGATAAATGACCTGTGCATCAGAAAGTTTATAAATGACTTCCTTGTTATCCTTGTTCTTTTCGTATAACCCTTCGTGACTGATGATGATATCGTAAATTGTTGCTGCCGCATCCGGAAAATCGCCCATGGCCTTTTCAAACATTCCATGGGTTTCAGCGATCAGCTGGCTGTTCTTGGGAGGGAGTAGAAACCGTTGTGAAAAGCTGTCCAATTTAGCTCCCCGAACCGAATTTTTATCCTCATATACTGCAGTCGATGAATCAATATTACTACGGATTACCATTCTTTCTGGGAATTCACCGTCCTTCAACACATTACCAGTAAGCATGATCGGGCTTGACAATGGTTCGTAACGCATATAACGGACACCAGTTCTCACAGTGTCTGACATATCCTCGGAAACATGGGTCAGTTGAACACTGTTTCCTGCAAGATCCACAGCCCTAATCCGGATACGGTATTCTTTCCCAAACCTCAGTTTTGGAAGGGTCCCGGGAACAATGTTTGCCTTTACATTGATTCTGAATTCACTATCGCTAATAAATGCATATTTTTTATCTTCATCGGCCCTCGTTTTGTGTACAAAATCGCGCTTGACCCTTTCACCGGGCTTTAGTTCATAATCTTTAGCCTCATTGATGGCATAACCAGGTTTCCCAACTGAAAGGCTCCATCCTTCCCAACGTGCCAATGTTTCGGAAATGAAAATATCTCCTGGGTCATTTGGATCTTCGGCCACTGCAAGTTCAATAAATCCTTCATCGGGTTCAATCCCACTGATTGGAAACGGGTTGTTGCTTTTATCATACCATTTGAACTCATCCCTTCGCCAATGGAGGGAATACCATTTTTCCGGATCACGTTCGTAAGCGATGTCCATGCGGTAACCCTGAACCACATCTGAAGAGTAAAGTGCCAGATCGGGCAATTTAATTTTAAAGACAGGGTGGAACGGTGATGATGTCAATAAACCTGTTTGCAATATTTTATTGTCGTTAAAAACCTTGAAGAGATGTTGGGCCATCCCGTTTTTGGTAATAGCGATACCCGCAGTCCTCAGATATGGGAGACCCTCATCTTCGGGTGGTTCTATAACCTGGGGTTTTTTCCTGACCAGACCAATATTACGTGGAACTTTGGATTTTAATTCCAGATATTTTGCTACCTGATGAACCTTATTTTCGGCCATATTGCTAGCTTTCAGGGCCACACCATCTGTATCAAGCTGTACTACCGAAAAGTCGTCTGTATTGATCCTCACGAACCCACGTTTAAAAATGGAATCCATCTTATCAGCAACATAAAACCCAAATTTTGTGATTTCATAAGCAGTAGAAGGAAACGACGGGACACAGTCTGCTTCAGTAAAATTGAGCGAAGAGGCCTGTAGCCGGATGTTACCGGTTACCGGGATATTATCGGTAAGTGGCAATTCAAAATCGAGAATAAAGCCAAGTTTCCGCATGATTTGGGGATAACTGTTGGCGGCGGCGACAATATCATGAAATTCGAATTCAGGCTTTTTAATAACGAGAGGAATCTTTTTTATCTTTTCGCGGTCCAATTTATGAAAATTACGGAATTGGGAGATATCCGAAATCGGGTTGATCAGTTTTGATCCCGGCACAAACCGGTTTTTTTGAAGGTTCAGTCTAACATCATTGGCTGATATCCTATTGATTATCAAACTTTTGTTATTTAATCCACCCTTTCTTTTATTGTTTGTATTGATCTTGCTGATTTCGTTTTCATCAATCTTTAATGGTGAGAAAAGCCCAAAGCGTTCTTCATCAATCAATTTATCCGCCCCGACCAGATTACCGGCATCTTCAGTGGCAGCCAAGGTGTAATTTTTCAACAGGAAATCTTTTACATGGTGTACCGGAAAGGAGTTGATCCTTTTTAAGGTCATATCCTCCTGTTGAAACTTATTCACACGTATATCGCTATAAAATAAGTGCTTATACAGATCCTGGTCTATCTTTGCCTTTTGAAGTTCTCCGGGTAAAACAAGGCTGCCTGCGTTTATTTCAAAATTATATTTGTTATTGAGGATCCTTTCAGGCCAATTGAGGATATCTTCAAAATCGCCAAGTTTGCCATTTTTTGGTGATTCAAGCCTTATGGTAACGTAAACCGAAAGCTGAAGATAGTTTTGCCTTTCACGGGTCACCCGTTGATGAGGCAATACCGTAAATATTAATTCCTGTGACATATCTGGTTAATTTAAACTCGTTAATATTCTTCCGTTCAAGTTATTTCAATGTATTTGCAATATTCTATCCGGCAAAAGCCATACAGTACTGTTTCCAGTCATCCAATTCGATCATTTCTGAGAACTTCGGGTCAGCATCGGCACCAGCCAGTTCACGCCTGACAGAAACTTCTACCGTCTTACTAAAAAAGAGCACCTCAACTTTTACTTTCAAGGTGGCCTCTCCCTCTAATTTCTGAACTTTTCCAGCTTCAAAAACGGCGGTCAATGCAAGATAAAATTCAAGCGAAACAGAGATAATCCCCAAAATGGAAAGATTTCCATTGATCCTGATATACCCTGTGAGGGTAACATCAGTCGTGTCAACACCTTTAACATTTACCGCAGCCACTTTGAAATAGAAACCGCCCATTATAGAAACTCCACCTGAGGCAACACCGACATTTAAGGAGACTGAGGCCCCAAACTCAAAAGCAGCCTCTACGGATTGTATCCCATGCAGTGTTGTCACCAACATAAAATAGCCTCCACCACCAAAGCACGAAACAGTGAGACAAAAAGGATTTTCGCGGGTTGAAAAATTAAAAGAAATGGTAAGCGGGTCTCCGGTAAAAGGCAACATGACACTCGCACCCAGCACAATATTCGAAATTGAGCAAATCCCAACTTCGACACTTGGAATACTTAAATTAAACCCAACTGTTACTCCGGTAAGTTTAAGGTCAATAAAAGGTCCGTCATCTGAAAATCCGGTACTTGGAATTATACTTTGAAGGCTGTTTACAAAAGAGAGTGCCCCTTTAAAGGCAATTGGATTGTCGGAATCAATGTCCACCTTGACATCGGTTTTTTGGGCCGATCCGGATCTGAATTCAATGTAATTGAACTTAACCTCCAGTAATGGGACAATATCAATACTGAATTTCTCCAAACGGGCCACTCCACTGAGTGATGATGTTTGTGCAGGATCGAACGGTTTTTCAAATTTAGTATTGATCGATAGGGCTGTATTGGGATCATTGACATGAACATTCAGCAAATCGGAGATGATCGTCATGTCTGTCCCTGCCAGTTTTGGAAGCCATTTATATTCAGCATAAAAAGCCGATTCAGTGACGTAGGTCTTTAAATTGGGGACTCTCGGAGTATTGGAATTCAGGGTTTCGAGCAATTCCTTAACTTTATCCTCAATACTCTTCTTGAAATTGGCCATCTGGGTTGTGACATCTTCCTTGGTCTCTTTCGCCAGATTTTCAAGATAAAGGATTTCGTTTTTAATGTCATCGATCTCTGATCTGATCCGGTTGATTGCACTGATCATATCATCGAAGGTTCCACCAAGAGAGGTCCCATCGAGGAACAAATCGAAAATATCGATCACTCCAAATATTTTGGCCGAAGGTTGGAAATCACCCAGTTTTTCGAAGAACTTGGATGCATTAAAAACGAGATTCTTTAAGTCGTCAATATTCCCGCCAATAGGGCCTTGTAATTTGCTAATCCCGGTAATTGTCATATTGGGCGAAATAAACCCGCCTGACTTATCAGTCCCGCCTGTTGAGAAATCGAGTATTGCATCGGTCACTTTGGCAAAAACCATCCCAGCATTCTCGTCATCTTCAAGCGAAATCTTTGCAGGTTTTCTGCTACCGGTAAGTTCCTCCAGCTGCTTCAGATAAACAGTTGAAGATTGCATCATCGGATGAAACTTCAGATCGTTATCGCCCGGTGCAGGATAAACCTGTCCGCCAAATTCAACAGTATCTGTCTCAAACAAAGTGTCTCCCTCAACCAGCGATTCGGCATAGGCAACTTTCTGTCCTTTAAAAAGAACGCTGTTAAATTGGGTATTCTTGTTATAGGCGTCAATTACAGGCACAATCTCGGTGCTATTCCTCGCAATACCTGGCTCTGTAAAGACCAAAGGCATCCTGATTTTATGCGCGATCCCCTCTTTATCGGTGGCTACCACATCGAATTGGAAAGGTTCATTGCCAACATTGATATAAAAGTTATAACTGTTCGAGGCTTTGATTGTCGATTTAGCAGGGTCGTTAATATCAGGAGTGAATGGGGTATTGATCTGGATGGACTGGAACGGGAACTGGATAAATTTCCCNGTTACATCCTTGCGGGAATAGAGCACCTCTTTCTCAAGTACGACAATATACATTCGTTGCCTGCAAATGGCTGCTTTAGTGGCTTTGTTGAATTTGCGTTCGGTTACCTTGACCAGGACAGCACGGTGCCCGACCGGAAAGAGAAATCCCTTTTTTACGATTTTAACATAGTGGTCCCTTCCAAGTGTCGAACGGTGTTCCCATTCTACGATATTCAAAAAGGTATCCGGTCCGGGTGGAACATTGAAAAATACATGCCAGTCGATGTATGCACCCAAAGAGGTAAGCATTAACATTTTAACCGGTACAGGGGTTGGCTGGTAACCCGGAATGGCATAATTCGATGTTTCGTGGACCAATTTCATGCGGTCGTCGGCATCGAGCGGGGCCATGAATGGCAAGTTTTTGTTATTTCTGGTCCATGGCTTCGCCAGATTATCCTTGTTTGGCCACTCCCGAACCCCGTCGTAGGCCCACAATGCCCTGATTGTCTGCAATTTTTCGAGATGATAACAGATTACCTTGCCATTCTTTAGCTTGGTGCCCATCCTGCTGTGCCAGAGCTCGTAAATTTCGTTTTTGGCCAGGGTGAAAATCGGTTCCACCTCCTTGTTGTTGACATTGTTGCGTACAACTTTGGCTTTGTTGTTTAATTCAAAATTTCTTTGTTCAAGCTCAATTGTATGTGTAAAATCACTGACCTGATTGGGTGAGATATAGAGTAAGGCAGGGGCTTCAATCGATGTATTGGCGTCAGGGATTGGCCCTACACTCATGTCGATTTTTTTAATCGTGGAGAGATTAAATTCATGAGCCATTGTTAGTGATTTCTCCGGTACCATAAGTTTGCCCAGAACCGAAGAGTCGTAGATATTATCATTTTCTGCCCTAACTTTTCTGTTCGATGCCAGTGCCACGGCATAACTGTCCTGCACTGGGTTGCGATCGACAAATTTAGTGGTGGCGGCAACCGGCACAGTCTTTGATGCCGAAATGGGCCCCGGCGCATAAGTCTTCGAGGCAACTGCAAATGATTCAACCTTAATCCATGCCCTTGGATGTACAACAAGGTTAAACTTTGACCAATCCAGCAATCCGGCAACATTTAACTGAAAACCAGGTGAACCAATTGGGAGTTCATAGACCAGGCGGCTCCGTTTTGCGCGGATTTGTCTGACGGGAAGTTGTATATTATCGGGCTGTGAAGGATTCGGGACAGAAGGAAGCGGTGGTTTATCGGGTGGTGGAGGGGCAATATTGGTGGACTCAAAATAGGCTTCCTCAAGGGTATGCTGTGACTGGAACCAAATGATCACGACACCAGGCTCATTGGGATTCGACAATTCAGCTTTTGTCTCCTCGCCCTTACGGCTAAATTTAAATTTAATCAGCTCAAATTCCAATAAGATCAAATCTTCAGGTCTAAGGAATTTGATCTTTAAAGTCCTGGGTGTGAATGTGACCACCTCAGTTCCTACAGACATTTTTGAAGCATTCCCAACCGTCTCACGTGGAAGTTTATTCAATTTGACCGGATCCTGTGGGTTCGGATGGTCATTCCTATTTTGACCATTGATGCTCACTGCAGGTGGGTTGCTATAATGGGAAACCATCGGCAGTGCATCGCTCATATATGGCTGGAAAGACCTCATCCGCGGTTCGAAGAAATGATCTGTTATCTGACTGTCTGAACCATAAGCCTCAAAAACCGGGACTTTTTCATCATTGATAAAATTAAATGACCCCAATTGGTTGGCCGTCCATTGTCCGTTGTGCAAAAGGCTGCCGGAAAGGTAAAAATCGGACTTATTTCCATTTTGATATTCAGAGAAATAGAGGTATTTCTCGAAAATATAACCACTATTCAGTCGCTTCTCCGGTAAAAATGTAAGCGTTCCATGTTCTTCTGAGACCCAAAATGCGACATGTCCCTTATCATCGCCCGACCCTGAAAAGACAAAATTCAAATCGGGAGAATCGTGATCAACTGACAAATGATTTGACGCGTAAAATTCCAGGCCCGCCACAAAACGACTCCAACCTGTAAATTTCGGGATCGTAAGTGAGATTGATTTCGTGTTTGGAGCAAGCTCTATATGGTCAGGAATTCTTTTTATTGTTGAAAGGATCGCGAGATTTGAAAGGTAAGTCACTTCATTGAGGACAGAAGAAATATTTCCTTTCCCTTCAATTTCGCAAATCCATTGGTGATCGATTTTTATGGAACAATGATCAATCAGGCTAATCTGATCATGTTGATTAAAAACTTTAATCACCTGGTTCTGAATGATCCCATTTTCCAATTTGACCTTGCCATCCAGCCAATCGACAAAATTGATCTGCTCTTTGATCTCAAATTCCGGAATTCCAACCTGCAATTGCCAATCCCGGTTTTCGAAAACGATTTTTGCATTCATCGAAAACCGAATATTGGTATTCGTAAGCCGGAGTCGATCTGCCTGAAGGAGGTAGCCCCCCGGAATCTCCTTGAAATCAAGAGCGAATCCCGCTTCAAAATAATCACTTGAAACCGACCAAACCACGACCTGTTTGCGCAAAACTGTAAAATGGTTTGTTGAATACCTGATTTCAAAAGGATTAAATGCAACTTTCCGTATTGTTTCAGCGATAGGATTAGCACTGAGCGTAAAGATACCGACATTTCTGATAAACCTCCGTCTTCCAGGTTCTTCAGTCGGGATTGGCAACGAACTGGTTACCAATTTTCTGGCTTGTTTAAGATTAAATAGTTTCATGCGCTTAATTGTGTCTTCGTTAATGATACGTAATTCCAGGCAATGAAAAAAGGCAATATTTAAAAGGTAATTCAAAATGCTACCAGTACAGGTCAAGATTAACCCGATGAACAGATTTTCTCCAAGCAGCTAATTTCGAATACTAAAGTATAACTTTATTTTTGAATTACAAGTTGTTGGATTAGAAGATTTTTTTACGAAAGATTTTGCTGCCTTTGTGGACATGATTGCCAGTGACCCTAAACACAAAAGCCCGCAGACATCGTCCCGGGCTTTTATATAAAATCACAATAAATTCAAAATATCAAAGGGAAAAAGAATGTTTTATCCCCGGATAGGCCAATTCAATTACTTTGTTGAATCACGTACGGCCTGCGGAAAATTAGGAACTTGTGTAGGGTCCTGCATCTGTGGGACCATTTCCTCAATCCCTGATTTCTTCTGTTCCCCGCGAGGAGGAAGGAAAGCTGTGGCACTAATGGAAAGAACCACCAGCGCGATTGCAAGAATCCATGTTGACTTTTCCAGAAAATCTGTTGTCCTACGTACACCCATAACCTGGTTTGAACTTGAAAATGATGATGTTAAGCCACCACCCTTGGAATTTTGGACAAGTACCAACAAAACCAGAAGGACACAAACAATAAAAATTATAACAATAATAAAACTGTACATTGGATTATTTATTAATCAGATTTGTAATATCTTCAATTTGCCGCGCAAAATAAACACTTTTTTCGGGATATTTCAAACTTAATCGTTGAAAAGCGTTGATCGATTTCTGATAAAGTCCCTGTTTCTTATAGATACGAGCCAGGGTTTCAGTAATGAATTCATCGCTCTCCAATGAGCTATCTATTTGTGATTCAATTCTTTTAATGACTTCCAGATCACCCGGTTGCTTTACCGAAAAAGGAGGATTTTCTTTTATAAAACGATCAATCAAATCATCATTTTGCTCATTAATGATCTCCCTTTCCTTTTTAATCGTCAGATGGCCGATCTCTTTGGCCAGTTCACCCAATGGTTTTTCACTCTTAGGATTTCCATCATCAAGGACATATGGCTTTTCGGTATGTTCAAAATTAAGCAATTCAGTGCTCATAAGACCTTCCTGATCCAATGATCCGGTCTTTTCGTCCTCCGTTGGAAAGAGTTGTTTTTCAGGTCTGGAATTCAACAAATGGTAAAGAAGGGCACGGTCAGAGACATAAACTGCAGAGGTTTTTAGCTGACCTGCAAAGCGGAAATTATGTTCTTGCTGCAAATTCCTAACATAAAGAAGATGAGCACTTTGAAAGTAAGGGTACTCATCCAGAATTTCACGAAGTTCACCTAAGGTACGCTCATTTAGTTTTGATGGATCCTCAAGGTAATGCAACAACTGATCGCGGGTCATTGACATAAGGCAATATGTTTAAATGAATTACCAATTCGCAACCGATTTATTGAAAATATCGTCAACCAACTGTTCAACAATCACATCCACAGCGTCATTTTCGACTTCATTAAGCGAGCGGGTACTTTCCCAATCGTAATAAGCTGAAAATGAAGTATTAAAATCCTGATCATGTTCCTTGTTGTTTGTAAAAATGACTTTTACGGTAACCGTCAGCCGGTTCATTGAAGCAAAATCCCTCCCCTGATCACTCTGTTGAATTGACAAAGGGCGCACTTCATAACCAGTTATCTCGCCTGAAAATTCAAGGTCACCCTGGTCGCGCTCCATCGTTAAACCTGTTTCGTTCACAAATTTATCTTTCATCTTTTCTGTGAAAGTCTGGCTCAGCATAGGGTTTACGACCCTTGCCCTGTTTGTAAAATAATCGACAGAAACCGATTTTACATCGGGAGAAATAGATGCACCGGTAAACGAGTAACCTATTTTGCAGGCGTTGGGAATAATGGAAAGTACCAGAACACCAACAAAGAAAACAGATTTTCTGAAGGATCGCATTGTCATAGATTATCCGATATTATATTCTTTAATTTTCCGGTAAAGTGTCCTTTCCGAAATCCCAAGTTCACTGGCAGCCAGTTTGCGTTTGCCGTTGTGTTTTTCGAGTGATTTCCTGATCATCTCGATCTCTTTGTCTTCCAATGATAAAGATTCTTCAACAAATTCTTCAGTATCCTGGATATTGTTATGAATTGTGTTTTTTAATATTACAGGAGCCGGGTACGTCGGGGGATTTTGATAAACATCTTCTGATTCCTGATATAACTTTCTGAATAATTGGGAGTTATCCTCTTGAACTTTTGGAGATTGCCCACCATCCATAAAATCATGAACCAGTTTTTTTAAGTCATTCATGTCCTTTTTCATATCGAAAAGGATTTTATAAAGGATCTCCCGTTCGCTGCTGAAAGTTTTTTCGTCCAATCCCTTGTTGTAAAGCGCAGGCAAAACTTCGATATTTTCTGAAGGGAGGTAATGGATCAGTTTAGCCGCTGTAATGTCGCGTTCGGTTTCGATAATCGATATTTGCTCTGTGATATTTTTGAGCTGCCTTACATTGCCTGGCCAACGGTAATTGAGCATCACCTTTTGCGCATCTTCTGCAAGCCGGATCGATGGCATTTTGTATTTTTCGGCAAAATCGGAGGCAAATTTTCTAAACAACAGCAAGACATCGCCCGACCGTTCCCTTAAAGGGGCAATTTTAATGGGAACCGTATTGAGGCGATAATACAAATCCTCCCGAAACTGATTCTCCCGGATCGCTTTAGTCAGGTCAACATTGGTGGCTGCGATTACACGTACATTGGTTTTTTGAACCTGTGAAGATCCTACCCTGATGAACTCACCCGATTCCAATACCCTTAACAAACGGACCTGTGTTGATAAAGGGAGCTCTCCAATTTCATCGAGAAATAAAGTACCACCATCAGTTACCTCAAAATATCCTTTCCTGTCGGTCAAGGCACCGGTAAACGAACCCTTTTCGTGACCAAACAACTCAGAATCAATCGTCCCTTCGGGAATTGCACCGCAGTTTACAGCAATGTATTTTCCATGTTTCCGATGCGAAAAACTATGGATAATTTGTGGAAAAGACTCCTTCCCCACACCACTTTCACCACTGATCAATACAGACAAATCGGTCGGTGCCACTTGAATCGCAACCTCAATGGCGCGGGTCAGTTCCGCCGCATTTCCAATAATTCCAAACCGTTGTTTTATCTCCTGAATATCCATGTTAAGACACAAAATTTTGGATTACAAATTTATAATTAATCCGGGAATATTTTTGTTTTATCTTTCATCGATTGGTGACGCTCAAGCAGAAGCAAACCAGATGGATTAAACGACACCTTGACCCCAACGATCTCCATCTTTTCCAATTTCAGCCATCTCTTACCAGTAAATCTAAAAACCTGGGACAAATTCGTACAAAAAATGCAGTTATTTGATTAAAATGAATAAAAAAAAATCAATTTTGAATATTCAGAATCACTAATCCATTATTTTTGAGGATTAAATAACAATGCAATATGGAGTTTATTGGAATAATACCATCTCGTTACGCTTCTACCCGTTTCCCGGGTAAGCCATTGGCCGATATATGTGGCAAAACAATGATTCAACGCGTTTATGAACAAGCTTCAAAAGCCCTATCAGAAGTGTGGGTCGCAACGGATGACCAAAGAATTGTTGATGCAGTTAAAGCTTTCGGCGGGAATGTGGTAATGACTTCTGCCAACCACAGAAGCGGTACTGACCGTTGCGCAGAAGCAATAAATATTGCCAGTGAAATAACCGGTAAAGTTTATGACGTGATCGTCAACATTCAAGGTGATGAGCCTTTCATGCAGCCTAAACATATCTCGTTGATCAGTGAGTGTTTTGAAGGTTCACCTGAAACGGAAATTGCTACATTGATCCAACCGATCTTAAAATCCCAGGATATTTTCAGGTCCGATATGGTTAAGGTGGTTCTTGATAACGGATTAAATGCCATCTATTTTAGCCGTTCCCCGATCCCATTTGTTGTCAGGGTTGATCCGGCAGATTGGCTTAAACACTTTTCTTTTTGGGGCCATGTCGGGCTCTATGCTTATCGGAACACAACATTGCAAAAACTAGCTAAACTTTCTGAGGGTGTTCTCGAAAAAGTTGAATCGCTTGAACAATTGCGGTGGATTGAAAATGGGTTTAAGATCAAGACCCGTGTGACCGATTCGGATAATTTTGGGATCGACACACCTGAAGATCTTGAGCAGGCCATTTTGGAAGGTATCGATAAGTACTACCTCTCCTAACAACTTCCACATTACTTAACAGTTTTCTGAAATAACCTCTGAATTTCGGATTGTTTACTAAATTTGTGACAGAACTTTTCAGGAAGGAAAAATAAAAGTTGCCTCCCTGAATTATAGTTTTTACAACTGTTTCAGTCAAATATTATAGCTATGAATATGCCGGAAATTGTTAGAAATGACCCTTATCTTCAACCTTTTGAAGAGAGTTTTTTAAGGTGGGAATATAAATTGAAAGCAAAAGAGTCCGAGATTTTAGGCAATAAAACACTTATCGATTTTGCCTCCGGACATAGTTATTTTGGACTTTTCAGGGAGAAAAAGAACTGGGTAATCCGCGACTGGGCCCCAAATGCCACCCGGATTTTTTTAATCGGCTCTTTCAACAACTGGCAGGAATTGTCAGATTTTGAGTTTAGAAAGATTGGGAATGGGTGCTGGGAACTGTATCTTGACATTAACACAATCACTCATGGCGATTTATATGCCTTTTCGGTTTATTGGAACGGTGGAAACGGAAAAAGAATCCCGGCCTGGGCACGTCGCGTGGTACAGGATAGCAATACGCTGATATTTAATGCACAGGTATGGAACCCTTCTGAAAATTATCAATGGAAAAACTCCAGGTTTAAGCGGGAAAATGAAGCACCTATCATTTATGAGGCGCACATTGGCATGGGTGGGGAAGAGCCGAGGGTACATACCTATAACGAATTCCGGCAGGATATTCTTCCCCGGATCAAAGCAGGTGGTTACAACACCCTTCAGTTAATGGCAATACCAGAACATCCCTACTATGGGAGTTTTGGTTATCACGTTTCAAGTTTTTTTGCAGCTTCTTCAAGGTTCGGAACGCCTGAAGAGCTGAAGGAACTCATTGACGAAGCACACGGAATGGGCATTTCTGTAGTTATGGATCTTGTACATTCCCACGCTGTAAAAAATGTCACAGAGGGTCTGGGTTGTTATGATGGAACGCGTTTTCAGTTCTTTCACGATGGAGCAAGAGGTGAACATCCTGCATGGGATTCCTATTGTTTCAACTACAATAAAAACGAAGTCATCCATTTTCTCCTCTCCAATATCCGGTTTTGGCTTGAAGAGTACAAATTTGACGGTTTCAGGTTTGATGGGGTTACCAGTATGTTGTATTTCGATCATGGATTGGGAAAGGCATTTACAAACTACGGTGACTATTTCACGCCCAATATTGACGATGAAGCCATTGTCTATTTTAAGCTTGCCAATCGTCTGATTCACGATTTTAACCCTAACGCATTGTCAATAGCCGAAGACATGAGCGGATTGCCAGGTCTGGCAGCCCCGCTTACGTCAGGTGGCCTGGGTTTTGATTACAGGATGTCAATGGGTGTACCCGACTATTGGATCAAAGTGATCAAGGAACTCCCCGACGAAGGCTGGAACGTAGGCCAGATCTTTCATGAACTGACCAGTCATCGTGCAGATGAAAAAGTGGTTAGTTATGCTGAAAGCCACGATCAGGCTATGGTTGGAGATAAAACAATCATATTCAGACTCTTAGACAAAGAGATGTACTTCAGTATGCGCAAAGACCAACCCAACCTTGCTGTTGACCGCGGAATTGCGCTGCATAAAATGATCCGGTTGGCCACTTTAAGTTGTGCAGGTGGAGCTTATCTGAATTTCATGGGCAACGAATTTGGCCACCCTGAATGGATCGATTTTCCACGTGAAGGGAACAACTGGTCCTACCAACACGCACGGCGGATCTGGAGCATCTCCGATAATCCGGAACTTCGTTTTCATTGGTTACTCGATTTTGACCGCGATATGATCAACTTAATCAAAAACGAGAGGCTCTTAGAAGATCCTTATATCCAATGGATTACAGATAATCCGAGCGATCAGGTACTTGTTTATATGAGGAAGGATCTTTTGTTTATTTTCAACTTTAACCCGTCAAGCTCATTCGAAGGATATGGATTTCAAATTCAGCCTTCTAAATTTAAGATTATCCTTCACACGGACGCACATGCATATGGTGGGTTTAACCGGATCGATGACCGTATGACTTACTATTCCATGCCTGAAGCAGGGCTTGGATCAACCCATTATTTGAAAATCTACCTCCCTTCAAGAACTGCAATTGTCCTCAAGAGACAACCGTTCAGAAGTGTCCGTTAAATCCGGGAAAATAGCTTCTCATGAGAATTTTCACAGTTGGTGAAACAACCTATGATATTTCTTTCCGTAACGGGGTGCCCGTTGGTTCATGCAGTGGAGGAAGTGCATATAACTCGGCGATCTCGTTAGGAAGGTGTGGTTTGCCGGTCAGCCTGATCACCTCGTTTGGCAATGACAGGGTCGGTGATCTTTCGCTCTCCTTTCTGCAAAACAATGGCGTGAATTGCAGCCTGATTAAAAGATTCGAGGGACAATCACGTATTGCACTGGCTTTTTTCGACGAAAAAAATAATGCCGAATACTCCTTTTATCAGGCATCCAAAGAGGTTATACCCGATTACCCGGAACCCAAGGAAAATGACATCGTCCTTCTGGGATCATCTTTTGCAATCCGGGATAATGGTCGTGATAACTTGCTTGGGTTTTTAAAGAAAGTAAGAGTTGCAGGGGGGGTGATTATTTATGATCCAAATGCCCGGCAGTCAATGATCCACAAACCGGAATCAATAAACAGGATTTGTCAGAATATTGGACTGGCAAATCTGATCAAAGGCTCTGATCAGGATTTTCTCCATATTTTTGACCTTAAAAATGGTTCGGATGTCTATTCACGAATTTCTACTTTAGGAGAGGCTAACCTTATCTACACCAAAGGAGCCATGGGTTCTGAATTGTTCACGAAGAAAATCCACTTTGAAATTGCGGCAAATGCCTGTAAAGTTGTCAGTACAATTGGTGCCGGCGATAATTTTTCGGCAGGGATTGTTTGGGGAATTTATACTCATTTGAATAACCATTTAGTTTATACCGATCTGACTGAAAATGTTTGGCAAACGATCATGAAAACAGGCACATTTTTCGCATCGGAAGTTTGCGGTTCATCCGCAAATTATATGACCAGGGAGGTTGCACAAAACTTTGTAAAGAAATCATTATGATGATTGAAAGTGAAAAATATTATCTTACTTTTATAGTCTGAAATAAAATAAATATTTCTAAAAGATGAAAAGAAACACAATGTTATGAAAAGAAAATAATGCAAAACAACTATTCTTTTCCTTGAAAACGGTCCGGTCAAATAGCCGGAGCTGTCCAAATTCAGGGTCAATATGGCCAGAAGGAGAGTGACGACTCCATTTAACTTTGTCGTTGCGCGGCATCAGCAAGTAAACCCTATTGGGACGGGTCGAACAAAACACGTGGATTTAAGGGTTAAAGACTATTTTGTTTGGGACGGCCTTCATATATCTTAATTTAATTAAATAGTAAAACCGACAATTATTTAGGAACAAGATTGTAAAATATTTTAACTTTGCACAATGATTAATAAAATATGAACAATTATCCTTTATATAATTCCCTGATTATGGTTACACAGGAACTGGAAAACGACCTTGGATCAGTTATTTCCCGATATCCTGCAGATAAAGTATTTCTTGTTACCGAACAAACCTGTGATGAATTGTGTATTCCTTTAATTAGCAAAACTCCCGGTTTTGAACATCTAAAAAAAGTAGTGATTCCTTCAGGTGAGGAGAATAAAAAATTGTCATCCGTCGAAAAAATCTGGATGTTTTTAAGTCAGAATGGTGCTGACCGGAAATCGCTTATCGTAAATCTCGGGGGAGGAATGCTCACCGATATAGGCAGTTTTGCGGCATCTACAATGAAGAGGGGAATAGATTTTGTCAACATTCCCACAACCCTTCTGGCACAAGTTGATGCCTCTGTTGGTGGGAAGACCGGGATCAATTTTAACGGGCTGAAAAATGAAATCGGTGTGATCAATCAACCTTTCAATGTATTTATCGATCCACGATTTCTTAAAACAATTGATACCGAAAATTTTATTTCAGGCTATGCGGAAATGATTAAACATGGATTAATTGCCGATGCCGAACATCTGGAAGATGTACGAAAATATGACCTCTATAACCGCGATTATAATTTATTGCGAAAAATTATTGCAGACTCTGTTGGTATAAAAGATTCTTTTGTTTTTCGCGATCCATTTGAAAGGGGCATTCGGAAAGCGCTCAACTTCGGGCACACAATTGGACATGCGTTTGAAAGTTACGCAATGGAAACACAAAAACCGATACTTCATGGTTATGCTGTTGCATATGGAATGATCGCCGAATTATATCTTTCCCATATCGTGTGTAAGCTTCCTGCGGAAACGCTCAATGAATTGGCGAATTGGCTTGTAACGATTTATGGAAAATTTCAGATTGACGAATCAATGTTTGAACCACTTTACGAGTTCATGACACATGATAAGAAGAATGAGTATGGAAAAGTTAATTTTACGCTGATCCCTGAAATTGGCAAAGTNAAAATCAATCAGACCTGTTCCAAAGAGCTTATTTTTGAAGCATTGTCCTACTACATCCAATGTTTGTGAAATATCCCTCATGTTATACCACCTCTCNAAAGCAGATAAAACACTAAAAGGGGAGATAAATCTCCCATCATCCAAAAGTATCAGTAACAGAATACTGATTATTAACTCATTAAGTTACTCCCCCTATCCGATTGACAATCTATCTGACAGTGATGACACAAAGGTCATGGAAGAAGTGCTGAATTCAGGGAATCGTCAATTTGACATTGGACATGCCGGAACCGCCATGCGCTTTCTTACTGCATTTCTTTCAAAGATAGTCGGGGAATGGACATTGACCGGATCAGAAAGAATGCGGCAACGTCCGATAGGGATTTTGGTCGAGGCATTAAGAAAGCTGGGAGCCTCAATCGAATATGTTGATCATGAAGGTTTTCCGCCTCTTCGGATTACAGGTACCGCTTTACAGGGAGGGATAATTGAACTGGATGGCAGCGTAAGCAGTCAATACATTTCAGCCTTGCTGATGATCGCGCCTACGGTTCAAGGTGGAATGACGCTGAAACTCCTGAATGAGGTTACTTCAAAACCGTATATTGAACTGACTTTAAAGTTGATGAAAAAATTTGGTATCCATTCTACCTGGAGTGGGAATCAAATCAGGATCGACGAACAGACCTATCGACCGGTTAGATTCTCTGTTGAAGCAGATTGGTCAGGGGCTTCCTATTGGTACTCGATGGCTGCCCTCGCCGAAACATGTGACCTTCTACTAAAGGGGCTCCGACTAAACAGCCTTCAGGGAGATGCCATACAGGCTACGTGGTTCAAAGAATATTTTGGGATTAATTCCAAACAGGAAGGGGATCATGTCCGGATCACAAAAATAAATGAACCTGACAGTAAAACAATAGAATTGGATTTTATCGAAAATCCGGATATTGCTCAGACATTCGTTGTACTTGCTGTTTGTAAAAAAATCC
>TBL_comb47_HYPODRAFT_10001100_pt1 | contig 35496 bp, 24 predicted proteins | sample TroBogypolimnion_40_FD_10682 | JGI IMG/M metagenome (IMG submission 10682)
GTTTGTCATCGGCTTCTTTGTCTTTGGTTGCAGGTCTGATATAGCTTTGATAAATATCATAGGTCCATACTGTATTAAAGGCTGAAACGTTACCCGCCATACCGCTCATAAATGAGGCAAGAAGAGCCGTGATACCCAGTCCCAGCAAACCTGTTGGCAGATAATACTGGAGAAGTGCAATAATCGTATAGTCGTATCTTGGGTGCCCTGAATCCAGATTAAGGATCTTGAATGCGTCAGGATGAATACTTGAAAGCCAAATAGCTGCAATTCCGGGAACAATAATTAAGAACGGAATAAACATTTTTGGAAGCGCACCGATCAAAGGAACTTTGATAGCAGCAGCTTTAGATTCAGCAGACATGGCTCTTTGTACGATAAGGAAATTGGTACACCAATATCCGAATGACATTACGAATCCGAGTCCGAATAAGATTCCAAACCATTCAACACCCAATGGGTTGGCTTTCATGTTGCCGGTGTATTTCCAGGTCGTCAGAAAAGTATCGGTAGCATAATGGTGATTGGGTATACTTGAAACAATTGGAGCTAAATGCTCTTTCAATCCATTCCATCCACCAACTTCCATAAGAGCCAGAATGACCAATGGCAACAAACCGATCACGATAATGAAAAACTGCAATACCTCATTATAGATTGCTGAAGAAAGACCGCCAAGGTAAGTGTACGCCAAAACGATGATCGCCGAAGCCCATAAACTAACATTGAAATCCCATCCCAATACTGAATTCATTAAAAGTGCAAGGGCATACATAGAGATCCCTGATGCCAGAATCGTCATGATTGCAAAAAGGATTGCATTTAACCCTCTGGTTTTTTCATCATAACGCAACTTTAGAAACTCAGGAACCGAGCGGGCTTTAGAGCCATAATAAAAGGGCATCATGAAAAGTGCCAGGAAAATCATGGCGGGGATAGCACCTATCCAGTAAAAATGTGTGGTCAACATCCCGTATTTCATACCGGAACCCGTCATACCCATTACTTCAAGTGCACCCAGGTTTGTTGAAATGAAAGCTAACCCGGCTACCCATGCAGGCATTGATCGACCAGCTTCCAGAAAAGCACCTGCAGTTTTCATGTGCTTTTTCAGCACCCAGCCGATGCCGAGTACAAACACAAAATAGATTCCCATTATCAGGTAATCTATCCACTCCAATTTCAAAATTTCTGACATTGTTGATTCTCCTGTTCTTTTTTTAGTAATAATTATTCAATGATTATTTATTAAAAGTTATGAAGTATTCTTGGTTGATGCTGAGTAATTTTTTTTTAATCAGGTGTTTACTAACATTTCTTCATTTCGCAAAAGACGTCGCAAAATACTGAAAAATGTTATACATAAATTAAATATTCCAAATCTGATTCCAATTTTTCATTACATCAAAAACCAATCAACTTAAAACCGGAACAAAGAAATACTTTTGTATTCAAAATAAAATCAATTCTGTGGTTCAAAAACATTACACGATACCTGTTTTCATTCCTGAGTTGGCTTGTCCCAATCGATGTGTTTTCTGTAATCAACAGAAAATATCAGGACAGCTGTCCATACCCGAAGAAAGCGATATCAGATCCCAGATTGAAACCTACTTAGAAGGATTTCCAACCGATGCGCATATTGAAATAGGATTCTTTGGGGGAAGCTTTACAGGTGTTCCTCAAGAAGAACAGGAACATTTTCTTAAAATTGCTCAACCTTATTTGCAAAGTGGCAGGATTCAAGGTGTCAGGGTCTCCACCAGACCCGATTACATTTCTAAAGACCGGTTGGACTTGCTTAAGCTTTATGGTGTGACAACCATTGAATTGGGCGCACAGTCTTTGGATGAAGAGGTGCTTATTAAATCGAAAAGAGGGCACACCATTGCTGATGTCGAAAAGGGAGCATCTTTAATCAGAGAATATGGATTTTCTTTGGGATTGCAGATGATGACAGGGTTGCCCGGCGATACACTTGAAAAAACTTTGATGACTGCTCACCGGATCATTGATCTTGGAGCTGATAACACCCGGATATACCCTGCCCTCGTGATCAAAAATACTGAACTAGAAGATCTCTATCTGGCCGGGCAATATCAGCCCCTGACAATTGCGGAGGCTGTTGATAGGGTAAAACAAATCATTCCGATTTTTGATGAGGCCGGGATAACCATCCTGCGTATTGGACTTCATCCTTCCGAAGGTTTGTTGAATGGTGACGATCTGGTAGCTGGTCCCTTTCATCCTTCGTTCAGGGAACTGGCAGAGTCTGCACTTTGGAAAGATTTGTTCAAAAAAATCAACGAAATGCCTTCAGCCAAAACACTTGAAATCTCAATCCCTTTGGGGCAACGAAACATGGCAATAGGATATCATGCATTGAATAGAAAGGAATTAGAATTGATCCATAAAAGAGTTCGGTTTATTGAAGATCCTTCACTGATAAACCATCAGTTCCGGTACAGGTTTTTATAAAAGCAAGAATCTAATTGAATAAGCTTTAACTTTGTGTTTTCAGTAAAATCAATAAAATGAAGACCAGATTCATCATATTATTCATCATGTTATTCAGTGAAACAGCTTTCGGCCAATTCGAAAACCTTAACATAAACTGGGGTGTGGTTGCAAACGGTTATCAGGGAAAACTATTATTTGTTTCTGAATTCACGTTCGAAAACAAGGGGAAGCTTGAATTCAAGGATAAAAACTGGTCTTTTTATTTTAATTCCTGCAAAAAAACAATCTCTGACAGCGTTTCTGCCCTGGTAAAGATCACCAGGATAAATGGTGACTTCTATAAAATGGAACCCTCCGCTTCATTCCCCTCCTTAAGCCCTGGCGCGAAAGTAAAAGTCAGAACGGTCTCCGATACCTGGGCTGTCATGCAGGGTGATACACCCGAAGGAGGGTATTTTGTCAAAAACGGTATTCCTGTCCCAGTCACAATTCACATCCTTCCTTTTCTGAAAACCGAACAAACAACGCGGTATGCAGGTGATAAACTACCTGTTGAGACAGCTGAAGTCCGGTATCAGAAATTTGCTGAATTAACACTACTCCCGAAAGAACTTTTATCCCCAATCATACCTACTCCCACAATCCAGAATCAGGGAAAAGGGATTTTAAAAATGGGTACTCTTTTAACGATCGTTACTGGTCCTGATACGCAAAACGAAGCCAGTCTGCTTGCTGACTTTCTGATAAAATCAGGTAAAAAGGTTAAAATTCAGCTAGCACCGACTTCCGGTACGGATGCAACCATCCAAAAACCCTTATCTGGACCCGGAATCATCAACTTAAAAGTAGAGAAATCAAACAACACACAGCGACCGGAATTTTATTTCCTTTATATCAATCCCGAAACAGGGATCAGTATTACTGCAGAAGAGAATGCCGGTCTGTTTTATGGAATACAAAGTTTAAAATCGCTGTTGCTTAAGAATTCTGTTTCCTTGCCTGAAATTACCATCATGGATAATCCACGCTTTACCTATCGTGGTGTAATGCTTGATGTTGCAAGGAATTTTCAATCAAAAGAAACAATATTAAAGCTGCTGGACCGGATGGCTTTCTATAAACTTAACCGCCTTCATTTTCATCTTTCCGATGATGAAGGTTGGCGCATTGCTATTCCCGGAATACCAGAACTAACTGAATTTGGTGCCTTCAGAGGACATACTCTTGACGGAAAAGATCATTTGTTCCCTTCCTACGGATCAGGACCATTTGCACTGGCTGATAAATCAGATGGGTGTGGATTTTATTCCAAAGCTGACTTCATCCAGATTCTAAAATATGCAGCAGACCGTCACATCGAAATCATTCCGGAGATAGACATGCCAGGGCATGCCCGTGCCGCTATTCAATCAATGGAATATCGGTATACAAAATTCATGAAACAGGGAAAGAAGGCTGAAGCTGAAGAGTATCGATTGATCGATCCTGATGATCATTCGGTATATGAATCAGTTCAGGGGTGGAATGACAATGTGATATGTCCATGCCAGGAAACTGTTTATCGTTTTTTAGAAAAGATAACCGATGAATTGGCAGGAATGTATCATGAAGCCGGATTGACATTGAAAACCTTTCATACCGGTAGTGATGAAGTGCCTTCCGGAGTCTGGACAAAATCACCACTCTGCAATCATTACTTACAAAATGTTCAGTCAGCACCAACCGAAGGACGGTTACAGTTGCTTTTCATAAGACGTTTCAACGATATTCTTCTTTCTAAAAAAATAAATACTGCCGGATGGGAAGAGATCGCAATCAAGCATGTAAATCAGGCAGGGAAACAAATTCCGGTTGTAAATACAGATTTTACTTCAAACCATTTAATCCCTTATGTCTGGAATGCAGTCTGGGGATGGGGAAATGAAGACATGGGATATAAACTGGCTAATGCAGGATACAAGGTCGTGTTGTGCAATGCTCCCAATCTCTATTTAGACCTTGCATATTGCAAAGATTCGGTTGAACATGGATATACCTGGGCAGGATTTATTGACACAAAGACTGTTTTTTCTTTCACCCCTACTGATCTGTCTAATTGTGCATTTACAGACAGGATGGGAAATATTTTGAATCAGGAAGCGATCAGGAAAAACTTTACACCCTTAACTGCAGAAGGCAAACAAAATATTATGGGAATTCAGGCTTGCTTGTGGGGCGAAAATGTTAAAGGGGCCGGAATGGTCGATTACATGCTTTTTCCACGGCTACTGTCACTGGCAGAGAGAGCCTGGGCAAAGAAACCGGCCTGGGAATTGGAAAACGATACAGCAAAACGAAAAGAGGCATTGAATGCCGATTGGAACCGGTTCGCCAATACAATCGGACAACTTGAACTTAAAACACTCGATCAGCTGGGTATTAAATACAGAAAACCTTCTAAGGGAAAGACGATAGAAAATGGTGTAGCGAAAACGAACAGTGAATTCCCGGGGTCAAAATAAATCTTCATCCAGTGAAAAAATTGATCCTTTGCGATGAACGACTCCCCTCCCCTGCTAAAATCAGACTGGCCGATTTTGGCGAGTTGATGGAGTTAGAAACTGAAACCATTACTTATGCAGCCATTTCCGGGCATCCTGATGTGTTTTGTTGCCCTGTAGGAGATCGCATTGTTGTTTCCCCTGCCCTACCCAAAAAATATACTGACATTTTTGATGCTTTTGCTGTCGACTGGAGCTATGGAACAAATCCAAATGGTTTCACTTACCCTGACAGCACCTCTTATAATGCGGTTGTCACAAACACACTATTGATTCATAATCTGTTGATTACTGATCCAGAGATAAAAGAAAAGGCTGCAAACAGAAAACAAATCCATGTTAATCAAGGCTATACGCGTTGTAACCTCCTCCCTTTAGTGGATGATGTTTTTATTACATCTGATAATGGAATCTATGCAGTGCTATCACGTGAAGGATGCGATGTTTTGTATGTCAACCCACAGGGAATTCTGCTTAATGGGTTTCCACATGGTTTTATTGGTGGGGCATGCGGTGTTATAGAACGGAACGTACTGATTACAGGAAATCTGTCAAAATATTTAGAGGGTCAGAAAATAAGAGATTTTCTATCTCTTCATTCTCTGACCCCGGTTGAATTATACGATGGACCCCTAATAGATGGTGGATCAATATTCCTGATCTAAAACAATATTATGGGTTAAAAACAAACTCATGTTGTTAAATTACTGTTCATTTTATATCCTTCAGCTTTTGGTTGACAATAAGCGGTCATTTCTTTACCTCATTTACCTTATCGAGAATGGGTAGTTCAAGACCTCTCAGAATGGGTTCTTTGGTTCCAATCAGGTCTAAAACGATCACTTCATTGACTCCTTTCTTTAACCATGGGCCAGGTACATACATGGTTTGTGTCGGACCAATATTCCAGAATCGACCAAGACATTTTCCGTTTATCCAGACCAATCCCTTGCCCCACTTACTCATATCAAGAAAACTGTCACCGGTTTGAACAAGATGAAATGTTCCGCGATGAAATGCAGGTAAAGTCGTGGTGTCTTTTGAAAAGACCAGCCCCTTAGGCGACTGGTCTCCCAATGGAAGACCTGAAATTTTCCAGTCTGTCAGTTCAATAGTTTTGCCTTCGCTCAGGAGCTCAACTTTATGGGTTATCCCTTTACGGTCATGCATAAGTGAGCCATAGTTTACACGCCCCATGGCTTCAACCAGAATATCCAACTTCGAAGTAGCTGCCCTGTCTGGTATTATAACACTATTTTGGTTTTTAATCCTATCAATAACCCCAACTTTTTTCCCATTTACAAAGACAATTGCATAGTCATGCACTTCAGTGATAATGAGTTTTCCAGCAGAACCGGCCGGAATGGATTTACTATAAAGGATACAACCATATCCCTGATTGATTTTCTCCATGTTTAATGGATGAAGGCTTTCTATGGGCGATGAAACTTGTTTAAAGACAGATGCAACTTCAGTTGTAACAAAAGAAGGAATGGCAATTACCGGAAAACGTTTAGGAATTTCGGGAAGTGTCTCTCCTTGATCAAGATATTTCGTTAGTGTTTTGCGTATGTCCAGGAATTTAGGTGTGTCCCAACCTGCTTCACTAATTGGCGCATCGTAATCATAACTGGACGTTTGAGGACTATAGGAAGGGGCATTAGCGCCAGACCACAGACCAAAAGTAGTACCCCCGTGAACCATATAAATACTGAAAGAGGCTCTGTGGTCCAGCATCCATGACAATTCTTTGCAAATATGTCCTGATTCCCCTGTATGATGTGCCTGCCCCCATGAATCGAACCATCCCGGATAATATTCTCCACACATCATAGGCCCCTTGGGACGGATATCTTTCAGATATTTAAATGATCCCTCAGGATCACTACCGAAATTAACTACAGAGAAAATGTCTTCTCTAACATCAGCCTTCAGCTGAGTAGGCCCATCACAGGTGAATAAAGGAACGTCAAAACCTCCTTCTTTCAGGTAATCGCGTATCTTTCCAATATATGCTTTATCATCACCATAAGAACCATATTCATTTTCAACCTGAACCATCAGAATCGGACCCCCTTTGGAAACCTGTAAAGGAGCAAGTACGCGACCTACTTCTTTGAGATACAGCCTACAGCGCTCCAGGTAATAAGGATCTTGTGTACGGACACGTATATCATCTTTTTTCAGCAGCCACCACGGAAAACCACCAAACTCCCATTCGGCACATGAATATGGACCAGGTCGCAGGATAACATGCAGACCTTCTTTCTGAGCAAGGCGACAGAATTCAGCCGCATCGGCCATACCGTTCCAATTAAACTTCCCAGGTTCGGATTCATGATAATTCCAAAACAGATACGCACAAATGGTATTCAGTCCCATTGCATGGGCCATACGAAGACGCTGTTGCCAATATTCCCTGGGAATTCTGGCAAAATGCATTTCACCACATCTGATAACAATTGGTTTGTTATTCAACAGGAAGTCTTGATCCCCTATTTCAAATTTTTGAATTGCATTGCTTGTCTTGATCTTTTGGTTTTGTGTAAAACCTATTCCTGTCATCAAGACAAGTATAAAAAAAATTATTATTCGTTTCATTTCTTTGTAGCGTAAATTACAATAATTGAAAGGTGTTACTCATTAATAGCTTTAGCCGAAAAAGTAAATACTTCGGAGGGAGTGTGAGATGATTTCATCAGCGCTTCCATTTTCTTCACTATATCCGGATGGCTTGATGCAAGGTTTTTTGTCTCTCCCTGATCGTTGGATAGATCATATAACTCTGTAGCAGGTTTTGGAACAGCGGTTATATTGTTTTGAATAGCTTTCCAATTACCCATTCTCAACGCTATCCTTCCTCCCATTTCATAAAATTCCCAATAGAGATATTCATGTTGTGGTTGTTTTCCACCCAACAATGTTGGTAAAAAAGAGATCCCATCGATTCCGGCAGGTGTCTTGACTCCTGCTATTTCAGCCATAGTAGGCATTACATCCCAGAAAGCAGATACATGGTCTGTTGTTTTACCAGGTAAGATTTTACCAGGCCAGACGGCTATCATCGGCTCACGGATTCCACCTTCATAGAGATCACGTTTGTAGCCTTTGAGTGGGCCGTTACTATCAAAATAGTCAGGATCTGCTCCACCTTCCTTATGGGGTCCATTGTCAGATGAAAAAATAATAATTGTATTTTTCTCAATGCCTAGTTTTTTAAGTTCTGCAACAATTTCCCCAACCTTGTCATCCAACAAAGTCACCATTGCTGCAAAAGTGGCATGAACTTCGGGTTGAGAACCATATGGACCCTGACGATATCTCGGTCCTGAATCAACACCCTTGAAAGACTTCTCGGGAAGAAATTTATTTCGATATTTTGCGATGTATTCTTCCGGCGCTGTCAATTCAGCATGAGGGATTGTTGTACAATAAAACATGAAGAAACTGTTATCCTTGTTCTTATCAATAAACTCAATCGCTTTATTGTGTATAAGAATGGGTGCATAGATCCCGGTTTGATGATCTGCATTTTCAGGCAAAAGGATTTTTTCCTGATTGTGCCACAAGTGGTCTGTATAATAGTTGTGCGCCAGTGACTGACAATTAAAACCAAAGAACTCATCAAAACCCTGTTTGTTGGGATCACCCTCTGTTCCAACATAGCCCAATCCCCATTTTCCAAAAGCCCCTGTTTTATAACCGGCTTGCTGCAAAAGTTTCGGAAAAGTAACTGTGCCGGCGGGTAAAGGCCATTGTCCTTCGGGCTCAACACTCTTGTTCCCTCGAATAGGCGTATGACCTGTATGCAATCCTGTCAGAAGTGAAGATCTGGAAGGAGCGCTGACAGCACATCCTGCATAATGATTGGTAAATCTGATTCCCTGAGAAGCCAGTTTATCAATATTAGGAGTACTAAATTTCTTTTGTCCGTAACAACTCAGATCGCCGTAGCCAAGATCGTCGGCCAGAATATAAATGATATTGGGTTTTGAAGGCTGTTTACTTTTTTTTACTATGCCTTGTGTCTGTGCACTTATGCTGCCAGCTATCAGTATTCCCCCGAGGAGTATTTCTCGTTTCATTAGATATTAATTTTAATAGGTTTGCATGTAAGACAATGAGAGTTATGTGAAGTAGGGACAGGTCGCGACCTGTCCCTACATTGAAAACAGAATTGATATGTACTATTTACTCTTCATGGCAAGTTTTAGGGCACTTGTTGTAGTGTAGTATTTTGCAATCATATTGGGTACTTCCCAAACAGGTAACTTTCCATCTTTCAGATAACTGAGGAATTTTTCTGTGACCTGTCCAAAATGTGCCTCATGACCTACTTTATACTTTTCAGGAATGTTTACTTTCCAGGTTGTTGCATTGATTTTCTCAAGTGTAAGTCCGGTAGTTGTTTTGTTTTTTACAATAGCATTATCAAGTTCCCTGTTCAGGATAGCAAGGTTGGCACCTTTATTGGCATGAATATAAAGCGTCGGAATATATTGTTCCTCTTTCCCCTGCCTGATTTCAAGATTGCATAATGTACCGCGAGTAAGAGAATAATGAGAATCTCCGGCACCTTCAGGTGCCTTATATTTCCATTCTGCCGTTACTTTCACATAAACACCTTTTAACTGATAGGTCATCTCGCCGTTAGCAAATTCCATGAGTTTACCATCCTGAATATCATTTTTAAGATAGGGTGGAAATTCGTTGATTTTTGTGACATCTTTAAATTCATCTAAAGTTATAACGAGTGGCCACCGTCTGGCTGAAACCATTTTTATATCAGATTTCCGGATGATCTGATCAGGGAAACAGCCCCACTGAACGAGGTCGACAAGGTGTGTGGCGACATCAACAATCCCTTCGCCCTGCTGCTTGATATCAAAAGCCCATGCCGGACGGATTAACGGACTTCCTGATACTGATTTATAGAAATAATGCACGCTGAATTTCTCAACAGCTGGCTTTTCAGCAGTACCCTTTTCAAGAGTCCCAAAGAGTGTAGGAATTTTTGATAATTCTTTCTCCAACATAGTGGTAATTTCATACCGTTCAGTCATGATATCATACAGCAAAACCTTTTTCTCGTTGGCAATCTTAAAGGCATCTTCCAGTTCTCCAAACTTTTCAGGTGTTATCACCATTGGCTTATCGGCCAACACATTCAATCCGGCCATGATTGATTTTCTGATATATTCTGTTTTAATGCGGTTATTGCCGGCCAGGACGACTACATTCCCGGGTTTTTCTGCAAGCATCTTTTCAAAATAATCATTCCCGGTATAAATTTTTTCTTTCCATCCAGTCGGTTTTTCAGCTCTGGAATTGTAGGCTTCTATCTTTTTCAAGTGTTCCTTCAGATCATTGCCTGCAGGAGCATAGACAAAAACTTCAGGACTAATCTGATCATACATGTTTTTCTGAACCAATGCGGCATGAAAATGTCCTGGGTCAAGTGTCATCAATTTCACCTCACCCTTAACACCCGAAAACTTATCATGCTGATTTTGTTTAATTTCAGGATTAGAATCCATAAAGGAAGTAATCAGAAAAAAAGCTGCTAACAGTGTTATTAGTATAATTTGTTTCATTTTTTAAAAATTTTAATGATTATAAGAAGTAGGCGTTTTTAAAGATACCATTCTGAACAAAATTATTCATTATTCCTGTAGTGGTATCAATCCAGTGAAGAATTAAATTGAAGCGCAAATAAATGAAAGCTTCAAGGCAAATAATTTGTGTAAATTTGCATTTAGAAGAAACTTAAAACATTCAATCATGCGGCCATTTATCTTACGATTTGCTTTTTTACTGGGTTTATTGCTGGTGTTGACCGGTGTTGCACTTAATCTGGAAGCCAAAACTACTATTGCTTTGGTCTTGGTTTTGGTAGGTCTGGTCTTAACGCTGGCATCATTGTACCTTCAAAAAAACACCAAAGAAGAGGAGGTTAAAACATACCCTGAACCCAGCCCGGAAGACTTTGAAGATAATGATGATGATACTTTATTAACAAAAGAAAAAAAGTAATCTCTCACTTGATTAATCCCGATACCATACAAACCGTTATAGAAGCTGCCCGCATCGAAGAGGTGGTTGGCGACTTCGTCTCTTTAAAAAGACGTGGTGCGAATATGTGGGGCAATTGTCCGTTTCACAATGAAAAGACGCCCTCTTTCTCAGTTTCTCCGGCAAAGGGTATCTATAAATGTTTCGGTTGTGGTAAGGCAGGTACGGCAGTCAGTTTCGTAATGGAACATGAAAAGCTTACTTTCCCTGATGCAATACGTTTTCTAGCTAGAAAATACAACATAGAAGTTGCCGAAGAAAAGCAGACCGACGAACAGATTCAGGCTGGGAATGAACGTGAAAGCCTGATGCAGGTCACTGCATTTGCTCAAAAATATTTTTCTGATCAACTCTTACAAACCGATGAAGGCAAATCAGTGGGTCTCTCCTATTTTCGCGAAAGGGGGATCACCGATGAGTCTATATCCAAATTCCTGTTGGGCTATTGTAACAGCAGTTGGGATGACTTCACAAAACATGCACTGGAAGAAGGCTATAAGTTAGACTTCCTGGATAAGTCCGGATTGAGTATTGTTAAGCCAGATGAGAAGAAACAGTTTGACAGGTTTCGGGGACGGGTTATGTTTCCCATTCAAAACCTGACAGGACGTGTTATTGGTTTTGGTGGACGCATTATGTCATCGGATAAGACAAAGGCCAAATATGTCAATTCTCCTGAATCTGAAATTTACAGTAAAAGTCATACACTCTATGGCATCTTCCAGGCAAAGAGTGCGATAGTTTCAGCAAATAATTGTTTTCTGGTAGAGGGATATACCGATGTGATCTCAATGCATCAGGCAGGAATCCATAATGTAGTGGCTTCTTCGGGTACTTCTTTGACCAACGATCAGATTAAACTCATCCGGAGGTTCACACCCAACATTACAATTCTTTATGATGGCGACTCTGCAGGGATAAAGGCTTCGTTCAGGGGCATAGACATGATCCTGGAACAGGGAATGAACGTCAGAATCGTTCTCTTCCCCGATGGTGAGGATCCGGATTCATATGCCCGGAAACACAGGTCGCAGGAGGTGATTGACTTCATTGAAAAAGAAGCCTCTGATTTCATCACCTTCAAGACCAATCTGTTGTTGAGTGAAACAGGAAAAGACCCAATCAAAAGAGCCAATCTGATCAAAGAAATCGTTCAGTCAATTACATTGATTCCCGACAAGATCGTGAGAACCGTTTATATCCGTGAATGCTCTTCACTGCTCAACGTCGAAGAGCAGGTACTAAATACCGAAGTAAATAAGCTTCTGCGACAGAAACTGGTAAAGGAACATCATCTTGACCCCGGAACGCTTCCGGAACCCGAACCCGAACAAACTCAGACTGAACAGCAAAAACAGGAAGAATCCAATAATTCCGAAGGACAGGAACGCGAAATAATCAGGTTATTACTTACCTATGGGAATGATGACATCCTGTTTGAGCACGAGGATGAGTTCAAACAGAAGGTAGAGATCCCTGTAAAGGTTGCATTGTTTATTGTGAATGATTTATCTACAGATGAAATTTCTTTTGAGAATCCTGTTTATCAATTTATCTATGAGTCATACCTGAATGCGGTTAAGGAAGAGGTGTTTCCTGATAAATTGTTTTTCTTAAATCACAGTGAAAGTATTGTCTCGACTACTGCGGTTGAGTTGTTGTTTTCCAGATATGAAGTCACGGCTTCGGGATGGGAGAAAAGTAACATTTTCATCAAAGAAGAACCTTCCAGACTAAAAACCGTTATTCTGCGTTCACTGCTATCCATGAAAGCAAGAAAGGTAGAACATATGCTGGATGAATTACAGCAAAAGCTTAAAAATGAAACGGATGGGGACGAGATGATGATCCTAATGCAACAGTTTCATACATTAAAGTCTATCAGCATGCAGATCCAGTCCGAACAATTGGGCAGAGTAATCACCAAATAGATTTATTGTTCTTTTCCGCCAAATTCCATTACACAATTGTATTCATAAACACTGCGATGTGGTTGAATAGATACGCCTACATATCCTAATTTTTGATCCAGTATATTCTTCCGATGACCCAGTCCGGATTCTCCTTTATCAATTAAAAGACCCATTGCAATTTCAATTGGAATATTACGTCCGTAATAACAGTTCTCTGCAAAGGTCCAGTAGTAATCTTTTGCTTTATTGAATCGGCTTTCAAATCCACCATGGCCTACAGTTCCTTTTTGCCCTGATGAAACTGCATGAGAAAAAGCTAATTGATAGAGTAGCCTATCTGTTCCTAATGCCGGAATTGATTTTTGTCGTTCCAAAGTATTAATCAAAGACCTGATATAACGGTCTCTTTTAATATTTTTAGCGGCCATATAAGGTTCCAGGATCGTTGAAATAAATAATGGACCATTCACCCTGGCAAGATTACAAATGAAAACAACATCCTTTTCATCCTGATTCATGAACACAACACCTCTTTCGACACTGGCGTTTCTCAATTGTTCAACAGGCCAATATTTTAAGAGTTCTTCCGTATCAATATTTTGTTGACCGTGAGAGATGGTAGTAGTAAAGAGGAAAAGAAAAAAGATCAACATTCGCTTCATCGCAAATCGGTTTAAAAAAGAAATCAGAGCAAATATCATACCCTGAAACAACTTATGATCAACTTTAACAAATGATGGGAGTATATAGATATTAAAAACTGCCAAAACATAACAATTCCCATAGATTACCTGAATTCTGAGTAAATTCGCATTCTGAAAATAATATCATATATGAAAACTCCTCCATACCTACAAAAGGGTGATTCCGTTGCCATTGTAGCTCCAGCCAGAAGTGTGAGCATCGAAGAGATGATGCCCGCTATTACCCTTTTTGAAGAATGGGGGCTCAAAGTTGTGTTGGGTGAAAATCTTTTTGCGGTTCAGAATCAGTTTGCAGGTACCGAAGAAGAGAGAGCTGAGGATTTTCAAAAGATGCTGGATAACGAAGAGATCAAAGCTATGATGTGTGCCCGTGGTGGCTATGGTTCAGTAAGAATTATTGATCTGCTCAATTTCGATAATTTCATCCATCATCCTAAATGGATTGTTGGATACAGTGATATCACGGTATTTCATTCCCACATCCATACCCGTTATGGAATTGAGACTCTGCATGCAACCATGCCGATTAATGTCTATGCCAACCCGAATTATGAATCTACAGAAAGTATGTATGATGCTTTGTTTGGGAAACAACTTTCTTATCAGATTCCTGCTTCATCATTCTCGAGAGTAGGAGAGGGGAAAGGTCAGCTGATAGGAGGAAATCTTTCAATTATATACAGCTTGACTGGCAGTGAGTCAGATATCAACACAGATGGTAAGATTCTTTTCATTGAAGATTTGGATGAATACCTCTATCATGTCGACAGGATGATGCAGAACCTGAAACGATCAGGAAAATTAAATTATCTATCCGGATTAATCATCGGTGGCCTTACTGAGATGAAAGACAACACAATACCATATGGGGCAACGGCAGAAGAAATCATTCTGGAGGCAGTTGCCGAATATGATTATCCTGTATGTTTCGGTTTCCCAACCGGACATTTCGACGATAACCGGGCCCTGATATTGGGCCGGGAAGTAAAGTTGGTTGTTACAGAAGATGAGTCAACGCTGAATTTTATTTAGCATACTCATCCATAACCCTTTCAAGGCTTTTCTGGCAAACCTTGCAATAGACCATATGACGTGTATACATAATACAGTCTAGCTGAGGACGATATAGACTTTTGGGATTATATCCGGCTCCTTCAAAAGCACCGACTTTATCTTTGTATTTCTCCTTGGCAAAGAAAGCATTTTCACCTTTGAGTTGTTTGTCAAACAATGCTTCCATCACCGGCTCAGGCAATAACGCCGCACGAATACTATCGCGTGTCTTTTGAATCGTGTAGCCAAATTTGTCAAATTCTGCTTTGTTCCATGGAGTAGGCAGTGGAGTTCCGGTCTCAACCAGGTCTTTCCATTTCAGGTTTTTCTTGTCGAACATGGCGGTAATATTCGATTCCCAGGGCTCCACAGTGATCTTTGGGATTTCGTAAGAGACAGCTGAAGTGTAATATTCATCGGCAAGGGCGGCCATGTGATGTCCCAACTCATGAATCATTATGTATTCAGCATACTTGTTATCAACAGAAACTGTAGTGTAGAGGCCGTAGATTCCACCTCCGCCATAGGTCTTCTCATTGATCAGTATCACCATAAAATCATACGGTACCGCCGAAGCAATGTCACGAATGGTTTTGTTGTCATAGGTCAAAGCATACCGCTCTGAGTCAAAACTGCTGTAATGAACAGAAAGGGGAGTTCGTTTGTAAATATTGTGATGTGGTTTGGTCACACCCGATACTTCAGAGGGCGTCTCAACAAGACGAACATTGAAATCCTTGCTTCTGGTTTTAAAAGGTTCTGTATTGAACAATGCACCTGTGAGCCGTTTGGCATCCTTTCTGAACTTTTCCATTTCAGCCTTGGTATATCCATCACCAAGAATAACCATATCAAGCTTTTCTGAGGCAGGTCCGTTCTCCATTAATACATCCACTTTATTCGTGTGAACCAGTTCTGCAGGATTGACCTGCCGCGAAGCTGGATCAATATCCGTTGACCAAATCGCTGCAAATTTGTTTCCGGCATCACGTCTTTTTACTATTATGGTCACAGGTTTAAGTGGCCATGGGAAACGAAGCGATTCCTGAAAGGTCCCCCATTGTGTTTTGGCTTCAGGAACACTCTGCCACTCGCCAAATACATTTGCAAATCCATGGGAGTAAAGCAATACTTTTGACGTCTTGTCAATCACCTCAAAGAAATAAGGACCGAGTTCGAGCTTATCGATCAGTACCGATTTACTACCTGACCAGATTCCATCATTCACCGTCTGGTCTACTGCAAAATGTTCCTCTGCAGTCGTACCCGAATGAAAATAGTCAAGACGCATTGTCTTGTCCTTGAAATAGCTATCAAATTTCACATTCCCATTGTTGACTACAGCAATGGTTTTTGGTGATTCTGCAACACTGTTTTCTGTTGCCTGCTGCTTGGGTTTACACGAAACCAGTACAGCTAAAGAGAGTAAAAGTATTAATCCGCGATTCATGACATGAAAGATTAAAAGTTTTGATGAAAGTAAACAGAAATTTTTATTTTGTGACTTCAATATCCTGTGATTGTTGATTTCTGAAAATAGTCAGTTTAACCTGTTGTGACCAGGCCTCTGCTCCATAGTATTCCACAAATTCCTTCATACTGTTTGTTGCATTTCCATTTACTTTTAAAATAACATCCATTGGAAGGAGGCCTGCCTTTAGCAATGGCGATTTGGCATCGATGTTAACAATCAGTATTCCGGATTCTTTACTCATCCCTGTAGCTGATATCTCACTCAATCCCTTGAGCTTTTTCATTTTTGCACCACGCCATTCCATTAATTGGTCAGCATTATCCAACACTCCTAAAGTCTTCAATACAGGTATGTCAGGTTTTTTGGCAAGTGCTTTGAGCCTTGGACTTATGACCCCAAACTCATTCATAGAGAAGTTCTTAAATCCAATTTGTAAAGCCGGTGATCCGCTCTTTACACTAAAATCTCCCTGAGCAGGATTCACAAATAGGGGATCTCCTGCATTGGAATGCTGATCCGTTCCATTGGCCCGGGCTTTTGCCAAAGCAGAAGTATCCGGAAATAGATTAAAATCAACATGTTCTCCCCAATCTCCAATACGAATAGGTTGATAGGAAGAGCAAACAATATTTTTAGTGAATTCAGCCAGAGAATTTTTAAACCAGACATGTGGGTGAAAAGAATTATTAACCAGTACGTTATTATAAACTTTACGGTTAAACCCTTCACGGAGTTTCAAGCCTCCACTCAGGCAAAGATTATTGTAAATGATATAATTCGAAGATCCGTCATCGAGATCAATATCCCAACCTTTGTCACAACGCATCCTGTTGTCATGAAGTCGCGTGGGTTTGTATGCATCAGCCAGGATAAGTGAAGGATGATCAGCAGCAATCTTATCCATTTCGGCACGATTGGGATGCCAGTAACGGTCACGTCCCCATGAATTAAATGAGCCATGGTCTCCCGTTTCTAAAACAGTATTAAAGACATCATTAAACCCGATATCGTGTCCACCCCAGGTCCCGTCACACACATTGATACCTGCCCTCGGGACATCATAGATTGAATTATGAGAGATCGTAATTTCAGCAGCCATACTCAGGTTTACTCCTGCAGATTGTTTTTCAATCTGGCCAATATCATGAATAAGATTATCCGTTATCGTACACTTTGAAGGGTATTCACCCGTTTTGGGTCCTGCAATAGTGTCCATTTCCGACCACTTTACAAATTCACGATACTCGAAAGCAGCTGATCTAACAGCATTTGGACTTCCTACAAGGTTCACTCCTGTAGCCCCGGCCCCATGAATATGATTTCCACTGATCGTTACATAGCGATTGTAGTTATTGATAAAAACAGCATTGCCTCCCGGAGAGTCAAAATCACATTTTTCAACCGTTACCTTTTCTGCACCCTCAATCAATAAAGCTCCCTGCCGGTATATGGCCCAGTCGCTTCGCAACAATTGTTCCTTTGTTTTCATGAAAGTCCGAAGGGTATGCTTAAAGGTGATACCGGAAACGGTAACATTGCTAACCGGTTTTTCCATTGTTCCCTTGATGGTCATAATGTTTTCAAAGACCGGAACTTCAATAATCGCTTTTGCCAAATCCAGTCCCTGAACAGGTTTATAAAACAAAACCCCCTCCACCTTGTCATAATACCATTCACCCGGAGCATCGAGTTCTTCGAAAACATTCTCGATGAAATTAAACCTGGGATGGAATCCATTGTTATTCCTGTTCATCTGATAACCTCCGACCAAAGTTGCCTTGCCGGTTTCATCTACTTTTTCAATCATGAAATGATAACTGCCCCATAACCCGGAATGCATCCTGTGAATGAAGGCACCTTCCGGATGTTTATATTTCTTTAAACGATCCGGGCTAATTGCATCCGCTCCATATCCATGCCAGGGAAGGATAGACAGATCAAAATCAGGGTATCTTGCCAAAATCTGAAGCTTCCCATTTATGAAAAGTTGATCAAAAGTCTTCCCCGCATCCAGTTTCGCTTTCATTATTCCATCGCGGTAAGGCTCCCATTTCAGATTGAGTTTTTCACCTCCTGAAAGGATTACTTTTTCGTTATTATAGGCAATGACTGAAAGTACTTTTCCCGCCGAAGCTTCTTCAGGAGTAATGATCAGAGGTTTATTCAGATAATACGTTCCTTGCCTCAACAAGATTGAAATTGGTTTAAGTGCATTGGTTTTCCTGACAACCTTCACCTGTTCGATCGCCCTATCTAAAGTGAGAAATGGAGCCTCAATAGTTCCGGAAGACTTATCATTTCCGAAAGGAGAAACAAAAAATGATATGCCACTCTGAGCAAATAGACCCGAGGGAATGAATAATAGCCAAATTAAGATAAGGTAAAAAGCTGCTTTCATATCTAAAATTTATCAATAATGAGTAGTTGTCTACTTAACAATGAGTTCATCAAAAAAGATCCAGCAAGGATTGCCTTTCCCAATATGCCAATCGGGAAGTAACCCCGGATTCTTCGCGGTCACTTTAATATATCGGGCATTGATCGGATCGGATATTTTAAGACTGAATGTTTTTTGGATATCCCCCAGACTTTGGAGCGGGAGATCATTTTGAACAGCACCGACGCCCTTAAAGATCTTTCCATCATTTGAAACCTCATAGAAAACACTGTATGGAAAGAGAATCCATGAATTTGCACAACTGAGCATGCTCAGATTGAGTTCATTGATCGTCTTTGTCTCGCCAAGATCGATAACGGCAATCAGGTCGTTATAATCAATTCCCTGCCAGTAGCCATCTCCAAAAGAGGTTGAACCCAACATACCATCGCATAAATTGTTTTTGCCGGTACCCGGATAACTCTTTCCCAGGGGGCTTATCAGGGTTACCTCTGCTCCAAGCGCCTTATGAACAAGAAAACTACGATTAGTCATTGGACCATTCGGATTATTGTTGAGAAACGACTGTAGCTTAAATTGAACAGGTCCTTTAAAGCGAACCTCATTGTTTATAACCAGAGGAGAACTCAATACAGGATCAGTTCCATCCAATGTATAATGATATTCAAAACCTTTCGTCAGCTGATTGACCTTCCCAACGAATTCACTACTTGCTTTATCATAATTAAAAATCACCGTATAAACAGGTCCTTCGGGGCCATATTTAACCCCCATTTTTTGAAGCCGGAGATACTCTTTTTGTACCCGCAGATGGAAGTCTGAATAGGGTTGGCGACCTTTCCCACTCCACAGGTCTTCAGCGATCGCAAGAATCCTGGGAAACACTAAATAGTCAATCCTGTCCTGATCCAACACATTTTCTGCCCACAATGCACATTCACCACCCAGGATATGTTTCAAATATGCTACCGGGAAATCGTCAGACATAGGATAAAAACCGTATACCTTCTCAAGTGTCAGCCTTTCTGGCATCCCATCAAAATATGCATGACTTGTTGGGGTCATGATAATATCGTTGCCATTTTCGGCTGCCTCTTTTGCATATTTCCAATCCCTCCATACCTGGATGGTTGAATTAGGCGTCACACCTCCTTCCAGAATTTCATCCCATCCCGTAAGACTTCGCCCTTTTGAATTAAGGAATTTCTCGATCCGGTGGGTGAAATAGCTTTGTAGTTCTGCTTCATTTTTAAGCCCCTCATCTTTTATCCGTTTCTGACAATCCGGACATTTGCTCCAACGTGTTTTAGGACATTCATCACCACCAATATGAATATATTTGGAAGGAAATAATTCCATCACTTCCGTCAGGACGTCCTGCATAAACCGGAAAGTTGATTCCTTACCGGGACAATAAACATCTTCAAAAACACCCCAACCATTTGGAACACTTAATGGGTTGCCTGTACACGATAGTTCAGGATACGCATTAATTGCAGCCATGCTGTGACCCGGCATTTCAATTTCAGGCTCTATTGTAACACCCCTTGTTTCGGCATAGGCCACGATTTCCCTGATTTCATCCTGCGTATAGAAACCGCCATAACGACTGCCATTTGCCTCCGTTCGCCAGGCTCCTTTTTCAGTAAGTTTTGGATATTTTTTAATCTCTATCCTCCATCCCTGATCATCGGTAAGATGCCAGTGAAGCACATTGATTTTATAAAATGAAATTAAATCTATATACCTTTTCATCACCGTTTTAGAGAAAAAATGACGGCTCACATCCAGCATCATTCCACGCCATGTAAATTCGGGCTTATCCATGATAGAAAGTGCGGGAATATTCATCTGCTTGCCCTCCAGTGGCAAAAGCTGACGCAGTGTTTGAACCGCAGAGAAAAAGCCTTTGGATTGATTGGCTCTGATGACAATATTCTGAGGAGTAACTTCCATACGGTACCCTTGAGGACCAAGTATTTGTTCATCTGACCAGATAAGTACAATTGCGTTGGTTTTTTTGGCATCGATCACACCCTGAGAGTAAGTGATCTTTGTTTTAAACCCTGTTGATAGTATCTCTGCTATAAAACCTGCAACCGCTTTGTTCTTCTCATCAGCCACCACAATCGTTTTGGCATTGATTCGAAAAGCTCCGTTTCCGGTTTTTAGTTCGGTAGGATAGGGGATGAGATTGAAAAACTTTTCACTCTTCTGTGCAGCACTGGTCAAACAAATAAGAAATAAAACGATTCCGGATAAAAAAAGCTTTTTCATATTGTGAGTTAAGTTTCTTTAAAAGGGTTATAAAACTGAATATTAAGCCATGGAGTATATAATATCTCAAATCATCGTTCTTAACTGAAAAGCCCTGTAGCATCAAATGTGTTTGTTTCTTTGCCCCTTGCTTCATGATATCTTAAGGCAATAGCTTTCAGCATGGGATCGGCATGTTCAAGAAACATCTTGTAAGATATACAAAAGTGATTGTTTCCCCCATCTCGTAAGTCCTTTACCCTGTCTTTTGTGCAACCCCCATAACAATATGACTTCCATCGGCAACTTTTGCAATCTTCAGGCAATACCGTCTTCAGTTTCCCAAAAGCTGTTGTGGCCTCAGAATTCAGCATATCGATCAATTGATCATCAGCTATGTTCCCCAATTTCGTTTCCGGAGAAACAAAGAAGTCGCAGGGATAGACATCTCCATTGTGCTCAACAACAAGATAAACACCACATTCTCGTTTCAACGGACATTCTGGAGCCTCCATCCCGACATATCGGAAAAAGACAGATTCCACATGTCTGACAGAAGTTGTCTCCTCTCCTTTGGCATAATCAGCCATCCACAGATCAAAGACCTCACACAGAAACTTACCATATTTTTCTCCACTCACAGAAAAAGAGGCGGCTTGATTTGTATTTGACTTATCGGTTTCTACAATCGGTATAAACTGCATCCAACCCAATCCCATTTGTTTATGGTACTGGTATATTTCTTTGGCAAAATTTACTGAATAATCGGTAACGGTAGTCATAGCGTTTACCTCAACCCCTTTTCTGACCAGCATTTTGGCATTCCTGGATACAATATCCCATGAACCTTTCCCATTGGGTGTCTTGCGGTAATGATCATGAATGTGTTGTGGTCCATCCAGTGAAATGCCCACCAGGAAATTATATTCTTTCAGAAAATCAGCCCACTCTTCATTCAGCAGCAGTCCATTGGTTTGCAACCCATTGCCTACGACTTTCCCCTTGCCATATTTTGTCTCCAGTTCTACAACCTTTCTGAAAAAAGGCAATCCCATCAGTGTGGGTTCTCCGCCCTGCCATGTGATACTGATCTCATTACCTGATTGACTCATGGCCTGCATGATCAGATTTTCAAGTACCTCCTCGCTCATCCTGTGTCTCCCCGGTTCAAACATTTCTGCTTTGTCCAGATAAAAACAATAGGTACAATTCAGATTACAATCCGGGCCGGCCGGTTTTATAAGCATCGAATTCAAACGCTTCATTTAGATCTCCCCCTTCCGTATTTTCTTTCAATCTACAAAGCTAATCTTCCTGATGAATATATTCAAATTCCACTTTGTCAATGGGTCTCTATTTTCACTTAAAAACAAAAAGAGACCGGTAATAATACCGATCTCTTTGTTGAGGTTTCGAGCGGATTCGAACCGCTGTGGGAGGTTTTGCAGACCTCTGCCTAGCCACTCGGCCACGAAACCACAGTTATTTGGGGATGCAAAGGTAATGAAAAAATATAATTCTGCAAGTATGCTTATTTCGAAAGATTGGAAATCGTTGTCAGACAATCCGGACAAAGGCATCCTTCATACTTATCTTCAATGTCACGCAGGGCTTCATCGCTGAGACTGATTTCATAACACCAGCATTTGCCTGACATCCCACAGCCAAAAGGTTTTCCACATTTTGAACAAAGCCTCGTATCCTGGCTCTTGTCAGAGAAATTATTGCAATCTTTCATCCGTTCCTTTCCTTTTCAATGGTGACATTAACACTGTGTATCTTTCCGCCCAGAGGAGGATTCAACTTGGAGACCTTCACTTTTGAATGTATTACCTGAGGATATTTCAAATGAAAAACATCCAGTATTCTCCTTCCAACATGTTCAAGCAAATGAGAAGACTCATCCATCTGACCCTTTACCAATTGATATACGGCCTGATAATCAATCGTATCTTTTAAATTGTCTGATGATTCAGCAGCAGTTGTATCTGCCTCAAACCATAAATCAACGATAAAACGTGTTCCTATGACGCGCTCCTCTTTAAAACAACCATGATAAGAATGAAATTCCATTCCTTCTATCGATATCCATGACATGAGGCCTCCATTTTTGTAAGTGCAAAATTACGAATAAACAAAGCACGACTCTATAAGCGATTTTACAATAAATAATAATTTACAAAGGAAATCAAGCAGTGTACGATATCGTACGGTGTTCGATATCGTACACCATATTGTATTTATATTTAACATATTAGCACTAAAAGAACAAATCATTAAAAAATTTAATATTAAAATTGGAGGGTCTCCAATCGTTTTCTAAAAGAACCAAACAGCATCAACACACCCTAGCGACTGTGGTTCAATACAGGTAATTAATTCATATTACAAGTTTAAAAATCATTTTTTTACACATTTATGATATGGATTTTTACAATAAGGCTTAACTTTGTAGGCTAAATACCAAGCATTTTAAATGGGAAATCCGGAAGAAAACAAAGATCTGCTCGCCGCAGAAAATGAAGGCAAGAACCCGAAGAGTGCCAATTTCATCAATGCCATCATTGAAGAAGACCTGGCCAGTGGGAAGAATGGTAAACGTGTTCATACCCGTTTTCCGCCTGAACCAAATGGCTATCTCCATATTGGTCATGCCAAGTCAATCTGCCTCAATTTTGGTCTTGCACAGCAATACAATGGTTTGACCAATCTTCGTTTCGACGATACCAATCCAACCAAAGAAGATGTCGAGTATGTTGACAGCATCAAAGAAGATGTTCAATGGCTGGGCTTTAACTGGAACGGAGAGGAATTATATGCTTCCGATTATTTTGAACAGTTATACGATTGGGCTATAGCTATCATCAAAAAAGGCAATGCCTATGTTGATGATCAGACAGCTGAAGAGATCAGCCTCAAACGTGGGACAGTAATGAAACCGGGTATCGAAAGCCCCAACCGCAATCGTTCTATCGAAGAAAACCTTGATCTGTTTACCAGAATGCGCAATGGCGAGTTCCCCGACGGAGCCAGAGTCCTTCGTGCCAAGATCGACATGGCCCATCCCAATATGCTGATGCGTGACCCTCTGATGTACCGCATCATCCATGCTGATCATCACCGTACCGGTTCTGATTGGTGCATCTATCCAATGTACGATTACGCCCATGGACAGAGTGATTATCTGGAAGGCATCACACATTCTATCTGTACGCTTGAGTTCGAAATTCACCGTCCGCTTTATAACTGGTTTCTCAATCAGATTGCCGTTGACGATTATCGTCCACGACAGATTGAGTTTTCCCGTCTCAACCTGACCTACACCGTGATGAGCAAACGTAAACTGCTCAGATTAGTGAACGATGGTCTTGTTAATGGTTGGGATGATCCAAGGATGCCGACCATTTGTGGTCTCCGTCGTCGTGGATACACTCCTGAATCTTTGCGCAACTTTGCAGAGATGATTGGCGTTGCCAAACGCGATCAGCTCATTGATGTTTCTCAGCTTGAATATTGCTTGCGTGAGGACCTCAACAAAAAAGCTAACCGCGTGATGGCAGTGTTGAATCCTTTGAAAGTGGTCATCACCAATTTCCCTGAAGGTCTTGTTGAAGAACTCGAAGCTGTTAATAATCCCGAAGATCCTTCTGCAGGTAGTCGCAAGATTTATTTCACAAAGGAATTATACATCGAGCGCGATGACTTCATGGAAGAACCTCCAAAGAAGTTCTTCAGACTGGCTCCGGGTACCGAAGTCCGCATGCGTTATGGCTTCTTCATTCGTTGCACCGATATCATCAAGGATGCCAATGGAAACATCCTTGAATTGCATTGCACTTACGATCCCGCAACCCGTGGAGGCAATTCTCCAGATGGCCGAAAGGTAAAAGGTACTATTCACTGGGCCTCGGTAAGTCATTCCATCGAAGCCGAAGTACGTCTTTTCGATCGGCTGTTTCTGAACGAGAATCCCGATGATGTTGAAGAGGGAGAATCATTTATTGATAATCTCAATCCACAGTCATTGACAGTATTACCCAAAGCATTTGTCGAACCCGGACTCGCATCATCCAAACCTTTGGATAGCTTCCAGTTTGAAAGATTGGGATATTTCTGCACAGATTACGATTCCAAACCCGGAAAACTGGTTTTCAATCGTATCTCAACTTTAAAAGACTCCTGGGCCAAGATTGAAAAAGCCGCACAATAATCCCGCAACCCAATTTTGGGATAGTTTATAGCCCTCCAAAATCATTCAAATCCAAATACCCCTGATGCAGATTTAGTAATCTGCATCAGGGGTGTATGGGCAACCCTATAAGTCGATCTAAAACATAACTGGTTCTTACTAATTGAATAACAACCTTCACGCCCATACCAACATTGATATTTTCCAATATATTCACAACTTGCCCTTTCTAATTTCAAAAAATACCGTACTTTTGCACTGGAATTGTCCGATAGTGTAATGGCAACACGTCTGTCTCTGGATCAGAAGACTCCAGGTTCGAGCCCTGGTCGGACAACTAGAATAAGATAACAAAACCTCTGTAATTCTTGTAATTGCAGAGGTTTTGTTTTTGAATAATTCTACAATCCTTCTTGGGGTTATTGGCTCAGACAAATTATATGTGCCTGTTGCATTACAACTGGACAGTGAGGAAACAACAGATAGAGAATTTGACAATCTCTTTAAAATCAGAAGCAAATACCTCAAAATGGCAGTCAAAATGGATGAATAGTTAAGAAATGCCTATCGGATATTATAAATGCATTAGGAAATAAAAATAGTTTACGTTTAAAAAAGCATGATAATACTCCGAATATCAATAAAAAATTCATAGATTCGCCTTTCTAATGGAAGTTAGTTATGAATGATCGGGATATATCAGATAGCGCACATGCTGCTGAATTAGAAGGAATTAGTTATATGGATCTCTTCAGCCTTGAGGAGCTTCAACAGCTTCAGGATCTTTTTGCTGAAGCACATGAAGTGGCTTCCGTAATAACATATCCTGATGGCAGACCGATTACCAATCCCAGTAACTTTACCCGTTTATGTAAAGACATTATTCGTAAGACGGAAAAAGGTTGTGCCAATTGCTTTAAATCTGATGCATTTCTTGGACGCAATAATCCAGGTGGCCCCATTATTCAACCGTGCCTAAGTGCCGGTTTATTGGATGCCGGGGTAAGTATTACCGTTGGAGGCAAGCATATCGCCAGCTGGCTCATCGGGCAAGTGCGTAACGAGACATTGAATGAATTGAAAATGCTGGCATATGCTGATCAGATTGGAGCAGATCGTGAAGATTTTAAGCAAGCGCTAAATGAAGTTCCAAAAATTTCTGTGGAGAAATTTAACAAGATAGCTCAGCTTCTTTTTATTTTAGCCAATGAGCTTTCGGCCAAATCATACAATAAACTGAAGCTTCAGCTACAAATGTCCGAATACGAATTAGTTACAAAACAGCTTAAAGAGAGTGAGGAGAAATACAAGAAAGCTTTCCAAACAAGCAGTGATGCAATTAATATCAATCATCGCGATGGAGCATATATTACTGTTAATGATGGATTTACAAATCTTACGGGTTACACACAGGAGGAGGTTGCGGGGAAATTATCTACCGAGATTGATATTTGGGTAATTCCCGAAGATTATGAAAAGTTGGTGACTGGTCTTAAAGAAAAAGGCTCAGTAAAAAACCTTGAATCAATATTTCGTTGCAAAGACGGAACCCTGCTTACTGCGATTATTTCTGCCGAGCTCATTATTCAGAATAATGAGCCTCATATTCTTACCATGACACGTGATATAACTGAACGCAAACAGATGGAAGAATTACTTCTTAAAAATAAAAAGCAGTACGAAAATCTGGTTTCCAATATACCCGTTGGTGTTTATATCCTGCGAACAAAATCCGATGAAACATTTGCACTTGAATATGTAAGTCCCAGAATGGCAGAAATGCTCGATTTAAGTATTGAATATTTATTGTCAAAAGGCGATGCTATTTTTAAAGCAATTCATCCTGATGATTTGGATGACTTTATCAGATTAAATCAGGATGGGATACAACAAAAAAGGCCATTCAACTGGAAAGGACGTGTAATAATTAAAGGGGTTGTCAGATGGATGAACTTTAGTTCACGGCCTCAGGAACTGGAAAGTGGAGATACACTGTGGCATGGTTTAATCGTTGACGTCACCGAACGAATGATAGCTGATGCAGAAATCAGATATCAAAATGGAGAACTTGTCAAACTGAATGACGAAAAGGACAAATTTTTCTCTATCATCGCTCACGATCTACGCAGCCCATTCAATAGCTTTTTAGGTTTAACGAAAATTATGGCCGAAGAATTACCAACTCTGACGATGGCCGAGATACAAGAAATTGCAGTAAAGATGAGTAAATCGGCAACGAATTTATACCGTTTGCTCGAAAACCTATTGGAATGGTCACAAATTAAAAATGGGACCTTTTCTTTTAACCCTGAAGTCATTCAATTGAGTATAATTGTCGAAGCATGTATAGATATGATCCAGGTAGCAGCAAAAAACAAAGACATTGAAATAGCAAATAATATTGCTACCGGGCTCGAAGTTTTGGCTGACCGAAACATGATTCAAACCATCATCCGCAACCTCATTTCGAATGCCCTGAAATTTACACCCAAAGGTGGAAAAGTAAGCCTTTCAGCGAAAGCATCAGGTAATCATTTCGTTGAAATTGCTGTTAAGGATTCCGGCATCGGAATGAGCCGGGAACTGATAAGTAATTTATTCAGGATTGATCTGAAAACAAATAGATTGGGTACAGAAAACGAACCAAGTGCAGGATTAGGATTATTGCTTTGCAAAGAGTTCGTTGAAAAGCAAGGCGGAAGAATTTGGGTTAAAAGTGAAGTTGGAAAGGGAAGTACGTTTTCGATATCGCTTCCAAAGGTATCTTAACCCATTAAAAAGAGTTATCCCCGGTGGTTAAACAAATGCCGATGGTTCAAAATCATTATTGTTTTGAAGTCTTTGTTCACAGATCCTTTTTAGCATATGGATTATGCATTCCCTATTTACTCTTAAAAAATAATGCCATTTAGCATCATTTTTTCAAAATGAGTATTGCAACTTTAGATTAGCTTACCTTTTCACTCAAAGGCTGCCGCTCCAAAAGCTTACAGAGCTTTTTTATTTCGGCTTTTGCCGATTCCATTGAATCGGTTTTCATCAAAGTCACCATCTCCCGGTTGTCCGAATCACAAAGCAATATTCTGAAATCCTTTTGCTCGATAGCCAGATTACGATTCCCCCGGCTAAAGGCATTCCATGTAACATTGGATTCTTCAATCCCGATCTTCATGGAAGGCTCAACAGGAATCCATTTCCCTATTGAGATGATTCCAAATAAATTGTTTGAAAATTTAATCCTTTTCTGTTCAAAATCAATGAAAGTACTGGTTGAAGTAAATCCAACAAAAGCCCCCAGCACAATCAGGATAAGTCCATAAAACGAACTGATGATCGTTATTAACCCGACAACAAATAAAACATAACCTGCCGTGGTTCCAACGGGGCCAAATGATTTATCCAGTTTGTTATTTGTGATCATCCTGGTTTCAATTATTTTTCTACGCCATTGCCTTTTCTAATCTCATTCAGCCTGGCTCTCAGTTTTTTGACAACATCCGGCATTGTGGCAAACAGATTGACTTTCTCCTGGGGATCTTTAATCATGTCGTACAACTGTCCTTCAAACTTATCAGGATTCGCCTCTATAGTCCATCCGCCACTGCCGTTTCCATCAACAAATTTCCATTGGCCTGAACGCAAGGCAAACATCCCGTTGATGGAGTGGTGTACCATTTCCGTTCGACTTGTTTTGGGTGTAGAGGTTCCTTTCATCGCAGATAACATGCTGAAACTGTCCTCGCCATCTCCTGGTTTTACAGATTGTCCTGTAAGTTCTACACACGTAGAAAAGAAATCAGTCAGGCAGATCAGATCCTGGTTTACAGTCCCCCTTTTGGCAACATTGGGCCAACGAACAAGGAACGGAATATGATGTCCGCCATCCCAGATATCTGACTTCTCGCCCTTAAAAATAAAATTGGCATCGTGTTTGGGGAAGGCAGCCTTATCACCGGCCTTCCAATCGGCGCCATTGTCACTGGTAAAAATCACGATGGTGTTCTCTTTCAAACCCTTTTTGTCGATGGCATCCAATATCCGACCCACGACATCATCCACATGACAAACATAATCACCATATGTTCCGGCACCCGATTTACCTGCAAATTTAGCGCCCGGTAACCAGGGTGTATGGGGTGAGGGGAGTGTGATGTACAGGAAGAATGGCTTTGGAGATTTATAGGTAGCGATGTAATTTATTGCCTTATCTGAAAAATGGTCAAGTGTTTGGGTGATATCAAAATCGGCAGAAGCCAATCCTTTTCTCCAGAAGACACCGCGTGGAGAGCTGGATCCGGCCATCTCTTTCATCGTAGGGTTTTCAACTTTCCGGTTCTCGATATACACATAGGGATTCATATCCAAAGAGGCCGGTATGATATAACTGTAATCGAAACCATGATCATTAGGGGTATCGGTCAATGGCAAAGAATAGTCAACATTTGAACCGGGAACCATTTTATTGTTTGAGTCCAATACCGGTTTGAGGGTTTTCGATATTCCCCATTCCAGCCCTAAATGCCATTTGCCAATGATTGCTGTTTGATATCCTGCTTTTTGCAAAACCTGTGGAGCAGTGGTGCGGCTCTTTTCAATTAAAGGCTCAGAATATCCACCCAAAACCCCTTTTTTTAGCGTCGAACGAAAAGCATATCGTCCACAGAGAATGCCATATCGGGTAGGGGAGCTGACTGCAGAATTGGAATGAACATTGGTGAAAATCACACCCTCCCTGCTCAATCTGTCCATGTTGGTTGTAGGAATCTGAGAGTTGGGATTCAGGCACTTCAAATCACCATATCCCAGATCATCGGTCAGAATGTAAACGATGTTGGGTTTTTGTTGTGCTGCAGCTGCCAGGGACGCCACCAGTCCTAAAGTTAAAAGTGAGATTTTCTTCATTACCTATTGAATTGATTTTAATTGATTTAACACACTAAATACAAACGGTGAACGTTCACGTATTAGTCCGAAATAAATGTAGTCAATTTCAGCAACCGGGAAGAGAAAGAAAATAAATTCAGTTTTTCTGAAAGCTAACACCCTAAAAGCTCAAAATCAGAAAAAACACCATCTAATTTTGAATAAAACATGAAAAGATCATGAAAGGAAATCTCCCGGATACAAGCCGGAAACAGAGCATAATATTGGGGAATAAAGACCCTATAATTGGGGGATAGCTTGGGGGTGTAGCGTAGGTGTAGCGTAGGTGTAGCGTAGGTGTAGGGTACATGTAGGGTACATGTAGGGTATATAGGGTACGAAACAGGTACCCTAAGTGTACTTAAAATGTAGCCTAATTGTAGCCTATACCCCTAAGTTATATACCCTGTATCGGTAAATAGTCCGCAAGTGATATGGGGAGTTTCCGGGGAGAGTCGAAGAGTGGAATTTTAAATGCTGATTAAGGGATGAGCCATTGTCAGAAAACGTGGTTTGGAGCCCTTAAAGAGCGGATTTTTGGCAAAGCACACAAATGGTGTTCCCGCGCCTAAAATAACGCTAAATGCCCCGCAGATTGATTTCTACGGGGCATTTAGGGAGTCTGAATCTGTGTTTAAAATGGTTGTCTGGATTTGCTATGCCTGGATAGAGGCAATCCCTTTACGGATCCTTTTGATCGATTCTTCTTTGCCAATGATGGAAGCGATCTGGAACATGGCAGGTCCTGCATTTGAACCAACGGTTACCAATCGCCATACGTTCATGATCTGGCCCATTCCAATCTGTTTTTCGTCCAGATATGCTTTAACATTTGTTTCAAGTTCCGATTCTTCGAAGGATGCAAGTCCTGCTAAAAACTGAGCCAGATCCTCAAGCAGGAGGGGAGATTCAGTTTTCCATTTTTTCTTTATCACATCCTGATCGTAGCTCTCGGGCGCCTGAAAAAAGAAGTGTGCCTGGGTCCAGAATTCAGAAACGAAATGAACACGTTCTTTCATCAGACCACAGATCCGGGTAACATAATCCAGATTGGCGTTGATGCCGTTATCTTTTAAAATGAGATTGAAGGATTCGGCCAGTTCTGCATCACTCTTGTGGATCAGATACTGATGATTGAACCACTTTGCCTTTTCGAGATCAAATTTGGCACCACTCTTGCTGATGCGCTCAATGGAGAAATCGTGAATCAGTTCATCCATCGTATATTGTTCCTTCTCGGTACCGGGATTCCAACCGAGGAAAGCAAGGATATTGACCAAAGCTTCAGGATAATATCCTGATTCTCTGTATCCTGAAGAGACTTCGCCGGTCTTGGGATCTGTCCATTTCAAAGGGAAAACCGGAAATCCGAGGCGATCACCATCACGTTTGCTCAGTTTTCCGTTTCCATCGGGCTTAAGAAGGAGGGGCAGATGTGCAAATTTTGGCATCGTATCTTCCCAGCCCAGTGCCTTGTATAACATGACGTGAAGTGGCGCTGAAGGTAGCCATTCCTCACCCCGGATTACATGTGAGATTTCCATCAGATGGTCATCCACAATATTGGCCATATGGTAAGTGGGCATGCCGTCAGATTTGTACAAAACTTTGTCGTCCAATAGATTTGAATGAACAACAACCTCTCCTCTAATTAAATCGGTCACCTTAACTTCAATGTCTTTGGGCATTTTAAACCTGACGACAAAAGGATGTTCTTCGGCCAACAATTGGGTTACTTCGTCGGCAGAAAGCACCAATGAATTGTTCATATTCAGCCGGGTTGAGGAGTCATACTGAAAAGTTTTCTTCTCTGCCTCATATTGTTTCCGCTTTGCTTCTAATTCTTCCGGTTTATCGAATGCATAATACGCCCAACCGCTATGTAACAACTGATCGACATACTCACGATATAAATGCTTGCGATCGCTTTGGCGATAGGGTCCATAAGAACCTCCCACATGATCTGCCTCATCAAATTTTATTCCCAACCACGTCAACGACTCTATGATATAATCTTCGGCTCCAGGGACGAAGCGACCCTGATCGGTATCTTCGATCCTAAGAATCATTGCACCACCTAATTTCTTCGCAAACAGATAATTATATAATGCTGTCCTAACTCCACCTATGTGCAACGGACCTGTAGGGCTGGGAGCAAATCGTACGCGTACTTTTGAATTTGACATATATTTAAATATTGATAATCAGAATTATAAATTAAATAAAAGCAGTTTTATTGTTGTTGCAAAGGTAAGAAATCATTTACTATCTCGGTGAATAGAATTTAAGACCCTGTCGAATATTCAACTTAATGCTTGACTTTAAAGTTTCTATAGAATAAATTTGTTGATAATCAATGTTTCACTTCTTTAGTACTATTTTTTAAACTTTTTAAAAAGTAATTTACCAATATCCCGAATAAAGATGAAAAATAAGAAGATTCCAAAATATCCTATTCTGAGAATATATCTCTCGGCGATCATTTTGCATTTAATGTTGGTGTTACCCGTATTTTCAATTATTACGTTAAAAAATGATCCTGCTGTTTGGTCAAAAAGTCATCTTTCTTTAGATTCAAATGTACCGGATAAATCAAATAATATTGCGCCAAAACCGCCTCAAAATGAAATCAAAATAGACCTTTCCGAGAACCCTAAAACAACAGGAAAAACACCCGGAGATAAAAATCTAAGTAATGTTAATAATTTATTAACCAATCTTTTATTAGCTTCTGTTATCCTAATTTTGATTATTAATATTCCTTTTAAAATTTATTTTATTCGTAAACGAAATAACAAAATTCCTCCTCCTCAACTCTTCAAATATTGTCGTAGATTTTTACTTAAAATACCCATAATAAATAGCGCTATTTTCTTCACTGCCTTCCTCATTTTGCATATCAATATGTTCATAGTGCTTCAGCAGAAAAACAGCTTTATTGATGATATCAGTAGAAACCTTTATTCCTATTATTTATATATTTCATTATTCTCCTCAATTTTAATCGTAGCTTTTGTTTATTTATGGCAAAAACATCTAACGCATTTTAAATATCTTGAACATATTTACAATCCGGACGAGCTGAGGGTTAAGATTTTTAAAAGTAAAATTGGGGGTATTCGGAATCGACTTTGGATCAGTAGTGCGCTAACAACGCTCCTGCCGTTATTGGTTGTAGTTTTTTATTTAGCAATAAGCATTACTTCATATAAGGAATTTAGTCATTTATCCGCCGATCAGGGTAAGGTTGTTTATGGTCATTATTATCAGCTTTTACTGGATTCTCCAACCGGATTGTTTAAGAGCTTTTTCTATATTAATGCCGTTGATAATCTTCTGTTGCTATTGGGTGTTTCTACGGGTATTATTGTCTCTCTGATTTATCTAGCCATTTATCTTCGTTGGACTACAAACGATATCGTTGTTCCAGTTAAGGAATTGCTCTACAATATGAAAAGAATTGGAGAAGGTCACTTAGATGCTCAGGCAATTGTTCGCACCAATGATGAAATAGGCGAATTAACAGCCGGGTACAATCAAATGTCGAGTGAATTGAATAATTATATTTCAAGAATATCCAGAATGAACGAAGCATATTATAGATTCGTTCCCAGGGAATTTCTAGAAGAATTGGGCAAGAAAGATATTTCACAAATAGAACTGGGAGATCAGGTTCAACGTGAAATGACTATTTTGTTTACCGATATCCGGGACTTCACTGAACTCTCGGAAGATCTTTCTCCAAAAGATACCTTTGATTTTATTAATCAGTATCTGGGAATAATGGAACCGATTATCACAAACAACCGAGGATTTATAGATAAATATATTGGAGATTCGATCATGGCTCTTTTCAGTAAAGACGCCGATGATGCACTCATTGCTACCATCGAAATGCGTAGGGTGTTGCTGGATTTTAATGAGCTGAGGGAAAGTGAAGGAAAAACACCTATTGAATTTGGTACCGGAATACATACCGGAAATTTGATGCTGGGCATCGTTGGCGGTTATGGCAGAATGGATGGGACGGTTGTTTCCGATGCGGTAAATCTTGCATCAAGACTCGAAGGAATTACCAAACACTATGGAGCTGCAGCCATCATCAGTGAAGATACACTGATAAAATTAAAGAATCCGTCGATGTTTAATTACAGACTTCTGGATATTGCCAAAGTAAAAGGGAAAAAGAAAGCCGTATATATTTTCGAGTTAATCGATGCCGAAAAAGAACCCGACAGATCTAAAAAACTAGAAACGAAACCCTATTTTGTAAAGGCTGTAGAATGTTATAAACAGCAGGCTTTTGAAGAAGCCCTGGTCCTTTTTGAAAAGGTTGCAAAAATTCATCCCACGGATAAAGCTGCCCATTTATACATTAAACGATGTCAGAATATCATCAAAGATGGCACTCCGGAAGATTGGAATAATATTGAGATTTTCAAGTTTAAATAAGAGTAATTGAATTCAATGATCACAAAATATAACTATGAAAATGAAATTTATTGGCGAGAATGAAATCAAATTTTTGAATATTAAGTTCCCAAATAATTATGAAGTATTTCTGAATTATGCAGTCAAAGGACCCAAAAAGTTCATGCTGTAATTTTAAATTACGCTGTTCAAAGCCCCCAAAGAATCGTGTGGTAATTCTGAAACACGCTGTTCAAAGTCCCGTAGGGACATTATTTTTGTAGCTTAACACATTCATCAACCTAAGCCCCGGAGGGGTGACATAAATTTATGGCAAATACATATTCACAGTTATATATACACGCAATTTTCGCGGTGATGGGTAGAGAAAATCTATTACAAAAACCATGGAGAGAAGAAATATTTAAATATATGGCAGGAATAATCAGGGATAAAAATCAAAAACCAATTATCGTTAATGGTGTTGCAAATCATGTACACATCCTAATTGGATTGAAACCTACAATGTGTATTTCAGATTTAATAAGAGATATTAAAAGCAGTACAACAAATTTTATCAATGAAAAAAGGTTTATCAAAAGCAGATTTTCCTGGCAGGAGGGGTATGGCGCTTTTACATATTCACGTTCTCAATTAGACATGGTTTATAAATATATTTTAGATCAGGAAGAACATCAACGCAATAGATCATTTAAAGAAGAATATCTCGGATTGTTACAGAAATTTGCAATTGAATATGATGATAAATATTTATTTGATTGAATAGATTAATTATGTCACCCCTCCGGGGCTAAGGTTGATGAATATATTAAGCTACAATAATGATGTCCCTACGGGACTTTAAACAGCGTAAAACAGAATTAGAATATCATTTTTTCTGAACTGTTTGATTTAATGAATTAATTATGTCACCCCTCCGGGGCTAAGGTTGATGAATGTGTTAAACTACAAAAATGATGTCCCTACGGGACTTTAAACAGCGTAAAACAGAATTAGAATATCATTTTTTCTGAAATATTTGATTGAATGAATTAATTATGTCACCCCTCCGGGGCTAAGGTTGATGAATATGTTAAACTACAA
>TBL_comb47_HYPODRAFT_10001102_pt1 | contig 35446 bp, 28 predicted proteins | sample TroBogypolimnion_40_FD_10682 | JGI IMG/M metagenome (IMG submission 10682)
TTTTTATGTCGGCAACTTCGGCGGAGTATTGTGTCCGGTAAAATCCAAGCCGTTGACTTTTGAACTGGATTTTGACGCTATTGATAAAGCGTTCACGCCGAAGACCCGCGCCGTGATGATAAATTCTCCAAACAACCCGACCGGACAGATTTATTCCAGAGAAGACCTGGAAAAACTGGCAGCCATAATTACCAGACATTCGGCAAAAGCGGGGCGTCCGATATTCCTGCTGTCAGACGAACCGTACCGTTTTCTGAATTATGACAATGTCGAAATCCCGTCAGTCTTTTCCATATATAAGTATAGTGTCATTGCCAGTTCCTTTTCCAAAAAATTATCTATCGCCGGAGCCAGAATCGGCTACCTGGCGGTAAATCCGGCAATTGAAGACTCGAAAGAGCTGATTAACGGCGCGATTATGACCAACCGCATTCTCGGTTTCGTCAACGCCCCGGCGCTGGCGCAGAATGTCCTGCAACATTCGATAGACAGCACGGTTGACATCAATATTTACCGGCAGCGGCGCGATGCGATGGCTGAAGTGCTTGATTACGCCGGCATCAGGTATTCCATGCCGCGCGGCGCTTTCTATTTCTTTCCGCAGTCACCGGTTGAAGATGACAGTCTTTTCATCAAAGCGCTGATTGAACAGCACGTGCTGGCGGTTCCCGGCGTGGGATTCGGCTATCCCGGATATTTCCGCCTGACGTTCTGTGTGGATATCAAAACCATCGCCAACTCAAAGGACGCTTTTAAGCGGGCGGTGGACAATACCGTCGCACAATCCTAAAGGAATAAAAAATTACAATTCGGTGTTAATTTAGATTCAATAGTTTGAAAAATTACATTTTTGTAATATAATAGCATTATTCCTTTTATTAATATTGGCTGAAATTTTTCAGATTATTTTATTGCGGGTATTTTGATGGACAGAAACCGAAATTTAGAAATGAATGTGCTGAATCAGATCAGCCATGTCATTGTGCATCAGAAAAATGTCTCTGCGCTGATGAAAGAGATTCTCGATATTTTATATCGGGAAATGGGACTCAAGCGGGGGACATTTACGCTGCGGCGCGGAGATATCCTGTTTATCGAAGCTTCGCACGGTTTGAGCGATGTTGAAATAAAACGCGGCAAATATCATATCGGCGAAGGCATCACCGGCAAAGTCGCCCAGCAAGGCAAGCCGCTGGTCATCCCGGACATTTCAAAAGAACCGGAATTTCTCGACCGCACCCAGGCGCGTTCCTCCGAGAGAAATATTGCATTCATCTGCGTCCCGATTCTCCATGACGGGGAAGTTATCGGCACGTTGAGCATTGACCGCGAAAAAAGCACCGGGCTCGACTTGGATCGGGATTCGAACCTGATTGAAACTGTGGCCAACATCGTCGCCGACGCCGTTGCGGTAAGCTTTAAAGAACTTGAAGAAAGAGAAAAACTGCTGGATGAAAACCGCAGACTGAAAATAGAGCTGGACAAAAATCTGCGTCCGGCCAATATCGTCGGCAATTGCAGCAGTATGCGCGCCATTTACGCGATGGTCTCACAAGTGGCGGACAGTACCGCAACCGTCCTCATCCGGGGCAGTTCCGGCACCGGCAAGGAACTGATTGCCCGCGCCATTCATCAAGCCAGTTCCCGCAAAGACAAGCCGTTTGTCGCGGTCAATTGCGCGGCGCTGCCGGAAAATCTGATTGAAAGTGAACTTTTCGGCCATGAAAAAGGCTCTTTTACCGGCGCCATCAACCGGCGCACCGGCAGAATCGAAGCCGCCAGTACCGGCACTCTGTTCCTCGATGAAATAGGCGACCTCAGCCAGCCGGTTCAGGTAAAGCTGCTGCGTTTCCTACAGGAAAAAACCTTTGAACGCATCGGCAGCAACGAACCGATTAAAGTTGACGTCCGCGTTCTGGCCGCAACCAGCCGCAATCTGGAAAAACTCATGATTGACAATCTGTTCCGGGAAGACCTCTACTACCGGTTGAATGTGTTTCCGATACATCTGCCTGACTTAAAGGAAAGACGTTCGGACATTATGCTCCTGGCAGACCATTTCCTGGAAAAATACAACCGTCTTTACGACCGGTCGATCAAGCGCATCTCAACTCCCGCGATCAATATGATGATGGCTTATCATTGGCCGGGCAATGTTCGCGAACTGGAAAACTGCATCGAACGCGCGGTGCTGACCGCCAGCGACAACGTTATTCACGGTTACAATCTGCCGCCGTCGCTGCAGACCGGACAAGCCACCAATACCGCGACCATCGTACCGGAAAAAAATGCCGACCTGGAAACGCTGGTTTCGTCATTTGAACGTGAATTGATTGTTGATGCGCTGAAAATGAAGCGCAGCAATGTCGCCGCCGCCGCCCGTCAACTTGGCATTACCCAACGCATCATCCACTACAAGATCCAAAAACTCAACATCAACCCCGGTTTGTATAAGTAGCCCGCGGTTTATGCTGCCGGCGTAGCCTGAGAATAATGGGAATAATGGGAAGAGTGGAAAATCCTGACTTCTGGCTTTTGCTGGCGACCGACTACTTCTGTTTTATACTTTTATCTTTTTACTTTTGTCTTTTATCTTTTGTCTACTGTTTCACCAAGCTCCCGCTTGCCTCGTCCCACCGCCAGATTTGCTCCTTGCCCAGCAGATGAACTCCGCCGAGCCACCGGTCAATTCCATTTTTATCTATCCAGTCGCAATTATTTTCCAGCAATTCGCGGCCCAGAGGCGTTATATCCACGGTCCAGCGATCCGGGTCGGTCAGGTGGTCGGTTATCGGCCGCTTAATTCTTTCCGGACCTTCAATTTTCAGCGCCGGACAAGCACATTCCGCCATTTCATCCAGATATGCCCAAAAACTGGTGTCTCCGAGAAAACGTTCCTTCTCCATAGCTGAAACGTGCTTGAACAATGGAACCAGTTTATTAATGCCGGAGGCAACCGCCCTCAATGCGTTTTTCTGAAGCAGATTCAAACCGTTTGTTGTCGCCGGATATTGTTGCAGATGGCGCCGCAATGCGGCCTTCAAATAAGGCAGTCCGGTAAATTCTCTCTTCAAGAATATTTCAATGGCGTAAGGGTTATTGGAACTGTACGCCCGCCAGGCGTCGGTGGCGGCGGAATATTCTTGAGGAGTAACCTTGCGCCTGCCGTCAAATAGCGGGAACATTTCGGAAGAGGAAAATTCGCCGAGACCGCGCCCGGCAACACTGACCTGGGTAACTGTGGTGTTCTTCAAATCAAGTCTGGACAAACGGTCAAGTATATGGATAAGGATTGTCTGGTCGAACATGCAGGCGTCAAACCACAATACCACTTCCCGGTACTTTCCGGCTTCGCTTAATCGCTGGTACATCGTTTCAACCGCTTCCAGAATTTCATAATATGAAAATCCGAAACTGCTCAGAAATAACGCCCGGCTTTTTCGGAATTCGGGATCGGAGAGATCGCCGGAAACCGGACCTTCCAGATAAATTTCGCGCCAGACCAAAATATCGCCCGGAATTAAAGAGGCGCGCATGATTTCCGCCGCCGCGTCGCCGCAATGGATATGCAGCATCCCTTTTTCAGAGTTTTTCCGATTCATCTTACAATATCCATGATTTTACACTTTAATTACTACCTGTTAAATACTCATATCCCTTTTTTAACAAAAAACAACCTCTTTTAAACGTTCAGTTTAAAAACAGACATTTTCGCGGTTTTTAAACACAAAAACCACCATTCTGTTGACAAAATTACTAATAGTAAAAAGCAATCACTATATGAAAAGCAAATAATGAAGGTGTTGATGACTCTTAAAAAAACTCGTTTCGACATTCAGTTTTAAAATAAAGTTTTTTGCGGTTTTTGAACTAAAAAAACACCATCTCTGTTGACAAAATTGCTAATAGTAAAAAGCAATCACTATATGAAAAGCAAATAATGAAGGTGTTGATGACTCTTAAAAAAACTCGTTTTGACATTCAGTTTCAAAATGAAGTTTTTTGCGGTTTTTTAACTCAAAACCACCGCTTCTGTTGACAAAATTGCTAATAGATAAAAGGACATAGAAGTTCTAAATAGCAGGAAAGTGGCGGTTGCCTTGGTTGGCTGTTTATGTCGTCCAGATAGTCCATGTCGTCCATCGTCCGGTTATGGAATTGGGCAATGGCTCAAATAAAGAAAAGAGCGGTAGATGAACCTTAAAAACACTGTTTAGCTGTTCAGTTTTAAAACCGGGTTTTTCGCGGTTTTTAAACTCAATAACACCATTCAAGTTTACAAATTATCTAATAGTATAACGTGATCACTCACGAAAAAAAGGTGTGGGAGTCAACCCCAGACTAAACTAAAAAAAGGAGAAGCAGATGAATCTGGCAGACGTGTTGAAAAAAGTGGCGCAGGATGTGGAATTGTCCGCGGAGGAAAAAGAGTTCCTGAACAGCTATCGGACGGAGGGAATCCCCAAAAGCCGACTGGACGCGGAGATTGCCAAACGGAAGGATGCGGAAAACCGCAGCCAGGAGTTGGCCTCCGCAATGGAAGAACTCAAAAGCAAAGTCGAATCGCTCGAAAGCCGCGATCTCTCTGAGACTGAAAGGTTGAAGAAAGATTTCGATAAAGAGTTGAACCGGATGCGCGGCAGTCTCCAGACGCTTTCGACGGAAAGAGATTCGGCCCGGCAGGAACTGGATTCCATGAAGTTCAAACAAAATGTTACCAAATTGGCCGGCAAATACAAATTCACAGATGCGCAATATCTGGAATATTTGACCGCCAAAAGCGGCGTTGCCTTGGAAGACCCGGACAAGGTTAAGCAATTCATGGATGAACTGAGAGAAACCAGCCCGAAGCTGTTCAAACTTGAACTGCGGCCGGGCGGCGGCAGCAATCCCGGTTCCGGAGCCGGAGACTCCGGGTTTCTTTCAGCCAAGGCCGAAGGCGATGTGACGAAAATGCTGCAGAATGCGCCGGAAGTATCAAACAATAACTAGTTCTTAAACAACAGATCAAAAACGCAAATTACAAAAAAAGGATTTTAAAAATGGCTCTTTATTCTTACAGTTTTCAAGACAAAAAACGCGATTTGAGTGATGTATTGTCAACCATCGTCCAGGATGAACCCCGCTTCATTTCCAACTTCAAGCGCGCGGATGATGCGCGGCTCCAGAAACACGAATGGCTCGAAGACCAGATTGCCGGACGCGCGCTGACGGCCTCGGCAGTAGACAGTATGGTGGTGACTGCTTCGGAAGCAGACGTCGCCAAGCTGAAAACCGGAACGCTGCTGGTCGCCAAAAACGACTCCGCGCTGTTCAAAGTCACCGCTAAAAACAGCGCCACGACTTTCACGGTAGAACTCGCGGCATCCAACGGCTCCGCCAAAGCCGCCCCGGCCCAGAATGACGTGTTGAACATCGTCAGCACGCCGATGGCTGAAGGCAGCAACGGCGGCGACGGCGAAGAATCATATCACCTTTCCGGTTCCGGCTTCAACTACAGCCAGATATTCCGCAAGGATATCATCATCAGCGGCACCGCGCTGGCGATTCAGGTTTTCGGCAACGTCGAAAACCAGATCAACCGCCAAACCGCGTTTGCGCTGGGCGAACTGACCCGCGACCTTAACCGCGTAGCGCTGTTCGGCCGCCGGGTTGAACCCACCGCGTCCGTCAGAGGCGAAGCGGGAGGATTGTATTTCTTCGGCACTCAGCCCGGAGCGCTTTCCGTCAATGCTTCCGGAAATATCCTGGACAGCTATCTGATCAACGATGCGGCCCAGGCCGTAATCGGCGAAGGCGGCGAACCGACCCAGATTCTCTGCTCTCCCGGTCAGGCCAGAGTTCTATCCAACGAGTACAAAAACCGCCTCCAGATCATCCGCGCCGATGAAAAACGCGGCGCTTATGTCGCGGTGGTAGTCAACGAAATCAATGGCCGCACGATGACCATTATGGCTGATCCGGATATGCCGGACACCGAAGCCTGGGTCAACGACGTTTCCGGTTTCGGGCTGTGCAGCCTCAAAGGGCGGACCATCACCGATGAAGACGCCACTCCGAAAGGATTCGACGGCATCAAACGCATGGCGCTCGGCGAAATTACGCTTGAGTTCAAAAATGCCGGACAGCGTCTCTGCCGCATCCTCAACCTTAAATCCAGCGCTCAGGCCATTGCCGCGATAAAAGCCGCAATCTGAGTCTAAACCCGGCCCCCGCAAGGGGGCTTTTTTAATTAACCACGGAGACACAAAGACACAAAGAATACATTTAATGGTTGGCAGCCGGAATCAATTTTCTTGTCTTAAACCTGAATAAAACTTTGTGTCTCTGTGTCTTTGTGGTTAAATATAATTCAATTAGAGGTAAATCATGCTTACAATAGAAAATGCCGATGAATATTTCAGCAGACATCTCCAGCAGCAGCAGTGGTCAGCGCTGTCCGCGGAACAAAAAGACGCCGCGCTGAAAATGGCTGCGGACGATATCTGCGGCCGCTTGAAAACAGCCGACCTTGACGAGACATACGTATTCCAGTTGTGCGCCGCGTACGAACAGGCCGTATTCCTGGCGTCAAACATTGATCGCCTGACCACAGAAAGAGAAATCATGTCTGAAAATATCGAGGGTGTCGGCAGCAGAACGTACCAGGCGAAACCGGATTCCGATTTTTCCAGCCGCGCACTGCTGTTTCTGGAACGGGTTCCCGTTGCCAGTCCAGTAGCTAAAATAAGCCGTGGATGAAAAAAATCCAAAGGAGTCAGAATTCAGTCAGCGGCGGACTGCGGTTCCCGCAGTTTTAGCAAAGAAGGAACTCTCAGGAATTTGAAAAGTCTTTCAAAGGAAAAAGATGGCTTTGAAAAAGAAAAAGAAAAAACGGAAAACAAGGAATAAAACAGGAAGATTGGGAGATGTCAGAATTTCCCAGTCTTCCCAGCCTTCCCAGCCTTCCCAGTCTTCCCAGTCTTCCCAGTCTTCCCAGTCTTCCCAGTTCTCTATGGTTCGTTTACTATTTTTTCGGAACCATCAGAATGCCGCCGGTATCGGCGCTGGTTGCGGCCATGGCGTAACGGGCCAGCCAGCCGGTCTTGATTTTAGATTCGCGCGGCTGCCACTTTTTACGGCGGGCCGCAAGAACTTTATCGGAAACTTCCAGCTTGATGCTTCTGCCGGGAATGTCAATGGTAATGATGTCGCCCGGCTCAACCAGTCCGATTATGCCGCCGGCCGCCGCTTCCGGACTGACGTGTCCGATACATGCGCCGCGAGTGCCGCCGCTGAAACGACCGTCAGTGACGAGCGCGACTTTTTCACCGAGGCCGCGGCCCATGATATAGCTGGTCGGAGCGAGCATTTCCTGCATGCCGGGACCGCCTTTGGGACCTTCGTAACGGATAATGACAACATCGCCTTCTTTGACCTTGCCGCCGAGGATGCCTTCACAGGCTTCTTCCTGGCTTTCAAAAATTACCGCCGGACCGCGATGTTTCAGCATCTGCGGAGCGACCCCGGCCGCCTTTACCACGCAGCCGTTTTCGGCAAGATTGCCGAACAGGATGGCCAGGCCGCCTTCCTGGCTGTAAGCCTTTTTAATCGTGCGGATAACTGTGCCGTCGGGCGCGGGAGCCGCCGCCGCCAGTTCGCCGAGGGTCTTCCCGGCAACCGTCATTGCGGACTGGTCAACCAGACCTTTGATTTTGCAGATTTCTTTAATGATCGCCATGATGCCGCCGTTCTTGTCCACGTCTTCCATGTGGAACGCGCTGGACGGGGAAACTTTGCAGATATTCGGGGTCTTGCGGCTAATCTCGTCCAGCGTTTTCAGATTGAGCTTGACGCCTGCTTCGTTGGCAACCGCCAGCGTATGCAGCACGGTATTCGAACTGCCGCCCATGGCCATATCCAGCGCCAGCGCATTGTGGAACGCCTGTTTGGTGGCGATAGTTTTCGCGCAGGGGCCGCCTGCAATCGCCATTTCGACGATGCGTTGCGCCGCTTTCTTCCAGAGCGTTTTGCGCTTGGCGGACATTGCCAGAATCGTGCCGTTGCCGGGCAGCGCCAGGCCGAGCGCCTCGCACAGACAGTTCATGCTGTTGGCGGTGAACATGCCGGAACAGGAACCGGGTCCGGGGCAGGAGCAGCATTCAAGATGATGCAGACCTTTCTCGTCGAGCTGGCCGACTTTCAGTTTGCCGATGCCTTCGAAAATGGTAATCAGGTCGGTAGCCTTGCCGTTGACGACTTTTCCAGCTTTCATCGGGCCGCCGGAAGCGAAAATCGTCGGGATGTTCAACCGCATCGCGCCCATCAACATGCCGGGAACGACTTTGTCGCAGTTCGGAATGCAGATCATGGCGTCGAACGGGTGCGCGCTGCCCATGGATTCCACGGTGTCCGCGATCAGTTCGCGGCTGGGCAGCGAATATTTCATGCCGGAATGGCCCATCGCGATGCCGTCGCAAATCGCCATCGTGTTGAATTCATAAGGTACGCCGCCCGCCTTGCGGATTTCTTCGCAAATCAGTTCGCCGACTTCCTTCAGATGGCAATGTCCGGGAACAATGTTCGTATAGGAGTTGCAGACTCCGATAAACGGTTTATTGATGTCTTCCTGTTTGATGCCGGTTGCCATCATCAGAGAACGATGCGGCGCCCGTTCCGATCCTTTTTTCATAATGTCGCTGCGCATTTTTCATCCTTTTTTATGGTTTTAAAGTTAATCTGAAAATTTTAACAATCATAGTTTCAAGCGGTTAATTTAGCTCCGGGTAATCAGGAAAACAAATTATTCACACCCTTAAAACGGCAGAAAGGAATGGAATTGTGTTTGGTATTAAAGCCGTTCGATCAGTTCGGAGAGGCAGGGAAGATGCAGCGGCGATTTGCTTTTTTGCAGGTTGCGAATGCCTTCTTTAAGCAATTCCATGCCGCGCGGGATAAAATCCAGGTATTGCTTTTTGCCCTGGTTCAAGCCGAGAAAACCATAGGCGCCGAGGGCTTGCATATTGCGCTGCAAACCGGCGGTAATCAGGCAGTCTTCTAAATCAATTTCAGCGTATTTTGCGTCCATTTCTTTCAGCCGCGAACAGTAATAATCCGTCAGGTGGTGACGCCGTTTGCGGTCGAAATGGATATAGCAGTCGTTGACCAGCGCCATGATATCGTAACCCAGCGGGCCGATTCTGGAGCCCTGGAAATCCACAAAGCGGATGCGCCCGTCATGCAGCATGATGTTCTGCGACTGGAAGTCGCGGTGCATATAGATTTTCGGCTGTTTTTCCACATGGGCCGCCAACTGGTCGAATTCCGGATTCAGCATATTGCATTCCTCCGGCGGGATATGGCAGCAACTTTCCAGATACTGCTTGCTGAAATACTGGGTTTCCCAGCGCAGATAGCTGCGGTCGAAAGTGCGCAGGATCGGCGCATCGCTGCGTTTAAACAGCGCAGTGCCGCGCAACTGGAAATCCAGCAGGGCATCAATGATGTCTTCGTACAGTTTATCAATCTCCCGCGGATCTTTTAAATGCTGCAAACGGCGGAAAACGGTTTCATTGCCCAGATCCTCCATCAGCACGGAGAATTCCTCCGGCTCGAAGGCGTAGATTTCCGGAGTCGGAAAATTGAACCGGTTGAGAAACTTGCCGATATAGATAAAACGGTCGAAATCCTGGTCCATGCCGTCAGACAGCATCAGCACCCTAGATTTATGATTGGTGATGCGGTAAAAACCGCGCAGCGAACCCTGTTCGCGCAACGAAGTCAGGCGGATGCGGCTGAAATCCTCGCCGGCCAGAATCTGAAGTCGTTTAAGGTCGTGGATGTTGCGGTGGATACCCATTTGCGGAGTGATAATTTCATTGCACCGGAAATCGCCGGACGCAACTTCCGCGCTGTCAAACAGGATGCAGTTCATCACCGTCGCATGGTCATGAATACGGGCTTTACGGCCCGCCGCACAGAAACCGGACAGTTCCGCCGACGGAGAAATCTCCGCTTCTTTATCTATGCATTGGCGATGAAGCGATTGAAAATAAGGCAGCCGCACCCGGTTCCATTCCAGAATATCTTTATGCGCGGCAAAATACTGCTCCAGGGTGCCGAGATCGTTCCAGTAAATGCCTTTCTCAATATATGCGCCGGCCGTATCCGGCTCGGCTTTCATCATTTCCAGAATCCCGCGGATAATTGAACAATTTACAGCAGTCTCCGGCAGATATTTGAAGATGTCGCGGGACAACACCATCACGCCGGAATAGGTCATCAGCCGGCTGCCGGGCGGATTCCTGCCCAGCGAAGACAGGATATCGTGAATGCCGCCGTCCGGCGTGACGCGGACCCGGTTTTCCGGCCCCTCCACCAGCGCCATGGTTATTTTCCGGCCGGAGTTGAAATGATGAGCGATCAACGCGGGCAGGTTCATGTCCGTCAGGATATCTGAATTATGAATAATGAAAAATTCATTCCGGGAAAGCATTTTCCGGGCGTTGACCGGAGCGCCGCCGGTACCCAGGATTTCCGGTTCGTGAAAGATCTCCGTCATGTCTTTAAAGATCGAACGATGGATGAAATCATTGACCATTTCCGGCAGATAATGAGTATTCACCGCGAATTCAGAAATTCCGGCGTCGAGCAGGTTCGACATGACAATTTCCAGCATCGGACGGTTGCAGACCGGCGCCAGCGGTTTCGGTATAATATCGGTCAGCGGACGAAGCCTGGTGCCCAGGCCCGCGGCCAGCACCATTGCATTCAGTTTGTGTTGCGTCGTTTTCATAAAACAGTCCCGGAATTATTGCCTTCGAAAAGGCATTCGCGTAAAATAACCCGGCTGGCCTCAAATGCAATCCCTGCTTCGGTGAAGAGCCTCATTTTTTGTAATCCAACATGCGGATTTCCCCAGGCGTGTTTTCAGTCCTCAAGCCGGGATAAAATATGCAGGAATGCGATAATGCTGAGGCCGGTATGGTAACCGGGGTCGGCATCCGGCGTGGCGGGAATGACATCAACCGGTTTGCCGTCGGCTCCGCGAGTCTGATAAGCCATGGAATGCACTGCCGGGTTAACGAATTTACCCAGGAACGCCGCGGAACATTGCTCAATGATTTTCAACATTGCCGAAGTTGATTCCGGCGCGAATTCGAGCATTTCGGCGGCGGCACGGATGGTTTCCGGCAGACTCCACCAGGGCATGTCGGTATTGACCGGACGACGCGCTTTCAAATCATAGCTTTTGCAAATGCCGCCAGCCTGCGCATTAAATCCTTGACGAAAACAATGCTCTATTAATTCCGGGTAAAAACTACGACATCTTTCCGCAAATCCGGCAAATTCCGGGACCGTGCGCATTTGCAGCAGGCATTTCAACGAAAGCCCGGCGAATTCCAGAGCATGGCCGGGATCGCAAAGAATCACGCCGTTTTCATCCCACGGGTTGCCCGAACTGTCCACGGCTTCCCAGAAATCATATTGCAGCAGTTCCGGCCTTTCCCCAAAATTGATATGAAACTTGAAGATATATTCCATAAATTCCCGGCCCTGTTGCAGCCAAGCTTTCCGCCCGGTGACGGCGGCGGCTTCCGCGATGCCGGAAAGCGCGATCATAAACGGGCCTTGCAGATGTTTGCCTGCTACGGCCGTCACCGGATTTTTCGGATCAAACGACTGCTGGTCGGTGGTAAATCGCCGGTTTCGAATGTCGTTTACCACGCGCAGGAAATAATGTTCGGCTTCCGCGGTTTTGGTTTCCAGTTTCAGATAGGCGGCCGCGCATAACAGTCCTTTGGAGTAGAACAGGTCGCTGAAATTGCTGCCGTCCGGAATGCGGGGCAAAACGCGAAGCAATCCCTGGTGCGTTTCCAGCGGTTCGCCGGAACGGGAAAAAGTGAAAAACATCCGTCCATGGTTGCGGGTCCGGATATCTTCCATGGAATCAATTACTTCACGCATTATTTTTTCGATTCTAACAATCCTGGACGCGGCATCGTCAGGCGTCAGCAGCGAACAGCTTTTGAGCCAGACCGCATGACCGGCCAGTGATTCCAGCGCCCGGCCCTGAATCCAGGCGTAAATGACCTCCTTGCCTTTGAAAAAATTCTCCGGAGAGGCGGGATAATGGTCTTTCCCGGTAATAATATTCAGTTTGGTATCAATAAACGGGTAATCCGGGTCGCGTTCATAGCGCTCAAGCAGCGCGTCGAGCACCTCAAGCAGTATTTTCTCATAAGCCGGAATCAGCCGGGCGGCATCCTGCCGCGTATTTACCGTAAAATCATATGTTGTCATTGTCTTTTATTTGCTCAATCCTTAAAATAATTTCTCATTAATGAAACTTATAATATAGCGGGTTTTCGCCGGTGTCAAAGCGTTTACGAAAAAACGGCAGAACCGTTTTGCTTGTTAAAGGTCAAAATTCGCTGACGTACCGCCTCAAAAAAAGCAAAAAAAGGAGATATTTTCTTGACATTTATTTTATCTGTTCTATAGTATACGCCTTGTTTAGTTTGCCCCGTGGTGTAACGGTAGCACAAGTGATTCTGGATCATTTTGTCGAGGTTCGAATCCTTGCGGGGCAGCCATTCTTTTCGGTTTCCGCACGTGCGGCCTGTCTCATGGTGGTTGTAGCTCAGTTGGTTAGAGCGTCTGGTTGTGGCCCAGAAGGTCGCGGGTTCGAGTCCCGTCATCCACCCCATTTTCATTTTAGCCTCAAATACCCCCGATTTAGTACCCAGAAAAATCGCTGTTTGGTACGTTTCTGGTACGTTTTGGTACGTTTTGCGTATCACAGCGGGGGAGGTATTCTGTGGACTGCCGTTATTTAGTAAAACGAGAAGGGGTTTATTATTTCAGGGTTATGTTACCCAAAGAACTTAAACGCAGATTCAAAATCCGGGAAATCAAGAAATCTTTGCGGACTAACGATTTGCTTAAAGCCCGAAAGCTTGCTAATTTAATGCATGAGTGCATGAAAACCCTTTTTAAAAAGGCTATTGAAGGAATGTTTAATGAGCGTCAATTTCTAAGTCTGGCAGACGAATTTCTAAGTCGTAAGCTTGAAACAAATGAAGATGGCTTCAGTCTTTTTACCTTGCCGCAGGCAAATTGGACTGAACAAGACGTTGCCAATCAAATCGTTCTGCTCCAAGACATGCAGAATAAATACAAAAATGGCTTAACGGTCTTTGATGACACATTAGCATATTCTTTCTTGACATGGCTTTCACAAGAGAAAAAGATTTCTCTGATTGAAAATTCCCCTGACGCTATTAAAGCAGCAAGAGCTTTTTTTAAGAAGGTTATTCCTGCCGCAGATGTAGCTATCGAACGTCTTAAAGGAAACTACAGCAATGAGTTTGATAATGTTACTTTAGTAAAAACTGATGATGCTTCTATCCCGCAGCAAGCGTCTGTTCCGGCAACTGCAACACCGGCTCAAAGCATTAAGGATGGACGCATGGTAACAATTAAAATACAGCCTCAAGAGAGTATATCTGAACAGCCGACACAAACCAACACTATCGGCGAGTTGATAAAGATGTATATTAAAGAACGGCTTGCGACTGGACGGTGGAGAGCACCCACCATAATTGACTTTAAAAGTCATATAAGCTTATTCCTTCAATACTTTGGAGAACATACTCCAATTACAAACATAAAAAGGCAACACCTGACTGAATACCGAGATAATATCGTAAAGAGAATTCCCAAAAATCGAGTCCTTAACAAAGCAGTTAAAGACCTGTCTCTGGCAGAACAGCTTGCGGATGAAACCGTGGAGAAAATATCTATTGCAACGCTGAATCTATATATCGGTACAATAATTTCCTTTTTTAATTGGTGCGTAATTTCTGATTTTCTTACCAAGAATCCGTGTAGTTCTCTTCAGTTGCCAGACCCGCTTGAAGGGAAAAAGAGAAAGAATTCATATTCAAACGATGATTTAAAGCTAATAATCAATGCATTGGCTGCCTTGCCACAAAAAAGCAAAGATGGAGTCAAAAATATTGAGCGGACTTGGATTATTTTGTTAGGCATGTATCAAGGAATGAGAGAAAACGAGATATGTCAGTTATTTATAGATAATGTTGTTCTTTGTGGTAGTATCCCGTGTTTACATTTAACTCGTTCCGATAAAGAAACTCAATCTATAAAAAACGAAACTTCATTTCGTACACTTCCAATTCATCCTGCGCTTCTTTCACACGGATTCCTTGACTTTGTAAACCAGAGAAAAAGTGAGCGAGACACGATTATGCGCAAAAGAACTTCAACTCTTGAAGATAAACTTACTGCAAGGCAATTGTTTCAGACAATGACCCATGACCCCAGAAAAAATAATTACACAAAGAATTTCCTTAATTTCTTTTCTAAGTTCAATAGAGAAATTATTCCAGACACAACAAAGACCTTTCACAGCTTTCGGCACTGCTTTGATTCTTTTATTAATAATCACTCAAAAATTCCGTTTGCTATAAAATATTTGTGTGGACGCTCGCTAAGTAAAATAGAGAGGGCATATAACGAAGCGGAGATGCAAGTATTATTACCTGAAATTTCTATGGTTAATTACGGATTCGATGCTTTTGCAATATTGAGAAAAGAACTTTTGACCGCAGAACAGATTGCAGAACAGGCAAAGGCGTTGCCGGTAAAAATTCCATAAAGTGTAATCGCCTTTAATCCTCTATATAAATCACAATGACACCATTCGTTAAATCGGGTGGTGTCTTTTTTTTGAGTTTTTTTTGCCTCAAAAATATCTTTCTTTAAAATAAATCATCTTTTTTTGTGTTTCAATCAATCAATTTTTTCTATTATAAGTCAGAAACCATCAATTTTCTTTTTTGAAAAAGGAGGTGAGTATGACTCAAAAAGGAATTATAGATGAATGTGAGTAAGAAATAGATAAACAAAACTAAAAAAGGAAACGCAAAATGACTGAAGAAAAAATGATAACAACGCAAGAATTGGCAAAACATCTTGGAGTTCATCCGAGGACTCTTCTTTACTGGCTGGAGTCGGGCAAGATTACCTGTCCGTATTATCAGCTAAATGGGAAGAACGTGTACCGTTTCAAACTCTCCGAAGTAGAGCAGTTTTTCAAACGAATAAAAAATGAGGAGATTAATCATGAATAAAATTGATTTCGTAAGGGAATATCTTGAAAGAGGATGGGGAGTAACTCCGGTATCTCCTCCAGCAAAAGGAAATAAAGATACTGGCAAAAGACCGATTCTTGACGGTTGGCAGAGAAATCCTATAAGGACAATTGAGGATGTCGCTAAATACTGGACTGACGGGGAATATAACGTTGGGATTCTTACCGGCGATGCCTCCAGAATTATCGTTCTGGACATTGACGTGCCGGAGAAGTTTGAAGTATTCTTGGGCAAGCACCCTGAATGCCGCAATACCTATATCGTAAAGAGAAATAATGCTGACGCTGGAAAGTGCCACTATTATTTCAGCCTTCCAGAAGGGATTCCTGCTCCAGACAGCAAAAGGATTGGAAGTACAGGATGGGGAGATTTGCTCTCCACTGGCACACAAGTAGTGGCTCCTCCGTCCGTGCATTATACAGGGGGAATATATGAGGTTGCCAACGATGCTGTGCCTCTTCCGTTCAAGCCTGAATATCTTATAGACTTGCTTCTACCAGAAGAAAAGACGGAAGCGAAGAAAGACAAAAAGGTAGCAACTATTGAGGCTATTACGACGATGATTCAGGAAGGAGCCAAAGAAGGCAGTCGTAACAGTACGCTTTTCGAGATATGCAAGCAACTCAGAACAGCCGCTGTTCCAAAGAAGAAAGTAGAGGAACTGGCTATTGAGTTCTGCCAGCATTGTTCTCCGGTCTATGACGCTAACGAGGCTCTTAAAACGGTTAATAGCGTGTATTCTGTCAGTAGCCCCCTTGATAGGTTGAACTATTGCAAGAAGCGTATTGACAGCGAAGATACTGAAAGCGAAACCAAATATGAATTGAAGCCTCTGACCTATGACAAAGTAACTGAGAAGCTACAGGAACTGTCAAAGGAGAAAGTTGCCAGAATTGATAATGAACTATTTATAGTTCCTGAACAGGCTGGCGGCAAGATAGAGTTTATCAGCAAAACAGTAGATTATTTCAGCTTTCTAGGGAATAAATACAAAGGCTGTATTGATTGGCAGAAAGGAAGTAAATTCATGTCCAAGGATGAGGCTTTCTGCTCCTTGAAACGTGGCATCAAGACTTATAACGGGATTGAGTGTGCGCCGCACTATCCACTGGTGAAGGATTTATTCTATAACCATCCTCCGTTACCTGAACCGGACTATGCTGTTTTGAATGAACTAGTTGGATTCTTCTCTCCAGAGACCCCGGAGGACAGGGCTTTAATCATTGCAATGTTCCTGAGTTGCTTCTGGGGCGGACCCGCCGGGCAACGTGCTCCGTTTGTCATCACAAGCAAAGACGGCAGAGGAGTGGGTAAATCCACGCTTGGAGAGACCGCCGCAATGATAGCCGGGGCTTCTCCGGTCATGGGAAGCACTAAAGACAGGGCAAACGACCTTGTGACCAGACTGCTTTCTCCAGATGCCATGTCAAAGCGAGTTGTAATCTTCGATAATGAAGTAGGCGGTAGTGGCAGAATCTCAAACAGTGATATAGCCTCCTTGTTTACGGCTGAAACCATATCCGGTAGAAGGCTGTATGTGGGAGATGGCTCAAGGCAGAATAACTTTGTGTGGATAATGACCTTGAACTCGCCTACACTGGACAGTGACTTCGCACAAAGGTGTATTCCTATCTCTTTGTCCAGACCGGCGTATTCGGCTAACTGGAAACAAGACTTGTTCGACTTTATGCAGGCAAAACGCTGGCGTGTCATTGCAACTTTGATTGACATCTTGTCCAAGCCTTCTATTCCTGTAACACCACAAATAAGATGGGGCTTGTGGCTAACCGAAGTGCTGGCGAAAGTGCCTAACATCAATATTGACCGTGTACAGGAAATTATCCGTTCCAGACAAGGGGAATTCGATGATGAAGCTGACGAAGGGCAGATGATTGTTGATGAAATCGTCTCCAGTATTCAGCACAGGCATGATGTTGATTCTGACGAGGTAAGAATCCCTAACAAAATAATGTGCGCTATCGTCAAAGAGGCTATTGACGTGAAATGGTCTCCTAGATTCGCTCTTAGAAGAGTATCTGAATTGGTATCCTCAAAGCGAATCCCACAGCTTAGAAACTATCGCAATAAGAACTTTAGAGGTTTCGTTTGGACTGGAGAGAAACATAATGGACAGGAAACAAAGACCTTGGGAGCCATTCCAGAACAGAGATGACGAAGATGACAGAACGATGACGGGAAATAAACCCTTCCGTCATCACTTTAACTACTTATAATTAACTACTTAAAACGATGAATGACTGAAATGACGATAATATTAAGAAGAGTGTTTAGGAACAATAAAGAGAAACTATAATATAATGCAAACTATTGTCACCAGCGTCATAGCGTCACCAGCCCAACCCGCCAAGCCAATAACGAAAATGTTTTTCCATGAACCACTACTGCACAACATGCCCCGCATTCCCTTTTAGCCCGGACAGGACGGTTTTCTTTTACGTCTAAAACTCCACGTTTAGCGTATCTTTTTCAAAGTATTTCCAATTCACGAACTTCATATATGGAATTAGGCTCTCGCTTATAAATACCCCACATATTATCTTCTCGCCCAGTGCATAGCAAAATTCTTTTATCAATGCTACATATACGCCGAACTCTATCCTCAGTTAGATTATTCCAACTAGCTATATCCCTAGTTGATTTAAATTGGTCTCCTTTGCCGAGTTCGGACGTAGTATTTGCTTTAAGCCAGTTATAAATACGATTACCTTCTATTTTCTGCGTAACCTTGTCATGTGCGTATTGAACAAGCCAGACAGTTATCCCAGCTATTGCACCTCCTGCCCCACCAATTACTATCCCATCTACGATTGTTTCCATTTGATTTAATCCTTCCGCATAAAATCACATCTTAGATTGAATTAATGTAGCCGTAAAGCTGGATAATGCAACGAGCCAGAAATATTCTGTTCTACTGGAAAAGAGCCTGAAACAGCTTAAATCTTTCCGTTCCGGTTACTGCACAACAAGCCACTGCCATTTCACCCTTTACCGCCTCGCCGTTGAACTAAAATAAATACCTGAAAAGAGGTAAGGTGAATCACGTCTCGCCTCAGGAATTTAGATGATTTTACCGTTTTAAGAAATTTCCCAAAAACAATTTACTGCACAATAACCACGACTTTTTCTCTCAGCCTTAACCTTGCTAAAACCCTATTTTGAGTGTGCAAGACTGCAATCTAAGCAACTCTTGAAATATCCTTTTATGGGGTAAAGCTGAAGAAGAAGCGAAAATCTGTAAATACCTATTTGGGGGTAAAGCAAGACAAGTCACTGCTGTCTTTTTTCCCTTGGATTAGACCTGTAGATTTGCTTTCAGGGAAATAATTGATATAATAAATGGAAGTTAGAAATATTGCTTTCCCATAAACCGAAAACTAAACAATGAGGGATTTTTAACTGAACTAAAAACAACAATTACAATTTAAGATAGTCTTTATTGACTTTCGACAGACGTTTCTGTTTAAAACCGCCAATTTTAAAGCTGAAAAAAACGATGTTGAAAGTTCGTCCTTTTGGGCGTTCTTTCACATTTTTCAGCGGGTGCTTGGCGGTACCTAAACAGAGTGTGATTAGAACGCCCTCTTTTTTTGCTTCAATCACAGTCTGCTTTCTAAGAATTCTGCCCTCAGTTTTGATTAAACAACTTGGGAATAAGGAATTTAATAAATACAAAATGGAGAATGTGAAATGATGAAAAATCTGGTGCTTTTAGTCGTTTTAGCGGTTTGTCTTTGTCCGTATTATACTTTTGGTAGTGAAGTATCCCAGAAGTCTAATAATTCATCAAAAGACGTGATAGTGCAGAAATTGAAAACCATTATAATTCCCAAACTTGACTTTGAAGATGTTACAATTTCTACTGGATGCGCATATCTGCGAGAAATGAGCAAGAAACTGGATTCCGCAGGAACCGGGGTAAATATATTTTTGAAACTTGCTCCTGCTGAAAAAGAACAAGAGCCCGTTATAAATTTAATCCTCAATAATAAAACTCTAGGCGAGTGTCTCTTTTTCATTTGCGCAGCAGCAAGACTAGAACTTCGCATAGATACAAACGCTGTAGTAATCAGTTCCCCTGAAAGCGCTTCTTACGATATAACCCAATCAGAAGCATCAATATTGGCTCTTGGAACATCTGGTGAAACATTGACACAATTCAATATGCTGACCAATAACAAGCTTGAGAATATAATATTCCCTAGTGTTGACTTCAATGAAGCCGACATCTTCTCCGTAATCAGATACCTCAATCGGAGCAGTAAACGTTATGACCGAGACATGGCGGGTATCAGCATCGTTGCCGGATTCACTAAAGAAACAGCGGCTGTATTGCCGAAGCTTACAATGATTTTTACAAAGATTCCCATGAATGAGTTACTGCGATACATTTGTGAAAACGGGTGCTTGAAATATACGATTTGCAAGGGAACCATCATCTTTACAGTAGATTGGGAACAAAGAGCTAAAGGGTATCGCAAGGCAGCGGAGCAGGGAAACGCTAAGGCACAATATAATCTTGGAGTGTGTTATTCTGATGGAGCTGGGGTTGCCAAGGATGCCGCTGAAGCGGTTAAATGGTATCGTAGAGCTGCCGAACAGGGATATGCGCCAGCACAACATAAGCTTGGCGAAAATTATAATAAAGGCTCAGGCGTAGATAAGGATACGGCTAAAGCGATTGAATGGTTGCGTAAAGGCGCAGAGCAAGGCGATGCAAAAGCGCAGTTTAGTCTAGGGTGCTATTACAATGATGAAGGTGCTACCAAAGATAACGTTCAAGCGGTCAAATGGTTTCGCAAATCTGCCGAACAGGGAAATGCGGATGCGCAAGGTAGTCTTGGTCTTTGTTATTATAGCGGGTCTGGAGTAGCAAAAAACGAAGAGGAAGCGGTAAAATGGCTTCGTAAATCCGCCGAACAAGGGGTTGCTGAAACTCAGACTATACTCGGAATTTGTTATGAAGAAGGAACGGGCGTTGCTAAAGATTATACTGAAGCAGCTAAATGGTATCGGAAAGCCGCTGAACAAGGATATGCGGATGCACAGTATAAACTTGGCGTATACTATGGGAATGGGGTAGGTGTAGCCAAAGATAAATACGAGGCTGCGAAATGGCTCCGCAAAGCCGCTGCGCAAGGAGATGCGAAAGCTAAAGAAGCCCTTGAAAAATTGAAGTAGTCTGAATCCATGTTTCTTTAGATAAATATGAGTTCATAACAACAGATAATTTAAATCCAGAAGGAGATACTTAAAAATGCACAAGAAGCTCATGCTCGTCTTAATTTTTACGCTATTTTCGTTTTGCCAGTCGCTATTCGCCGAAATTATTGATGACTGTCGTAAAAACGCTGAACAGGGGAATAAATACGCACAGTACAACCTTGGTTTATGCTATTATTACGGTAAGGGTGTTACCAAAGATGAAGTCGAAGCAGTCAAATGGTTCCGTAAGGCAGCAGAACAGGGAGATGCAACTGCACAACATAATCTCGGCGTGTGCTATGAAAAAGGCACTGGTGTCGTCAAAGATGACTACGAAGCAGTTAAATGGTATCGGAAAGCGGCGGAGCAAGGAATTGTGGAGTCTCAGTTTAATCTTGGAAATAACTATCGAGATGGTAAGGGTATCGCTGTAGATAAAGTCGAAGCAGTTAAATGGTATCGGAAAGCGGCGGAACAGGGAGATGCGGGAGCGCAATTCAATCTTGGGGTGCGTTATTATTTCGGTGATGGCGTGACGCTAAATAAAGCAGAAGCCGCAGAATGGTTTCGTAAAGCTGCCGAACAGGGAGATGCGGGAGCGCAATTCAATCTTGGAAGTTGCTATTATAGCGGCGAAGGTGTTTCTGCAAATGAATCCGAATCGGTTAAATGGTATCGTAAAGCTGCCGAACAGGGATATGTCAAGGCTCAATTTGTACTTGGTATTTGTTATGATAGCGGTGAAGGCGTGAAGAGAGACTTAACTGAAGCAATAAAATGGTATCAGAAAGCTGCCGAACAGGGACATGAACAAGCTAAGGCTAAGCTTGCTAAGGCGAAACTTGCGGCAATGCTTGATACTAGCAATGGTCCCGATAGTGAAACCGTAAAAGATTATGCGCTCCAGGATTGTTCACACATGGACCCGGCAGCTATTGATAATTGCGTTAAAATGTTGGACGCTAAACAAGCAGGATTAAATTCTAAATATAAAATTACCAGTAAATTTACAAGAAATATAAATGGAGAAACGGTCTACTTTTATCTCTATTCGCATATCATCTATAAGGAAGAAAATGGACAGGAAATTGAGAAAGAGGTACTTTACAAAGGCTTTTTCGGTCTGAAAAAAGTAGGAGATAGGTGGGTATTCCATAAGAAAGATAATAGTTAATCGAGTTTCCAGTTGAATTAGAATGCAAAGGCTTAGTCTCGCATTTACTTCGCAGATGAAGCAGTTCTTGAAAGCGACAACCCCTCCAAAGAGGTAAAATAAATAACATGGAAATTTTTTCTGAAATTATGAGTTGGTTAATTGTGATTTTGATTCTTCTTGGTTTTGTAATGTGGGTGTTGGGTGTCATCATGGATATAATTAGCCGAAGTATCAGTGTTGACCAGAATACGCCCCTATCCGAGAAGGACGCTGGAGAAAAGGCAAAAATAGAAGTAAAAGAAAGAGATGAACCCTGAACCAATGTTGGATAAAACCAAGAGGATTTAAAAATGAGATTTAAAAACATCGCAATCGTAGCACTAGGGTTGTTTATCATCACACTGTTTGCCACGCCGTTATTTGCTTTTGATTCTTACAACGAGCGTATGCAAAAAGCTAAATCTGCTTGGGAATATTCACACCAGAGCACAGACACAAACTATGAGTGGATAATTGTACTTATTATTGGAGGTGCAATAATCGGTGGGTGTTTTCTGGCGACTAATTTCGTAATAGAGACTAATATAATAAAAGATATAAACAATATAAAAGGGATTAAAATATGGAGACTTTGCGGCATTATATTTGCGATTATCGCAATCTGGAAATTGATACAAATCGGAGGAGCAGGAATACATGTTCGAGGGGAAGCAATCGGTTGTGAATCAATGGCGGTAATACTAGGTGCGTTAGCCTTCCTTGTTGCTATTGGAGTAGCGTTAGGGATTTTTAAAGATAAGTTGTAAACATTTCATCAACTCTTGAGGTGTCAAAAATGTGGCTATTGTTGCAGGATTGTTAAAAGGCTTTAATAAATAAATATTATTACGATAAGTTGAAATCATGGGCAGCTTTAACGGTTGCCCTTTTTTATTGCTTGAATTACCTCCTTTGCGCCTTGGATATGCCCCCCTACTAATGAACCCTGTTCAATCTCCTTTCATCTCCTGCCCCTTTTTTTGAATTACTCCTTCCATGACCTGAACAGATTTCATTTAGGTCACTCACTGCTTGTGTACCACCCATGTCGCCTTTTTAAGCTCAATAAAACAGAAAAATTTTAGAAGCCGCCAGTGGTTCGTTGGAAAACAACTGTGAACCAACAAAACAACCAAGGAGCTTTAAAAATGAAAACTGTACTTAGGAACCATGATGAAGTCGCTCACTACTGGTCAAATCAATTACAATCAGAAGGGAAAGCAAGCAGGCTGTTCTTTGAGGGGAACACTATATTCAGCTATGGACATCATTTTGAGATAGCTAAAATCGTAAAACCCTGTGTTGTTCTGTTCACAGAAAACAGCTATTCCAGTAGCACTGGAAAACATTTGAGCATTACTAGAAGAGCAATTCCGCATCACTTCAAAGTATTTCCGGCGGCAGTGTCTAATACTTGCTATGGGAATTACTCTGTAACAACTGACAATATTGCGAATTTGACCTATTATCTGAAGCAAGCTGAAGAGTTTTTGAATAAAGCTGTTAGAGCTAGAACCCTAGCAGAAAATTATGCACAAACGGCAAAACATTGGCTATCAATATTCATTGATTATTCAAAAGAATTTGAGGTCAATACAAAACCGTTTACAAGGCTTTTTGAGACGCTTTCAGATACTATTGACAACTTCAAAATACCCGAAAAGTATCTGGCATACGTCAAATCCAAGCTAGACGCAAAGAAAATTGCAGAACAGGCAAAAATCAAAGACTGGAAAGACCATTTGCAGAAATGGAAAAACCATACAGGAAATTATCTTGACTGTTCTATTCCAGAATGTCAGTTTGATTATCTGCGGATTGTCGGGAATGAGATTGAGACCTCAAAGAATGTCAGGTTATCTATTGCATCGGCTCTCTTGCTCTGGCGCAAGATTCAACAGCAGGAATCAGTCAAAGGCGAGAAAATAGACGACAGATGGACAGTCATAGACAACAACCCCAAGTTCCTGCAAATCGGCTGCCATAAGATATTACAATCAGAAATACAGGCTATGGCTAAACAGCTTGGATATTAACCAAAGGGGCGCAAGCCCTTTTTAAAATCATAACATTACGAATAAACAACTTTATCCGGCTTAAAAGATTATCCAGCGAAAACCGGCAAATTGAGGTAAACTATGAGAATAAAACAAATAACCGTGTACGAGTTCGAGGAATTATCCCCGAAGGCAAAGCGCAAGGTCATTAACGACTTCCAAGATATAAACGTTGACCATGAATGGCATGAACCAGAGATTGACTACTGGCAGGAAAAGCTCAAAGAATACGGCTTTAATAACCCAAAGATTTACTTTTCAGGGTTCTATACTCAGGGTGATGGGGCTTGTTTTGACTTTAACGGTTTGGACATTGAAAAAATCTGGGCGCATTATAATCAGGTCAAACATGGAGCATGGCTTAAAGCCTATCTTGGCGAGTGCTCTTTTAAGACCCATACAGCATGTTCTCGCTATTCCCATGCCAATACCAGAATGATTATCTGTGATTATTACAGCAACAAGGTATATCCGCATCTGGACAAGGCAATCAGAGAATTTGAAATATGGCTGGAAATTTTCAGGATAGACCTTTGCCAAGAGATTTACAGCAGTCTTCAAAAAGAATATGAGAGCCTTATCACGGATGAAGCAATCATTGAGACTATCAAATGCAATGATTATGAATTCACGGCAGAAGGAAAGGTTGCCTGATAGTCAAATAAATCGAGTGTCTTTCTAAACGCCTGAAAACGGCATTTTTCACGCTCAGAAAAAAATACCCTTAAACTAAACGGAGAATATTATGAAATGTTTAATCTATTCCAGAGTGTCAACGGCAGACCAGCATTATGAAAACCAGATAACCCAATTAACGGAGTATGCCAATAAACAGGGCTGGACTGTAACGGAAGTAAAAACGGACACCGCTTCCGGCAGCAAGTCAATGGATGAACGGCAGGGCTTGAAAGAAGTGTTCCAAATGGCACACAAGAAGAAGTTCGATATTCTCTTATTCTGGTCATTGGACAGGTTCAGTCGAGAAGGCTCAAGAAAAACATTGGAATACTTAACCACGTTGGACAGTTACGGCATTCAATGGCATTCCTATACGGAACAATATATCTCTTCATTGGGGATATTCTCAGATGCCATTATATCGCTTCTTTCATGCCTTGCAAAGCAAGAGAGGGTTCGCATATCAGAACGTACCAAAGCTGGCTTAGAGCGTGTCAAAGCGCAGGGAATCAGGCTTGGCAGACCCGCAATCAAACCTGAAGTCATTCAGAGAGCCAAAGACCTCAGAGCCAAGGGGCTTTCTTACTCCGCTATTGGTAAAGAAATGCACTTATCCAAGCCAAGAGCTTACCAGCTTTGCCAGTAAACACCACCTAAACTACAGGAGAACACCCCATGAACAACTTAGCATACAAAGAACCGTTAGAACTCGAACCCATTCCCATGATGCCCTTTGAACAGCGAAAAGAAGCTGAAAGATTCGGCAGGAGTGAAGCAATCTTTGAAGAGATAGAAGAAGACTATACCAAGCTCGGACTTATCGGCGAGGAACACAACAAGATTCTGTCGTATATCGCCGCAGTATCAAGGAAAATGGATACACCCCTGAATATCCTTGTGTTGAGTTCATCTGGAGCAGGAAAATCCGCACTCCAGGACAAAACGCTAAGGCTCACTCCAGAGGAGGATGTAATCAGGACTTCATCAATCACGGATAAGGCAATTTTCTATATGGAAAAGGACGCTTTGAAGAACAAAGTTCTAGCCATTGAAGAAGCTTGTGGAGTTCGGGATATGTACGCTCTCAGAACCCTTATAACCGAAGGACACCTGACTATAGAGACCGTATCCGGCTGTAAGCTCAGAAAAAACACTGTGGAAGGTCCCGTTTCCGTGTTCCAGACGACTACAAACCCAGACATTAACCCAGAGACTAAAAGCCGGTTCTTTATCCTTGGAGTGGATGAATCCAGAACCCAGACGCAAAAGATATTATCATCCCAGAGGAAAGCGCATACTCTGGAAGGAATCATTCAGAAAGCCTCCCATGAGGAGATTCTGACCAAACACCATAACTTCCAGAGATTATTGAGAAACTATGCTGTAGTCAATCCCTATGCTGAATCGCTCTTCTACGGGGATGACCGGCTCCAAGCGAGAAGAGACCAGCCCAAATTCTTGAACCTGTGTTGCGCCGTGGCTTTCCTGAACCAGATGAAGAAAGAAGTGAAATATCACGGGGAAATGGAGTATATCGAGGTAGATATAGACGATATTCAAATGGCTACGGAGTTAGCTTCTGAAATACTCGGAATAAGTTTAGATGATTTATCCCTTCCGGCGAGAGATTTGCTCATGCAACTGGATGAAATGCTCCCCAAGAACAAAGCACGGTTCGACAGGACATTCACGAGAAGGGAAGTAATGGAACACACAGGCTGGGCAAAAACAAGACTGCACATTCACTTACAGGAGCTTTTAGATTACGAGCTTGTGGTCAAGACCGGCAAGAGAAACTGTGTCGAACAATACAAATTAATTTACAACGGAGAAGGCAAAAACGGAAAGAAATTCCTAATAGGGTTGATGTGACAATTCAGATAGTGTTCACCCGCAATTCATAAACAATTCATAGAAGGAAAGACTAAATGAACTTACTTGAAACAATCGGTCAAGAGCTTGAATCGGATATTGAAATAGAAATGATTCACTTGCCCAAACACGGAAGCGGCTCCTGCCTCGTAAGGAACTTCGAGACTGAAAATGGCTGCTGGAACATTGAGGTTGATTTTTCAGTGGAGAACGGAGGAATAGATTCGCTTTGCTTTGAAAGTTCAGATGGCAATGAGGAGCCGTTCAGCGTTGAGGAGATTGAAGACATAAAAATTTCATATCCGGTGTTATTCGAGAAGATTGTGTCAGCAATTTTTGAAAATGTAAAATAACTGGTAAAACAAGAAGCTCCGGTTAATAGCCGGAGCCCATTTTTAATAGACCAATCATTCACAGTTCATTATTGTAATGAATTTATATCCATGCCTTCTTTTTTTATCTTTTCTTCAGCATTTCTGAAATACTTAGGCAAGCATCCGCTTTTTTCCGATATTGACTGGACAATCCATCGAGTCTCTCTCTCATTCATGCCTGGGGAATTACGATACGTTTCGTAAGATATGGAATCTCGCCCTGAATACATAAATGCTTGAACCTTACACAAAGTATCTCTATCTAATGATTGTAAATATGCTGCAAAATCACGACCACACATTTCAGTACTATTTTTCAAAACACTATTTATTTGTTCCGAGAAAAGCATAAATATCTCCTTAAAATATAAAATTATTAGTTATAAACTTTTGATTCAAATACAAAGCACTCTAAACTAAATTATCGCCTTTGATATACTTTTTCAAATCATTCAAATAAGTATTGTTACAGGGGGTGAATTCAAAACCGTATTTTCTCTTTACGTTTAGAATTATTCTTCAATGTAATGCTTCCCTTTGCCTACAGTGGCAATTATACGTTCCTTCATAAATTCTACAAAGTCCAATCCATTAGTCGTTAATTTATCGCCATCTTGTTCCCAGAAAATGGTACTAAGTTGCGCAATGTCAAAATGGATTCTAGCCTTTGAATTCGCATCATCCCTGCAAGAAACAATCACTGGTCGTCCCAATCCCTTGGCAAATCCGGCTTCATAGTAAACCCCGCCACGAACCCCGCCGAATATCTTACCATCTGCTCCAGCATCACCTTCTTTCGCAAAGGTAAAGTCGGCTATTACGAAACGAGAATCCTTTATAAGGTTCAACACCTTGTCCATGATATAATCGTTGTGATGAATTTCATCTACTACGTCACAAATATACCCAGCTTGAGTAACAGCGTCTTTCATGGCATTTCTTAACATGCCTAACTGCTTGTCTTCTTTTGAAAACCACATTGCCAAGAATGCCCTGCCAGAGTTCTCTGAAGGCTTCAATTCACGTAGAGCCAACCATCCTTGAGGAGTCACGCCAACAGTAATATTAGAGTCTCTGCTACTATTAGTTTCAATCCATTCGAGTTCTTTTAATTGGTTGCAAATCTCAAGGAAAGATTCAAAGTCGGAAGAGTAAAAGTATGAAATATTCCCATTGTCTTGTTGCTCAACTACAATTTTTTTAGATGGATGAGTAATCAAGCGTCCCAAGTTTGCTAGGATACGATTGAACATATCAATCGCATCTTGGGGATATTCCCCCAAAAACGCTCTTATCCCAATAGGAGTAAAACTATTCTTAGTGTCATCTTGCCAAGCATTTAAATCTCTGTCATAAACAAGTATATATCCATCCATCCCTTTTAGTTTTCTTTCTGCCGCAATACTTGGAGCTTTGGAATAGAACTCTTCCCCTGTAATCAGCTTATTTTTACCATTTTCTACATAATTAATTCCACGACCAAAAATACCGTTACGGATGTCTTCGTCTAGTCCATACTCTCCACAAAACGGACACCTGTAAACATACATACGAGTAGCACCAATCCCTATCTCTTCAGAATTTGGATTTTTACAAATAAAGCATTCAGCCATTTTCTCATCCTCGTGAAGATAAAAGTTATAAAAGACATACTCACAATGATTAAACCATTATATTATAGCATTAATCCGGATGAAGGCAATTTATCTTTGTAGAGGCTAAACACTCCCTAGCTTCTGCTTAATCGTGCCAATTTCATTTTCCCACCAGAAAATTGCTTTTTCAATCAAGTCTCTACAGTCAATGCTACCCCACGCATCTGCACAGTCCATAGGGCGATAAATATTTGAATCAAGAGTGTAAGAAGCTAATTCATCTTTCAAATTATCGCCTGCATCTCCAAAAAATGATTCTGGGACATAAAATGCAACGCTATTGGAGGCGACACTTACTCGATGCGCCCCGTCCTCTGAATAGCTGACTTTATATTCGTGAATAATATTGTTCCTTTCTTCTTTGATAAAACTCCAGAATATTTTGTGCTCATCTTTATTTTCTTTCAACTCTTTAAATCTATTGCTCCATATAAGTTTCACCTTTTCATTTTCTTCGCAATCTATTTTGTAAAGAATTTCTCCAACAGTGGATAACAACGCAAGTTCAGTGAGCCAGTAAATTCTGAAAAGTTGCTCGTCTGAATTTACATTTTCAAGCAACTCAAAGGCTCTCTTGCAATCATCTAGTACATTTTCTGCATTTAATCGCATAATTATACTCCTTGCTAAACACGACATTCATTAAAACGTCATCCCCTATTACTTGTCTTTTCTCTTTTTTAAGCTTTCATTTTCAACTATTGAACGTGTTCGCTATCTCTCGGCTCAATGCCCAAAATTTCCCTGAATTCTGCCTGAATTTCCATAAGGACAGTATCCCATAAACTGCGAACTTTTTTATCTATGGCATACCACTCACTACGATTTAAACCTTCATCCCCATCTCTTTCAATTAGCTCCATAAATTGTAACGCATTTCCCTGTACTGTAGTGATATATGTGATTATTTTTTCGTCTAGTTCATGGGTTATAAAAATATGTTTCTTTTTGTATATTGACCAGAATTCAGGAATCAGTTGTTTTATTTTTCCCCGCTGTTTTTCTCTCTCACTTTCTCTTTCTTCCTCATTTCCCGCCCTCCAAATACTGGTATAAGAACTCACCGCATCGTAAATATCCAATAGATAAGAATGCAGTTCCTTTACAACTTCTACTATTTCTTTGTAATTTCCTGAAAGCCGAATTTCCCGTTCCAATTTAGCTATCTCAAAATGATGCTTCAATGATTGCATGGCTTTTTCATGTTGGGCATTTAATTTTGCCATATGAACATCATTGTCTCGTTTCAATTCAGCCTTATATGCCTCCATTTCTTTTTGATATTCAGTCTTGATGGCATTTTTTAGTCTTGTTCCTATCCAGTTTTTAAACAGCCAAGCTACAATAAAGCCGCCCACAGTACCGCCGATAGTGCCAACTCCAGCCCACAGAGAATTTCCGAAAAAATTTACGGCTTCAATAATTTGCGTTTCGTTTCCCATTTATAATCTCCTTTGAAATCGCAGTTTCATTCCTATAAATTACGCAATTAAAGATACTCTCATATAAATGCTAATCAATCAGAATCCCAGAAAAACGCATTCCCTGACACGCTAAACCCCATGACAATACTGCGATTCATTGACACAAATTTCACGGCTTACTACGAATATAAGTATTTTGAGTTCATTTGAGCTTGAGTTTTAAGGTTCAAGTCTGGGCAAAAGAGTACCAGTTTTGAGCTTGGAGTATGTTCGACCAGATACCAATGAAATCTTTATTGACAGTATTAACATAAATCAACCAGAATCTCCTAAAAACGCATTCCCAGCCCCTTTAAGCCTCTGATAACCGCCTTTATGGGTAAAGACACGGCTCCGGTCAGTAAATGGTCGAAAATATTCTTTATTGGTTGTCTTCGATATATTGTTCAACACTGTCCATGAATTCTTTTCCGACAAAGTTGAAGATTCGCTTCGCCCAACTGTTAGTCCGAAAGATTCTGCGGGAACGGCAGAAATTCTGCTCATTGATTTGTTGGCAGAGAAGCTCTGCGCTACTCATGGTATTATAGATGGCGATATGGTCATCACTATGCACCTTCCGACCGGAGGCTAGGGTATAAATATCCCCATCTGGAGATGGTTCGATGACTTTTTCTGCAACGGCTCGTAGTTTAATTTCCCCAAGTTCATAATCCCACCGCATGTAAACCATATACCAAGTTTGAGGTGAGAGGAATTTATGCACGACTTCAGTGATATAAATCTTCGCCAGTCGTTTTCTTCTTGCGAGGGCTTTGCTGATAATGCCTTGTCTTACTTCTTCATACGCTTGTCTTTCTTGTTCCATTCTTATCTGCTGTGCATGTTGCAGATTCTTCCGCTCTGTAATGATGTCCTGCTTTATTTTTGCTTCTTCTTCCGGTGAATCGGCGCATGTCAGCCGTTGGCGCATGTCGGCATTGAAGACCTGACGTTTTTCTTTGTAAATCCTCTCAATGGAGCGTAATTTTTCTTCGAGTATATTTTCCTTTTTTAAGGCAATTGGACTATAATGAGAAGAAGTTTCAGTAGAGGACTTTGACTCTACTTGATTAACCTCGTAAAAAAACTCCTGCATTCTCTTTGCATCAAGTCTGCCGATTTTGGCGATTTCAGCTCCACAGGATATGCTTATGAATCCATCCAGAACTAAACGCTTTAACCGTTCGCTCCCTGAATCAATTATTTTCTCAGCCTGACTTATCATTTTGGGCGAAAGCTGAACTTTTTCAGCGGCAATATCTCTCGCTCGGAGTGGTGATATTAATGAGACTTTTCGCCCTGCGGCGGATTGATTGGCTTTGGCTTGTGACCTGTAAAACCTTTTGAGATATGCTCCAATCAATGCTCTGTTCTGCTTGCTCAGTTGTGTCTTGTGCTCTGCCAGCAACTTAACTATAAGCTTTGCCGGTAATTCATCAAATTCCTTGGCGACAAAAGGGAGCTTGAATTCAAGACAGGCAGAATATTTTTCCCAGCCTTGAACGACTTTACCTTCCATCGTAACTATGGAGCCGTCCTTCACTCCTCCATCCTTGAAGACCGAATGTTTTATCTTGTCCAGGCTTGCTTTGTCAAGGCAAGGGAAAAGCAAGGTAATGGGATGCCTCGTCAGGTTATATTCACATTTACTCATTTTCCATTATGCTCCACGCTTGATAAGTGAGCTAAAATGTATTATTCTTTTGTGGAAAGTTCAAGCTGGTCAAGGAAAATGAATTCACATCCTTTGTTTTTAAAATATTGGGCATATCAACTCACGCTGAATAGTTGCGACAAAAATATCAGCGGTTTGGTTACTGCCCTGTATGATGCCAAGATAGACATGCTGCCATACCAGCTTGAAGCTACAAGCCATGCCTTGAAGGCTCTCCGTGACCATGACGGGGTTATTCTTGCAGATGAGGTGGGGCTTGGTAAAACCATAGAGACAGGAATTGTGATTTCCGAAAGATGGCTTCATTCCAAGAGGAAAATTCTCATCATTACTCCGGCAAGCCTGATTGAACAATGGTGTCGTGAACTGAGCGATAAGTTCCAGCTTCCGGCAGAGACCATAGATGGCAAAGCATTCCGTTGCAAGAATCCCGGCAATCCCTTCTCCAGTGACAAAATCATTATCTGCTCCTATCATTTTGCCAGAAACAAAGCCAAATACATCGCTGAAATCCCTTGGGATTTAGTGGTCATTGATGAAGCCCACAACCTGTGTAACCAGCAAGGCATCATTTCCAGCACAATCAGGAAGACTTTGAACAATATCCCCAAAATACTGGTCACTGCAACCCCGTTACAGAATTCAGCTTCGGAACTGTATTCTCTGGCATCTATGATAAACGAATATCTCTTCGGCAGCAAAGAATTTTTGGAGCGGAGACTGCTCAATCCGAAATCCACTGAAGACATCAATGAGGTCAAGCGGCGCTTAGCCACAATCATGGTTCGTACTTTACGAAAGGACTCTGACAGAAAATTTGTCAATCGAATTTCCGTAACCAAAAATTTCAGTCTTACCCCTTCCGAAAAGCATCTATACGAAGCTATGGTGGAGTTTATATATAGTGACAATCTTCACTGCCTCGCAGGAAGCCAAAGAGCACTCGTAAAAATGACTTTGTTCCGGTTGCTGGCTTCATCCGCATTAAACCTTGCAGAGACCCTGAAACATCTGAAACAACGTTTAAATGACACTCTGGTGGTACAGGGAGAATTGCCGAAGCCGGTTAAATCAATGTCCAAGGAGCAGTTGGATGATTTGGAACGTCTCCAAACTTTTAAATTAAGGCTTTCCCATAAGTTTTCCACTCAGGAATTGGATGAAATCAGGCACGAAATCACCGAACTGGAAACGCTGTATAATTTGGCGGTTTCCGCAAAAGACAGTAACAGAACGGAAGCTTTGCTCTATGCCCTTGAAGAAGGACTGGAGATGGTAGAGAAAAACGGGGGGAAGCGCAAAGCAGTAATCTTTACGGAATTTCTGAAAACACAGCAGCACCTTTCCGAGCTTATAAAAGGCAATCCAACGTTCAAGAAGAAAACCGTCATGATTAACGGGGCTAACCTCAACCCGCAATCGGAAAAAATATACAGAGACTGGCTAAAGGTAAACCGAAATACCCCTCGCTGTCATAACAGCCCCAACATTGACCGCAAGACGGCACTGATTGACTATTTTAAAGACCACGGCGAGATACTGATAGCCACCGAAGCGGCGGCGGAAGGGCTTAATCTGCAATTTTGTTCATTGGTCATCAATTATGACCTTCCGTGGAATCCTCAGCGGATTGAACAACGAATCGGCAGATGTCACCGTTACGGACAAGAAAGTGATGTTGTCGTGGTCAACTTCATGAATCTGGACAATTACGCTGAACAACGCCTCTTGACACTGCTGAATGATAAGCTCAAACTCTTTGATGACATATTTGGCTTGAGCAATATAATCGTTGAATCACCGGTTGACGGAAAAGACTTTGAACGGTGGGTTGGTCAGGTCTTTACCCAATGCAGAAACAGAGACGAAATAAAGGCAGAATTCGACAAGCAGGGAGCATTGCTCGACAAGTTAAAAACGAAGCACCACGAAACAGCCCCAGAACATCTGGGAGATAAGCTTTGGGATGGGATTAAAGATACATTCAAGGGGCATCCTGAAGAGCTTAGACTGGAAATTGAGCGGCAAAGGAATAAGCTATGGCAGATTATCAAAAGGGTTTACGGGGAATACGGCAAGTTCAGCGATGAAAGCATGACCTTCAGGATAACGTCATATTTTGCCCGCAACTTTAAGAGGCTTCCAGAAGGAAATTACGCACTTAATCCCCATACCAGAAGAAAGGGCTTTGAGCACCTTACTCTGGGGCATTCGGTTGTTAAGGACGCACTTCGGGAATGTAAGGGAAACACACTCGATGGAATCGAAAATCTTCAACTGAGGTTTAACCTGTCCAAGACTAAGGATAGCTCATTAAAGGGCAAGAAAGGCTGGTTGAGGGTGACTATCCTTCGTTGCAAATGCCATTATGAGTATGAAACGCTGTTATATTCCGGCTGTTTCATCTCTGACGGACAAGTAAGTATGATGCCGGAGGATACAGTTAAAATGCTGTTGGAACATCCCTGTAGAATTACGACTGTTAAATCTAAAAAGACTGACGGCTTGGATACTATCGGCAAAAGTGACAGAGAAAGAATCCGCAAGGAGAACAACTCCGTTGCACAGCAATACGAAGTCCATATTGCCAATATTCAGCAACGCTTGACAACAGGCAAAGAAGAACGGCTAGAATCCATGAGAACCAAGCTCAAATCTCTTCAGCAAGCGTTGACTGACATTGAAGAGACTGGTGATGTTCGGGCAATCAAGTTGGCTCAAATGCGTTTTGACCTTGCGTGGAAGCAATACTGCAATGATTCTGCCGAACTGGAAAGCAATGTTGAACACACCATAGCCCAAAGTAAGCGTAAATTCTCCCCAAGAGTTATTCCAGAAGTGATTTTTACTGTAAGGTGGAAAGCCCTATAGTCGAGGTGGTTAAGTAGTGTACATCTATAACTATAATATTTGATTGATACAAAAAATCGCTTTACTGCTAGTCCAGTATGTGTTGAAAGTATGCTCAGATGTCTTGTTTACTTTTTTATCCAAAGCTAAACTATATAAATACTTTATTATAAACATAATTAAATTAAATATTTGACAATAAAATTAAATTTATCATAACATAATTTTAATATTTGCTATTGGTAAAAAGTATAAAAATACTTGTTTTGAGGCAGGTTTTTTACAAAAAGACGTGATTTCAGGATTCTCCACCGATTTGATGGCACGTTTTAGGCGTATAAACTGGTGGCTGTACTATCTGACCAATTATCAAAAAACGAGGCTTGAAAAATTACATTTCTGTTATAACTTGGTACGTAACTGGTACGTTTTGTCGTTTAAAAACTTAAAATCGAGAGTGCTAAGTCTTGGTTTTGAAGCTGAATCTTTGAAAAATGGGGTCGAGTCCCGTCATCCACCCCATTCTTAAAATATTCGTAATAAACATATTACAGTGCTAAAAACAGCACTGGATTTTATATTTTAAACCAGCCTCGTCTATCATTTATCAAATATTCGATATATTTAAAAAAAGCTAATTATAGCGTTTCCTGAAGTGCATTGCCGGTATCACAGATAAAGATTAAAGGCGATGTATTGCTGAACGTCTTTATCTGTTTTCTGCAATTCTGTCTCAATATTCTGTTATTTTTAAGCCTTTTGCGACTTTTTACTTAAAATCCTCCAATTTTACGGCATAATACTGGAGGGCTTCCTTTTCGCATTATCCCGTCCAGCTTAAAATGACCCATTTTCCGGGCATAATACATGGTAGCGACTTTAGTTGCTACCTGTGTTTATTATGGCCGCACCCGGCCTCCAACAATTTTAGTGGCCGCAGAGGCGTATATGCCCCTGCCTGACCGCCGGTCAAACAAAGTTAGTTCAGCAGCAACTTTAATTCTCGAAATGCAGATTTACCCTATCATCCGGAACACCATCCACAGAAAGGCCAAACCTGTCAGAAGCCTTTTGTGTTTTTTTAGGTATCAACTAAAAATTAACAGATTTCATCATGCATTCCGCTATACTGCGCACAGCTTTAAATGAGCCATCCGGCTGCAAGCTAAGTTCCGCAAGCCGCCAAACGAGGAACGCATAACGCTGTCCATCGTTTTGCAGTCTCCGTCCGTCCTTCCTTGTTTTT
>TBL_comb47_HYPODRAFT_10001103_pt1 | contig 35441 bp, 35 predicted proteins | sample TroBogypolimnion_40_FD_10682 | JGI IMG/M metagenome (IMG submission 10682)
CACCGCCTCAGGTAGCGGCTTAGTCCAACGGGATCTTTAGCCTACCGTTCGCGGAACGGTCGACCCAGCTTTGCTTCAGCTTTTTAGCCCGCGACCGCCAGGCTAAAGACGCTCTGCATTATGTGGTCGACGACATAAGGGCAAGATGAATCGCTGCGTGCAGGACATCGACGGTCGGGGCGCCTCGGGTGGTTTGCTGGTAGTGAGTCAGTTCACGCTGGCCGCCGATGCATCCGGCGGCAATCGTCCAAGTTTCACAGCGGCGGCCAATCCGCAGGATGGGCGTCGCCTGTACGACTATTTTGTGACGCAGGCAAGGCGCGTGCACAGCCAGGTGCAGACCGGCCAGTTTGGTGCCGAGATGCAAGTGCATTTGGTAAATGACGGACCCGTGACGATTCCGTTGCGCATGGTGCCGCAGACCGTGGCAAACTGAGGTGTTTTGAGGGTGGCGGCACGCTGGGCCGATGTCATAATCTGACCAGTGCAGTCCGGGTTGACTCGCCAAATGCCAAAAAATAACCTCAAGCTCAAAATCAGTCTGTCCCTGATCATCGTTTTGTCAATGGCGATGGTTCTCTTCACGTTGCTGATCCTCAAGCAACAACAGGAAGACATGCAGAGTGTGGTGGCCAGGCATGTCACCCAGATTTCGGAAATGGTGGTCGCCAGCACGCGCTATACGATGTTGGTGAACAAGCGCGACATCGTCGAAAAGATCATTGAGGATATTGGCAAGCAAAAGGGCATCGAGCGCATCCGGGTCATCAGTAAGGATGGCACGATCATCCACTCCAACCACAAGGCCGAGGTAGGCTACTCTGTCGATCAGAGAAGCGATTCCTGCATCAGTTGCCACCAGACCAGCCGGCCCTTGAGCCGTGTTCCAGACGACAAGCGCTGGAAGATCGTAGAAAACGCCGAAGGGCACCGCGTGCTGGGCTCCATGCATGCGATACGCAACGAACTCTCCTGCTCATCGGCCGCGTGTCATGAGCATCCGGCAAGCCAGCAGGTGTTGGGCATTGTGGATGTCGCCTATTCGCTTGATGAGATGGATCAGTCTTTAAAGTCCCACGCGATTTATGTGATTGGCATTTCGATCGGTTTCATTCTGATATTCGCGCTCACGATCGGGTTCTTGTTGCAACGCATGATCTATCTCCCCTTGAAAGATCTGGCATCGGGTGCCGAGAAGGTCAGCTCTGGTGAACTCCATCATGCGATCCCGGTACGTAGCAGCGACGAATTTGGCCGCGTCGCCGGGTCCTTCAATCACATGACTGCTGCGCTCGGCGAGTCACGGCGTGAGATGGAGCAATTGGTGCAGACGCTGGAAACCAAGGTCGCAGAGCGGACCAAGGAACTGCTGGTGGCCAAAGCAGAAGTCGCGCAAGGTGAAAAGCTGGCATCGATCGGTGTGCTGGCGTCAGGCATCGCGCATGAACTGAACAATCCGTTGACGGGTGTTCTGACCTTCACTTCACTGATGCGCAAGAAAGCGCCCGAAGGCAGCGAAGATGCCGAAGATCTGGACCTGGTGATCCGCGAAACCAAACGTTGTGCCAGCATCATCAAGCGCCTGCTGGATTTCGCGCGAGAAAAAGTTCCGGTCAAAGGTTTTTACAACTTGAATCAGGTGATTGAAGATACCGTGCGTTTTGTCGAGCGGCCTGCCTCCCTGCAGCAGGTCGAGATCGTGACCGAACTTGATCCCGCTTTGCCTCAGGCCTGGGGTGACGCCGATCTGATCAAACAGGTCATCCTGAATCTGCTGGTCAATGCGCAGCAGGCTATCGATGGCAAGGGAAGCATCACGGTGCAAACCCACCCGCTTGCAACCACAGTCAACACCAAGGTGGATCCTGCGATCGCGCCGATGGTAGAAGTGGTTGTGACGGACACCGGTTGCGGCATTCCTCAGGCCAATCTGCAACGAATTTTCGATCCTTTCTTTACCTCGAAGGAGGTCGGTAAAGGAACGGGATTGGGCTTGTCGGTCAGCTATGGCATTGTCAAGGCCCATGGTGGCAAGATCAGTGTTGAAAGCGTGGTCGGGACGGGCACCACGTTTCGCATTTGCCTGCCAATAACGCCGCCTTCGAGTGAAACCCAACCCACTGCAGATGAGAGTAAAGAATGAGCGCCAGAGTCCTGATCGTTGATGACGAGGAAATTGTCATTCGGAGCTGCCGGCGCATCCTGAGCGACAGCCAGCTGTATTCCGTTGATTCGACGCAGGATGGCATGGAGGCTCTGCGAAAGGTCGATGAGAGCGAGTATGACTTGCTGGTGCTCGACATCATGATGCCCGGGATCGATGGCTTGGAGGTCTTGCAGCAGGTCAAGGAGCGTCATCCTGACGTGGATGTGATCATGGTCACCGGACTTTCACAGATCCAGACGGCGGTCAAGGCCATGAAGCTGGGTGCTTTCGACTACTTGTCCAAACCCTTCGACCCGGATGAACTCAAGCATGTCGTGGACCGCGCGCTGGAGCGCCGGCGATTGCTGCAGGAGAACCGCAATCTCAAGACCGAGGTTGGCTCCAAATACCGGTTTGAGAACATCATCGGCTCGAGCGCCCCGATGCAGGCGGTTTTCGCGCTCATAGCCAAGTGCGCACCAACGAATACCACGGTACTGATCACGGGAGAGAGCGGCACCGGCAAGGAAATGATTGCCCGTGCCATTCACTACAACAGCTTGCGCAAGGACCAGCCCTTTGTCACGGTTGACTGCAATACGCTCAGCGAGAACCTGCTGGAGAGCGAGTTGTTCGGGCACACCAAGGGCTCCTTCACTGGCGCTGTGGCCAACAAGCGGGGCATGTTCGAGGTTGCTAACAATGGCACCCTTTTCCTGGACGAGTTCGGAAACATTCCGCTCTCAACGCAGGCCAAGTTGCTGCGTGTGATCCAGGAGCGCGAATTCAGGCCGGTTGGTAGCACCGTGACGCAGAAGACCAACGTCAGGCTGGTCACAGCAACCAACAAGGATCTCAAGGCAATGGTTGCGGAAGGGACCTTCCGAGAGGACTTGTATTACCGCATCAACGTATTTCCGATCCATGCGCCGGCCTTGCGTGAGCGGCGCGACGATATTCCGGCACTAGCCTTTCATTTTCTGAAGGCTTTCTGCAGTGAAATGGGAAAGCCGGTGCCCGAAATCTCGGAAGCTGCCATGAGCACGCTCGTCAACTACGACTGGCCTGGCAATGTCAGGGAACTTGAGAACACCATGCACCGAGCGCTCATTCTCGCGTCCGACAAGGCCATTCATCAGGCGCATCTGGTCAACATCATCGACACATCGCCGCGGCTTGATCTTGAAGTGCCCAGAACGGGCGAGGAACTCAAGAGATTGAAGAAGATCGCCCGGGAGAAGTCAGTGGAGGACGTCGAGAAGCTGTTTATTCAGGAGACGCTCAAGCGCAATGCATCGAACGTGACCAAGAGCGCGGAGGAAACCGGTATGCAGCGCTCTAATTTTCAGGCGCTCATGAAGAAATACAACATCCGGGTTCGTGACACCGAATACGACCCCGACGAATCAGACTCATCCTGAACGAGGCAAAAAAAAGAGGCGCCAGGCGCCTCTTTTTTTGCTCTCAATGCTTGGGCTCGTCCTCAACATCTTCATAGCCGGTGATCATGGCCTTGAAGTGGGCCGAGGCCGTATGACCCAGACTGGCCAGATACACGTGCACAATGATGAAGCCGCAAAACACGATGAACAGCAGCACGTGCACTGTGTCCACGACACGCACGCCACCCAGCGCCTCGACGATCGATGTGAAGCGCCCCACGTCCCACAGCAGCAAACCCGTGAAGAACATGATGGGTACCAGCAGCAGCATGATGATTTGGTACAACATGCTTTGAAGGGCATTGAACTTCTTATAGGCACTTGGGTGGTGCGGGTTGGGATCACCCCGGAAGATGCCGTAACCGTAGAACTGGATTTGCCGGAAGCTGGCCTGGAAGTACTTCTTCGGACTCAACTCAGGGTGGTAGACCTTGATCTTGTCGCTGAACAGGTAAAAGCCGAACCAGACAAAGAAGTTGGCGATCAGGACGAAGCCAATCCAGTTGTGCAGAACAACGGCAGTCCTGAACGGGATCAGATGGATCAGGTCAAGGTACCTGATCTGCATCCCGGTCGCAATCAACAAGAGGAAGCCGAAGGCATTGGTCCAGTGCCAGAGCCTGACCGGCAGCGGGTGGATATAGAGCTTTTCCATGGCGGTTTCCTGCTATTTTGAGGCATCGTCTTTTTGACGATTGCCGGTTGAAGCCTGCGTTTCGGCATTCTGGGCGGCGGCAAGCCGCTCTGCCTCCAGTTTCTCGCGTACACCCTTGAACAGGCGTTTGACCGTCATGTGGGCCAAGGGCACGCTGAGAGCACCGAAGAAGACCAGTATCAGCAAGTAGTCCAGCAACTTGATGCGCGTGCTGCCGATGGCATAGAAGCCGCGCACCGATTCCATGGAGGTCAGCGAATTGAGCACCTCGTTCTGGACGCCGTGGCGCAGCGGTCGCCCATCCGGGCCGGCGATAGTCAAAGTCACGCTTTGGAAGGCGGCAGCGCCCTGCTTGTGACAGGTATTGCAGTCCTTGATGGCTTTCGACTTCTCGCTCAGCTGATGGGCTTCGACGCCAGAACGGACTTCCAGACGACCGCGCAAGAGCATCTTGCCGTCGCCGCCATCCTGATTGAATTCCTTGAGCAGACTCCAGAGCGCCCGCTCGTCCAAGCCCATGGCCTTGGTATCGGCGGCGTCGGTTCGGGTTTCAAATTTCGGAACTCCGGTCTTCTCCGCCACTTGGCGTTTTGCCGTGCTGTCATAAAGCCTCAAGTTCACACGGCGCGCAGCATCCGGCGCATGACACACCGGGCAGGAAATAGCGTCGAAATGCCGCGCCGTATTGGGTAGCCAATCCTTGTGCTGATTGATGGCTTCCTTATGGCATGCAAGACAGGCGTCTTTGACACCATCGCCCATGGATGCCGCCTTGACGGCATGCGCCTGATGGCAACCTGCGCACAGCGGGGCGCTGATACCTTTGGCAATGCGTTCTTGCCCATGGACATCCTTGGAATAGGCCTTAAAGATGTCCTGATGGCACTTGGCGCATGGTGTCTCGGTGATCGGGCCGACAATTTTGGTTGAACGAACCGTGTGCGGATTGTGACAGTCCGAACATATTGGTGCTTTCCTGCTGCCGGCTTTCACTTGCGCGGCATGGACGCTGTCTTCATACTCGGTGAATTTCTTCTTGTGGCAGTCACGGCAGGACTCACGCATGCCGAGGGTGAACTCCCGTTTGTCCTTGATGCTGGTCTTGACTTTGCCGTGTGTTTTCGAGTCAAGGTTCGAGTGGCAGTCTTCGCAGTCGGCCTTCTTGTGCATCGACTCGGTATAAGCTTGGGTCGAGATGTTCAATGAAAGGACCTCCCCGCTCTCAAGCGTTTTTGCCACGCCTTCTTTGTCGTGGCAACTCAGGCAGGCCTTGCTTTCTTTGGACATTTCGCCTTCGGCTGCATGGGCAGTCAGGCCGATCAAGGACAGGGCGAGTGCAAGCATGCCTGTCAGGATCAAGCTCATTGGGCGCGATGACAGAGTCATGTGGCCCGCAGTGCAGGAGCTTTTCATTCGGGTTCCCCCTTTTATGGGTTTCTTGACGACAAAAACCATCAGAGAATGATTGTCATCCCTGATGGAGTTTGAATTTCGCCGCTGAAGCAATTGATTGCGCGATTCGTGATGTAGCTCAAGGCTTTTCTATTGATGTTTCGCCTTCCATGCTTGTACACCGATCTTCGCAAGCATCACCACGCCGACCAGTGGCAGCATCACTGCATAGGCTAAACCAATGAAAGGCGCAGCCAGGAACAATGCAATGTTCTTGATTCTGCTTTCATGGCCCTGCACGGCTTCGATCGGGGCTGCGACTGTTTCAGCCTCGGCTGCTAGGGCCGGAGCCAGCGCATGCGCCGCACTCTCCTCGATCATCTCGGGTGACAGCGGCTTGCGCATGAACTCGGTCACGCCAGCGGCCTTGGCCCGGGATTCGTTTTCGGTCGTCCCGTACCCGGTGATGATGACCACCGGCGTCCAAGGCTGGCTGGCCTTGACCTTTTCGGCCAACTCGACACCGTCCATACCAGGCATCTTGATATCCGTGAAGACGACATCGAACGACTGCTCGCGAATCTGCTTCAAAGCCTCATGGGCGTTCTCCACCGTCGTGACGACATAGCCCTTCTTCTCCGACAGGACGCGGTTGAAACTCTTGCCGACCACGGCGTCGTCATCGACAACCAGAACCTTACGCAGTGCACTCATGGTATTTCTCCTTAACAATTAACCAGCAAAATTGCTGCAAATCTTCAACACAATCCCTGGGGTCTTGATTGCTAATGAACTGCTGCGCGTTGTGACTGCTGATCACAGCGCAACGTCCACCGCTTGTGCATCATGGCGCCATTGGCGGCATTGATGACGTCATCCGGGCCGACGGGCTTGGCCAGATAGTCGTAGGCACCCAAGGTCACAGCCTCCTTCGCGGATTCGACCGCCGGGTACCCGGTAATCATGATCACTTCGCTTTCAGGCCATTTCTCCTTGATTGTCTTGAGCACTGACATGCCATCCATTCCAGGCATGCGCTGATCGAGCAACACCACATCAAACGGATGTTGGCCCATCATTTGCAAGGCATCACTACCATTTCTCACCCATTCCACTTCGCAACTCTCGCCCGCCAGCGCTCTGAGATAACTGAGTCGAACGACTTCTTCGTCATCTACCACCAAGATTTTTGTTGCTTGATTCATTTGGATTACCTCTGCTTTCTAGTGCTTGCTCGCTTGTTCTACGCAATCCTTGTGCCAGAGTCACTTCCGCGTGGATTTCATGTTATTTATCAATGACTTGTGAGAATTCTATCGATCGAAAAGAGGATCCATTTTGAAGTGCTATGTAGTTCAAGGTACATTTTTTTTGTACAGATTCCATGGAAAAAGCACTGCATTCCCCGTGCTGTCGAGGGAAGACGTGTTTGGTGTGAAAAATATTTTTTATGTGCAGAGCTCCACCAAGAACACTGAAAGTTCTTTACTCGATGGTCTGGTCCCGTCTTAAAGCTCCTGTTTTGACACAGATCAGAGACCCTTCACATGCGCATCCAAGGAGTTCAGGAACCCGCGCAAAATGATCGCGTGTCTGGGGGCCATCGTCGGATCCGAAGGCCCTTCACCTTATGTTGATCCGATACCTGGTAACAAACGGAACCAAGAAGGAAACTTTGAAATGAAACTGTCGATTTCTCAAAAACTGATCACCTTGTCGGTGTTGGGCGCCGCTGCCTTGGCGTTTTCAAGTGCATCCAGTGCGGCGGTGAACGCCGATGCGGCGCAAGCTCTGGCAAAGAAGAGTGATTGCCTGAAATGTCATGCCATCGACAAGGACAAGAAGGCCTCGTCATTCAAGAAGATTGCTGAAAAATGGAAGGGCAAAGCGGATGCCGAGGCAAAACTGGTCGATGCACTGACCAAGGCCCCCAAGGTCAAGATGACGGACGGAACCGAAGAAGAGCACAAGGTCATTGCCACCAAGGACATGGCCGAAATCAAGAACCTGATCGGCTGGGTGCTGGCTCAGTAAAGCCTATCGTTGCCGCCACCTGATGCGAGAGCATCAGGTGGCGAGCAATTCAGCTTCGGTAGGGATCATCAAACCCGAGGTCGGCCAGGATTTGCGTCTCACGGGCCTCCATGGCCACCGCGTCGCTCTCGCTGGTCTCATGGTCCCAGCCCTGTGCGTGCAGGACCCCGTGCACCAGCAGATGCGCGTAGTGCGCCTGCAGGGTCTTGCCATTTTCCCGCGCTTCCCCCAAGACGACCGGCGCACACAGCACCAGATCGGCGATGACAAGCGGCGTTTGTGCATAGTCGAATGTCAACACATTGGTGGCGTAGTCTTTGTGCCTGTAGTCGCGATTGAGCGAGCGGCCCTCCTCCATGTCCACAATGCGCACCGTGATTTCCCCGTCACATTGCAGCGCGTGACGAATCCAGCGCGCCACCTTGTGGCGTGGCAGTGCGGCGCGATGGCGCTGTGCATCCTCGATCCTGCCAAATTGCAGCGACAGCGTGAGTTGTTTCATTACGGCGAACTGATCCGCTTGCGTGGCGCATCATAGGCGTCCACAATGCGCGCGACCAGTGGGTGGCGCACCACGTCTGCACTGGTGAAGCGGCAGATCGAAATGCCCTCGACCCGTTTGAGGACGCGCTCGGCATCGATCAAACCGCTGAGTTGGGTCTTTGGCAAATCGATCTGGCTCACGTCCCCGGTCACCACGGCCTTCGAGCCAAAGCCGATGCGTGTCAAAAACATCTTCATCTGTTCCGGCGTCGTGTTTTGCGCCTCGTCCAGAATCACAAACGCCGTGTTCAGTGTGCGTCCGCGCATGAAAGCCAACGGTGCGATCTCGATGGTCTGGCGCTCCAGGGCCTTTTGCACCTGCTCGAAGCCCATCAGGTCGTACAGCGCGTCATAGAGCGGACGCAGATAGGGGTCGATCTTCTGCGCTAGGTCGCCGGGCAGGTAGCCGAGCCGCTCACCCGCCTCGACGGCAGGGCGCGTGAGCAGGATGCGCTGCACCGCGCTGCGCTGGAGCGCGTCAACAGCACAGGCGACTGCAAGATAGGTCTTGCCGGTGCCGGCCGGACCGATGCCAAAGGTGATGTCGTGGCTCGCGATGTTGTCCAGGTACATGGCCTGATTCATGGTTCGGGGTTTGAGGTCGCTGCGCTTGGTCTTAAGCGCCGGGCCGTCGGCATCATCCATGTCTGCGTCGCCTGCCAGCATCAGTTGCACGGTGGCTGGTTCGATCGGGCGCGCCGCCATTTCATACAAGGCCTGCAGCATCTCCATGCCGCGCTTCGCGTTGGCCTTGGTGCCGTCAACCTTGAACTGCTCGTGCCGGTGCGCGATCTTGACCTGTAGGGCTGATTCAATGCTGCGCAGATGGGCGTCCATCGGCCCGCACAGGTGCGACAAGCGGGTGTTATTGGGCGGTGAAAAGAGGTGTCTGAGAATCAAGTTGATAATTCCTGAAATGAGGCACCAATGATAGGCAAGAAATGATCGGCAAACTGACGGGTACGCTCGAAGACAAGAATCCACCCCAGGTGCTGCTGGATTGCCATGGCGTGGGTTACGAGGTCCTTGTGCCCATGAGCACCTTCTACAACTTGCCCGAAATGGGCAGCAAGGTCAGCCTGTTGACGCACTTTGTGGTGCGGGAAGACGCGCAAATTCTCTATGGCTTTGCCAGCGCGCCGGAGCGCGAGGCCTTCCGACAATTGATCAAGATTTCCGGCGTCGGGCCGCGCACGGCGCTGTCGGTTCTGTCGGGCATGAGCGTGACCGAACTGGCGCAAGCCGTGACGCTTCAGGAGGCCGGCCGGCTGATCAAGGTGCCTGGCATCGGCAAGAAGACCGCCGAGCGCCTGCTGCTGGAACTCAAGGGCAAGCTCGGAGCCGACATCGGCGTGAGCGCCAATCTGGCCAGTGCGGCGCAGGCCGATATCCTGCAGGCTCTGCTGGCGTTGGGCTACAGCGACAAGGAGGCGGCCGTGTCGCTCAAGGCCCTGCCTGCCGACATCGGCGTGAGCGAGGGCATCAAGCTGGCTCTGAAGGCGTTGGCGAAGTAGTTTTCCGGTGCTGCTGTTGCCGCCACACGCTATAGTCGGACCACCTTTTCAGCCAAGACCCCTGTGAGCATTCAGACCGACGACTTCGCCCCTCCGCCCGCACGCCGCATGGTATCTGCGGGGCCCGCTTCGCCCAACGAAGAGGCGGTCGAGCGCGCGTTGCGGCCCAAGTTGCTCGATGAATATGTCGGGCAGATCAAGGTGCGCGAGCAGCTCGAGATCTTTATCAGCGCCGCAAAGATGCGCGGTGAGGCGCTGGATCACGTGTTGCTGTTTGGCCCGCCGGGCTTGGGCAAGACCACGCTGTCGCACATCATCGCGCACGAGCTCGGCGTCAACCTGCGCCAGACCAGCGGCCCGGTGCTGGAAAAGCCGAAAGATCTCGCTGCCCTGCTGACCAATCTGGAAAAAAACGACGTTCTCTTCATCGACGAAATTCACCGCCTGAGCCCGGTGGTGGAGGAAATCCTCTACCCTGCGCTGGAGGACTACAAGATCGACATCATGATCGGTGAGGGGCCGGCGGCGCGCTCGATCAAGCTTGACTTGCAACCCTTCACGCTGGTTGGGGCCACGACGCGCGCCGGCATGCTGACCAACCCGCTGCGCGACCGCTTCGGCATCGTCTCCCGGCTCGAGTTCTACACGTCCGAGGAACTGGCCCGCATCGTTAAGCGCAGCGCCGGGCTGCTCAATGTGCCGGCCGATGAAGAAGGCGGTTTTGAGATTGCCCGGCGGGCACGCGGTACGCCGCGCATTGCCAACCGCCTGCTGCGCCGGGTGCGCGATTTTGCCGACGTCAAGGGCATCGGCAAGATCACCCTGGACATCGCGAATCGGGCGCTGGCCATGCTCGATGTCGATCCGCAGGGCTTTGATCTGATGGACCGCAAGCTGCTCGAAGCCGTGATCCATCGCTTCGACGGCGGCCCGGTCGGCCTTGACAACATCGCCGCCAGCATCGGCGAAGAACGCGAAACCATCGAAGACGTGATCGAGCCCTATCTGATCCAGCAAGGCTATCTGCAGCGCACGCCGCGCGGCCGCATTGCCACGCTGGCCGCCTACCGCCATCTTGGCGTGGCGCCGCCGAACCGTGATGGCGACATGTTTGGTGCTTGAATTACTGGTATCGTAAAGCGCCTCGTGCGCTCGTCACTGCACGGCGCGTGGCGACGTGGCAGTCAATGAATGGATTGCTTCGCTACGCTCGCAATGATGGAGATACAGGTCTGGCATTTTTCACCATAAGGATCTGCGCCAGGTAGTAGCTGCTCAGAACCCACAGGGGCACCAACGGTAGCGGCTGCACGAAACGGTTGATGGCAATCAGGGAGTCGCTGAGCATGAAGAAGCAGGCGCCGAGCGCCACGGCGCGTGCCGCTGCTTCTTGCTGCACCGTGGCACGACCGATCGCTTGCGCCACCATCAGCGCAATCACCGTGACGTAGGCCGCAACCGCCACCTCGAGCACCGGGTCGGCCAGACCGCCCCAGACCCAGGCGTACATGGCGGTCCCTGCGGCCAGCGTGCCGGCCAAGGCGCGGCGGCTGGCAAACCAGGGCACGTTTTGGCGAAACAGCGCGATGTAGAACAGATGCGCCACGAGAAACGAAGCCAGGCCCGGCAGGAAGTAGCCGCCCGGCAGCATCAGGAACACGTCACCAGCGAGCGAGGCCAGCAGGGCCAGCATCAGAAGGGTGTCAAACCGCTCGACCGTCCCCGAGCGGCGCGTGCGCAGCAGGACCAGGCCAAGGGCGAGCAGCATGGTCAGGGGCTTGCAGATGAAGTGCAGCGTCTGCAGGCCGAGCGTGTTGCTGAGGGTGGCCAGCACGGCGGCGGCGATCAGCAGCCATTCCAGCGTGCGCGTGAGGGCATCGGGCACCCGTCGACCTTGTTCAGGTGCTGCTTTCATCCAAGGCTTCTTTGTGGTCCAGGTGCCGGCTGTCGCCCCAGCCGACCAGGGTCAGCCCCTGTGGCGTCCAGAGCAGGCGATTGATGGTGGCATTGCCGAGATTCCAACTGCGGGCGGCCTGGATGTCCTGCCCGGTCGCAGCGCGGTAGAGCACGTCCATGACGCCGCCGTGGGCCACCAGCACAATCTGCTCACCCGGGTGGCGCTGTGCCAGGGCGAACGTCGTTTGCACGATGCGCTGGCGCAGTTGCGTCAGCGATTCGCCGCCTTGCGGTGTCCAATCAGGGTCGCGCCGGCGCCAGCGCAGCGCCTGGTCCGGCCAAGTGGCTTCGATTTCGACAAAGGTCTTGCCCTGCAAGATGCCAAAGCCGCGCTCGCGCAAATCGGGGCAGGCTTGGGGGTGGAGCCCGGTGTGGTCGCCAATCGTGCGCGCGGTTTCCCATGCGCGCAGCAAATGGCTGGAGTAGATGGCGCTGATTGGTTCCTCGGCCAGTGCCTGCGCCACCCGCCGTGCTTGCCAGTGACCGGTTGCGTTCAATTCGATATCGACTAGCCCCTGAATGCGGCTGTCCACGTTCCAGGCGGTCTCACCGTGGCGAATGGCAATGATGCGGGTGGCTTGCATGGGTCTTGATTGTATTTCCTGCCTATTGCGGCGTGGTTCCAAAAATGGTTCAAACTGTGGCCCTCATCCGGGGCCTATTTGGCCTGTGCTTCAAGGTTTCACCGTGACCCATGTTTTTCACAACGCGTCGGTTCGCCGCATCCTCGCCCTTGCGCTGTTCTGCGCGTCGGTCATCCTGCAGGCTTGCAGCGCGACTGGCGGTTACCAGCTTGCCATTGCCCATCTCAACGACAGCCATTCGCACTTGGAAGCGACGCCGCTGACGCTGGTGGTCGACGGCCAGAAGACTGTGGTCGAGGCCGGCGGCTTTGCGCGGCTGCAGACGCTGGTCGACGACATGCGCTCCGCCAAGCCTGACTTGCTGCTGCTGCACGCCGGCGACGCGGTGCAGGGCACGCTTTACTTCACGCTGTTCAACGGCCAACCCGAGTTCGAGTTCCTGAACCGCTTGGGTGTCGCGGCCATGACGCTGGGCAATCACGAATTCGACCGCGGCAGCGCGGCGATTCCGTCTTACCTGCAGGCGGCGCAGTTCCCGGTCATCTCTTCCAACATTGACTTTTCCGGCGAGGCTGCTACGGCTGCGCTGCAGGTGCCGACGCGCATCGTCAAGGAAATCAACGGCGAGCGCATCGGCATCATCGGTCTGACCACGGAAACAACGCCGCAGACCACGCTGGATGTCGGCAAAGTGAAATTCCTCGACGCCAGGGCCAGCGCCGAGCGCGAGGTCGCCGCCCTGACGGCGCAGGGCATCAACAAGATCGTGCTGCTGTCGCATTTGGGTTACGAGCTTGATCTGAAGCTCGCCGCGACGGTCAGCGGCATCGACATCATCGTCGGCGGTCACAGCCACACCCTGCTCGGCGCAACGGCGGGCCTGGCGTCGATCGGCCTGGTGCCCGATGGTCCGTACCCGACCGAGGTGCTGGCGCCGGACGGCAGCCGGGTACTGGTGCTGCAGGCCTGGAAGTGGGCTCAGATGCTCGGGCGGCTCGATGCCAGTTTCGATGCGCAGGGAAGGATCACCGGCTATGCAGCGAAGCCCGTGATCCCGGTGGCCGACCGCTTCGTGCGCGACGCGGTCCCGGTGCCGTCGGACAGTCCCGCCTATGCGCAGATCGTCCAGACCTTCAAGAAAGGCGGCCTGGTGCGCGTGGTCAAGGAAGAAACTAAGGCTGCAGCGGCTTTGACGCCCTATCGCGCGCAACTCGCGACGTACAGCAAGGCCACCGTGGCGAGCGCCGCCGAGGATCTGCTGCGCGGCATCAACAACGGCCCCGGACCGCTGGCGGCCGACGCCATGCTGGCTGCGGTGCCCAAGGCACAGGTGGCCATTCTCAACAACGGCGGCGTGCGCAAGGACCTCGCGGCCGGCAGCATTTCGGTCGGCGACGTGCTGGAAGTCATGCCATTTGCGAACACGCTGGTGCTGCTGGACCTGAGCGGCGCTGAATTGAAAGAGGCGCTGGAGGGAGACATTGATTTCCTGATTAGCAGGAAATATCCGTCACCTTATCCCTATGTAGCGGGTCTTCGCTTCACCGTTGCGCGCAATGCCGACAAGGGCTGGCGCGTGACGGCGCTCGCGGTCCGGGATGATGCTGGCGCCTACCAGCCCCTTCTTCCCGACGCGATCTACCGCTGTGTTGTCAGCAATTTTGTCGCCGGTGGCGGCGACGGCTTCACGAGCATCCGCAATGCCAAGGGTTTTCGCTCGGACAGCGGCATCATCGACAGCGACGCGCTGCGCGATCATTTGACCGCGCTGGGCAGCGTGCGCAAACCGACCGAGCAGCGCGTGACGGAACTGGCGCCGTAACGCCGACTGGCATCCGGCGCACCGAGCGGCTATCAGAGCTGGAGATCAATCACCTGCGAGCCGGGCAGGGCAGCGCCGCTGAATTCCTCCGTATCAAATACCTTGTCGCCGTCGGCATCGGCGACACCGGTGACCTTGATGTCCTTGAAGTTGTGCTGCTTGGCGTCCATCAGGTGCGAGGGCACGATGTTGTGCAACGCCGTGAACATGCTCTTGATGCGCCCCGGGAATTTCTTCTCCCATTCGCGCATCATGTTGCCGATCTGTTGGCGCTGCAGGTTGGCTTGGCTACCGCACAGCGAGCACGGGATGATGGGGAACTGGCGATGTTCGGCCCAGCGCGTCAGGTCTCTTTCCGCCACATTGGCCAGCGGACGGATCACGATGTGGCCGCCGTCGTCGCTCACCAGCTTCGGGGGCATGCCCTTGATCTTGCCGGCGAAGAACAGGTTGAGGAAGAAGGTCTGCAGCATGTCGTCGCGGTGGTGACCGAGCGCAATCTTGGTCACCTTCAACTCGTCGGCGACCCGGTACAGGATGCCGCGGCGCAGCCGGCTGCACAGGCTGCACATGGTCTTGCCTTCGGGGATCACCTTCTTGACGATGTTGTAGGTGTCCTGCGTCTCGATGTGAAACGGCACGCCCAGCTGCTTCAGGTAGGCCGGCAGGATGTGCGCCGGGAAGCCGGGCTGCTTCTGGTCCAGGTTGACGGCGACCAGATCGAAATGGACGGGCGCGCGGGCCTGCAATTTGAGCAGGATGTCGAGCAAACCGTAGCTGTCCTTGCCGCCGGAGACGCAGACCATCACGCGGTCGCCTTCCTCGATCATGTTGAAGTCCATGATCGCCTGTCCGACCTGGCGGCACAGGCGCTTCTCCAGCTTGTGCGTCTCGCGCTCGATCTTCGGCTCAGGCCTGGCCTCGACCTCGGCCGGCGTCACTTTCTTGTCAATCCAGACGGCGCTCATTCGTATTCCTTGTGTTCCATGGCGGTCGATTTTCCCTCAAGCGTTCACCACTGTCCGGTCTCGACCCGGATCGCCACTTCGCAGTCGTCGAAGATTTCGAGCTTGGCGATCGTCACGCGCACGCCCTGCACACCCGGCAGCTGCAGTAGGCGGTTGGCGAGCTTGCCGATCAGGGTCTCGAGCAGGTTCACATGCTCGGCCGTGCACTCATTGATGATGATCTGGCGCACTTTGCGGTAATCGAGCACGCGGTGGATGTCATCGTCGTGCGGCAGCAGCTCCTGCTGCCCGAGGTTGAGCTCGGCATCGACTTGGATCGGCTGCGGTGCGGTCTTCTCGAACTCCAGAATCCCCAGGCTGGCATCGAAACGCAGGCCGGTGAGCGTGAGGGTCTGTCGACCAAAGGTTTGTGCCATGATGGGAACCGGTTGGATGGAGAAGGCCAGTGTGATGCCGCGCGTCACAACATGGAGAAATCACGCTCGAATTTCATCAGGTGCTGGCCGCCGTCGACCAGCAGCGTGGTGCCGGTGATTGAATGGTTGTCGATAGCAAATTTGACGGTCGCGGCGACATCCGACGCCGTCGAGGATCGGCCCAGCGGCGACAACTTGTGCAAGGCCTCGAACTTCTCCTCGCTCAGCAGGTGACTCGTCAAGGTCAGGCCCGGCGCCACGCCGACCACGCGCAGTTGTGGGCTCAGCGCCATCGCCAGCATGGTGGTCGCCGCCTCCAGTGCGGCCTTGGACAGCGTGTAGCTGAAGAAATCGGGGTTCTGGTTCCACAGCTTCTGGTCCAGCAGGTTCACCACCACACCGAGCGGCCGGCGCGCATGGGCGCTGGCCGAGCCGTCGCGGCCCAGCACATGGCCGTGCAGGGCCTGCGCCAGGATGATGGCGGCCCCGGCATTGCTGCGCATGTGCTTGTCCATGGCGGCGAAGCTGAAATTGGCGGCGGTATCGTGCTCGAAGGTGGAGGCGCTGTTGACGATGGCGTCGACGCGGCCGAACTGCGCGATGACCTTGGGCAGCAGATTGCGCACCGCTGTCTCGTTGGTCAGGTTGGCGCGAAAGGCGGCGCTGGCGCCGGCGAGACGCGTGCAGTCGGCCACCGTCCTGGTGGCGTCTTCGAGCGAGTCGCGGTAATGCACGGCGACCTGCCAGCCGTCCGTGGCCAGCGCGAGCGCGATCTCACGACCCAGACGCTTGGCAGCGCCGGTGACTAGAACCGTTCGGGCGGGAGGCGGGCTCGACATTGGTGGACAATTCGAAGGTTATGACAACAGCCTACAGTTTAACGAGCGCCCTTGCGCGCCACATTTCACAAACCATTGCCGACAACGGCGGCTGGATCGGCTTCGATGAATTCATGGCGTTGGCCTTGTACACGCCGGGCTTGGGCTACTACGCCAACGACAGCACCAAGTTCGGCAGCCTGCCCTATGCCACGCAGGGCGATGCGCCAGCGCTGGGCAGCGACTTTGTTACCGCCCCCGAGATGACGCCCCTGTTCGGCCGGACGCTGGCCACCCAGGTCGCGCAGGCGTTGCAGGTGACGCAGACCACGGAAGTCTGGGAGTTCGGCGCCGGAACCGGCGCTCTGGCCTTGCAGGTGATTGAGGCACTGGCTGCGCTGGGCCAGCCGCTGGCGCGCTACAACATCGTCGATCTGTCGGGCAGCCTGCGCGCGCGCCAGCAGCAGACGCTGGAAAAGCACGCCGACCGCGTGCGCTGGGTCAGCGAATTGCCCGAGACACTGCAGGGTGTCGTGCTCGGCAATGAGGTGCTCGATGCCATGCCGGTCAAACTGCTGGCGCGCACTAGGGGTGTCTGGCACGAGCGCGGTGTCGCCTTGTCGGCGCCTGATGCGGGCGACGAAGGCGCCGCCTTTGTCTGGCTCGATCGTCCCACGGACCTGCGCCCGCCACTGGAGCCGCAGGGCGAGCACGACTTCCTGACCGAAATCCATCAGCAAGCCGAGTCCTTCGTCCGCACGCTGGGCGACAAGCTCGGCGCCGGCGCGCTGTTCTTCATCGACTACGGTTTCCCGCAGGCGGAGTACTACCACCCGCAGCGCCACATGGGCACCGTGATGTGCCACCGCGCACACCGCTCCGATACTGACCCGCTGGCTGACGTCGGCCTTAAGGACATCACGGCCCACGTCGATTTCACCGGCATTGCGCTGGCGGCCCAGGAGGCGGATATGGGCGTGCTGGGCTATTGCACGCAGGGGCGCTTCCTGATGAATTGCGGACTGCTGGGCCGGCTCGAAGACGCCTCGACCGCGATCCGTGTGCAGGCGCAAAAGCTCATCATGGAACATGAGATGGGCGAGCTGTTCAAGGTCATCGGCCTGTTCAAGGGCGAGCCCTGGGATGCCATTGGCTTTTCCCACGGCGACCGCACCGACCGGTTGTGACTACAGCGCGGCGCGCACCGCCTCTACGCGCGCTTGTTCGATCAGTTCACCGATCTTCTTGCCGTTAATGCCCGACGCCATGGCGGCGGTTGCGATCGAATGCGTCGCCACCGCCTGTGTCGCGGCCAGCGCGGTCAGCAGGCGCGGCGTTGGCGCGTAGGCTGACTCGGCGGACCCGAGCCGTCCGCGCGAATCGCATTCACAGGCCAGCAGCACCTCGACAAAGCGTTCCGGTTTGCGAAAGGCGTCACAGCGCTGCAGCAGGCGCACCACGGCGGCGGCATTCAAGTCGCCGCTGCGGTGGATGTTGCCGTGCTCGCGCGCCACCACATCGGCGAGTTCGCGGCATTCGGTCGGCACGCGCAGGCGCTCGCAAACGCTAGCCAGCAGCCGCGCACTGCGTTCTTCGTGGCCGTGGTGTTTGGGCAGCAGGTGCGCGGGTGTCGTCGCCTTGCCTAGGTCGTGGAACAGGCAGGCCAGGCGCACCGGCAGCGCGGCCTGCAGGCGCGCGCTCATGTCGAGCACCAGCATCAGGTGGACGCCGCAGTCGATCTCCGGGTGGTAGTCGGCGCGCTGCGGCACGCCCCACAAGCGGTCCACCTCGGGCAACAGGCGCGCCAGCGCGCCGCAATCGCGCAGCACCGCGAACATGCGCGATGGCATTTTTTCCATCAGGCCCTTGGCCAGTTCCTGCCAGACGCGCTCGGCCACCAGGTGGTCGACCTCACCGCCGTCCACCATCTCGCGCATCAGCGCCAAGGTTTCAGGTGCGACCGTGAAGCCGGCAAAACGCGCCGCCAGCCGCGCCACGCGCAGGATGCGCACCGGGTCTTCGCGAAACGCTGCCGTCACATGGCGCAACACCCTGGCGGCCAGATCACGGCGACCGCCATAGGGGTCCACCAGCGCGTTCTTTGCCTCCCATAGCGCCGGGTCAGTCGCATCGGCGTGCACCGCCATCGCATTGACGGTGAGGTCGCGCCGCGCCAGGTCTTCTTCCAGCGTGACATCGGGCGCCGCGTGCACGGCAAAGCCGTGGTAGCCGGGTCCGGTCTTGCGCTCGGTGCGCGCCAGGGCATATTCCTCCTTGCTGCGCGGATGCAGGAACACCGGAAAGTCCTTGCCCACCGGCAGGAAGCCCTGTGAGATGAGGGCATCGGGCGTTGCGCCCACCACCACCCAGTCGTGGTCGGTGACGGGCAAGCCCAGCAGCGCATCGCGCACCGCGCCGCCAACCAGGTAGATCTGCATGTCAGCGCGCCGCGGGCTTGGCGCTCAGGCGGTACGGCTCTTCGAAATCGAGGAAGTCTTTTTCCGCGATCGCGTCATCGATCCACTGCCGCACACCGGGCAGGGCGCGGACGCGCTCGACATAGGCGGCGATGCCGGCCGGCAGCGGCAGGGCGTAGCAATGAAGGCGCATGCAGATCGGCGCAAAGTAGGCGTCGGCAATCGTGAATTCGCCAAACAGCAGCGGGCCGCCATGTTCGTCGAGCAGGGTCTGCCACATCGTCACCAGGCGCGCGACCTCGGCCCGCACGGCGGGCTTGTCGCGCCAGATTAGCGCGCCGACTTCAGGCAGCGATGCCTCGATGTTCATCGGAAAGTTGCTGCGCAGGGCGGTGAAGCCCGCGTGCATCTCGGCGCAGATGCTGCGTGCGCGCGCGCGCGCCGCCTTCGCACGCGGCCACAAGACCTTATCGGGAAATTGTTCCGCCACGTATTCGGCGATCGCCAACGTGTCCCACACCGCCAGACCATCGTCCGCCAGCAGTGGTACCTTGCCTGTTGGCGTCAGGGTCTTGAGCGTGTTCTTGAAGGTGGAGCGGCCGTCATCGGCGAACGAGTCAAAGCGAATCATGACCTCCTCGAACGGGATACCGGCCTGGCGCAGCAGAACCCAGGGGCGCATCGACCAGGATGAGTAGTTCTTGTTGCCGATGTAGAGCTTGAGCATGAGGGGTCTCCTTAAGTCGATAATTCTATGCATATCAAGCGGAGTGCACTCATGTCGGGAATTGGAAGAGGCGCAGCCATCGCGCTGCTCGCGACGGCCTTGCTGGCCAGCAGTGGCTGTGCCATCGTCGCCGTGGCGGATGCCGTTGTGACCACCGCGGCCGTCGTGGTCAAGACCGGCGTGAAGGCCACGGGCGCGGTGCTTGACGCCGTGATTCCTGATTCCAAACCGGCAAGATAGACCTTGCTAGGGCAGATCCTGGGCCGGCTCGGGTGCGCTGGCATCGCGCGGGCCGACCAGACCGAGCCGCTGTTTCAATGATTGCGGCTGGCCGCTGATCAGCGCGGCGTAATTGGCCGTGTTGGACAAGACCTTTTTCACATAGTCGCGGGTTTCGGAGAACGGCACGTTTTCAGCCCAGATGGCCGCGTCCAGCACGGGTGCGCCGGTCGGGCCGCGCCAACTGCGCGGCCGGCTCGGCCCGGCGTTGTAGGCGGCGGCGGCCATCGGCATGGAGCCGTCGAAATTGTCCAGCACCAGCTTGAGATAAGCCGTGCCGATGACGATGTTGGTGTCACGCTCGTTGATCTGGCTTGGCTTGAAGCTGGTCAACCCGATCTTCTTGGCCGTCCAGCGCGCCGTCGGCGGCATGATCTGCATGAGGCCGGCGGCACCCACACCCGAATGGGCGTCCGTGACGAAGCGGCTTTCCTGACGGATCAGGCCGTAAACGTAGGCCGGGTCCAGGCCGATCTGTGCCGCGCGCTGCAGCACTGCGGTCTTGTGCGGCATCGGAAAGCGCTGCTCGAAGTCGATCACGTCCCTCGTTCGGTCGCTGGTGTTGATGCAGCGGTCCCAGACCTCGTTCTGGCAGGCCAAATCCGCCGCTGCCAGCAGTTCGCGGTCGCTCATTCCCCCTGGCGTGTGCAGATTGGTGCTGTAGTTCCACTCGCGCACACCCTCGCTGCGCAAGCCGATCCGGATCGCATACAGGCTGCGGTTGAGGCCGGCATTGCGACGGGCCGCTTCCTTCTCTTCAGCGCTTAGGGCCGGCGGTCGTTCCGGCACCGTGACGGCATGGCCCAACTCTTCCAGCGCCAGTTGTTCGTAGAAGCCGCGCACGCTGGCGATGCTCTCGAACAAGGTCCGGGCGGCGGCGCGCTCGGCGTCGGTCTTGGCCAGCTTGGCTAGTGCGCGCGCGCGCCAGTAGATCCAGGTCGATTCCTGGCGCGCCTCGGGGCTCATGGCCTGAGTCGCTGACAGCACATCCTTCCACTGGCCCTGGCGCAGGGCGGCGCGGACCTTCCAGCCCAGTTGTCCATCGCTGAGTTCGCTCTCGATGGCCTTGGAGAAATAGGCCAGTGCATCGCCTGTCAGACGCTGCGCCGTCTGCTTGCCGATCACGCCCCAGACCCACGAGCGCTGCTCGGCGCTCAGGTGCACGCCCCAGTGGTTTTCCATCGCGCTCGCGGCACTGTCGGGTTCGTTGGCAGCCATGCGGATCAGGGCCAGCACGACGGATTCCTTGGCGACACGGCCCGCGGCGATGACGCGTTTGGACAGATAGCGCGCCGGGTTGTTGTTGATCTCGTCGATCGGCGCTGCGGCAGCCGTGGAGATGATTTCCACCGCCAGCTTGGCCAGTCTGGGGCGGTTGTTTTCCATGGCCTGGCGCGCCTTGCGCCAGACATCGGCCTCGCTCAGCCGTTTGGCTGCGAACAGATGACTGGCCGCATAGTTGCAGCCGTCGTCGACATCCCGTTGGGCGTACCAGACGCGCTTGAAATCAGCGCCCAGTTCCGGGCTGGTGGACAGCGGCTCGAGCGCCAGGCTGTAGCAGCGCACCTCGCGGTCGTCCTTCATGCGGAACAGGAGCTGCACATCCGCGAAGTCGCTCCAGTAGCGGCGCTGCCCGAGCAGCAGCAGCCAGTCGTTGCGCAGGCGATCCTCCTGGTAACTGCCTGCGAAATGCGTGAAGAAATCCTGCACTTCCGCCGGCGCTGCCGTGTCGAGCCGCGCACGCAACTCCCAATAAGCGGCCCAGGGCTCCAGGACGTTGCCGCGCGCTTGCGGCAGCAGGGCGCTCAGGCGTTTGCTGTCGCCCTTCTTGAAAGCCTGGTTCATTTCCAGAATCACCGCGTCCGACGGCGACAGTGCGGGGGCCGCATTTTGCGCGTGGGCTGGCGATACCGTGACCAGCGTCAGCCACGCCGAGACGGTAATCGATGTCAAAATGGCGTGAAACTGCATGGTGGGATTATGGACACAACGGGTAACAACAAAAAACTTGAGAAGAAAGCCCTGCGCGAGCAACTCATCCATCAACGCCTGAACCTGCCCGATCGCCTACAGCGCGCCGATCTTTTGCAGCGGGTCATGCGCATCTGGCTGGTGGGTCGCCCCGATACCGTGATCGGCGCCTACTGGCCGATTAAGGGCGAATTCGACCCGCTACCGGCCCTGCACCGCTGGAAGGAAGACGGTGAACTGATTGAACAATCACGCCTACGCAAGATTGGACTGCCGGTGGTCGACAAAGTTCACAAGACCATGACCTTCCATGCCTGGTACCCGGGTTGTCCGATGGAAGAAGACGCCTATGGCATCCCCAAGCCCAAGGACACCGAGGTGATCGTGCCGACGCTGCTGTTTGTCGCCTGTGTCGGTTACGCGCCGGGCGGCTACCGTCTGGGTTATGGCGGCGGCTTTTATGACCGCATGCTGGCCACGCTGCAGCCGCGCCCGGTGACGGTCGGGCTTGGTTTTGCACCGGCGTTCCTGCCGGATTTCGAGCCCGAGGCGCACGACATGCCGCTCGACGCCATCCTGAACGACAACGGCGTGGTCTGGCCCGTCTGAGCATGCCCTGCCAATATTTGCTCGACCCCTGGATCGACGCCTCGTACAAGGGTTTTCCGTACCATTGTGCGCCCTTGCAGCGTTCGCAGATCGGCGGCCAGGGCTGGAACGTCCTGGCCGGGGACCTGCCGCTGCCGCTAGCCGTCATCAAGCGCGAGGTGCTGCAGCACAACCTCAAGTGGATGCAGGACTTCGTAGGTCAGCGCGGCCTGGGTCTGGCACCGCATGGCAAGACCAGCATGTCGCCCCAGCTGTTTCGCCTGCAGCTCGACGCGGGCGCCTGGGGCATGACCTTTGCCACGGTGACGCAGATGCGCGCGGGCCTGGCGGCCGGCGCGCAGCGCTGCCTGATTGCGAACCAGGTGTTTGCCGGCATCGACCTTGAGTGCATCGACAGCTTGCTACGAAACCAGCCGGGCCTGCGCCTGATCTTCCTGGTCGATTCACTGGCGCAGATTGATCGGATCGAAGCCTGGCGGCAAAGGCAGTCGCAGGCCTGTGCTTTTGAGGTGCTGCTGGAGATTGGAGTGCCTGGTGGGCGCACCGGTTGCCGCGACCTGACGCGGGCCATGGAACTGGCGCGGCGCCTGCACAACAGCACGGCGGTGCGACTAGTGGGCGTCGAAAGCTATGAAGGACTGGGCGCGAGCGGCGATACGGCGCAGGACCAGGCCTACGTGCGGCCGCTGCTGGACTTGTTGCAGACGGTGGTTGCGGCCTGTGACGCACAGGATTTGTTTGACAGCGATGAAGTGCTGCTGACGGCCGGTGGCTCGGCCATCTTTGATCTCGTTAGCTCCGCGCTCAAGCCGGAACTGCGGCGCAGCGTGCAGGGCTTGTTGCGCTCCGGCTGTTATGTCACGCATGACCAGGGCAACTACAAGCGCATGATGCGCGCGGTGGCGCAGCGTACCGGTTGCACGACCGGTCTGGAGGCGGCGCTGGAGGTGTGGGCTGAAGTGCAGTCATGTCCGGAGCCGGGGCTGGCGATCCTGGCGGTTGGCAAGCGTGACCTGTCCTACGACATGGGCATGCCAATCCCGCTGGCGATCTGCGCTCGTGGGACACGAACCGTGCGCGCGGCGCCGGCGCAGTGGACGATCAGTAAACTGAACGACCAGCACGCCTATCTGCAGGGCTCCGATGCGCAGCATCAGGCGCTGCAGGTGGGCGATCGGGTTTGCCTGGGCATTTCGCACCCGTGCACCACCTTCGACAAATGGCGCTGGATGCCGCTGGTCGATGCCGACTACGGCGTGGTCGACGCGATCACGACCTGCTTCTGATCAGCATTCGACGATATTGACCGCAAGGCCGCCGCGCGAGGTTTCCTTGTACTTGGTCTTCATGTCGGCGCCGGTTTCGCGCATGGTCTTGATCACGTTGTCGAGCGACACCACGTGCTGGCCGTTGCCGGCGAGCGCCATGCGCGCGGCGTTGACGGCCTTGACCGCTCCCATCGCGTTGCGCTCGATGCAGGGCACCTGCACTAGGCCGCCGACCGGGTCGCAGGTCAGGCCCAGGTTGTGCTCCATGCCGATTTCGGCCGCGTTCTCCACTTGTTCCGGGCTGCCGCCGAGCACCGCGGCCAGGCCGGCGGCGGCCATCGAGCAGGCCACGCCGACCTCGCCCTGACAGCCGACTTCGGCGCCGCTGATGGATGCGTTGAGCTTGTACAGCATGCCGATGGCGGCGGCATTCATCAGGAAATCGATCACGGCGTCGTCCCGCCTGGCGGCGTCGGCGCTGCGGCTGTTGCTCAGCACAAAGCGGTCGCAGTAATGCAGCACGGCCGGTATCACGCCGGCCGCGCCGTTTGTCGGGGCCGTCACGACGCGCCCGCCGGCGGCGTTTTCCTCGTTCACGGCGAAAGCGTAGACATTGATCCAGTCGAGCACCGAAAGCGGGTCGGCCAGCGCGCGCTCGGCGCGCTCGCGCAACTGCGCTGCCAACAGCGGCGCGCGCCGCTGCACCTGATACGGGCCAGGCAGCGTGCCGTGGTGGCTTAGGCCGCGCTGCACGCATTCGCGCATCACGCGCCAGATCGCTAGCAGTCCGTCGCGGATTTCCGCATCGCTGCGCCAAGTGCGCTCGTTCGCCCACATCAGTTGGCCGATGCTCAGGCCATGCTGCTTGCACAGCGCGAGCAGGGCATCGCCTGAAGTGAACGGGTACGGCACCTTGTTGTACGCGCTAAGCACGGCTTCGTTGGCTGCGCCGGCCGTCACGACAAAGCCGCCGCCGACGCTCAGGTAACGGCTTTGCCTGAGTAGGCCGCCCTGGGCGTCGAACGCGCTGAACTTCATCCCGTTGGGGTGTTCGGCCATGGCTTCGCGCCGGTACAGCAGCAGGTGCTCCTTCTCGCGGAAAACGATCGAATGGCGACCTAGCAGCGCCAGGCTTTGCCTATTGCGCACGGTTTCGATCAGTGCGGGCACGGCGTCCACATCCACCGTGTCGGGAGCCTCGCCGAGCAGGCCGAGCATGACGGCCTGGTCCGAGCCGTGTCCCTTGCCGGTGGCGCCGAGCGAACCGTAGAGCTCGCATTTCACGGCAGCGGTGTGCTGCAGCAGGTGATCGCGTTCGAGCGCCTGCGCGAACAGGCGCGCGGCGCGCATCGGCCCGACCGTGTGCGAACTGCTCGGTCCGATACCGACCTTGAAGAGATCAAAAACGCTGATGGCCATGCCGCGATCTTATGCCGTGTCAGGGCCCGGCCAGCATCAGCGCGCGCACATCGTTCTCGTAGTCCCTCAGAGCCTCGCCCAGCTGGCGCCGCTGTGCGCGGGTCGTGCTGTTGTGCAGCGCGGCCAGGGTCGCGCAGTTTTCCTGCAGCAGCAGATCCGAATAGTTCCGATGATCAGCCTGCGGCGAATGCTGGCTGCGCTCGAGTAGGGCGTGGACCCGGGCTCCGACCTCGGCGCGGCTCATGCTGGCGCCCTGCACCTGGCGCAGCGTCTGAAGCGTGTCTTGGTAGCGTCGCTGCGACTCGTGATCGCTCAGACTGGCGTCGAAAACGGAACTGGCCACGGTGGTGCGCAGGACCGCCACTTGAGCTTCGTTCAGCCGGCCGTAGAAGCTCTCGGCACGCTCGACCAACCGCTTGAGGCGGCGCGCCTGGCGTTCCTCTGCTGGGCTGGCCAGCCACTCGTCGCGCCATTTCTGGCTGCGCTTGTCGAATTGGCGCGCCAGGTGTTCGAGTTGTGCCGCCGTTAAGCTTGTTGCGAGCACGGTGATGCCGGGCTCAATCCGGTCCAGTAGCGCCTGCACGCGCGGCCTGAGCTCGTCGATCAGCGCGCAGACCTGTGTCGCCTTCACATTGGCCGGCGCCAGACGCTGCAGCTTGTCCAATGCGCCGATGTAGAGCGGCAGCTCGGCCTGCCGGTGCCAGGTCTGCAGGGCGGCCAGATCGGGGCGAAGCTGCAGCGACTGCGCGTCGTTGAGGTCGAGGTAGCTGTCGAGCCACCAGTAAGCCAGTTCCGACGCGTTCTGGTAGCCCAGCCGTACCGTGCTGCAGCCCGCGAGCGGTATCGCGAGGAAAGCGGCCAGCAGGGCGCCGATAATGTGGCGCAGTGGCAGGAACAGACAGGGGAACCGATTGAATACAAGTAGCACGGATTTTTCCAAAAACACTGCAACGCCAGGCGCCGTGGACGTGGTGATCATGGCGGCCGGCAAGGGCACGCGCATGAAGAGCCGACTGCCCAAAGTGTTGCACCTTTTGGCCGGGCGTGCACTGCTCGCGCATGTGCTTGACACGGCGGCGCAGTTGTCGGCGCGCCAAGTGGTCGTAATTAGCGGCCACGGCGCGGCGGAAGTGGAAGCCGCGCTGGCACCGGCGGCAGATGCCGGTTTCGATCTTAGCTTTGTGCGCCAGGAACCGCAACTCGGAACCGGGCACGCCGTACAGCAGGCCGTGCCGGTGCTGCGCGATGACGGCATCGTGGTGATCCTCTCGGGCGATGTGCCACTGATCCGCGCCGTGACCCTGCGCCAGCTGATTGAGACCTGCGGCGGCGACAAGCTGGCGCTGTTGACGATCGACTTCGACGACCCCACGGGTTACGGTCGCATCGTGCGCGAAGGCGCGGCGGTGCGTGCCATCGTCGAGCAGAAGGACGCTAACGCCGACCAGCGCGCCATCACCGAGGTTTACAGCGGCATCATGGCGCTGCCCGTGCAGCAGCTCAAGCGCTGGCTGGCGCGGCTCGACCGGAACAACGTGCAAGGCGAGTACTACCTGACCGACATCGTCAAGTTCGCCGTGGCCGATGGCGTGCCCGTGCTGGCGCACCGGATCAGCGACCCGCTGCAGGTGGCCGGTATCAACAGCCCGCTGCAATTGGCCGAACTCGAGCGCGCCTGGCAACTCCGCACGGCGCGCGCCTTGATGGAGCAGGGCGTGCGGCTGGCCGATCCGGCGCGGCTCGATGTGCGTGGCGTGCTGCGCTGCGCACAGGACGTCGCCATCGACGTCAACTGCGTCTTTGCGGGCGAAGTGACGCTTGGCGAGGGCGTGACGGTTGGTGCCAACTGCGTGATTTCCAACGCGACGATTGGCGAGGGCGCGGTGATCCACCCGTTCACCCATATCGAAGGCGGCAAGCCCGGCAGCGAGGACTTCATCGAGGTCGGCGCCGGCGCGCTGATCGGGCCCTTTGCCCGTCTGCGCCCGGGCGCACGACTCGGGGCCGAGGTGCACATCGGCAATTTCGTCGAGGTCAAGAATTCGACGCTGGCCAAGGGCGCCAAGGCCAACCATCTGGCCTATCTGGGCGACGCCACGGTGGGCGAGCGCGTCAACTACGGCGCCGGCAGCATCACGGCCAACTACGACGGCGCCTTCAAGCATCGCACCGTGATCGAGGCCGATGTCCACATTGGCAGCAACTGCGTGCTGGTGGCGCCGGTCACGATCGGTGCCGGCGGCACGGTTGGCGGCGGCTCCACCATCACCAAGGACACTCCGCCCGGCGCGCTGAGCGTGGCGCGCGGCAAGCAGGTCAGCCTGGGGAACTGGAATCGCCCTGTGAAACCGAAAAAGTGAGGTTAGGCCGGTAGCACCACGCGGGCGCCGAATTTGCTGCGCTTGACGCTGAAGAAGGCCTTCACATTGCGCACATTGGCGTCGGCCGTGAACAGTCGCTGCGCCAGCGCCAAGTAGTCCGGCATGTTGGCCGCATGCACCACCAGCAGGAAGTCCGGGCCCGGCGAGACGCGGTAGCACTGCTGCACGGCGTCATCGACGAGGACACGCTGTTCGAACGCTTCCTGCGCCTCATGGTCCTGTCGGTCCAGGGTGATCTCGACAATGGCGCACAGCCCGTGACCGACCAGTGCGGCCAGCTTGTCGACACTGAGCACCGCAATCTCGCGCTCGATCAGCCCGGCATCACGCAGGCGCTTGACGCGGCGCAGGCAGGTCGGAGGCGAAATGTGCGCCAGCGCTGCCAGGTCCTGGTTGCTGCGCGATGCATCGGTCTGCAACTGGTCGAGCAGCAGCAGATCGGTTGCATCAAGTGCCAGCGCGTCCATGATCCCGAAAAGCCGTGTGGTTTGGGAACGCCGGTCAGGCGCCCGGGGCTGATTGCGCGCGCCGGCGGCGCTCCAGCCAGGCCTGCAGTTCGCCCACCACGCCCTTGCGGAAAGCCAGCACGCACAGCACAAAGATCACGCCGATGATCACGTTGACCCAGGAGCCGACCTTGTCGGCCAGCATGTCCTGCAGAGAGATTACGATGCCGGCGCCAAACACCGGGCCGAAGAAGGTGCCCACGCCGCCCAGTAGCGTCATCAGGATCACCTCGCCCGACATCGTCCAGTGCACGTCGGACAGCGTGGCAAAGCCCATCACGAGCGTCTTGAGCGAACCGGCCAATCCGGCTAGCGCGGCCGACAGCACAAAGGCCAGCAGCTTATAGCGGTCGACCTGGTAGCCCAGCGAGATGGCGCGCGGTTCGTTCTCGCGGATCATCTTGAGCACTTGGCCGAACGGCGAATGCACGATGCGCGAGATGAACAGAAAGCACGCCACGAAAACTGCGACCACCAGGTAATACATGGCCGTGTCCGATGCCAGCGGCAGCAGGCCGAACAGGGCGCCGCGCGGCACGCCCTGCAGACCGTCCTCGCCGCCGGTGAAGGGTGCTTGCAGGCAGCCGAAATACACCATCTGCGCCAGCGCCATGGTGATCATCGCGAAGTAGATGCCCTGGCGCCGGATCGCCACCAGGCCGACCACGCCGCCGATCAGGCCCGAGCCAATGGCGCCGGCAACGATGGCCAGCTCGGGCGAGAGGTTTTGCGACTTGATCAGCCAGCCTGTGATGTAGGCAGCCGAGCCGAAGAAGGCCGCATGCCCGAAGGACAGCAACCCGGTGAAGCCCAACAGCAGGTTGAACGCGCTGGCAAAAATGGCGAAGCACAGTAGCTTCATGACGAATACCGGATACAGGCCGAGTACGGGCGCGAGCAGCGCCAGGATCAGCAGCGCGACATACGTGACGCGAATGAGTTTTTGGGCGCTTGTCATTCAGGCTTCTTTCCCAAAAAGGCCGGCCGGGCGGAACATGAGGACGATGACCATGATGACAAACACCACGATACTCGATGCCTCCGGGTAGAACACGCGGGTCAGCCCCTCGACCACGCCCAGGCCCAGCCCGGTCAGGATGGAGCCCATGATGGAGCCCATGCCGCCGATCACGACCACGGCGAAGACGACGATGATCAGGTTCGATCCCATCAGCGGATTGACCTGGATGATGGGCGCGGCCAGAACGCCGGCCAGCGCCGCCAGTGCGGCACCGGCGCCGTAGGTCAGCATCACCATCAAGGGCACGTTGACACCAAAGGCCTGCACCAGCGCGGCGTTTTCGGTGCCGGCGCGTAGGTAGGCGCCCAGACGCGTGCGCTCGATCAGGTACCAAGTGCCCAGGCACACCAGCAGCGACACCAGTACCACCCAGGCGCGGTAGTTCGGCAGCACCATGAAACCGAGGTTGGTGGCGCCCGACAGGAGCTCTGGCACGTCGTAATTCTGCCCGGAGGCGCCATACAGCTCGCGGAAGATGCCCTCGAAAATCAGGGCCAGGCCGAAGGTCAGCAGCAGGCCGTACAGCGGGTCGAGCTTGTACAAATGCTTGAGGAACAGCCGTTCGATCACGACGCCGAGCAGGCCCACCGTGAGCGGCGCCAGCAACAGGGCTCCCCAGTAGTTGATGCCGAATTTGTTGAGCATGATCCAGGCCGCAAACGCGCCCAGCATGTAGAGCGCACCGTGCGCGAAATTGACCACGCCGAGCAGGCCGAAGATAACCGCTAGGCCGAGGCTGAGCATGGCGTAGAACGCGCCATTGACCAGGCCCAGCAGCAGCTGGCCCAGAAACGCCTGAAGAGGGATGCCGAATATTTCCATGTCGCCTGTAGTCAAGCCCCGCTCCAAGGGGAGCGGGGTTAGGGGTGGGTCAAATTACTTCTTGAGCAGCGCGCACTTGGACTCGGCCACCGTGGTGAAGGCCTGCTCGCCGGGAATCTTGGCGATGGTCTTGTAGTAGTCCCACGGCGTGCTGGAATCCTTGCTCGATTTCACCTCAAACAGGTACATGTCGTGGATCATGCGGCCGTCGGCGCGGATCTGGCCCTTGCTGTAGAAATCGTCGAACTTCATGCTCTTGAGCGTACCCATGACCTTGTCCGAATCGGTGGTGCCGGCGGTCTGCACGGCCTTGAGGTAGTTCGCGGCAGCGGAGTAGTCGGCGGCCTGCAGGCTCGACGGCATGCGCTTGTACTTTTCGAAGAAGCGCTTGGCAAACTTGCGCGAGGCGTCGTCCTGGTTCCAGTACCAGCTGTCGGCCAGTTGCAGGCCTTCCGTGTTGGCCAGACCCAGGCTGTGCACGTCATTGATGAACACCAGCAGGCCGGCGACCTTCATGGTTTTGGTGATGCCGAATTCCTTGGCCGCCTTCATGGCGTTGGTGAAGTCGCCGCCTGCGTTGGCCAGTCCGAGAATCTGCGCCTTGGAAGACTGCGCCTGCAGCAGGAAGGCCGAGAAGTCGGAGGCGTTGAGCGGATGGCGGGCAGCCCCGGCGACGGTGCCGCCGTTGGCCTTGACGACGTTGGCGGCGTCGCTTTCAAGCGAATAGCCGAACGCATAGTCAGCGGTCAGGAAGTACCAGCTCTTGTTGCCGGCCTTGACCAGCGCCGTGCCGGCTACCTTGGCCAGCGACACGGTGTCATAGGCGTAGTGCACGGTGTAGGGCGAGCAGTCTTCATTGGTCAGGCGCGCCGAGCCAGCGCCGATCGCGATGAAGGGGCGCTTCTTTTCGGTGGACACCTTGCTCATGGCCAGCGAGGTGCCGGAGTTGGTGCCGCCGATCAGCACGGACAGACCTTCCTTGTCCATCCATTCGCGCGCCTTGGAGCTGGCGACGTCGGCCTTGTTCTGGTGGTCGGCGGTCAGCACTTCAATCGGGCGGTTGAGCACCTTGCCGCCAAAATCCTGCGCCGCCCACTTGATCATTTCACCGCCGGCCGGGCCGTCGATGTCGGCATACAGACTGGACATGTCGGTGATGAAGCCGATCCGGACCGGGCCGGTGTTCTGGGCGAAGGCGCCGGCACCAAATCCAATGGCCAAGGCGGCGACGAGAGTCTTGAGTTTCATGTTATCTCCTGGTTGCTGGGTGTCAAAAAACGGGGTCAAAATCAAAAGGTGGAGCGGACGCGGCAGCTACATCAGACGCCGAGGTATTCCTGCAGCAGGCCCATGTTCTGGTTCAGCTCATGCTGGGCAAACTGCTTGACGATGGTGCCGTGCTCCATGACATAGAAGCGGTCGGCCAGCGGCGCGGCGAAACGGAAATTCTGCTCCACCAGCACGATGGTGTAGCCCTTGGCCTTGAGCGTGAGGATCATCTCGGCGAGCTTTTGCACGATGACCGGCGCCAGGCCTTCCGATATCTCGTCGAGCAGCAGCAGGCGCGCGCCGGTGCGAAGGATGCGCGCAACGGCCAGCATCTGCTGCTCGCCGCCCGACAGGCGCGTGCCCGGGCTGGCGGCGCGTTCCTGCAGGTTCGGGAACATGGTGTAGATCTCGGCCACGCTCATGCCGCCGCTCGCCAGGGTTGGCGGCAGCATCAGGTTTTCCTCCGCGGTCAGGCTGGCAAAGATACCGCGTTCTTCCGGGCAGTAGCCCAGCCCCAGATGCGCCACCTTGTGCGGCGCCATTCTGATGGTCTCGACGCCGTTGATCTTGATCGAGCCTTTGCGCGCGCCGGTCAGGCCGACGATCGCACGCAGCGTGGTGGTGCGCCCGGCGCCGTTGCGCCCGAGCAAGGTCACGACCTCGCCCTCGTGCACCGAGAGGTCGACGCCATGCAGGATGTGCGATTCGCCATACCATGCATGCAGACCTTCGATGCGCAGCAGTTCCTTGGCGAGCGTAGGGAGCAGACAATCTTCCGACGGACCGCCCCGAGGAATATTAGCCCCCTCGGGGGGCAGCGAGGACACGCTAGTGCCGAGCTTGGGGGCCATCAGTGCGCTCCGACCAATTCGACATTGGCGCTGCCCATGTAGGCCTCGATCACCAGCGGGTTGCGCGAGACCTCGGCGTAGGGGCCATCCGCGATGATGGTGCCGCGCTGCAGGACCGTGATGCGGTCGGCGATCGATGCCACCACGTTCATGTTGTGCTCCACCATCAGGATGGTGCGCCCGCTGGAGACCTTCTTGATCAGTTGCGTCACGCGGTCGACGTCTTCGTGGCCCATGCCCTGGGTCGGTTCGTCCAGCAGCATCAGTTCAGGCTCCAGCGCGAGCGTCGTGGCCAGTTCCAGGGCGCGCTTGCGACCGTAGGGCAGGTTGACCGTCAGCTCGTCGGCGAAGTCCTGCAGGTCGACTGCGGCCAGCAGTTCGCGGGCGCGAGCGTGCAACGGTGTCAGCGTGCTCTCGGCCTTCCAGAAGTGAAACGACGTCCCCAGGTTGCGCTGCAGGGCGGCGCGCACATTCTCCAGCACCGTCATGTGCGGGAACACCGCCGAGATCTGGAACGAGCGCACAATGCCGCGCCGTGCTGTCTGGGCCGGCTGCTCGGTCGTGATGTCGACGTCGTTGAAGACGATGCTGCCGCTCGTCGGATGCAGGAATTTGGTCAGCAGGTTGAAGAACGTAGTCTTGCCGGCCCCATTCGGGCCGATCAGGGCGTGGATATGGCCGCGTTTGACCTTCAGGTTGACCTGGTTAACGGCCACGAACCCCCTGAATTCCTTGGTCAAACTCCGTGTTTCAAGAATGTACTCCGCTGACAATTCGCCCTCCGGCTGTTCCAGTTGTGTTGACGGATGCACAGGCCCGCAACAAGAAATTTAATGCTAACAACATACGTCGAACGGCGTTAGCGGGTTAGCACCTATGCGGCCCAACTCGGTGATAATGAAATTATATTTTTATATAATATATAAATTGGTATTTATATCTAATTAAATGAAAATATGAAATATTACGTCGTTAATGAGCAAAAGTTGGATGCATATTTCTAGCAAAGCTTTCTACCATTGGTGCTCTTACTTTTGGAGTCTTCCATGTGTGGCATCGTCGGCGCGGTATCGATCCGCAATATCGTTCCTATCTTGGTTCAGGGGCTGCAGCGGCTCGAGTACCGCGGCTATGACTCGTGCGGCGTGGCGGTGGTGGCCAACGGCCTGCAGCGCGCGCGCAGCACCTCGCGCGTGGCAGAACTGGCCGAGCAGGTTGCCGCTACCGGGCTCGAAGGCACGACCGGCATTGCCCACACGCGCTGGGCCACGCACGGTGCGCCAGTCGTTCACAATGCGCACCCGCATTTCAGTCATGGCGCCGGACCGGACGCAGCGAGTCGCCCCGGCCGGGTCGCCCTAGTGCACAACGGCATAATCGAGAACCACGATGAACTGCGCACCTCCCTGCAGGCCAAGGGCTACGTCTTCCAGAGCCAGACCGACACTGAGGTCATCGCCCACCTGATCGAGAGCCTTTACGAAGGCGATCTATTTGAAGCCGTCAAGGCCGCGCTCAAGCATTTGCAGGGCGCCTATGCCATCGCGGTGTTCTGCAAGGACGAGCCGCATCGCCTGATCGGCGCGCGCGCAGGCTCACCTCTGATTCTGGGTGTCGGCAAGGACGGCCAGGAGCATTTTCTGGCCAGCGACGCCATGGCCCTGGCCGGTGTGACGGATCAGATCGTGTACCTCGACGAGGGCGACGTGGTGGACATCCAGTTGGGCAAGTACTGGCTGGTGGACAAGAACTACAAGCCCGTGACGCCGCAGCAGCGCCCGGTCAAGACCGTGATCGCGCACAGCGGCGCGGCTGAGCTGGGGCCCTATCGGCATTACATGCAGAAGGAAATCTTCGAGCAGCCGCGCGCCATCGCCGATACTCTCGAAGGCGTCGATGGCATCGTGCCCGAGTTGTTCGATCTGCAGATGAACCACGCGCCCGGGCACAACGCCGCGCGCGTTTTCCAGGCGATCGACTCGGTTCTGATCCTGGCCTGCGGCACCAGCTATTACAGCGGCTGCACGGCCAAGTATTGGCTCGAAAGCATAGCCAAGATTCCCACGCAGGTGGAAGTGGCCAGCGAATACCGCTACCGCGACTCCGTCCCCAACCCGCGCACGCTGGTGGTCACCATCACGCAGTCGGGCGAGACGGCCGACACGCTGGCCGCTTTGCGCCATGCGCAAAGCCTGGGCATGACGCATACCCTGACCATCTGCAACGTGGCCAGCAGCGCCATGGTGCGCGAGTGCGAACTGGCCTACATAACGCGCGCGGGCATCGAGATTGGCGTCGCCTCCACCAAGGCTTTCACCGCGCAGCTCGCCGGTCTCTTCCTGTTGACGCTGGCGCTGGCCCAGGCCAAGGAACGTCTCAGCGCTGCCGAAGAAGCGCGCCACCTCAAGGCCATGCGCCATCTGCCTGCCGCGCTGCAAGCAGTGCTGGCGCTCGAACCTCAGGTGATCGCCTGGTCCGAAGACTTTGCCAAGATGGATAACGCGCTCTTTCTGGGCCGCGGCCTGCATTACCCGATTGCGCTCGAAGGCGCTCTCAAGCTCAAGGAGATCAGCTACATCCACGCCGAGGCGTATCCAGCAGGCGAACTCAAGCACGGCCCGCTGGCCCTGGTCACCAGCGCCATGCCGGTGGTCACGGTGGCGCCGAACGACGCGCTGCTGGAAAAGCTCAAGAGCAACATGCATGAAGTGCGCGCCCGCGGCGGCGTGCTGTATGTGCTGGCCGATGCCGACACCAAGATCGAGAGCGGTGAAGGCCTGCACGTGATCCGCATGCCCGAGCACTACGGTGAGTTGTCGCCGTTGCTGCACGTGGTGCCGCTGCAACTGCTGGCCTATCACACGGCCTGTGCGCGCGGCACCGATGTTGACAAGCCTCGTAACCTGGCCAAGAGCGTCACGGTGGAGTGATCCCGGTATTTTGCGCAATTAAATGATTGGAGCAAATAAAGTCCGTCGAGAATTATTTGTTTAGATTGGCCGCACCTGTCAATGGGTCGGTCCAATCGATTCGCTGAGGAGCGTTCGATCGCGCCGGCACTTGAGGTCGCTCCGACAGCTGTCTGATTGAGTTGCCGTCAGCAGTCGCTCGGGAGCGCGAACAATGTCCCTTATCCGGTCGGTGATCAAAACAGGAAGCCGACATTCGTCGACGATCCCGAAAATCAGAAGCGGTCACTCAAATGCTGCGAACGATTTGTCTTTATATGACCGGCTCTTCTGCGGCGTGACCGGGTATTGGTCGGTGACCGCTTCCCGGCAATCGGCGACCGTGTTGAGCGGACGTTCGCCGTTCGGTCAGAGAAGCTAAAGCAGCCATCCAATCCGCAGCTTCGTCTTCCTTGACACACGGCTGGCGCGAACGCGGTTATCCGCCTCACGCCGATTTCGATTGGATGGTTTCTCTTCTGTGGCGGATCCAGGTCATGGGCGTGGTGCTTTTGTAGCGGAAAAACAGCATTTGAAGCGTTGAACTAAACCGCTACGCGGTGGTTGGTCCTCACAGGCCACCATCGCGTTCTTGTTTGCTGTGGTGCTTGCGCACACGGGCATAGAGGTGAAGCCTTGGAGGTGGGGAATTTCCCCCACCTC
>TBL_comb47_HYPODRAFT_10001104_pt1 | contig 35365 bp, 21 predicted proteins | sample TroBogypolimnion_40_FD_10682 | JGI IMG/M metagenome (IMG submission 10682)
AAATATCCGGATTGACCGCCAATATCACACCGGCGACCTTGAACGTGAGCGCCACCGGGGTGAATAAAGTCTATGACGGTTTGATGGGTGCGACGGCGACGCTGGGTGATAATCGCATCGCGGGTGACGTGCTGACTTTGGTTGGCACGGCTAGTTTCGCAGATAAAAATGTCGCAACAGGCAAGGTGATCAGTGTGTCCGGCATCGCGGCAACAGGCGTAGATTCTGCTAACTACACCTTCAACACGACGGCAACAACAACAGCTAATATCACGGCAAGAGCGCTTGCAGTGAGCGCCGCCGGAGTTAATAAAGTTTACGATGGTTTGACAGGTGCGACGGTAACCTATGGGGATAATCGTATCTCGGGTGATGTGCTGGCCCTTGCAGGTAATGCCAGTTTCGCGGATAAGAATGTGGCGACAGGCAAAGCGGTTGGTGTATCTGGTATTACTGTCACTGGCACAGACGCGGGTAATTACACTTTCAACACGACGGCTGCAACAACAGCAAATATCACGGCTAAAGCGCTGACAGTGACGGGTGTGACGGCAAACAATAAGGTTTATGACGGTACGATAGCGGCAACCGTGAATACGGCAGGTGCTACCTATGCAGGACTTGTTGCGGGTGATGTGGTCACGGCGAATGTGACAGGGCTGTTTGCAGACAAGAACGTAGCAAACGGCAAGACAGTATCGTTAACCAGCAGCTTTACTGGTACGGACGCTGGTAACTATAGCATTGCGCAAATCTCCGGATTGACCGCCAATATCACCCCTGCAAGTTTGACCGTGAGCGCTACCGGCGTGAACAAGGTTTATGACGGGTTGATGAGTGCTGCGGCGACGCTGGGTGATAACCGCATCGCGGGGGATGTGCTGACTTTGGCTGGCACGGCCAGTTTTGCAGATAAGAATGTTGCGAATGGCAAAGCGGTCAGCGTATCCGGTATTGCTGTAACTGGAACTGATGCTGGTAACTATACCTTCAATACCACGGCTGCGACGACGGCGAATATCACTGCACGTGCCTTGACGGTGGGTGCAACTGGTGTAAACAAGGTTTATGACGGTTTGACGAGCGCTGTTGCAACACTGGGAGATAATCGCATCGCGGGTGATGTGCTGACCCTTGCAGGTAATGCCAGTTTCGCAGATAAGAATGTGGCGACAGGCAAAGCCCTTAGCGTATCTGGTATTACTGTAACTGGCACGGACGCGGGTAATTACACCTTCAACACGACGGCTGTAACAACGGCCAATATTACTAAGGCAGCATTGACTGTCAGTGCAACCGGGGTAAACAAAGTTTACGATGGCCTGACTGGAGCGACGGTGGCCTATGCGGACAATCGTATTGCAGGTGATGTGCTCACCCTCGCAGGTACGGCCAGTTTTGCAGATAAAAATGTGGCGACAGGCAAGACAGTCAGTGTATCCGGAATCTCGGCAACTGGAACTGATGCGGGTAACTATACCTTGAATACTACCGCTGCCACGACTGCGGATATCACGGCTCGTGCATTAACGGTGAACGCCACTGGTGCAAACAAAGTTTATGACGGATTGACGAATGCTGTGGCAACGCTGGGGGACAATCGCATTGCCGGTGACGTGCTGAGTTTGAGTGGGACGGCAAGTTTCGTTGATAAGAATGTGGCAACCGGCAAAGCGGTCAGTGTATCCGGCATTGCTGTCACAGGTACGGACGCAGCAAATTACACCTTCAATACAACGGCTGCTACGACGGCGAATATTACGGCGAGAGCACTTGCTGTGACCGCTGTCGGCGTGAACAAGGTCTACGATGGTCTGACGAATGCAACAGCAACGCTGGCAGATAACCGGATTGCCGGTGATGTGTTGACGCTTGCCGGGAATGCCAGTTTTGCAGATAAAAATGTGGCAACAGGTAAAACGGTTGGTGTGTCAGGTATTACTGTAACTGGTACTGACGCAGCTAACTACACCTTTAACACGACGGCTGCGACGACGGCTAATATCACTGCTGCAACGCTGGCAGTGAGCGCTACCGGAGTGAACAAGGTCTATGATGGCTTGACGGGTGCAACGGTAACCTACGGGGATAATCGCATCGCAGGCGATGTGTTGACTCTGGCTGGGCTGGCAAGTTTTGCCGATAAGAATGTGGCAACGGGTAAGACGGTTGGCGTGTCAGGTATCACATTGGGTGGTGCTGATGCAGGCAACTATATTTTCAACACGACGGCTGCAACAACGGCGAATATCACGGCTCGTGCATTGACAGTCAGCGCTGCCGGTGTAAACAAGGTTTACGACGGACTGACCTCTGCTGCGGCAACGCTGTCTGATAATCGTATCGCGGGTGATGTGTTAACCCTTGCCGGTACAGCCAGTTTCGCCGATAAAAATGTGGCAGCAGGCAAGTCGGTGAACGTATCGGGTATCACAGCAACTGGTGCGGATGCAGCTAATTACACCTTTAATACCACGGCTGCGGCGACCGCAGATATCACCGCTAAGCAGTTGAGTGTGACCGGTGTCACCGCAAGTAACAAGGTCTACGATGGCACGATGGGCGCAACCGTGAATGCCGCAGGCGCTACATTTACCGGGATTGTGACTGGTGACGTTGTAAATACCGGTGTTACTGGTGCCTTTGCTGACAAGAATGTGGCGAATGGCAAGTCTGTGGCTTTGACGAGCAGTTTTACCGGTGCGGATGCGGGTAATTACACTCTTGCACAACAGGCCGGATTGACCGCCAACATTACACCCGCAGCGTTGACAGTGAGTGCGACAGGCGTGAACAAAGTTTATGACGCCCTGACCAGTGGTTCAGTTGTTTTTACGGATAATCGCATCACAGGTGATGTGCTGACACTGTCTGGTACGGCGAGTTTTGCAGACAAGAATGTGGCTAATGCTAAGGCGCTCAGCGTGTCTGGCATCGCGCTAACTGGGGCGGATGCGGGTAATTACACCTTCAATACGACTGCTGCAACCACGGCGAACATCACACCGGCCACCCTCGCGGTTACCGGTATTACGGCCAATAATAAGATTTACGACGGATCTGCTGCTGCAACACTGGCCGGAACAGCTGTTGTGTCTGCATTGGGTGCCGATGTGGTAACTGTAAGTGGCGTAGGTACAGGCATGTTTGCAGATGCGAATGCCGCTAACGGTAAACTTGTGACCATCAGTGGTTACACTTTTGGCGGTGCTGATATGGGTAACTACAATCTGTTACAACCTCAGGGTGTGAGAGCGAATATTTCAGCTCCACTGGCTACACCGGCGAGTTCGTCGGTGTCGGCTACGTTGTCCCAGTTGTTTACGCCGGTTGTGAGTTCGGCTAGTGCGACGATAACGAATCCTGTGACTACGACTGTAACCAACAACAGTCCCGCAGTTTTGCTGTTTGGTAATGTCAACAGTCAGAATGTGTCTGTCATTTCACCAATCATGTCTGTGCTTGGGGTTGGGCTTCAAATGCCGGGCGGTGTCAGCATGTCTACCTATAGTAACGAGTAATCAAATTTATATATAAATATGAAATATAATCAAATGATTAGAAATAAATCTAGCTTGGCTGTATTCACCGTGACTGTGTTGACCAGTGCGCTTGCTCAGGCAGCGCCCGTGCAACCCGATGCCGGTCAGACGATGCGCGAGCTGCAAAAGCAACCGCTATTGACGGTTCCCAAGGTAGTGACTCCGCTGCGACTGGAGGGAGAGCCTGTTCCTAAAGGATTTGAAAATAAGGATGTCTTAATCACGGTTAAGTCCATACGCATTGAAGGCACTACTATATTCAGCGTCAATGAACTGGAGCCGCTGGTGGCTGACTTAATCGGATCTCAGCATTCGCTGGCTCAGATTAATGCCGGGGTTGCACGTATAACCGCTTACTATCGCACCAGAGGATATGTTGTCAGCCGAGCTTATCTTCCTGAACAGGATATAAGAAATGGTGTTGTTGTAATCAAAGTGCTGGAAGGTGTGCTCGATAAGCAGCAAGTCAAAAATTTGTCGCTTTTATCTGATGAACTGGCTAATCAATATCTGGAAAAAATCAAAAAGGGGAGTGTGCTCCAAGCTGGTTTTGTTGATCGTGCATTGTTGTTGTTAGGTGATACCCCGGGTGTGGGGGGCGCACGAGCCGGGTTGCAACCGGGTTCCAGTGTCGGAACGACTGATTTGCTGGTCGAGATTGATCCGTCCAAGCCTTATTCGGCTAATCTGGACATCGATAATTACGGCAATTACTATATGGGTGAATACCGGCTTGGCGGTGCTCTGGCGCTCAATAGCCCATTGAATATCGGTGATCAATTCAGTGTGCGCGGGATTACCAGCGGGCAGAATATGAGTTATGCGCGGGTTTCCTATCAGTTGCCGGTTGGACACGATGGCTTTAAGTTAGGCTTGGCCTATGCGGATACGCGCTATAGCCTGGGTAAAGATTTTGCGGCAATGGGTAAACATGGACTAGCAACTAGCAGTAGCGTATTTGCGACTTATCCATTTATTCGCAGTCAAACGACGAATCTGTCCGGCACATTAACCTGGGAAACAAAGAAACTTACTGATCAAACTGACTTAACAAGTGCGTTGGTCAATAAACAGGTGCGATTGTTTAATCTGGGTTTATCAGGAAATCATCAGGATGCCTTGTTCGGTATGGGGGTGACATCGTTGGATACGTCGCTTGTGTCTGGACGTCTGAGCATGGATGCGGCATCGTTGGCGCTGGATACGATACAAAGCAATGGTGCTTTCAGTAAGTTTTTCTACAGCTTGAATCGTTTGCAACGCGTGACAAGTCAGGATGCGTTGTCATTCAATTTGTCCGGACAACAGGCCAGTAAAAACTTGAATTCTTCAGAGCAATTTAGCTTAGGTGGGGCGAATGGCGTGAGGGCTTATCCCCAAGGTGAGGGTAATGGTGACCAGGGCTGGTTGACGAACTTTGAAGTGCGTCACACTCTTTTGAGTCAACTGCAGGGTTTGGCGTTCTATGATGCGGGGACGGTGACCATTAATCGTAATCCATTTGCTGCTGGAATCAATACCCGTCACATCGCGGGTGTCGGTTTTGGATTGAATGCGCAATATGGCTGGATGCAATTCAAAACTTCGGTTGCCTGGCGCACGAGTGGTGGTCAGCCTCAATCGGTACCTGTGACGGTGAACAACAATCCGAGATTGTGGGCTCAGCTAAGCGGAGTGTTTTGATTTAAATTCAAAAAATTCATTAGCTTTGTCATTCCCGCGCAGGCGGGAATCCAGCAAGAAAAAATATCCGGCAAAGCCGACAAGACATCGGTGTTGAGCCGCTGGTAGAACAACTGGCCATTCGACTAAACTGGCAAACCACGCCAGTCAAGTCGCTGGTTATACGCGGGACTTTGTTTAATCGTTTGGATTCACGCCTTCGCGGGAATGGCTGTTTTTTGCTAATAAACCATCCGGATTAAAATGAGATTTTTGACAAGAGGCGCGCCTGTTCGCGCCTTATTTTATTTTTGCTGTAGCGCGGCTCAATTATGTAATATCCGTCCTTCTGTTGATGTCTTGAATTCCCGTTGTAATCTGAATGATTACTTAGAATCATTCCGCTAAATCCCCAAAGCTAATCCCTGTAACAAACCTTCGCGATAATGGGCGCACTATGATTAATAGCCCATATCAAAAAATGTCGAACCAAAATCTCAATCGCCGAAGTTTGTTGGCAGGTCTCATTGTGTCGGGATTCTTTTCAACTTCTGCCATCGCGATTAAATCTGATGTTCAGTCACTTCAAAGTGTTACGCCCGCAGCGCAAGCTAAGGAAGTTGCGCCAGAGGTGGCCGCGCCTCGATTCAGTATTTATGAATACGCGGTAGACGGTAATAGTTTGCTCTCCGATCTGGTGGTCGAAAATGCGGTATCGGGCTTTATGGGTGATGAAAAGACCCTGGTGGATGTTGAAGCTGCCCGTGCCGCGCTGGAACGTGTTTACCACGAAGCGGGTTATATGACTGTAGTGGTGTCGATTCCGGAGCAGAGCGTAGATACCGGGGCGGTTTCGCTGCATGTGGTCGAAGCGACGATAGATAGGCTGAAGGTAAAAGGCGCAGAGTACGTTTTACCTAGCGAGATTAAATCTCGCGTGCCGGAACTAGCCGAAGGCAATGTTCCCAATTTCAACAAGATGCAGGAGCAGTTGACCGCACTGAATCGCTCCGGAGACTCAAAGGTTACGCCGATACTGCGCGCGGGCAGAGAACCCGGTACGGTAGAGGTTCAGTTGGATGTAGAAGATCAATTTCCACTGCATGGCAGCGTGGATGTCAGTAATCGTCAAACGCCCAACACCACGGCTGCTCGTATGTCAGCTTCGATGCGTTACGACAACTTGTGGCAGCTCCGCCATAGCTTGGGAATGACCGTGCAAGCTTCTCCTGAGCGGACGACCGATGCGCGCGTACTCGCCAGCACTTATGTGATGCCGGTGGGTTCAGGCGGGGAATCATTGACGATGTATGCCGTCAATTCACGCAGTCAATTTGCCAGCCTGGCGGGTGCATCCGATTTTCAATTGCTCGGTAATTCAGATACGTTTGGTACACGTTTATCGCTGCCGCTGGGGACGGGGATTGATTATTCACAGTCTTTTTCAGCCGGACTCGATTATAAAAATATCAAGCAGACCACAAATTTAACTTCACCAGCGACTGCGACTGTATTGGTGACAAATTCACCGATTACTTACGTTCCACTGGTTGCCAACTACACAGGTAATTTATTTAATCAGGACAGGAGTTCGACCCTGGAAATGACAGCAACTTCGGGGATGCGCGGGTTTTTTGGTAATAATGATGCGGACTTCAATGCGAAGCGTGCGGGCGCATCGGCCAGTTTTCTGGCGCTGCATACCGGGTTTCAGCATACCGAAAATCTCTACCGCTGGGCTTTGTACGGGAAACTGGATACGCAATTTTCATCAGGCCCGCTGGTTCCTACCGAACAGTTTGCCATCGGCGGTGCAGAGAGCGTACGCGGGTATATGGAAAGCGAACGGGCCGGTGACGCTGGGGCACGTTTGACGGTAGAGCTACGCACGCCACAGTTCAATCTCGATGCGCCGGGCTCAGCATGGCGTGTGTCCGGATTAATGTTTTTTGATACCGCAACGGTGATGATCAGCAATCAAACTGCCTCTTTGCTGAATAAATACCGGCTAAGCGGTACAGGTTTGGGCGTGCGTTTTGCCGCGCCACGCGGTTTGAGTATTGAAGTCGATGCTGCTCACGCGTTGACGGATGGTGCTTATACCGTACGTGGCGCAAATCGGGTACACGCTCGTACCCTGTGGGCATTTTAAGGAGTTCGATGATGTCAAGCTCAGCGCGAAAATCAACTAGTCATAACAATATGATTAAAAAAGATTTTTCTATTAAAAATCGGCGCGCTGGTATGAACGGGGTTGCGCGTTTGACTACGATCGCACAAGTGATCGGTGCAGTGAGTTTGCCGGCGTTGCTGGTTGCCGACATGTTGATGGCCAATCCTGCCTGGGCGGCGACCGCGCCTGTGATTTTGCCTGTAGCACCTGTTACGCAACACGGCACGCCTATCGCGGTCAATACGGTCGGCAACACCATGACCATCACGCAAACTGCGCCGACCAATATCGTGCAGTGGCAAAGTTTTAATATCGGTGCGGGTAATACCGTGAACGTGGCTCAGCCAAGTGCGACTGCGGTGTTGCTCAATAAGATTGACACGGGTACGACGGCAACGACCATCAACGGCATGCTCAATGCCAATGGCCGGATTTATATTTACAACCCGAACGGAGTGATTTTTGGCCGTGGCGCGACAGTTAACGCCGATACGCTGATCGCCAGTTCGCTTAAATTCGATGAAACACGGGTTATCGGTGGTTTGCTGATGCCGGGTGCTACTCCTGTGTTGGGTGCAGATCCTGCCTTTGCCGGTACTTTGGGTGCAGTTCAAGTCGATGGCGATGCCTTATCCTGGGCAACACTGAAAGCCAATACCGGCGGTTCGATTATTCTGGCTGGGCCCACGGTAGTTAATAACGGTCGGATGTATGCGCCTGACGGACAGGTGATACTCGCTGCCGGTAACAAGGTTTATCTAGCTGCACCTCAGGGTGGTGGAACTGGTTTACGCGGTCTGGTGGTTGAAGTCAGCAACGACAGAACGATTGTGACCCCTGCGGTTGGGGCGACCCCTGCGACTTCCGTGACGACGACGGGAACCAGTACCGCAGAAAACGGCGTGACCGGACAGATCGATGTGGCGCACGGTAATGCCACCATGGTGGGCTATGCGGTTAATCAAAAGGGTTTGATCTCGGCGACAACCTCGGTGAGTATGAACGGTTCGGTGTATTTGTTTGCGCGCGATCAGGCGCAACGACCTGATGCCAACGGTTCCTGGACCGCGACCCGTACAGGAACGCTGACACTCGGTGCGAATAGTTTGACTCAAGTCGTTCCAGCTTCAGTAGATGTGCTGGCGACGCAAGCCGATGTTGCTAGCGGCAGGATTTCAGAAGTAACCGGTTTGCCTGTGGCGGCGGTCGGTGACGTAATCGTTCGTGCAGATACGGCGACGATCAGCGCCGCAACTACGTTTAATAAATCCGAAGTCAAACTCAACGGGGCGGATATTCAGCTTCAAGGAGATGGCGCCGCTGTTAATCCACTAGGAGCGCAGATTATCGCGCATGGAGGAAATGTCACGATACAAGCGCAACGACTTGCCAATAATGCCGGTGCGGTCGTCAATGGTGCCGCAACACTGATCAACCCAGTCACCGATATTGTGCGGGTGGATTTGGCCCCTGGCAGTAACGTCGATGTGTCGGGCACGACGGGTACGACATTGGCCATGGAAAGCAATGTTATTACCGTCAATTTGCGTGGTACAGAGTTGGCTAACAATGTAGTGTTGCGCAATTCATCGCTGTATGGCTCGAATGTGCAGATCGATGTACGCAAAGGCACAGCGATGGCCGATGTCAGCGGCTGGTTGGGGTTAATCGAAAATAATATCGGGCAGCTGAGCACGACAGGTGGGACGGTCAGTGTGAGTGCAGAGGGTGCCGTCATTCAGCGTGCGGGTAGTACGATCAATGTTAACGGTGGATATGTCGATTATTTGTCCGGATACGTGAATACCAGCCAGTTGCAACTGGGTGAAAAGCAGGTTGATATCGGTTCAGCCTTGACCAATACGGCCTACACGGCAGTGGTGTCAGTGCCGAACAGTTTAAACAATTATCAGGCAGGATACCGTCAGGGTAGCAGCGCGGGGACAGTTAAATTCTCATCCCCTATCGAGGTGTTGCAGGGCAATTTATCTGGTCAAGTTACGATAGGTGCTTTGCAGCGCGATGTGGCGGCAGCGGGTCACCCGCTGGGCGGCGAGTTGCAGATCGGAAATCCCAACGGGTTGATGGATCCCCTGACTGGTAAGCTGTTGTCGTCATCAGCCGATCTGTTCGGTTATGCCGGTAATGTGGAAATTGGCGGCATAACTACCGCTAATACTGTCGCTCCTGCGGTGGGTGCGGCATTTGATTTAACCAATGCCGGTCAACAGTTGCAGGCTACCACTCTGGATATCAATCCCGCATCACTATCTGCAAACGGTTTTTCCCGCCTAACGGCCATGACGTCGGGTAATATTGATCTCTTAGCGCCGCTGAGTCTGGCTGCGGGTGGTCATCTGTGGCTGGCTGCAGGGCAGAGTGTCCTGGCTAATAGTGTCGGAGTGGTCAATCCGGGCGGAACAATTAATATTTCTGCGCCGATCAACATCCCCGGCGGATCAGTGACCATCACGGCTGTTGCAGCCAGCACCTCCGGGACGGCAGGTCAAGTTAATATTGCAAACGGGGTCGGTTTCGATCTGGCAGGTCGTTGGGTGAATGATCTGGCAATGACCTCGCCGTTGCTCGATGCGTACGGCTATCCTGTGACACCGGTAATTTTGCAAGGCGGTTCATTAAGTTTGACTGCACCACAGTTGACTGTGGGTAACAACGTGAGCGTCGATGTTTCTGCGGGTGCCTGGCTAAATCAGGCAGGTAAATTGAACAATGGCACGGCGGGCAGTATTGCGCTGACAGCCGCACCGTTCGACAAGGTATCGGCTCCAGCTAATGCGGTGTTACAACTGGGTACGGGCTTGAGTTTGTCCGGTTATGGTTTTGGTTCTGGCGGAACGGTTAAGTTGACCGGTCAGAATGTGACGATAGGTTCAGGAATATCCAGTGCCTCCAACCTGTTGCTTGACCCTTTGTTTTTTCAGCAGGGTGGTTTCACCAACTACAATATTTCGGCGAACATTAATCTTAACGTAGCGGCGAATACCATCGTCAGACCGCAAGCGAAAAGCCTGATGTTTGCCCAGCAATATAACAACTACGCTTCGGGTTTGATGAGCAGCGTTACCAGTCCGTATCTGTATGCGCTGAGCGGAACTGCAACGACACGGGCTACAACTAACCTCACAATGAGTGCGCTGTCGGAGTCCGGGGTGAATACCGGTCAACTGGTGGTCAATAGCGGTGCGAAGCTGATATTGGACCCAGGTTCGAACCTGAATTTGTATGCCGGGCAACAGCTCACTGAACTTGGTATGCTCAGCGCGCAAGCGGGTAATATCATGCTCGGACTGACTGGCAATACGTCAGTCTTTGACCCCGCTCACAGTGTCTTTTTCGGTTCGGCTGCCAGTGTGCTGGCGCAGGGATCCGTGCAACGGATGTTCACAGGTAGCGGTGGTGTGACCACAGGCTCCATGCTGGATGGCGGGACGATCAATGTAGGTGTGATGAGCAACGGCGTATTAACACCGGGTGCCGGCTTTGTTGTGGCTCAGGCAGGTTCCGTGTTCGATGTCAGCGGAACCTCAGCTACTGGACTGAGTTTTATGTTGAACGGACAGATTACCCCTAAACAAAATGTAGCCAGTTCCGGTGGCAGTATCAACATTCAGGCGCGTGACGGACTGCTGTTCGCCGGATTGTTAAGAGGAGCGGCTGGTGGGGTTGGCGCCAGCGGTGGTTCATTGTCCTTGACGCTGGACGGCGGTTATCTGACTCCGGCAAATCCAACAGGCACCGATATATTTACTATATTGTCTGCGACAACATCGCTTGCTAGTTTGATTCCATCCGGTGTGCAAGCCGGGAAACCAGTCGCTGTAATTGATCCGACAGGTAGTTATCTGCTGTCAGGTGCCAAGGCGGGAGTCAATGCAAAGTATGCGGGACAGGGATATATTTCCACAGGGTCATTCGCAACAGGTGGCTTCGGACGCTTGAGTTTGAAGAGTAAGGATGTGCTGGCATTCGGCATGGGTACGGCTGCAATTGATCTGTCAGCTAAAAATGCGATCATCCTTGATGCGCCTAATTTCACTGCATTCAATAATTCAGCTAATAATTCGACGGTCGCGACCTCAGGGTTGAGTCGCGCCTTGACGGTCAATTCAGCCTATATTCAGTTGGGTAGCTCGGATCAGAATTATCAGACGCCGGGTCTGGCTAGTACCGGTAATGCAAAACTGATTGCCAACGCCAACACACTAGATCTTATCGGTAACAGCTCTTTGCAAGGATTTGGCGGGGTTAGCCTGAATGCACAGGCTGACATCCGTCTGGTGGGTTTGTCTGCGCTCGACTACACCTTGCCTGCACCAAAGAATACGACAGGTAAATCGCAGGGCTCCTTGTCTATGGTCGGTGTTTTGTCACTGCAGGATGCGCAGACCTATCCGACTACCTTGAGCGATTACACGTTTATGGTTGCGGATGGCGGGACTAATCCGGGTGTAACCGGCATGAAGTTTAATGGCACGCAAGATGTGCCGGGATCTTTGGTTTTTACTTCCAATGGCAATACGCCTGGGTCGGTGATGTCGGCGGCCGGTTCGATCACCGCCATTGCAGCGCATATCATCCAAGCCGGAAATCTGCTGGCACCACTGGGCTCAATTACCCTGGGTAACATTGACAGCACGCCGCTGTCAGCCACTTGGTTGCTGGACCCCACTTACGGTACATACAGTTTTGTATCAAGTCCAAATAATCCCTACTTGTTCGGCTCGACAACGCTTAGCAATCTAATCTACCCCAACGATCCAAGATTCCCCGGCAGGAATCCACTTGTTTTCAGCCAACCCATTGTTACAGCCGATTTGACTTATAGATCGGGCAGTGTGACGTCGGTTGCCGGTGCCGGGGTTGTGCCATTTGGTAACGTCGTCAATGGCAGTGTGCCCGCTGCGAGTGACTGGCAATATTCGTTGAGCGACGGCACGGTGGTTAGCTTTGTACTCAATCCTGTGGTAGGCGGAAGTACCATACAGCGGGCATTGCCTGTCAAGTCCATCGTCTCTCATGCAAAGAACATCACGACCCTGGCCGGTTCTGTGCAGAATCTGTCCGGTGGCGGGTCATTGATGGCCTATGAATTTACCCCCGGTGCGGGCGGTTCTCTGGATGTGCTGGCTGCAGCCACAACGTTTGCCATCAATCCGAATTATCAGGCGAGTTTTGCGCCTCTTGATACCAATTATTCTACCGGTGGATTGAAAACTGGGGATTCGGTCTATCTGTCCGGCATGCCGGGATTGGCGGCGGGATATTACACCTTGCTTCCAGCTCACTACGCGCTGCTCTCCGGGGGCTTTAGTGTTTCGATCGCCTCCGGTACGGTCAACATGCAGGCCAACAGCAACACGGTGCTGACTAATGGTTCAATGCTGATGTCAGGACGTCTGGCGCAATCGATTTTCGGCACGGGCAGCACGAATAGTAGCGGTTTTGTTGTTTCATCGGGTGATGTGATACGCAGCCAATCGCAATATAGTCTGTTCGATGCGGGCAGCTATTTTACCAGCAAGGCTAATCTGGCCGTTGTAGCCATTCCCGGTCTTCCAGTCGATGGCGGCTATATTGCATTTGATGCAAACGGGACGACTTCTGCCGCATTGTCGCTAAACGGCATGATTAATCTGAACGCTGCGGTGGGCGGAATACAGGGTACTGCGGATTTCTCCGCGCCTCAGATTACGGTGGTTTCATCTGCCGCACAGGTTACGGGTAATGCGGTGCGGTTGCTGGCCGGGAATCTGAATGCGTTGGGCGCGGATAGTCTGGTGCTGGGTGGTTTACGCAGTCAGGTGGCAGGCGGCACGCATTTGACCGTCAATGCCGGTACAGTGACGTTGAGTAACGATGCGCTCAATCCTTTGGCGGGCAAGGATATTATTCTTGCGGCCAATAACAGCATTCAGTTGAATGCTGGTTCGGTATTACAGGGTAGTGGCTCACCTGCCGGTTCAACTCAAAATTTGATTCTGGACGGTAGCGGTGCACTGTTGAATGTCAGCGGTGGTGCTGGTATCGGCATGATGCGAACAAATCCAGCGACAGCGACGGGTACGCTGACGATTGCCAGCGGCGCGACGGTCGCGGCGAGTGGTTCTGCGATCCTTGATGCAACAGGCGGAGTGGGTCTGGCAGGTCAATTGACAATGGCTGCAAATAGCGGCCTGACTCTGGGTTCCAATGGCATCAGCATGGGTTCGACCATTCCGTTGACTTTGCCCGCGACAAGTTTACAACTGAGTGCGAATGCGCTGAGTGGTTTCAATACCCTGTCCAGTCTTAATCTGAATAGCTATTCATCCACGGTTGATCTTTATGGCGCATTGAGCCTTGGCAATGCCGCGATGAATTTGTCGTTCACGGGCGCAGGGATACAGGGTATTGCCAGCACGGCGATGCTGACGGCCAATACGCTGAGTCTGGCAGGCTCTTCTGCGACAGCATCGGCGATGTTAACGCCCGCATCAGGGTTGTTAACTGCGACGGCTAACAATTTGCAACTTGGCAATAACTCATTTTCTATTCATGGTTTTACAGATAGCGCGCTGACGGCGACTAACCAGACCGTTGCCACGAGCAGTTCCGGTCAATTGATCGTTGATAAAAATCTGGCACTGACAACCGGTCTGATTACAACGGCCAATGGAGCGCATGGCGCGATTACAGCGGGTGGCAATATGGTGTTGAACCAGATTGCACCGGTGCCGCCCGCCGTTACCGTTGGCATGGGTGGACAGTTGAGCTTTAGCGCGGCGAACATTACCTCAAATGCGTTTATCTTTGCGCCATCCGGGAAAGTGGTGATGTCGGCAGGCAATTCCGGCACGAACGGAATAGATATTACCGGCGGACAGATCAACACAGCTGGTAACGGGGTGGTATTTGGCAGCACGACGGCCTATTCGCCGGGCGGTTCGATCTCTCTGTCTGGCGGACACGTGAATCTAGGCGCTTTATCGACCCTTGATATGTCGGCGGTAGGTGCTGCAGGTGGAACAATGTCGGTGACGGCCTTTAAAACAGACGGTACTGGTTACGGATCGGCACAGTTTGCCGGAGTATTGAAAGCAGACGCGACGGCAGGGGTTGACGGAATTCTGCCGGTACAGGGGCAGTTTTCCTTGCTGACGGACAACATGGCCAACGTCACTGACAATTTGCAGAACGTCGGGAATTTCGGTACCTTGAATGCGCAGTTAAATGCCGCAGGTTTTGCTGAATCGCGCCAGTTCCGCTTTATCAATGGCGATGTCAATCTGAGCGGAGCTGACAATATCACGGCGCGTCAAATTGCGATTACCGCTGATAACGGCAGCATCAATATCGGTGGTAATGCGATGCTGGATGCGCGTGGTGATCAGGGTGGCAGCATCGCCTTATATGCATCCCAACTCGCCGCCAGCGGTTCCTCGGGAAATGTGACGGTGAATGGCACGGCGCAGTTGCTGGCTGGCAGTACATCGATAGTTCCCGGCACGGCTGGTGCCATTGGTCGCGGAGGTAGTATCGTGATCGGCACATCAACCCTTGATGGTCTCGCGGCAACGGGTGCAGGCAGCAGTATCAATCTTGCGGGCGGCACGATGGATGTCGGTGGTATCGTCAGTAACGGAACTGTGACCTTGCGCGCGCCACGGCTAGCCTCTGGTAGTGATGTTGCAGTAAACAGTTTAAACACGGTGATTGCCAATAGCTCAGCTACTGTGATAGTCGGTACTAAGGTTTATAAGGGCACCACAATTATCGGTACGGATAAAAACTTAAACGATCTTACCGGTTTCATTCAGGCAACAAACCTGGATCCCACCACCGGTGGTGCGATGTACGTTGATGCGACTAACTTCATGACCAACCAATCGGCAATTGTGGCCAGATTGGGTGGGACAAATGCAAATTTAAGTATCAATCCGGGTATCGAAGTCCGCTCGACCGGAAACTTAACCGTGTCGGTCAATGAATTTGCTGCTAATGCGGCTGATCGAGGCTGGAATCTGAATGCCTGGCACTTCAACGGCGCTCCTGTTGACCTGACGCTGCGCGCGGCGGGAAATCTGATTGTCACAGGTTCCATCAGCGACGGTTTTGTCAAACCGGCCAGCACGGCGCTGTCCATGCCTGACTGGACTCTGGGAACCGGCGCATCGTCAAATATTACTCTCACGGGTGGCGCAAACCTGACTTCTGCGGATCCACTGGCCGTCAATGCAGGTAACGGGAATGTCAATTTCGGCTTCGCCAAGCGTGTGCCTACTGCATTCACTACCTTGCAATTAAATGCTGACGGTACAACATATTATGATGCGGGCGGAAATACAGTTGATGTTGCGGGCGTCTGGAAATCAACTGACGGACTTCTGAGTTCTGCCAGCCTGACTGCCGCACAGTCGAACGCGCCGATCACTTCCAGCGATGCGCCTGTATCACTGGTGCGCACGGGCACCGGCAGTATCCACATTGCGTCTGGTGGCGATGTCACCATGGGTATGGCACCGTTCTTCGTTCAGGTTAGTACGGACCCTTCGATCAACGGCACGCCGGTCCCTTCTATTAACCAGACTGAACCGTACGGTACAACCATCTACACGGCGGGGCAGGCATCAGCATTGCAGGCTGGTTTCACAGCGCCAAAAAATCAGCTCAACACCAGTTATGGTGCCACGATTGGCATGACGGGTAGTGCAGCATTCGGTACAGGGGGCGGAGCGTTAACGATAGATGCAATAGGGAATGTAATCGGGCCGCAGAATTTGACCAGCACCTGGGTCTATAACGCGGCTGATGGTACAGCGCCGCAGGCGGCTGTGCCGAAAAGCACGGGTGTAGTTGCGACACCGTATATTCCGGGAACAGCCGGAACGCTGGTGAGTTTGCCCTCGACCACCTCGCAACTGGTGAATAACTGGCTGTTCCGTCAGGGTAGAAGTTTTACTTATACCGATCCGGTGACAAATCAGGTCAGTGTCATGTTCGAACAGCTGGGTTCGCTCGTCTATGATCAGGTTGCTAAAAAATTCAATGTGGTTTACACCTCGACGCTGAACACGGCCTGGTGGGCGCAAACTGGTTATTTCAATCAGGGCGTGGCGACTTTCGGCGGCGGTGATGTCAGAGTCACCGCTTCTACCGGTAATATCGCGAATCTGTCGGCCAGTGTTGCAACCAATGCCTATATGGTGACACCAGGTGTATTGACCGAACAGGGCGGAGGTAATTTACTGCTGCGCGCCGGTGGCGATATTCTGGGCGGTAGTTTCTATGTTCAAAAGGGTATCGCTAACATTCGTGCCGACGGTTCGGTTGGCGCGGGTAATTTTATTCCAACGATTCCTTCTGCGACCAGTGCGGTAGCTCCGCTTAACCCGGTTATTGCGCTGGGAGATGCATCGTTCAATGTGACGGCAGGGCGCAGCGCGGCCATAGAATCAACTTACAACCCGATGATGACCGAACAGAGTGTCAATAATGTGGTTGCAGGGAATGCTCAATTCGCTCCTGTGTACGGCGTTGGTGCCGGTGCTCGTTGGGATGTGACGGATGTGACGGCCTCCAGTCTGCTCTATCGACAGACATACGGCCAGTTCAGTAGTTTCTCGACTTATGGCGCCAACAGTGCGGTCAATCTGATGGCGATCAGCGGCGATATGCTGCTCTCCAACAATGTCAACAGCCTGGCGGTTTCGGGCGGTAGCGCCATACCTAATGCGCTGGTCGCAAATAATCCGGTATTCCCGACTCTGTATGCCTTAGATCCAACGCATTTCAATGCGGTCGCCTTGAGCGGAAACTTAACTTCCTTGAATGGCTTTACGATGATGCCATCGTCTACCGGTCAACTCAATCTTCTGGCGGCGGGTTCGGTCAATCTCAATAATGGCGTGAACGGCAGCATAAGGATGCTCGATAGTGATCCTGCTGCTCTGTCGAATATCAATGCTCCCCGTCTGTTTTCAGCGACGGATATGGCTGTGTTAAACGGTACCGCGACAGGGATCAACGCGCATGTGTTGGGTGGTTTGCACACCGGCGATACCCAGCCTGCACGTATCATCGCGCTTTCAGGCGATATCGTCGGTGACAGTGGAAGTCCTGCGACGGTGATTTTACCTAAAGCTGCTGAGATACAGGCGGGACGCGATATCGTCAACCTGGGCTTTAATGTTCAACACAACAGCGCATCGGATGTCACGAGCATCGTTGCGGGACGCGACTTCATCGATACGCAATCGCTGAGCGGTAGCACCAGTCAGGTACAAAATACCGTGACGGGTGCCGGTCGCATCGATATTTCAGCAGGTCGTAATGTCGATTTCGGTAACGGCAACGGACTGGTCACGCGCGGCAACCTAGATAACCCTTATCTGGCTGAGGGCGGCGCGGCGATTAACATCTCGGCGGGGAGTACACAGGCAAACTATGCTGGATTTGTTTCCTTTGCAAAGCAATATGGATCGGCCAGTGCACTGAGCCCTTCAGTAGCCCTTTCAACTCAAGATGTACAAGCTTTAATGATTTTCGTGAGTAAGCTCAATCCGGCTTTACCTGCTAACGCCCCGGTCGCAGATGTCGTAACTGCCTTTAATAATTTGCAGGTTGCGGATCAATTGAATTTTATTAATACAAACACAACTTTGGTGTCAGGAAGTAAAGTCGCATTACAGGCAACATTGGATTTGAGAACTTATCTTGCTGGTAAGACGGCGTTATACCCTAACACTGCTACTAATTTGCAGCCAGTTACAAATGGTGGCACTACGACAACTGTCGCAACGACGGTTGCTTTGACCGCTAACTGGGCAAATACAGCGACTGCAAATGATCTGTGGGCGGCGTTTAGAGGGTTATCAGTTGCAGAACAGACGAACTATCTGAATTTGCATCCAACGGTAGTCGCTAATCTCGCAACAAGTGCATCCGGTCTGGCTACAGTTCTGGCAGCTGGAGATAAAACCCAACTTAATGCCAGTTATTTCTCAAGTCTGATTGAGCTAGGGGCGGTGAGTAATCAGTTGGGATATTTCGATCAGATGGTCGCATCGCTTTATCCGACGGCGGCTGGGGCGACGGTCCCGGGTAATATCAATGTATTTGCCAGTCAAATCAAGACGGAGCAGGGTGGGGCGATCAATTTGTTTGCACCTACCGGATCAGTATATTCAGGATTGACCACTGGTGCTTCGGGTAAAAAGCCATCTGAACAGGGGATTTTCACCATACGTGGCGGCGCACTGTCCATTTTCGTGAAGAATGATTTGCTAGTTAATCAAGGGCGTATCTTTACCCTGGGCGGCGGTGATATTACGCTGGTTTCTCAGTTCAATAATATAGATGCCGGTAAAGGTGCCAAGACGGCATCTTCCGCGCCGCCGCCACTGATCACGATTGATGCCAACGGTAAAGTGAACGTAGATGTGTCCGGATCAATTTCTGGATCGGGTATTGCAACTTTGATCACGCATCCGGGACAACCTGCCGCAAATATTTATGTGTTGGCACCGCGAGGTATCTTTAATGCAGGCGATGCCGGAGTACGTTCATCAGGAAACTTTTCCGCCGTGGCCTCGGCTTATGAAAATGCCAACAACATTTCGGTGGCAGGGAGCACTTCAGGTATTCCGAGTGCAGTCGCTGCGCCATCCGTCTCGAGTCCTTCAGCGCCTTCTAGTCCTGCGGCCAAGTCTGAAGATGTCAGCAAGAGTGCCGGTAACGACAAGGCCGCCAGCGACAAGGCAGCGCTTAAAGTCGAAGTGGTCGGTTACGGTATCAACAGTCTGCCGGCAACCAGTGCAGGTGGAGATGGCGCAGAAGGTGACCAGGGTATGACTCCTAGTGTTGAAGTGACAGGTTACGGTAGCGATGTCAATCCGGGTGGCAAACCTGCAATTAAGTCAGACTCAAAGTCGGTGCCTAATCCAGAAGGTAAGCACGGCTCAGATAAGGAGAAAGCCACGGATGCAGGTGAGAAACCCGGTATCGATGCGAAATCTGATGATATCAAGTCTCCGGGTAAAAATTCAGAACCTGGTAAACCTGCTTTGGATTGCCAAGACGGCGAAGATTGTCTTGAAGTTAGTGTAATTGTATGATTTTAAATAAAAAGGATGATTCAATGGGGTATCTCGGAAGTTTGCAGCAGCGTTGTGCGATGTTAGGTGCCGGTTTGGCGATTTTGGCGATGCCGTTTGCGGTCCATGCTGAAGATTGGGCGCACAGTAAAAAGCTGAGTTTCGATACCACCGCCAGTGGTACTGAAATCAAGGAGGATGTTGCGGCATTGCCGCTGCTGGTTAGACTGCACAGCGGGAATTTCACCTTTTCAGAAGCTAAACCTGACGGCTCAGATTTGCGTTTCTTCGCTGCCGATGGCAAGACGCCGCTGAAATATCATATCGAAAAATTTGATGCGGCGAACGAATTGGCCAATGCCTGGGTCGCCTTGCCCAAGTTGCCCGCCAATGCCAAGGCAGACGCATTGACCATGTCTTGGGGTAATTCTAAAGCCACGGTGGCTGATGATGTCAAAGGCACTTATGACGCGTCGCAGATTTTTGTTTTGCATTTTGGCAATCCGGAAGGCGTAAAAGATGCGACGGCCAATGCCAATCATGCCAAATCCTCGACTGCCAAGCCGGTGGCAACCGGTCCTGTCAGTGAGGCCGCCGGGTTTGATGGTGCTGCCCGCATAGAGTTACCCGCTTCTGCATCGCTTAAACTGACTGCGGCAACAGGATTTACCTTTACCACCTGGATCAAACCTGCGGGTAACGACAATGCAACACTGTATGCGCAGCGTGACGGCGCTAACAGTTTGAGCGTAGGGCTTGCCGGTGGCACGCTGTATGCCGCAAGCGGTTCAGTAAAAACCACGGCTTCAGCGGCGGTTAAACCCGGCATCTGGCAACATATTGTGGTGGTCGGCAGTGCCGGTAAGGTCAGTTTTTATCTGGATGGCGTGGAAGTCGGTAACGGTGCTTTAGCCTTGACGGATATGGCAGGTACGGCTGTGATTGGTGAAGGACTGGTTGGTGAACTGGATGAAGTGACGCTGGCTGGTGTCGCTCGCACCGATAGTTATATCAAGGCATTAGCGTCCAGTCAGGGTGCGGATACATTAATGCTGTCCTTTGCAGAAGGCGAAGCCGCTGCGGGAGAGGGCATCAACTACGTTTCCATCCTGTTGGGCGCAGTTACAGTCGATGGCTGGGTGGTGATCGGTATATTGATGATCATGCTGGTGGTCAGTTTTTATGTGATGATCACCAAGGCCATCATGATTATCGCGACGGCCAAGGCGAACAGTGTTTTTCTTGAGGCTTTCAAGGAGAAATCGGTCGAATTGTTGACGCCGCGTCATCAGGAAGCGCTGGCGCTCGCCGAAGATCAGCGTTTGCAAAAATCCTCTATTTATCATCTGTATGCGATGGGCTTGCGCGAAGTGACGCATCGTTTTGATGCGCAGATCAAGGCTGGCTTGCCTAACGCCTTGTCAGCCGCTGCATTAGATGCGATACGCGCGGCGCTTGACGCTTCCATGGTGCGTGAGAATCAGCGCCTCAACAGCGGGATGGTATTGTTGACTATCTCCATCGCCGGTGGTCCTTTCCTTGGATTGTTGGGGACGGTGGTCGGGGTCATGATCACTTTCGCTGCGATTGCGGCGGCAGGAGATGTGAACGTCAATGCGATTGCGCCGGGGATTGCGGCGGCTTTGGTGGCAACGGTTGCAGGTCTTGGTGTCGCGATTCCCGCGCTGTTTGGTTACAACTGGCTGTCAGCGCAAATCAAGAATGTCTCGGCAGATACGCAGGTGTTTGTCGATGAGTTTCTGACCAAGTCGGCTGAGATATATTCATTGTAATAATCTGATTATTATATGAAAATTTATTTCAGACTGATAATTAAAGATGGAAGGAGAGTTGCATGAGCGCCGCCATCATTGAAGAAAATCAGCCGTTCGATGACATCAATGTAACACCGATGCTCGATCTGGCTTATGTACTGCTGGTGATTTTTATTATCATGACCACGGCTTCCATACAGGGGGTTAAGGTGAAGTTGCCCAAGGCTCAAATGACCGCGAGTCTGGCGAAATCACATCTGAAGGGAATCACGGTCGCAAACGACGGCAGCACTTTTCTTGATGCCTATCCGGTCACGATAGAGCAGCTTGAAGATAAGCTCACCGAATTGAAACGCGGTAACCCTACGCAAGCCGTTGTCGTTAAAGGTGACGGCCATGCGCAGTATGCCAAGGTGATGGAGGTGCTTGAAACCCTGAAAAGGGTGGGGATCACCGACATCGGTTTAGTCACCAGTAAGACCACGAATTAAGCCATGTCAGTTCAACTCGAAGCGAAACCCTACGACACCATCAACGTCACGCCCATGCTGGATCTGGCCTACGTGTTGCTGGTGATATTTATCATCATGACCACCGCCTCGGTGCAGGGTTTGAAGATTGACTTGCCCAAGCCTAGTAGCAAGCCCAGCACGGAACATAAGGAAATGCGCATCATCCAGATTCAGGCGGACGGTAATCTGCTGCTGAACGGTTCGCCGATCACCATGCCGGAACTCGAAGCCAGACTGAACGCGGCGCATGCCAAGGACGCGGATATGCCGATCGTCGTTAAAGGTGATCCTCTGGCCTATTACGAAAAAGTGGTTGAAATCATCGATATGGCCGCACGCCTTAATATATCGAACGTGGGCTTGGTGACGGCTAAGATGGGAACGTAACGTGAGCGTACCGACTAAAGATAGTGGCCGCAAAAAAATCGTACTGGTGACCGTGGGATTGTTGATTTTGGCGTTGATCGCATGGGGTATCACCAAGTTGATCGGTGACAAGTCGAAACCGGTCAAGACGGCACCTAAAATTACGTTGATGGCACCGCCGCCCCCTCCGCCACCACCACCTAAGGTGGAAAAAAAGCCTGATCCACCTAAGGAGCAAAAGGAGATGAAGGTAGCTCCTTCTGAGCCTAAACAGGCGCCTCCTCAGCAGGCACCGGAGTTGAAGATGGAAGGTGCTGCAGGAGACGGGCCGAGCGCGTTTGCAGCCGGACACGTGAGCAGTGAGGATGTGAGTAAATTGGGTCAGGGTAAAACAGCCGGTGAAAAATCTGGAATGTTCAACCCGTTCGATAATTACGCCAACTTGATCAAGGGTGATTTGCAGCGTTTTTTACGTAAAAACAACGATTTACGTCAAATCCATTACAAGGTTGAGATTCTGGTCTGGGTGGCGGCGAACGGGGATGTCAAACGCTCCGAATTGCTGGGCAGTACCGGAGACAAAGAGACGGATGCGGCGATCAATCAGGCGCTGAAAGCCTTTCCGCGATTCGATCAGGCACCGCCTGCCAATATGCCTCAACCGGTGCGCATGCGCATTGTCACAGGAACTTAACAATCAACTGATTTAATGGTCTGGTTTTGGATCGGGACGCATCCCGATCCCGCATTTTTACAGGCTAAATGCCGTAGCAGTATTTACTTTTGTCAGGAGTTTTGAGTATGAGTTTGAATCATCTTGGTCAGCGCAGTGCGAGTGTGTTGCTGGCAGGCGTGTTGTTGGGTTCTTCTTTTGCGGCACACGCTGATGAGCGTGAAGAGCTGGAAAAAATTCGTGCTACGGTACTCAGTCTGATCGACACCTTAGTCAAAAACCATATATTGCCGCGAGAAAAGGCGGATGCCTTGATGCGCGAGGCGGAAAATAGGGCGAATACCCGATTGGCGCAAGCGCCGGCTCCTGATGTTACTGCGGATGGCAAGAAGATCGTGCGTGTTCCTTATGTGCCGGAAGCGGTCAAGACGCAAATGCGCGAACAGATCAAGGCTGAAGTGCTGGCTGAAACCCGTCAAAATCAGGGTTTGGCCTATGAACCGGACAGCTGGCTGAGCCGTTTCAAATTCGAAGGTGATGTTCGTCTGCGCGAAGAATTTACTATGCTCAATTCCGGGAATACGCCGGCATTGGCATACACAAATACCGGTAATGGTGCTACTTTGACGAGAGTTGCTGATGTATGGAGCGCGACCACAACGCTTAATGGTCTACCTACACAAACTTTTAACACTCAAAATAATGTCGATCGGGCACGGTTGCGTGCGAGATTGGGTGTTGTTGCCACCGTATCGGACAATGTTACAGTTGGTTTGACTCTGTCCACCGGCAGCAGCACTTCATCTCCTACTTCAACTAATCAGACCATGGGGCAGGGTAATGCAACCAATCCCGGTTTTTTCAATAAAGATGCGGTGGTGCTGGATCGTGCGTATGTCAAGTATGACCCGTTATCCTGGTTGAGCGTGAGCGGTGGACGTATCAAGAATCCATTTTTTAGCACCGATCTGGTGTGGGCGGATGATCTGAACTTCGAAGGGATAGCCATGACGGTTAAACCCGATTTGAGTTCTGTGATGTCCGGCATGCCGAATACCTTTGTGACGGCGGGATGGTTTCCGCTGACCTCGATGGTGCCAAATCAGACTTCGCTGCGTACTTTGATGGCTTTTCAGGCTGGTGCTGACTGGCAACTGGGTACCAAAGATAACCACGTTAAACTGGCTTGCTCGCTTTACGACTACCAGGGGATAGAAGGCGTACTGCAAACTGATGCCGCATTTACTGCAGGTTCACCGACTTATTTGGCCTCGGAATATGCAGCGGGTTACAGGCAGCACGGTAATACGCTGTTCCGTATCAATGCACCCGCCCAGATGGCGCTAGTCGGTGCGCCTCAACCTAGCTGGGGTCTCGCCTCTTCGTTCCGCGAGTTGAATCTGACCGGTACGGTTGATATTGCGGAATTTGATCCGGTACACGTGCTGGTGACCGGGGATATTGTCAAAAATATCGGCTTTAACGCGGCGCAGATTCAGGCGCGTACCGGCGCTGCCATCGTTGACGGTAACTCATTGGGTTATATGGGTAAAATTCAGGTCGGTGCGGCGAAAATACAGCGTCGCGGTGACTGGAACGTGTCCATGGCTTATCGCTATCTGGGTAGCGATGCCGTGTTGGATGCCTTCACCAGTTCCGACTTCGGTCTGGGCGGCACCAACAGCAAGGGGACGATTATCGGCGCGAATTACGGCATCGAGAAAAATACCTGGTTGTCGCTGCGCTGGATGTCATCTGATTTGATCGATTCTATGATACCGGTTGCTAACGGTTTGTCCGCGCCGACCAAATTTTCGACCGATCTGATTCAGCTCGATCTGAACACGAGATTCTAAAATGACTGTAACGTTTAAATCCTGCGCCGCATCGTTGTTGATGCTGTCTTTGTTGTCCGGTACTGCTGTGGCTGCGAATAAGGACGATGGTAAGGAGCAGGCGCGTCGTTTTCAGCAAAAGATCCGCGCGCTCGAACAGGAAAAGGCGCAGTTGTTGCAGGACAAGCTGGAGTTGGATGGCAAGGTCAAAGAAAGCTCAGCGCAGATTGATCGCGCTAAACGTAATGCAGATGCGGCGACTCGTAAGGGTAGTGCGCTTGATCGTGAATTGAAAGCAGCGGAAGAAGAAAAAGCTGCGCTGACTGATAAATTAGCCAAATCCGAGCAAAAACTGGCCGAGACGCAGGCGACCCTGGAAACGACGGCGGCGACACTGCGTCAGACTCAGGAGCTCAAGGCTCAACTCGATGCTAGTCTGGCGCAGCGCAATCAGGAGTTTACAGTTTGCAGTGCGAAGAACGATAACTTGTACAAGCTGGGTTTAACCATGGGCAAGCAATGCGAGGAAAAAGGTTTTCTGAGCGGTTTATTGTCCAAAGAGCCGCTGACTCAACTCAAGCGTGTGGAAGATGAAAATTCCCTTGAAGAATATCGCGATAAGCTGGATCAGTCGTTGATGGAGCAGACACCGGAAGAGCGTCAGAAAATTGCACGTGAAATGGCTGAGACTGAAAAAGCTGCACAGGACAGGCTGGAGAGGCAGCAGGCTCGCAAGCTGAAGGCCGAGCAGGAACAGGCAGCGAGCGTCAGTACTAAAGAGCAACGTTCGTTAGATCGCTGGGCACGCAAGGCTAAAGATATGTTCGAGGGTTTTGAGTGGTGAGCCTTGTTTAGTCGATTCAAATCCTGAATAGAAGAAAGAGCGCCAAATGCAATTTGATGTGCGAACTTTGTCGGCTGACAATGTGATGTCCAAGCAAGCTATTGACGCTCAGAACGAGAGCGAAGCCAGACGTCAGGTCGAATCTCAAGGTTTGTTTGTGGCCTCTATCACGCCGGTTGCGTCCCTGTTGCGCGGGGCGAGTAATTCCCGTGTGGGCAATGGCGGTGGTCGTGCTTTGCCGCTGGTGCTGTTCAATCAGGAGTTGCTGGCGCTGATCAAGGCGGGGCTGAGCATCACGGAGGCGCTGGAAGCCTTGCTTGAAAAGGAGGCGAATTCCTCCACGCATTCTATTTTGGCGCGTCTTTTGACCGGCCTGCGTGAAGGGAAGCGTTTTTCCACGGTGCTGGCCGAGCAACCGGAGATATTTCCTGCACTGTATGTTGGCATGGTCAAGGCGGCCGAGGGGACCAGCGATCTGCCCAGAGCCTTGACGCGCTTTATCGAATATCGCCAGCAGATCGATGTGGTGCGCAACAAAATCATCAGTTCTTCTATCTACCCGCTGATTTTGATGGCGGTGGGTTTTATCGTGAGTTTTTTCCTGATCGTATTTGTCGTGCCGCGCTTTGCCGATGTTTATCAGGGTGCAGGTCACAGCCTGCCGTGGATGTCGCAGGTGTTGCTCAAGTGGGGATTGTTTTTCTCCAGTCATACGGCGCTTTTGCTGGCCTTTATCGTGCTGTTTTTTGCCGGTTCTTTTATCGCTCTGCGTCGTTTATTTTTGGGTGCAGGACTGACCAGTCTGATTGCCCGTCTGCCGGGTATCGGTGAACAGGCGCGCATCTACGAGTTGTCGCGTCTATATCTCACTCTGGGTATGCTCAACGAAGGCGGTATCCCGATTGTTTCGGCGATGCGTATGGTGGACGGCATGGTGTCAGAGTCGGTCAGAGCGGGGTTGCGTCTAACCATCGCGCTGGTCGAATCCGGCACACCGCTATCGACTGCCTTCGAAGCTAATCATCTGACTACCCCGATTTCGCTGCGCCTGCTGCGTGTGGGTGAGCGCACAGGAGAAATGGGCGCGATGTTGTCGCAATCAGCTGCTTTTTATGACGGTGAAACCAATCGCTGGATAGATCGTTTTACCCGCACGCTGGAGCCGGTGTTGATGGCGACCATCGGCGGCGTGGTCGGCGTGATTGTGGTGTTGTTGTATATGCCGATATTTGATTTGGCGGGGAGTATCTCTTGAACGCAATACCCACTTCTGCTGCCTTGCAGCCGGTTACCGATCAATTGTTGTATCGTGCCCGCGCCTTGTCGGCGCATACGCACAGGCCGGTCATTTCAGAACTTGAAACCTTAACCGGGTTGGATGCGCGTACGCTGGTTCATGAGGTCGCTAAAGTATTCGGTCTGGACGTGGTCGAGATGACCGATATGTTGTTGCACACCCCGGCCTTTGATCTGTTGTCATTGCCTCGTGCCATGCAGCGCCATTGTCTGTTGCTGCGTGCCGATGATGGCGAGGTGTTAGCGATAGTCGCCGATCCCTTCGATCCTGATTTGCAAACCTGGCTGGAAGCGCAGGCCAAAGGGGTTTTGCGCTATCAACTCGCCTTGCAATCGGATATTCAGGCTTATTTATCCCGTCAGGAAGAGACTGTTCGTGCGCTGGATGATCTGGGTGCGGTCGCTGGTGACGCACATCGCGACGGTAAAACCGCTACCGTATTGTCCTTCGCTTCGCTTGGCGATTCGGTCAGTCCTGCCGTCAAACTGGTGAATTCAACCTTGTACGATGCGTTGAAAGTCGGCGCTTCCGATATACATCTGGAGAGTACCGCCGGCGGGCTGTCGGTCAAGTATCGCGTGGATGGCATGCTGGATCATGCAACTTCCACCACGGGGATAGAAGCGGCAGAGCAGGTGATTTCACGGTTAAAAGTTTTGGCGGAACTGGATATCGCCGAACGCCGCGTGCCGCAGGATGGCAGTTTCAGAGTTGAAGCCGGAGGTCGTGAGATCGATCTGCGCGTTTCCATCATGCCCAGTATCCACGGTGAAGATGCGGTGATCCGTATTCTCGACAAGCGCGCGATGATCGAAGCCTATGGTTCGCTGACGCTGGAAGCGCTGGGTTTTGATGCGCCGTCGCTGGTGTCACTGCGTATGCTGGTCGAAGAGCCTTACGGGATGTTGCTGGTGACCGGTCCCACCGGGTCGGGGAAAACCACCACTTTATATGCGGCGCTGACCGAGATTCACACCGGACGTGAAAAGATTATCACCATCGAAGACCCGGTCGAGTATCAACTGCCGGGCATTCTGCAAATTCCTGTCAATGAGAAAAAGGGGCTGACCTTCGCCAAAGGTTTGCGCTCTATTTTGCGCCACGACCCGGATAAGATCATGGTGGGTGAAATTCGCGACCGCGAAACCGCCGAGATTGCCGTGCAGTCCGCTTTGACCGGCCACATGGTGTTAACCACCGTTCATGCTAACAATGTCTTTGATGTATTCGGGCGATTCACGCACATGGGCATTGATCCTTACGCATTTGTGTCCGCCCTGAACGGTATCTGGGCGCAGCGGCTGGTTCGCACCAATTGTCCGCATTGCACGGTGTCTTATCAGCCGACGGATGCTGAATTGTTGCGCGCCCGTATGACACGCGGCGAGATCGCAGATTTTGATTTCAAACAAGGGGTAGGGTGTGGCGACTGTCGCGGAACGGGTTATAAGGGGCGTCGTTCCATCGCTGAAATCCTGATCATGAACGATGAATTGCGTGAACTTATTGTCGACAAGAGTCCGATCCGTCTGATCAAGGAAGCGGCGAGGAAAAATGGCACACGCAGTCTGCGCGAAGTGGGGATAGAACTGGCCAAACAAGGTGAGACCACGCTGGCGGAAATTACCCGGGTAACCTTGCATTCCTAATGCTGTCAGGCAAACGCCTGTTGCCTTTGTTACAAGTTTTAACAATTTTATAACACCTTGATTTTTAAGGTGTTATTTTTTATTATTTTATTGTGACTACTTTAAGACTATGCGTTGTAAGCGTGGTGTCATGAATGTGTCATATAGCTTTGATACGCTGCAAGTGCTGATTTAAGGGTTAACTCATTCATTACTCGGGGTATTTGTCTTGTTGAAGTCAATGTTAATTTTTGTGCTGATGATGGTGAGTTTGTCAGCTCATGCAGAGACGAAACCTGCGCCGACTATCCGGCTTAACCGGGATCTGGGTGAGGCGGGTGACGGAATTTTGGGTTTAGTGGTCAATCAGACGATTTCAACTAACGGTTATGAGTTTTACCGGATGTTTTATCTGCTCTGGTCGGAAAAACCGGATTCACTGAAATACTCATTGAATGTGCAGGAGAAGTTGTCCAAACAGCGCGGTAATCAGGTGAATGTGTATGTCGGGCAAAAGGTGTTGTTTTCAGGTGTGTTACCGCTCAAATACGAACAGTTGAAAGAACTGAGCGCGAAGGCGGCGGAAGAGACGCAGAGTAATCTTGTCATGTTGCTTCTTGAACCTTCAAAAGATGCCGATATCGACGCTGATCAGGTTTAGAGTATCAATGATTATGAAAGTAGTTCAATATTTATCAGGAATGAGTATGAGAATTTGTAGCCTTAATCGCATTTGCGCGGGTTTGTTTGTACTGCTGGGTATATCCATGCAGGTGGCGGTCGCCTCCGAGATGACTTATACGCCGCTCAATCCTTCTTTCGGAGGTAATCCTGCTAACGGGCCAAATATGCTGGCGATTGCCACTGCGCAGAATACCTACAAGGCACCAGTGCTGACGCCGGTGCAGCAGTTCAACGCTTCATTACAGCAGGCAATTTTGAATCACGTGTTGAGCCAGGCAACCGCTATTATGTTTCCTGGTAACGGTACGATTTCAGCCAACACGGCGCCAATTGATACAGGCTCATTTGTTATTACGTTCGCTCCTGGACCTACCACAGGTGCAATAGTCGTCACCACCACCGATAAGACGACCGGTGCGGTATCTTCCTTTACTGTGACACCAGGCTTGTAATGCGAGCGGTAAGCGAGTTTGATATGACAGTGCGTCCACTTCTGCGACACGGCTTTATGCTGCTGGGCGTGATTTCTCTGGCGGCCTGTACTTCGGTGCCACCTTCCAACGTCAAGGCGAATGCCAAACTGACGCCTAACACCAAGGTGACGCGCGATTTGACGCAACTGCCTGAACCTCGTGCAAAAGTGCCAGTGGCCGTGTACAGTTTGCGCGATCAGACAGGGCAGTATAAGGTTTCTCCGGATAGTCCTTACTCTACCCAAGTCACACAGGGTGCTGCGACTATGCTGATAAACGCGCTGCGCAACTCAGGTTGGTATCTGCCCGTAGAGCGCGAAGGGTTGCAAAATTTGCTGACCGAGCGTCGTATCGTGCGTGCGATCGAATCTCCGACCGACAAGGGTAAGCCTATCATCAATCTGCCGAATCTGATGCCGGCTAGTCTGATCATCGAAGGCGGTATCATCGCTTACGAATCCAATGTGCGTACCGGGGGTAAGGGCGCGAATTATCTGGGTATCGGTAGTAGCACACAATACCGGGTCGATCAGGTGACGGCCTCGCTGCGCAGTATCGATATTCGCAGTGGACAGGTGCTCAATACGGTTTCCGTGACCAAGACGATTTACTCGTATCAGTTCAGCGCCAACGTCTATGCTTATGTGGCGTATCAGAAATTGCTGCAGGGTGAGACGGGCTATACCACGAATGAACCGGCTCAACTCGCTGTACGTGAAGCGCTGGAATCCGCCGTGATACATCTGACGGTGCAAAGTGTTCATGACCGTATTCTGGAACTTAAAAATGAGCAGGACTGGTCCAGTCCGATTATTCAGGCTTATTTAAGAGAAGGTGTCACCAGCATCCGTGATGAGGATGTGGATGAGGAAGCTATTATTCCTATGCTACCTATGAATGCGGATCTTCAGAGCCAGATGGTTGTGCCACTGGTGGTCGATACGCCAAAGCCAGAGCCGGTAAGGCAGCCTGAGCCTGTTGCAACGCTGGTAGAGCCTCCTGTAGTCGCTCCTGTTGTTGCACCTCAGTCCAGGACGGAAGGTGCCGCAGCAGAACCCGAGGTAAAACCGGTCGTCCCCGTAAAAAAACCGGTGGATGATATCTTTAAATCCTACTGGGGTGATAAGGCCGTAAAACCGGCGGTGCCAGTGAGGCCTACTGCGCAACAGGGTAATCCTGTGCCGGTTAAGCCTGTTGTCACGCCTCTACCCGTGGCTCAACTTGGGATTGTCGCACCGCCTGTAGTGCCTGCTCCTGCGGTGCAAACGTCTGCGTTGCAGCCTCAAGCTGTACCGCAGCAAGTGGCGAAACCGGTTGATAATGTTCGAGTGCAAGCTCAGGCTAAAGCGGATAGCCTCAAAGCCGAGCAAGCGGCTAAAGTCGAATCCACTAGACTAAAAGCTGAACAACAAGCCCAAGCGACCCGCGATGCGCAGGACAAGAAGGCTGCATTAGCGAAAGCGAAACAGGATGCCCGTGATGCGAAAGCGGCACAGCTCAAGGCGGATAATGAGGCCAAGGCGGAAACTGAACGTGTAAAGGCTGAGCAGTCAGCTAAAGCGGCGGCTGATGCGAAGGCTGCGAATCAAGCCAGAGCGCAAGCCGCTTTGGATGAAAAAGCTGCAAAAACAAAGGCTCAGCAGGAAGCTAAAGTGGAAGCAGACCGCCTTAAAGCCGAGCAGCAAGCGGAGGCCTCGCGTTTGAAGCAAGAACAGATTGCACGTGCTGAAGCGGACGCTCAGGAGAAGAAGGCGGCTATAGCTAAAGCTCGTCAGGATGCGCGAGATGCGAAAGCCGCTCAGATCAAGGCGGATCAGGCTGCAAAGGCCGAAGCTGAGAGATTGAAAGCAGAGCAGGTGGCGGCGGAGTCCCAGGCACGTAACGCGGCCCGAGTATCCGGACAGTCAGCAGCACAACAATTTGATAATCCAGTGTTAGTTCAACCTTCTGCAGCCAACCCGTCAGCTTTGGCGATGGAAGCCTTGCCGGAAGATCCATCCTCACCTCACGCAACGGAAACTCGAAACTTTTTAAAGTCTTCACTTTCCGGCAAAAAGAGAGTAAAACAAACGAAGTCGGTGAAAGGGGCCGCATCTGTTCCGGCAGAGGTTAAACCGGTTGAAACGCCTCATGAAAGTAGTGTGGTAGAGCCTGAGGCGCAGGTGTCGACAGTAGATAAGTCGAGCGCTTCAACCAAGGCAAAGTCATCGGGCGATATTTTCCGGACTTACTGGGAGTTAAATTAAATGAAAACGAAACAGGTATGCAGTGTGTTATCCGCTCTCGCGTTGATGCTGAGTTTTTCAGGAGTTTCTTATGCGTTGGATATCGCGCTGGAAATGAATACCTTGCGGTTGGAATTTGGTCCATCGGTAGATATTCCTATGGTGCCCATTAATTCTAACGTGGCGTTGATTTCACAAACCGGTTCGTCGAGTGTCGCAATTATCGATCAGACTGCGGCTATCGGGAGTTACGCTGAAATCAATCAGAGCGGCGTGCACAGTTCTGCCACGATTACCCAGTTGGGTAGTGACAACCGGGCACGGATAGACCAGACGGGAACAGGGGTGATGAATACCGTTGCCGCTACGCAAAATGGCAACACCAACACGATCGATATCGTTCAAAATGGTTCCGGCAATGCTATTACTATTGCACAAACCGGGGATGGTAATATCTTTACGGGAAGTCAAATTGGCGACAATAATATAATCACATCGACACAGTTGAACGGGCTTAACAGTTACTCGCTCAACATAACGGGGTCAGGGACGTATACGCCGCAGTCTGGTAGTGGAACAGTCACGGCTGTCTATGAAACGGGTAATAACAATAGTGTGACCATCATTCCTACTGTGACCAATCTGATCAGCAACAAAGTTGTCATCACCGCTTCGGGCGGAGCCATTGTCACCGTTCAGTAATTAGCCGTGCCGCAATTAATTTGGGGTCAGGTCTTGCATTAACACATTTGTTAGTGCAAGACTTTTTTACTTTCATCCGATGCAATACGGTCACAAAATTTTTTATACATTATCATTCGAGAGTGATGCGGACTTTGATGTACTATTGCATCTAAATTGAAGATAAAAAGGAGTATTTGTCATGCGAACTACCGTCACTATCGATGACGACCTTTACGCAAAGGCACTGGAAGTTGCTGATAGCAGTATGGATAAATCGGATATTTTCAAAGAGGCCGTTAAAATCTTTGTGCGGGTGCAAGCAGCAAAGCGACTTGCGGCACTAGGCGGGACGATGCCTGAAATTAAAGAAATTTCACGTCGTCGTGATAAACCCGTGACGCAATGAATGTTCTTATCGACACATCGGTGTGGATAGACCACTTTCGAAACGGCAACAATACGCTAGTTGACCTGATTGTGTCTGATTTCGCGCTGACTCACCCAATGGTCATACTCGAAATTGCATGTGGAACTCCGCCATCGCCACGTATCCAAACGTTGAGTTACATTAGTCTTTTGCAGTCATGCAATAAGGCCAGTTTAAGTGAGGTGATGGAGTTTGCTGAAAACGAGAGGCTGTATGGCTTGGGGTGCGGGTTGGTGGATTTGGCGTTACTGGCCTCTACGCTGATTTCGCCGGGAACGAAATTGTGGACGCTCGATAAGCGTCTAGCAGAATTGGCTGAGCGCTTCGGCGTAGCCTATCGAACAACCCTGCATTAAGACCACAATTTGAAGGAGGCTACCTGCATTAGCGAGCTTCCGGGTCTCATCGACACGCTTCCAGTTCAATTTTTAATTTTTTCCAAGCATGGATGCTGAACTGGACAGTGTAGTGAGGGTTAAGCTCGTGTCCGAGGTGTCGAGAAGACGGTTGAGGGCGGCACGGCTTGTGTGCATCTATTGCGACATGGTTGTTTTTGTAAGGTTTTGAGCCTTCATTTCCTGACTGATCTGCCATGCGATAACGCGATTAACTGCAATCGCTGTCGTTTCATCAAGAATAGCCTCCTCCGCCAGAAAGTCATCGAAGTTGCTGCCTATATTATTGTTCATTTCCGTCTCCATGTTGGAATCTGAGAACTGACCCCAGCTTTTCATGGAACCCGCTCCATGCTATCTGAAAAGACCATCGAGATCAGTTACCTTACTCATCTGGTCAGATTGTCTGTCGCATATCCCATAAAGTCAAAAAAATCGATTACGTTAAATCCCCCTCGCTCCCCCTTTTTCAAATGGGGAGGTTGGGAGGGTTGGTTATTTAGAATGCCAATGCGGTCGCGCTGGTTCTGAATGTTTTTGCAAATTATTGATTATTAATAGTATTTTGTGTGCTGCTATATTTTTAGCAGCGCCTGCAGTAATAGTCTATCAGTCAAACGGACTAATCATCTTTCACGAAACTGACAACGTGCCCCGCTATAGTTCGTCCTGTTAGCGGTTGTGTCACGGGGCACGATTGCTTCCTACCACTTTTCCCCGGTTTATTTGAGGATATTAAAATGAAATTGTCTAAAATTGTTTTGGCTTTTGCAATGATCGCTGCTTCAGCTTCTTCTTTCGCTACTGACCTGGCTACTGTTGACTTGTCCGTTGCACTGGCTGGTGGTGAAGTTACTGCTATTGCACAAGACTCTTACTTGGCTGGTGGTTACGCTACTGGTGCAGGTGCATACACAACGAATCAAGCAGCTATCGAACAAACATCTACTTCGATTGGTAACGTAGCTGTTATCGATCAAACATTGGCTGGAGCAAATGTTGGTAACGTTGCTTACATCGTTCAAGGTTCTGCTACTGTTGGTACGTCTGCATTTATCGCTCAAGCTGGTGCAACTAACTTCGCTCTAATCAAGCAATAATAGTTTCTGCCTTCCGACTATGGAAGGTTAAAGTCAAAGACGGAAGATGCCCCGTTCCCGGTTTTGATGAGCTTCACGATGCCGACCTCATGCCCGTGGTCGGCATTTTCACGTCTATGAACGCGTTGAGTCAGTTCTCAAAATCCAACATTTGCAATTAACCGAAATTTTCCATTGGAACCCAATTTCTAATGGAAGCCAATAGAGTATCTATCTGATTTTGTTTAACTTTAGGGTGTATTTAGTTAAAATTTACACATCGCGATTTTAGTGCAGAGGTAGAATAATAGGGGACAGACCACGGTTTCTCATATAGCAATAACAAAAGCACAGGGTCAGTTCTCACAAAGAATAATAATAGGGGACAGACCACGGTTTCTCAGAATAATAGGGGACAGAATAATAGGGGACAGACCACGGTTTCTCATATAGCAATAACAAAAGCACAGGGTCAGTTCTCACAATGCAACATTTGCAATTAACGATTGATTGAAGTTATCAGCAACCGCTAGGCTGGTGCAATAGCGGTTATGATGGCGGCCACTGCATTTTTTGTTGTAAATGAACAGTCACGAAAAGAGTGATCATGGGTTTGCCGCAAGAACATACGAAATTCAGCGTGCAGGAGTATCTGGCCTGGGAATCTGAGAAAATGGGCAAGTATATATGTGGAGGGTGAGGTGTTCGCCATGGGTGGGGCGAGGCAGAGTCAAGTGATTGTTGCTGGAAATATTTTTGCGCAATTGCGCGAGCATTTACGCGGCACGCCTTGCCGACCTTTGATTGCCGATATGAAATTGAACGTGCGGGCGGTGGATGCATTTTATTATCCGGATGTTATGGTGACGTGTCCCCCGGTGTCAGACTAGTTGTCGCCTCAAAAATTTAACTTTGAGGTGTGGAGGCGACAATGGTCATACGATATTCAGAAGCATTTATCGAGCAGGCGTTATTCAAGGTATATTCGCGTGGCAAGCG
>TBL_comb47_HYPODRAFT_10001105_pt1 | contig 35343 bp, 38 predicted proteins | sample TroBogypolimnion_40_FD_10682 | JGI IMG/M metagenome (IMG submission 10682)
GCATCGTAATATGATCCAAATAGTAAAATGGGAGGAAGAGAACCCTGAAACATCAAATCCCGAATCAAAAAACTATGATTTCTATTTTGAACTAGCAAGGCAGTCGATGGGTGGTGGAGACCACGATGTGACTGCTCGTAACAACGATAAAATCCTGAAGGCGATTGCCCAGGAGGTGCATATTGACAAAAAAGTGAAGGAATTACTATAATGGTGTAAAATATAAATTGTAAAATAATATACAATTTATATGTTATAATTGGTATATACTAACTTCTATGTGCAATAAAGATTATCACATTATTTTGAAACAATTACCAAAAATATTATATTTTTTACCCATGGAAATAATTCATATTATTCAGTCTTATTTGATTCAAAAAATTCCAAAAATCGACTATCGATATAGGATGTTGGAACGATTATATTATTATTATTTTAGACCATATGCACAACAAAAACAAGAGCTTTTATGGAAAAGTGGAGAATATCGTGGATGGCTAATAAAATTTCAAGGATTTCCGAATCTGGTGTTGTTAATAGATATTTTCCCAAAAACATTTATAGAATATTCGTTTCAAAACCTTGAGACTAGGCAACGTGGATATTATCGATTTTGGCTTGGTGAATGGTTAGAGAATCAGCGCGCGTCTCACTTAAATTTGGGACCCACGACCCAGCCCATCAATGCGTAACGCTTTCCACCATACAACGTTGTCGTCTCATTCAATGAATAAGATGGGTATAATGACATAGTTCCTTGGTCTTTCTTACATACAACCACATCTTTGTCATAGTGTAATTGAAGTTCACTGCCATTATACGTAGCGGGGTCACTTAATTGAATTACGAAACTCAATTTACGAATCCCGGAGCATTCATATTGCATATCCAGATGTTTGTCATGAAAATCGCCCATTTCATCATAAACGACAAATTGGAGGTCATTGATATATAACAGGTCAAATTCGAAAAATTTCTCATTCATATCCAAAATTACTTTGGTGCATATCTCAAAAATCCATCGTGTATCATCGGTAATGGGTATCGAACATGTTTTGTTTCGGAATGGCAATTTTCCTTGACCACTCACATCCCGAAGCGCATATGTGGGCAAAAAACTTTTACCAATATTAATCGCCTTTTCACAACCTTCGGGAGTAAGTGGTTGACCCCAGCACCATCGCTCAACAGTATCTTTTTTAAGATGCCATATTGGTGTAGAAGGCGTCACTTTCGGTTCTGGAGTGTTTACCGTAGCAAGCTCTGTTTGCGGAGGGGGTATCTCGCTACATTGAATTGTTCCAAGTTCATTCTTTGTATCCGACTTTTTTTTGGTTAAATCTACTTGTGATAATAATAAAGCTTTTTGCATAATATAGAGGATAGATGTAAATGTTTCTATATGGATTGAATAATTATATTTTTTATTCGTCAAAAATTCTAGTGCCACCCTGACCATATGAAATTGTTTTTACTGATACTTCGACTCCATTTTCATAACTACGTATGTATTTGGGAACGATTTTCATATTTCCATTATTTTGTAGTATATTTACATTATAATCAATAGTATCTCCATGCAATAAACCATTTTTATAGTAGGCGCATTGCATTAATTTACCAGAACGGTCGTATAATTTATATTCGCCGTGAATTTCACCAAATACAGTAATATATTCAATGTTGACGGGTTTAGTTGGACAACCATCGAAGTGAATCTTATGAGATTGTATTTCGATTCTATTTTTGAATTCGTATTTCTCACCGTTATCGCAACCAATTTCTATATATGATATATTAGCTTTTGATTTTAACGAGTCCGACACATTCGGTGACACCCTAGAATTATTGGAGGGAATTCTTCGACAAATCTGGTATGTGCGCAATGCATATGCAGCTAATCGAGGATTTTCTTTACATTTAAGGTTAGATAAGCGTATATTTGCTTTTTGGCACGGAGGATGAATTTGAGATTTTTTTGGTAAGAAAAAAGAATATACATAAGATAAGAACATTATGTTCATTATTTTTTATGTTTATATCTATTCATCATCTGATAAATATTCAATCCAATTGTGCTTACTGGTATGTTTTTTATTTGTAAAACGTGCGGGTATCCAAAGAGGTGGATATTTATTCCCAATAATATGCGTATAATTACTGTCATTTATTGTATATTCCAAATGTATTTCACCGCTCGTAAAATTCGGATGATTCTCTCGATACACAATAAAATGATTTGTGAAATCGGTTTTCACCCATGATATATAACATATTTCACTGTATATCATACATGGACCACCCAATTTTTTTGGAATGGCGTCTAGTATCGCGTAGCGATCGTCATCCAATGGAATTTGCTTCATATATTTTCCGTTTCGCCATTTGATTTTTCCAGTAAATTCGTGAATAAGATTGTTAATTTCTGGAGGGAATATATTCATCTAAGTAACATATTGTCATATATTTATATTTTTTGGATAAAATTATTTACATAAACATAGTAATAGTAATAACATATAATGTTGTTCTCATGGTTACCGCCAGAAATCAATAACCAAATTCTCGAATTTTCGGGTTACCATAAATGCCGCAACTGCAAATATATGAAACAAATACCGCGAAATGACGAACGATATAAATTGTTGAAAACCATACCCAAAATAATGATAGCATGTGATGATGGTAATAATTGTTATGGTATATTTGTCAGATTCCATACATCGACAAGTATACATATGATGACGATAAGTGTCGATTTTGATATGTTAAATCTCCAAACGCGTTATTGTTATCGTAATCTATTACATAAAAAGCACAAACGCCATGCACATGACAGTAATGTATTTTTTACTGAGCTATTCGTTTCCGAATCGACTTTTCGCTGCGCAGAGATTCTAGGAAACTAATCAATCATCCATCGATTTAGATGAGCTTCGCCAAAGAATTCCCGAAGGGAATTCTAGGTTGGCACCTTCGGAAAGAGACCCCATAGGGGTCTCTACCCTTGTGGAAAGAGACCACATAGGGGGTCTCTACCCTTGTGGAAAGAGACCCCATAGGGGTCTCTACCCTTGTGGAAAGAGACCCCATAGGGGTCTCTACCCTTGTGGAAAGAGACCACATAGGGGGTCTCTACCCTTGTGGAAAGAGACCCCATAGGGGTCTCTACCCTTGTGGAAAGAGACCACATAGGGGGTCTCTACCCTTGTGGTGCCCGTAAAACCTTCACTTCGTTGATTCTGTACGTTTTACTCCACACTTCCGCAAAAATAATCACAACTCCGCACCACAAATGCAGTTTATATAATTTGTGTATTTATATTTAGCATATTACATGTATATGGGAGGACATTCGAGTTCTATTGTTGTTACCGATTTGGATGCAACCGATATACAACAAATTCAAGAAAGGATTGGAACAAAATATGCGGTTCCCCTCAATGTCCAAGTCGCACATTATACCCCCAGCATTTTCCCCCTGGTGCCCATCATCAACTCGCAAATAAATAGACTGTGTGTCGATTCGTGGAAATTGATTTATAGCAAAAAAGAGAAGACGGATTCCGGAGTGGAATTGACGGGAATCACGCTCTTTTACAACGATTTTTATGAACGATTGAAATTGGTGGACGAAAATCGAAAGATAGAGAGTGTATTGAGTGCACATTCCACGGGTCTCAATAAAATCGCGGAAAAGGGCGCGATTATCATTCGCATCATCAATTATGTTCTCTCTATCAATAAAAACGACGAACAAACCCAATTTCGCCTCTATAACTTGGGGAAAGCACATACGAAACGTGCCATACAACCATATATGTATTCTATATTTGTGCAAACGTTGTTGTATACGATTGCGAACCAATTAGGTGTATATGCTACTCACGAAGTGATGGAAGCGTGGGTCAATGTGTTCTCATTTATTATGAAATCGATGTTGCCACTGGCTATCAAAGGCCAGACATTAGAGACGGAAATCGGAATCAATACAAAATCCGAATTTTCTTCAGATACGATGAAAGCCCAAGTGCAAGAAATCAAATACGAACGCGATAAGTCATTATCGAGTGTGAGGTCTCATACAACGAATCGGTCCATAAATATAAATAGACCGATGTTATTGGAACATAAAGATTCTAGAGAACACACTTCCATACGCAGTCGTGAACCCTCAGAATTACGTCCTATACATACGTTTCCGCTTCGGCCCAACGGGCCTAAGCTAGGAAACGTATCGAGAAAACGTTTCGAACCGCAAAGCGGTTCTACACGTTTCCTCCACAGTATTCATATACCAAAATTACCATTACTACTGTTGGTTAGGTCGGAAAATTCCGATGAAGATGGTTCATCATCGAGATAAATTCCATTGATACCACAAATAAATCCACGTTTTACAACTGATTTGGCACGTCGAACAGCAGCACTAGTTTTGCGTCTATATGTTGGACCTGACCAACGGCTAGGTGGTCGCGCACGGATATTCAAACGATTATGTGTATTTGTTATGTGATTGGATTGCGTAACAAAATATTTGAAAATAATCCGTTCGTAAAATATTTCTAACATAACAAATATTGTTGATAGTGTAATAGCATAAATAATACATATTTCCAGAAACAATAGATTTTTACGTAAATAATATTGGAAAAACATTGGTAGTTATCATGATATATTTGCCAGAGAATTTTTCAATTTTACTTCATTCGACATCGGATTTTCTCTGAAAATCCTAGATGTCGAATCTAGAAAATGTTTTGAAAATCGAAGATGTTCTACACATTTTACTACAAAACAATATAAAAATGCTATATCTATCTAACATATCATGGCTGAAATTACACAATTTGATGAATCGGTGATGTCAAAATTCGAAAAGTTGAAGCGACGATATGATAGAGGTCTATTGGAACAAAATGTCGCGTATGCAGAAGAGAACAAAAAAGAATATGATTTGAAAATTACACTACATGAATTCAACGATATGGTTAGAGGAAAACTTGCCGAATTGAAACATCACAGGGAAACGATGATGAATTTAACAGACTATAGAAGTGAGATTACGGAAATCATAAAGGCAATGAAAAAAGTGCACAATAGTTATACAGATGTATTTACCAAAAATGTATTATGTTGCAATGGTTTGATATTGGAACGTCCAGTGTATGGTCATGATTCACTACAATTATTGAGCGGTGATTTACGAGGAGACAAGGAAATGTCGAAAGATATTCATGACAATAATTTACATTTGATAAAACATGGATTATATATGATGAATAATAATTATCTGGATAGCATGTATGATGTATGTGCAAAACTCGACGATAAAGTAGCGGAAATAACTGTGAAAATCGAATCAATCAATGATTTTATCAAAATTCAAAAAGATACATTGGATATTTTGGATATCGATAAAACACAATTGAGTAAATACAAATGCACTATTTGTTATGATAACGAGGTTCAAATGTGTTTTATGCCGTGTGGACATACGTTTTGCAAACCATGCGGAGATAAAGTGAAAACTTCTTGTTTCTATTGTAATAGTAAAGTAACCGGTAAAACCCCTATTTATTTGTTGGCCAATGATACTGACTGTATGGATGGAGTGTCTGATTCACGCGATGGTGCTGACCCGGTGCCGTATGTGCCAGCACCAGTACTACATATTTTATAAGAAAAATAACAATGTGGAATGAAACGTATACGTTTTACTCCAATATTTTTATCTACAATAAGTGCTGGTGGCAGTATAACAACTGCCCCCAATAAATTGGGTATTGGTGCATACGGGAAAATTTTTGTTATAGAGAGTTTGACCTATCAAGAAAACCATCGATTTTTCGAAAATGTAATTGAATACAACACAGAGTAGACCTATCGATATTATACACACATAAAAGATGAGAAAGCCAATAAGCACCAAAACTAGCACTGATATTGTTTTACAAACGGAAGAGGAGCCAATACCGCGTATTATATCATTACAGTAAATTATATAGTTATAGTTATAACAGTATTTATCTTTGAACTGTTCGAACATGGACTTAGTAGGCGAAGTAGTTTCCGATGTATTGTCTGTATTGATTACGGTATAATATTTTGGAGTAAAACGTACAGAACCACATAGTGGTTCGAAACGTTTTGCAGTATTAGATGCAGCTGAAAGTAGTGATGGATTGCTCATAGTCGTATGATATTTGTTTGTGTGACTTTTTTGATAAACGAATACATCAATTTTATAATATTTCTTATTTTTTTCTGTGGATTTACTAACTAACTATCTATATGTATTTGAATAAAGGGATGATAAGAAATCACAAAGTCAGTTTTGCTATAATCATATTTTTAGTCGTTTTTATATCGATACATGCACTCAAACCTGCATTGTTTTACAACAAAGATGGTGGATTCCGCCCGTTTGGCCTTGGATATCGACATAAAACAGTGATACCGATATGGATTATTGCCATCGTCGTGGCCATTTTTTCTTATTTAGCGGTTTCGTATTATATCATGTTTGGGTAAGGAGTTCCGATAAAATAAATAAGTTATTTGTATAATTTATTTACCAACAGACATAATGGAAATGCCCCGACTAATAGAACCGAATGCGAGATATTTTCTCTATAATACGCTGCAAAAATGCCACGACAACCGAGTGCAAATATACACAATGGTCCTGAATATAGGCGTATTTTTATTGTTTGTTCTCATTACTGGATCCATATTATATTATTGTTATAAGAAAAAACTGACACCATATGAACAGCAACAGAAGTTGATGAGAGACCAACAATATGTTTTATCTAAGATTCGATATTACCAAAGTGAGAACATGAACAAAAAAACGTCAGAAATCACGAACTTACCTATGGCTAAATTCGAACATTTTTAGGCTGCAAGAATCTCCGTGATTGTATATACCAATAATACTATCAATATAATGGATTCCAAACAATTACACAATATTCGACGGGAGAACAATGAGAACATTGTCAAAAATAACAATACTGCTCAAGAAACGCTCTCCTTCATCTTGGACCATCTGGACAAGAACGCCAAAGAACTGATAATCAATCAGTCCATGTCGGGGAATGTGGATTTTTCTATTTTGGAAGACCGCGGGTTCAAGAACATTCGGTTCATCCATTTCTTGAATGAGAACCCATCATCTCTGCAATCCATGAATTACAATAAGCGGTTCGAGAACAACCTCACATCCATCTCCAATCTCCCCGACAATTTGGAGAAACTCTATTGCTATAATCAACATTTAATGGATTTAGAGAACTTACCGACCACACTGGTCGAGCTCGATTGCCAAAACAACCACATTACCCATCTCGACTTGTCGCGTCTGAAGAAACTCAAGATTCTCAAAGTAACCACCAATTGGATAGAAGAATTGGAGAACCTACCAGATTCGCTCGAGGAATTGTATTGCAGTAACAACCGTATCAAAAAAATCAATCTCCGCAACCTGTTACGTCTGCGCACATTTCATATTTCCAACAACAAAACAGTGATTATCGAGAACCTACCACCCTCCGTAGTCGATTTTAAATCGGAGAACAATCCGTATATGGAAATCCAATACACCAATTTGCACGAAAAAACCCCGGATTTTAGCGAGGAAACCATTGACCGTCGCATCGATTACAGTGACAGTATCCACGATTATTTCAAATTGAAACACAAGTATGAGGAAGATGCATATAAGGCACGCAAGAAGGCATTTACCAAAGGAAAAGAGAAAAAACTCAGCCTCAAAAGCAGCATCAAATTGGCGAGACGTGTGGAGCCCAAATGCGTTAATTGCAAACGCCCAGGTGGCACCATTTTTCAAATAAAAAATAATACATATTTTGCGTATTGCGGCAACACGACGCCGTGCAATTTGAAAATCCAGATATACAACGGCACGGTGTATAATCAGGAAAATTCGCTCTTTCTCGAACACGATGAATTGCATGAACTAAAGACAAAGGTCATACAGCAGAAACTGGATACGCTGTTCAATTATATTTCTGAGGAAAAATCGACAAAAAAATTCAAAGAATATTTAGAAGAATTTACATTTTATAATGCGGACTACACGGAATTGTTGGAAAAGAATAACAATTTGTATAAGGAAGACGTGCGCGAGGAGAAAATAAAGCGCAAATCGCAGCAGATATATGAGCTTATTGCCGCTATCGGAGAAATCATGGAACAGTATAAAAAAGAGGGCGACCCCAATGTTCTCCAGATGGCGGTGCAATTGCAAATACGCGAATTGAACCCGGAAATCGAGAACTTGAGACGATTGAAATATGAGATTATGGAGGTGGACATGAGTAGTTCATCTAATGGTCCGAGTGCATATAAGGACGATGATGATGACCAATCAAGTCCGAACCCTATTAATACGATATCGACTCTGGTTCAGAAATACGCCTCACTCAACAAGATGCAGAATCCGATAGGTAAACCGCCACAAGTGGTTAAATATTCACCATAATAAAAAATGTCCAAATAACATATATAAGATGATATTTGGACTTAATATAAGTGTTCCGACCAAAAAGACAATACCAGTTGTGCCTCGCACCCTTATAAAACTACTTTTTTCAGATAATTCCTTGGTATTGTATAAAGCAGGGAGCTTGGCCCCCGGAGGAATTGGAACGGTGAGAAACTCGAGACGTAAGGCAACTCATACATAAGCCTATGTCTTTACGTAGTCCCGCATGATGGAGTAAAACGTACAGAACCGTGTAACGGTTCGATCGGGGGGCCTGATCAGAAAATCTTCGATTTTCAAGAAAGGCCCCCAATCTTGCATCGCCAACCTTCGGTTCGGGCGATGCTGAGAAACGTTTTCTAGATTCTTTTCCTAGAATCTCTGCGCAGCGAAGAGTCGATTCGGAAAAGAATAAACAGATTGGATACTATAATGAGAACAGCCCCAGCGATTTTTTTGATATCAATGCTATCGCCGTTGAGAAAAATGCCATAGACAAACGCCATGACAATACCGAAATAAGAGAGGGAGGCGTATAAAAGGGGGTCCAATCGAGAAATAGCAAAAAATCGCAATAAATATCCGAATAAACCGATAACCAGATTGATACCGAGTGATGCTGATAATGGTGATGTTATAAGCGTTCCGGTACCGGTTATTTTCGCTATGTTTGGAGCGAAATAAGCAGACATAGCAATCGCACCCCAAACGTAGGAAATAAAGATATGGTTCCAATTATTATTAGTTTTTATATTTTTAACCAGAAAGTAAATCGACGCTTCGGTAAATGCTGCCAAAAGTAACATTATAACGCCTTCGGGTGAATTAAAAATACTCATAATGTCGTAATGTTTGTCAGATACCAACAAAAACGCACCAAACAATGCTAAAAACATGATGGGAAGTTTTTCTATAGAAAAACCTGCATATGATTTCGCCATCAATACAATCATGATTGGATACAAATAAAATATCGAATATGCCACTCCACTTTCTAACAATTCGAATCCCCTATAAGAAGTGTATATATGGGCCATGGTAACAAGCGACAACATCATACCAGTAAACGTCATCATAGTTTTTATCACGAATGGACCATCGATAAAAAAAACAGAAATAAAGGCGTAGGAGAAAAAACGACTCCAGGTTTGTAATGATAATGGTAGCCCTATATTTTTCACAAAAATGGGATAAAGACTCAATAAGGATTCTGACAATAATTTACTGGCAATTTCAACTATCATAACATATAGAGTATATTATGATATTATGGTTATTCAACATTTGTTATAGTTGGACACTCCATCCCATTCAATTTTATTTAAATTGGCCCATCTTTTTTGTCCGCAGGTTTTTGTCATGCCTATTTCTGTAAAAGAACTATGCGAGGTATTTAATTTAATAATATTACCGTCAACTGATTGAACCGGTCCCGCAGCAGTAACTGACCCGTTATTAGTGCCACTGGATGTGCACGTTACACCGTCGGCTCCCAATGTCCAATAATCCGGACACTTGGACGAGGTAGGAGGAAAAATTTGATTATTATTTTTAGTGAAGAGCATGATGATGCCAACAGCACTTAATATTAAGATTAAAAACACAACCGCGATGGTCATAACAATCATATTGAAAGAATTCATAGTATAGTATAGGTCACGATATTTTTAATGACTCCGAACTTCGTTCTTTGAAGGTTTTGCAGAGAAAAGAATGGAGCAGGCTCCTCACAGAAAGCAAAACCTAGATTCGTTGTCCTACGCAACCGAAGGTTGCTCGGTTGAGGACCCTTCGGGTCCTCTGACTAGGATTCCCGTAGGGTCAGAGGGCCTTTCAGGCCCTCAACCTGGAACGCCCTTTCAGGGCGTTCAGAGGAATCCGACAACGAATGTCATTATTACGTTTTACTCCGGGTCTACGACCCTCCGCAAAACGTCCTACCGACGCCCTAAATGACATAAATGGAATAAACGCCATATATGTAATCTTAATTTCTCGAATAACATTATAGATTTTCTTTTTATTCCATGTCTGTTCAAAAAATATACCCAGAAATGTTGGACAGTCCCAATAATATTTTGAATTTAGATAAATACAATGGGCGTGTCGACATCATGCAAAGTCCCAATCCTGACGCGGTATTCCGCATGCAGGAACGCATCGCTATTAAGAACAAAGCGACAAGCTATTGCGAGGCACTCAGTGGCACTTGGGAAGACAATCCATTGTCACAGGCGTTTTTCTCCGCAGAAAATGTGCAAATATTGCAGAACGCTATACGGGCTGGCGTCTACAAAATGTCGGGCAACAAATATGTGGTGGGCGTGCCCAACATTGATACACTAAAAATCATCATGCGCAGCACATATTTGCAATACGCGGAGCATTATGAGGATGATGTGCGAGGGCAAATTATGCGATTGAATGATGTTGTATTGGGCTACGCCGTGCCGGCAACGTATAACGAGGCGGTGGGTTACCAAAAATATTTGGAGGATGCATCGACTTTAGTCGTTCCATTGGCCCTGCCCTTGAACCACGACCGCCAATACAAACAGTTGGAACTGAAACCGTGGTTTTAGACGGAAAATGAGCAGCTTGAATATTTTATTATACTTATTACGTCGGTTGAAGTAAATCATAATAAAATGTAAATAATATGTATAGTTAAATAAATATTATTTTTAATCATGACACAATATCTAGTATTATCTACACAAATTGGGAAAGATGGCTCATTAGGAAAAGATATTAGTTATGAAATTACACAAACTCCACCTATTTTTACAAATGTATCGAATATAACGTTGACTGCTTCTTCTACTGGTACTAGTTCTACAGGTGCTTCTTCTACTGGAACTGGTTCTACAGGAGGTAAACCAAGGACTACCCGAAAATTACGCAAAAAATCACATCAATCGTATCGCCGCACCAAAGTTATCAGGTAATATAACGCCAATCCCCCTATAAATATAGATTAGTCAGATGACTCCGCATTCGCTACTCTCGGAACGAAATCTGTCAGAAAATCTCTTAGGATCGGCTTCGCCGATCCAACTTGGAATCCAACGGAGCCCATACCGACTACGTCTCCGATTTTTATTCCAAAATGCTAATCGATAAATAGTATTATTATATTTTTGTATGAATATATAATAATATAATGAATGTTTTGAATGGTATAATAAATAGATTCCAACCACATAAAAAAAAAGAAATTGATGAATATTCTCAACTACTAAATCGGAAGAGTACAAAACCCCCAGAAGAGTTTGGTGAACGAAATGCACATAAATCACATAAATACTCAGTAGCCACTATGGCAAGCACCGCAGAAAACACTCCCGAAAATGAATCTATACAAAAAGCAAAATTACCATTGCAACATAATGGAGTATTTAATAAACTTCGTTCCTCTGACCAAAAAAAACCCAAGCAATTAGTAGAATATGCAGTATTTTTAAAGGCAAACTCCATATTTTCAAGTGATACTTTAGAGAATATTTTAAGAAATATCGTGGTCAACTTACAACATATACAAATAATTAATATGTTTTTAGACCCAAAATATCAAGAATATATCAAAAATCTACCAGTAGTAACCAATCAAACCGGAGGTTATGACGTGTCTGACATGGATAAAGTGCGTAAATCCCTCGATTATTTACTATCGGACAGTTACCACGATTTTGGAAAGGGACGAAATCGGTATTTCCCACATACAATTTATGCCAATATGTTTGCTGACGTAAAACATGAAAAAATACAGGCATTAATTAAAAATATTTATCATGGTGCATTTACAGAACGGGATAATCCCGATTTTTTATTAAATTATTTATTGAAGTCTAAATTTGAGGAACAAGTCAAAGTAGATTTTTTAACGGGTGAATTAGTAGGCGATATTCCAGATATTAGTTATTTTTTTTCTGAAAATGGTCCAGATAATTGGCCATCTACAAGAAAAAAAAGCATTGAAGATGCAATTATTGGCGAAATTGCTCGGACAAAAATGGGCGAAGTTATCAATGAAACCAGTGTGGGTGATTGGTATTATATATATGATGCTTGCGTTCCGGGTCGTATTCATGCTAATATTGGTGGGAAACAAGCACTCACTTTGGCAAAAATATGGGACCCGTCCAAAGCGGGTAAAATCTCAAAGAGAGAATTGTTTGAATCTAATAATACAAAAACAACATTGATTTCCCAAGGAACAAATTCACACATGGAAAAGGAAAATCGAGTAAATTATACGATATTTGACTGGGTAACAAATACAAATGAAGGAAAAAGTTTGTATGATGAAATTTACGACGATTTATTACATATTAATACATTACCAAATAAATCACTTATTAAACTCAGATTGGCAGTATCAGACGATGAAATGTGTTCTCTATGTATTAAAATCGCCGATAAATATTTTATTATTGATAGTGGATTCAGTGTGAACGAATTATCCGCGGGTATTTACTATGTTGAAATGTCAGGGAAAATTAAACAGACAGTAGAACAAACAACTCAGTTAATAAAAGTTAGTTATCTACCACCGGATATGTCATCACCTTCTCCACGTATTCTAAAATTAGTTGAAATTATTGATGAACTCAAAGACCATATGAATACCCAACAAATAATAAGCACATTGTTACGATTCAAATCATCCGGAGACCATGGACAATCTAAAATGTGTCAAATCATCAACCACGAATTGAAAGAATTTTGTATGTTTGTAAGTGGCGATAATTTAGCATGCGTCGAAGCTATATCTTTACTGGACATACCCGTATTAATGCGATATTATTCACCGTCAAATTCGACCAAAGACGACGAAGATGAAGAAGACGAAGAAGAAGAAGAGCATAAAGGACCAAATGATGTATGTAAAATCGACGGAACGTTTTTTGTATGTTTATATTTACCAGTAGGAAATAATCCTGACAAATTAAAAATAAAAATAGAAGAACAAGTAGACCGTATCCAAGAATTATTACCATATTGGACAAAAATAGATACAATTTCAGATACACAACCTATTTATGAAACCATAATCACACTTAATAATAAAATAGAACAATTTTTCAAAAATCCATTTGATATATACACTGAACAAAAAAGAGATGCATTATTGGAAGAAGCACAACATATTACAAGCGTCCAAATAGATATTTTAAAACTGATGCCTGATGGAATTGATGAAGGCAAAAAACGATTGAAATTATTAAAATTATTTGCAGATAATTTATATTTATTGTATTACTGGCAAACAAATGGTTTTCAAAAAATATATAATGAAACGGGTGTTGATAATACAATTTTGGAACAATTTGACCAAAAACTCAATACTGCATCTGATAATTTGAAACGACAAAAACTAGCAAGCCCTATTATTATTGCAAATATTTTAGAACAATTTGAAGGGAGAACAACAATAAATATTCAAGATTTGTATAATGTGGAACAATTAACAATTATAAGAGAACAATTAAATAATTCATTTAATGATGATGTAAGTAGGTTGAAAAGTGAATTTAGTTTAAACGATGAAAATATGAAAAAGGTTGAAAATATTGTTAGAGAAATAAAAAAAAATGCAAATAGTCGTTTATTAGATGAAATCGGGAAAATAAAAACAAAGGGAATCGGAATTAATTTAAAAAATATAATAACAAAAACACTTTTACAAGAAGGTCCAGCAATTGTGTTTAAACCGTCAGAACGCGTGATTAAGAAAATGACCATGGTGAAAAAAATGTCAAAAATATCGAAAATTCGACCTAAACCAGCTATACGAGTAAGACGCTCGATAAAGGTTAGGCGAGGTATGACAGCAACCCGAAAAAATAAACCAGATAAAGTAGCAAATAAAAAACGCGCAAGGTCATTAGAGACATCTCAACCCCCAAAAAGACAAAGAACTCAAGCTGTTATTGAAGGTTTTGCAGAGCCGCTTGAAAATCGAAGATTTTCTGATCAGGCTCTGCTCGCAAAGCAAAACCTAGATTCGTTGTCTAGGATTCCCTATGGGTCAGAGGGCATTTCAGGCCCTCAACCTGGAACGCCCTTTCAGGGCGTTCAGAGGAATCCGACAACGAATGAAGTATTACCTGCCGATATAACTACCCAATTAGTAGTTCCTGTAAAAAAAAGTAGGAATAGGCCTAGTTCACGTAATAATCGTCGTCTATCATCGAAAAGAACACAACGGGTAAATAGATAAAAAATCTCAACCTACTATAACGAACAATAAAAATACAGATGGGAAAAAACAACAATGACCCGAATTTTTCCAACATTCAAAAAGCCCTCACTAATTTATCCAAATACCTCAACGATTATGTCACTTCTCTCAATAGCAGTAAATTATTCGCTGGGCTAATGATAATCACACTTAACATAGCTTCTAAATTTGTCACTATCAAATTGAGTAAAACGATGGAATCCTATCTAAAGTATACATTTAGCCGTGATATCTTGGTATTTGCCATTGCGTGGATGGGCACCCGTGATATCTATGTCGCTTTGCTCATTACCGTGCTTTTTATGGTGGCAACCGATTACATTTTCAATGAAGATAGCATGTTATGCTGTCTGCCTGAAAATTTCACAGATTATCATGTCTCACTGTTGGAATCGAAAGAACAAGTGACAGAGGAGGATATCAAAAAGGCCCAGGAGGTGCTCGAAAAGGCGAAAAAGCAAAAGGAAATGCAGGATGGTTCGACCGTTCCAAGTAAGACGCGAAGCGAATCGGACCAGTCGAAAAAACCGATGCAATACCAAAATTTTGGCAATTTTTAGAGTAAAAAAACTTCAAATATATAATGTAGTCGTACTATAACTACATTATACACTATTAAGTAATTCATGAATTTTAACATAGAACAAATTGTTATTATGGTGGATTCTAATATACCTGGTAAGGAACCATTTGAATTAACCAACAAAACATTTCATCATCCGGATTTAAAATCCGCACAAATGCACGCATTTTCGAAATATCCTTATTTTATAACGGAACGTAAATATCCTAAAAATAAACTCTATATTTTAGCTCGAATGAGCTATAAAAAAATATTACGTTTTTTTTTCGATAAGAAATATTTTGAGACGAAATTGATAGGTTTTTATAAAAATGAAGACGCCCAAGAGAAAAAAGAAAAGGAGAATTCATCAGAAGAAACAAATGAAGAAATAATAAAAAAAAAGGAGGAAAATCGGAAGAAATTCGACGATGTTGCGTCTTATAATGTGAAAATAATGATAGAATTATTGTTTCCTACTTCATGGCCAGCGGTAAGAAATATCAGTGATTCCCATTTGGAATATATTTTGGGTAAAAAAGAACAAGGAATTTCCTTTAAAGATACCGTAAATCAGAAGGTGAATTTCGGGTTTGCGACGAAGGGAACCAATTTAACTTCGGGATTGTTTTCTTATTTGAAAGTTGATAGCAAAATTTATACGATTAGTAGAGTTGTATGGCTTAATGATTTATTGAATCATCCAGTCTATCGTAAATTCATTGATAATTTCATCAATTATTCGTTATGGATAGAACGCGAAAGAGATAGAATGGAGATTTTATTAGAATCGAAGAATAAAAAACTTTTTGGTCGTATTTTGGACCAAGGCACCACCGATGCAAAAGGAAATAAAAAACTACGAATAGACAGTTTGAATATTTTTGATGAAGAGAACAATTTCAACGAAAATCGCATCAAAGAAAGCGTAGATTTGGACCCATCTAAGCGTGATTTTAAAAAGATTCAGTTTTATGAAGATTTGGATAAATTAATAACACAAATGACAAATTTTAAAGAACAAATTAACAAAGAGAAAGATAATAAATCAACAAACGGTTCAAACATCAATAAATTGTTTTCGTTGGCCAAAGATTTGATGGATTCATATAACCGTTTAAAACAAAATGACCGTGTCAAGTTGAAAGGAATCACAGATAATTTTCAAATAAAACTCTCCAAAATAGTAGAAGAGTTTAAAAAATTAAACGTATTGGAAAAAATTAAAACGAATTACATGTCCAAAGGCGAAATTAATACGAAATTAGAAGGAGAAGATCCAGATGTAGTCGCCGAATTGAAAAAAGATTATTCGCGTTTGATAGAATTTATAGATAAAAGTAAGGATTTGTTGGAACCGAAGCGCGAAAGTAGCAATTTTGAATTGCAGGAAACAATTGTGGATTATTCAGAAAATAGTAAAAAAATTGATGATACTACTAATAAAGAGGTGTTAGTCTTTAAAGAATTGATGGACAAAGTGCGTAGTGAAATGGTATTTTTAAAAAAAGATAAAACAACCAATGACGAAGATAAAAGATTAATGTATGTGGGTGTTAACGGAATCGATAAAAATAAAATGGACAAGCCGCATTATGAGATATACTTGGCAGTTGATGTGATGGAGGGAGAAATAAACTCGAACAATTTGGAAGGCGTCAAGTGTAAATATAGAGGATTGTATTTGGGTCGTGAAACAGAGAATTTTTTTACCAAATATAACAAATTTGAAGTGAAACAACATCGGGTTTATGTGCCTGAGAAAGATGAAGATGAACAATTACCGGAAGAGAAGGATGAAGAAAAAGTCGAAGAAAAAAATAAGGTGAATGGTGGTTCAAGAAAACTTTTTAAAACTCAAAGCAAAAGACGGAGTCGGTCTAATAAAACTTGGCGACACCTTTGACAAATTTGCCAACTTCTAGACTAACATCACCGTTTTCATCGACGTCATAAATTGTACCGTTCTTCTCATCGTCAGTATAATATGTTTTTTTGTTGATGATTACTTCTTTTACTTCCTCTTCCTCAGCCTCTTCACAAGCGTCAGCGGCCTCTTCCTCAGCCTCTTCCTCTTCCTCTTCCTCTTCCTCAGCCTCTTCACAAGCGTCAGCGGCCTCAGCCTCTTCCTCTTCCTCAGCCTCTTCCTCTTCCTCTTCCTCAGCCTCTTCCTCAGCCTCTTCACAAGCGTCAGCGGCCTCTTCCTCTTCCTCTTCCTCTTCCTCAGCCTCTTCCTCTTCCTCAGCCTCTTCCTCTTCCTCTTCCTCAGCCTCTTCCTCAGCCTCTTCCTCAGCCTCTTCACAAGCGTCAGCGGCCTCTTCCTCAGCCACTACTTCGGTATCAGCTTCTTCTTCCTCTTCGATTTCATATACAATATTTGGTTTACATGATTTTGGTGGGTCCACAATAACGCAATCGGTATCTATTGTTAGATTGGGTTTATTTTTTTTAGTTTGGAGTATTTTGTGCAGGTTCACTTTGTGAACCGGAACAAAATCACCATTCAACGAATCTAGATTTTGCTTCGCAAAACCGGTGTTGCAATCGGTAGGCTCTATTTTGATATCAACCACTGGTTGTTTTCTTAATGGCTTGACCTGACTTGTAGACTGACGCATAGAACGACTCTTAGGCTTTTTATTATCGGGCTCCACCAATGATAACAAATTCATGAGAGCACCCAGTAATTTTTTATTTTCCATTTTCAATGCACGATTTTCCTGTTTCAATTTTTGAACCAAGGGCAACACTTGCATTGCCTCATAATTCGATTTATATACAGTTTGCATGGTAGTTGACATCAATTATGCAGTAAAGTTTATTCAAAGATAATATTATATATTATATTATCTTTATATCATAATACAAAGTATTTTATCAGAAATCAATACGTTTCCATCCATCCGGGAACATATCTCCCATATAATTGTGATTTAAACAGGGTCCGAACCATACCGACGGATAATAAACACGCTTATCCAAGTTGCGATTAAAATACGCGCCCCACCAACTGAACGAACTATTCGCAATGATGTTATAATTACAGCAGGCCATTATGAGCATCTGTTTCCAATCTTCCAAATCATCACGAGCTTTGATATAAGCAAATTTCTCACCAAACTTATCGGATAATTTTTCTATAACCGCTGACACGACACCATTGTCATCTTCTTCACAAAAATAAATGACACGCACCTGTTTTTTATCCAGATGTTTTAGGTCCACTAGCACATTCTCCAGTGCCATTTCATAATATTTATATGGTAATACGTTATGGCAATCCTGTATATGTTTATAATCACCAAGACGAAAATGCATACTGACAGTGAACGTATCAAAAAGTTCCGCGTTCTCCGAAACAGTTTGGTGTATTTGTTGGTCTAACTCTATCAATGTAAATAAAAGTTGCTGCTCATTCTCAAAATATTTGTGACTTTGAAAATACCCGAATAATCGTGTATTTTCATTATTACCTATAACGGGAATAGTTTGATAATTATGAAACGGACATCTGATTTCCGGAAAATTCATCAATTCGGTGTTTGTCAACATATAATTACTGTTATAGGTAGTATATTGTTTCAACGGTTTCAGAAAATTCTCCCAGTATGTATTTCTAGGTTTACCGGCCAACAATTCTTTAGTATATGGAAAAACGAACCCGTGTCCATTTCGTAAAGCGTAGGCCATGGTGGCGAACAATTGAAATAATTGATTACCTAGCCCTCCCATTAATGTGCATGTAATCATTATATGTTAACGATGTGTAATATATTTATGATATTCAAGATATTTCTATATTGATTTGTTTGATAAATTTACACCCCCGAAAAATTGAAATACGTTTTTATAAATAAATCTATCATATAAATTCAACAACAACAATAATATAATGACTATCCAACGAGAAGAACAAGTGGTGCAACCCGCTAGAAAGATTTTCGTATTACCTCACGTATTGCCCAGACGTTGTCGAGATTTTACCAATTTATTGGAAAACAAATCCATTGTGGATTATTTGGGTATTATTTCCAGAAAAAACGAGAAAATTTCCTTTGGTATGGAATTGCATCCAGAAAAGAAATATTGTATTTTCAGTGTAGATTTTATCACGCAGAATACGCCAACCTCAAAACCAAATCTCGATTTGCCAATGGAATTATGTGATATCATCCATAGTTATTCTAGCAATTTTATCTCTTTGAAATTCAAAATAGAATATCCTGGCAATTATCCTTTCGACCAACCGATATGGTCTTTTATTAGTGAAAAAAATGACATGACACATTTGCCCAAGAATTTCGTATTGAGTGAATATTTCCAAGGGTTAGTTGAGAGACACAATGGCAATTATAGTGAATTATCGAGAGGTTTCAATTGGAGTCCTTCTATGAGTATTCGAACAGATATGATTAATTTTATCATGAAAATTAATCATTTTGATGTGATTGCTGACTATTGCGAATAAAAAATAACACCAATAATAGAAAAAAATAAAAAAATAAAAGAAAAATCCATAAAAACTTTTTTTACGTAAAAATATCTTTAATAATCGACGATTTGCTCGGACCAGCGGTCTTGTCAGAACTACGTTTGACTTTATAAACACCTGTATTGTTCTGCACCGTATGATTCGAATTTCCGCTAGAATACGTGTTCAATAATATATCTTCGTTATCTTCATGTAGTTCCGGTAAAATTCGCGTTAACGGCTTGTCAATAACGAGCAACATATGCTCAGTTTTCAATAATTTTCTATATTCTTGTATAGTCAAATTACCATAATATTTTTCCAATAAATAATAAGGGTTGGGAGCGGGTTTAATATTTTTCTTAAAATCATAAATTTTGCTATAGATTTGATTCAATAAATGATATCTCTCGAATTTCATGGAATCGTCAATGTTCTCCTTCATCAAATATGCAACAGCACATTCAGGTCGACAAAATGAACCATATCCGTATATTTTATCGTCCATTTCATACTTTGGAATATAACACGTAGGATTGTCGTAATCATATGTGCACCAAAAGCACGCTGATTTTTTTTCATAATTGTTGTTTTTATATAGATGAATTTTTAACCGTTTCAGTTTCGCATTGATGTCTTTGATGTTTGTCGTATCGCATTCACCTTTGGCAATATCAGTGGCAACTTCAGCTGCGATGGTTCCGCCTAATACGCTGTTATGTTGAGTTTTTGATATAAATAATGCTGTATCAGTATAAGCTGGAATGTCTCGATTTAATAGGATTGAATCAATATTTCTCTTACCAAACTCTTCAGGTGGCCTACGGCCACCTACATAGTTAGTAGTTGGAGGCGTAAACGCCCTCGGCATCGCATGAAAGGCGATGCAAGGTTGAGGGCCTTTCAGGCCCTCCGACCCCTGACCAAACTTCTCATGTGAAGGTTTTGTAGAGCCGCAGGCGGCACAAAATGACCTTTGGTCACCTACATTATTGTTGAATGGGTTCAAACTAAACAATTCTGGAGTAAAATGTTCTCCTAACGACGGTCGAATATCGTCCAAGTTTGTTGGAACCATATGGGCCAACCTACCGTCGTTTTCTCTCGTTTCGCTAAACGAAAGAAAAGCTCCGATTACTCCATCTTTTGCACCAAACTTCTCCGGTTGATTTAGTAATTGTGTGGGTTTTACGGAGTGTAACGTAGTAAAACCCAGATTATCTGTAGATGGAAACAAGCTTTGCTTGTTGGAATCGACAGTATCTTTCTCTGATAAAGATGATAATTGTAAGTTTTTACAAAATACTCCTAGTTCTGTAGGTTCGTTTAATCTCGAATAATTGATTGAATCGAGATATGAAGTAGGTGTTTGTAACATACATTGGTCGACAATTGATGAAGCTTTATTTTCACTTGTATGTAGGTCTCGTTCATACATTGAAAAAGGGGTTGTATTATCCATATTACTGTAAGTATAAATGTCCGGAGGAATTGAAGGGTCATATTCCAAAGGATATTTAACCATTTTATTTAATTTATAATTATGTTCGCTCAAATCATTGATAGAACATTTTAAATGTAAAATAATATTGGCGATAGAATTGACGGTTTCATTTTTTTTTTGACAATTCAATGTGAGTTTCCCCCCTTTGGGTTTTCTCCCCCTTTTCTTGGCCGGTTCTGTAACAGCTTCCATACTATTAGGTTCTTCTGGAATTATATCATCCTCGATAAAAATCTGTATATTAGGAGTCAAATCTTTATTAACACTATCATTGAGTGATGATGCCGGTAATGAAGTTGAGGCATCCGACGACACGACATTATTTATCGATTCATCGCTCTTTTTTTTGACGCGTTTTTTTTTATTTATTTCATTATTATTTTCCATAAAAAGATAATATTTGTATTTATTGGTGTGAAACTTTATGTTGTTTTGAAAAATATTTTATGGTAATGGGACTTATAGAATAAAAATCGAAGTTTTTTCTTTCGTTACGAGAGTGGAGTATTTTGCGCATGCGGAGTCGTATGGAGTGTTTTCTGTAACAAGCTTTGCTTGCAGAGGAAAATGAAAAATTAGTAATCATTATATACTTCAATCATGGAATTTAAACATCTATCTAAAAAGACATTAATATGTCCTGTTTCAACATTTAAACTATGACCGTTTTTTTTATCACTAAACGCGTCCCCTTGACTTTTCCAAAAATCAAATCCCACGATTTCATTCGTGCGAATATCATTCGAAAGTAAATCTGCAAAAACAATATCATCCGATACATTATACAAATCGTCGTATTTGACCTGACAAATCGTCAACTTATTGAACTTGTCTGATAATGTCCTGATAAAATTTGTCACACCAGATGTATTGTTACAATAAAATGAATAACTTTTACGTCCCCTTGACATGTACCCCCCACGAATACCAAAGGTGCGTAAATTATGGTCATAAAAAATATACGTGCGATTAATCTCTTTATTTTCGTTATCGTATTCCACCACTTTGCAAATCAATGAATCAGTCGACATAGTATTATAATATAAATATGTCATTGTCTTTATGTTTTTTTAATAAAACTAAATAAAAACGTATGCATGTAAAGTGTATAAGTATTTATGACAACGAAAAATCTTACAAACACAACTATTCCGTGGATTGAAAAATATCGACCAACGAATTTCGATAATATTGTATTGGATGACATCAATCGCATTCTTTTTGAGAACATACTAACTAAAAAACATTTTCCCAATCTATTGTTTTATGGTCCTCCCGGCACTGGGAAAACAACGACGATAATTAACCTCATCAACGAGTATCAAAAAAAAAATAGCGGTGGAGGAAGGGGTTCGGTCATACATTTGAACGCGTCGGATGAGCGTGGGATTGATATCATTCGAAATCAAATCAATCAATTTGTGAAATCCATGTCGCTTTTTGAGACTGGATTCAAATTTGTGATATTGGACGAAGTAGATTATATGACCAAAAACGCCCAGCAGGCTCTGAAATATTTGTTGCAGACATCCACATACAACGTGCGATTTTGTTTAATTTGCAATTATATTAGTAAAATCGACGAATCGCTTCAGAATGAATTCATATGTGTTCGTTTCAATCAATTACCTAAGAAAGATATCTATTATTTCATCAAAAAAATTACACAAAGTGAGAACATAGAAATTAGTGATGAAAGTATTGATACGATTCAAACCATTTATCATTCGGACATACGTAGTATGATTAATTTTCTACAATTGAATCAAAATATGGAGAACCTGGGAAAAAACATCATACATCGAGGTGTATGGGAGCAGATACATGAACAATTGGTTATGAAACGAGATTGCAACGAAACTGAGATTTTTACTTATATACACGATATAAGTATAAAATACAACATGGATAAAAAAAATATTATACAGACCTATTTGAACTATGTAATACGAAATTATCCAAACTTGATTAGCAGTGAATTTCTTAGCATAGCAGAAAAAATAATTCAAAATCATGAAATCAAAAACGAACAAGTGATTTATTATTTCATTTATTCACTGCAAACATATTACGCCGAAATATTAGACCATTAGACCATTAGACCATTACCTGTATATTTCCATACGTTTTTTTAAATCATTCAAAAAATGATTGGGTGGACTACCAGATATATTGTTGGGGTCAAAATATGTACCAGACGATTCCAAATTCCATTTTTTATATTCATTGTTTTCTTTATCATTTTTTTTTAAAATTATTATGGCAGGCGATTGCGGTAACTTTACTTCGGGAATACGTCTGTACATTTTAGTTATATAAATTATATAGGATAAAATAAAAATATAAAATTGAATGAATATAAAGCCTTTATATGAATTATACACTAATATAGTTCACATAATTATAGCAATAATGGATATTAACGTAGATGAGGAATGGACAAAATTCTTAATTATGTCTAACACTAAGAATAGTTCAGGAATATTAAAACCAACGAGCAGCTTATGCAGTAATAATATCAAAACAAATGGTGAAGAGAATATTTGTCTTGATGATGGAAAAAAAGAGGAAACAGTATGCACATCAAAAGATGATTATAACTTACCCGAAATGCCTAAATGCGATGAATTATATATTTCTACCAAAACAAAAGTCGTGTTTTTAAGTCAAGAAATAGATATTCATGCCATATTTTGGAATATTCCGGTCATTGAATATTGGCGTCCATGTTGTGGAGTAGTGAAAAAACAGATGAAAATTGTCTCGAAAACTCCAGAGGAGTTTGAGGAATATAAAAATAAAATTAAGGATATTTATTATTATACGGAAAATATTATTAAGCAAATTGATAACCCATCTGCCCGCAGGATTAAGTTCAAGGACGAACGAAAAATCACAATTGGTATTTCGAAGAAGGATATCATGAACTGTCGCGGGAAAGTGAAGAATGCATTCTATAATTGCTTTGCGATTATTCTGCGGTTTGAATACGAAGGCGTGTATCGTGAAATTCATGTCAAGGTGTTTAATACAGGAAAAATGGAGATTCCTGGTATCATCAACAACCAATTGTTGGATATTGTCAAGGATATGGTGCTTAAATTGATACAGCCACATATCGAAAACGAATTGTCGTTTATCGAGAATACCAAGGACGAAAATGTTCTCATCAATTCGAATTTCAATTGTGGGTTTTATATTAATCGCGAAAAATTGCATTCTATTTTGTGTAAAAAATATGGTATTGAGACATCATATGACCCGTGCAGTTATCCTGGGGTAAAATGCAAGTATTATTTTAACAATGACCATGAGTATTGCAAGGACATTCAACAGGGAAAAATCATTCGTGAGGACCGGAGTATGAAGATGAGCGAATTGTTCGAAAATAAGAAATACACTGAAGTGTCATTTATGATTTTCCGGACTGGAAGCTGTTTGATTGTGGGTAATTGCTCGGAAAAAATTTTGATGTTTATTTTCGATTTTATTAAGAAGATTTTAAAAGATGAATATGAGAACATTGCCGTAAAAGGAGAGGAGATTGTGGCAAAAACAAAAAAGACCAAGTTGCGTAAGAAGATTATCTCGATTTCTCAGAGTTATTTTGATAACATTAGTTCGAGCACAAATCAGAAACCTACAGTTTCTGACAAATAAAGGATGAGAAAAAGGGAAGGGGCGGGTTAGAATGTAAATAAATTCTTCACAAATACACTGTATTTTTTTGTTTCCAACAATTTTTTTAATTCTTGTAGGTTCTCCTCTTGATAAAAATATTTCATACTATTTATATTGATTTGATACAATGTCGGCATTTTGTTTGTCCTTTTCAATTGTTTTATTTTTTTATAAAATTCCAATAAAAATTCATCATACGTGTCGTAATCCATGACCAGTTTTTCTTGAAGAAGATTGATATAGTCAAAAACCATCTGTATTGAGCTCCTTAGAGTTATATGAGAGGTTAGATTAATGTTATCGACCGATGGAGAACTTACATCACAAGTCGATTTCACAGAGCAAAGCTCTGTTACATCTACTTGTGATCTGGGGTTTACTCCGCTATGCTCCATAAACCCCACACATAATAACAATATTTTTCGAAGATGGTTTTCTACCAATTCAATAATTTCTTCGATTGATATGGTTTTATCTGTATGGTTTTGTTTCGAACCATGTTCTATGTCCTTATTTCTGTTCTCCTCTGTTTCAAAATAAAGTTCTTCAGTAAAAAACAAAATAGTTTTTGTGACGCTGGAAATAAGATTTAATGTATGAAAAATTTCAGGTTCGCTGCGAACGATTTTTTGTTCATCTGAATTAAAAAATACATTCATTAGTTGAATGTTTTCTGTAGTAAAGCATGGAGAAGGCGGAGGAAAACTTTCGTGCCGAGAAAACGATGTAGGACGAAGTCCGGAATCGTTTGGAATAACTTCATTCTTTAATATATTGTCTTTTATTGATAAGCTTTTATCGGCTATTAATTCTACCGAAACGGTTTTTTTGTAGACAAACAAAATAGCATTCAAATTGTTAAGATTATGCAAAAAATTGGTTTTGTTCATTTGTTCAATATATTCTAAATAACAATAGTATGCTTTTTGACACTGAATATAGGTTTTATCGATGTCTTTTGTCGTCGATAGTATGATTTTGAAGACATGAATGATTGTGTTCAATCCTATAACGATGATATAGGTTGAATTATCTATCGTTTTTAATGTTTGTGATTGCATCATATGTTGCAAATATTCTTTGATGATTAATATGTATTTATGAACAATTTCCTCACCTCTATTCATATTTTATGTATAGAGTGAAACTTGATTTTTATTTTGTTGAAAACAACATAAATATGTTTATGGAAACAATCCAATGGAGAACCTAATAAAATATCCTCAAGCTCACGAACATGCCATAGTAAATAATAATCAGTATATCAAGGATGAAATACATCCATATGTCGATTATAAAAACAAAGTTTGTGTGAAGCCATGGGGGCATGAATTTCTCGTTTTTGAGAACAATAATATTGGTATGTGGTTTTTAAACATCAAGAAGGGACATCAAACCTCACTTCATTGTCATTTTAAAAAAGATAGCATCGTCATTGCCATAAAGGGCTCGGCAAAAATTATGTTGATGGATGACGAAGTAATATCATTAAGTGAAATGTCGTCTATCTTTCTTCCTCATAATAATTTTCACGGCATATCGTCATTTTCTGACGAAGTATTTCTATTAGAAATCGAAATTTTCAATGACAGTTTGAAGTTCAGTGACAAAAATGACTTGTTACGTATCAATGATGTGTATAACAGGACAATTACTGGTTATTCTTCGTCTGTTCATGTGAGTGACCGCATTCAAGATTTGGAAAAATATGGATATTTTTATTTTGAAGAAGGTTACGATGACGAAATTCATGGTGTCGATGCCAAATTAACGACATTTACTACAAATAATATGAACAAAATGACCTTACTTGCAGACTATCAATACAATATATTGGTAGAAGGAAAAATGTTTTATAATCATCAGTATATGAAAGAAGGTTCATTTGTAAACATCAATGATTATCATAATAATCCACCGCAATTTCCCAATGATATAATCAAGGTTCTCTCTTTGCGAAATATCGCTTATAAAAACAATTCGAAAATCATCTATGACAATGAGCAATTAAAAATAATCGTACAACAATTGAAACAACGTAATGAACGTGTTATATTGTCATCAGGATGTTTTGATATTGTTCATATAGGTCATTTGAATACCCTTTTGGAAGCGAAAAAACTCGGTGACAAACTCATTATTTGTCTGAGCAACGACGAGCAAATCAAAAAATTAAAAGGAGAAGACCGTCCGATTAACAATTATCAGGACCGCATCGATTTGTTTAAAACCATATCTTATGTAGATTATATTGTTCTGTATAATGAAGAGAACATTGAAAAAGAAGAATCACTGGGTAAAATCATGAAAATTGTCGACCCCGATTACTGGGTAAAGGGTGACGATTACGTCAAGGAGGACGTTCTCAAAAAACATCCATATTTACGAAATATACATTTGTGTAAAAATGTAGAGAATAAGAGCACGACTAACATAATAAAACAAATAAAAAAAGATGTAAAGATATGAAAATATTGTATACAACTATATTTTCATAAACATATGAAGGTTCTCGTTTGTGGTGCATCCGGTCTACTCGGTCGTGATTTATGCAAGCTTTTATGTGATGAGAACATAGAACATATTGGCACTTATTCATCACGACCTATATATAACGGAATTCAAGTTAATTTCATGGACATAAATAATATTATGAGTGCGTTTACAGAACATAATATTACGGTATGTGTCAACTGTATTGTGGAACGTCAAGTGAATACTTGCGAGAATGATTGGTCCGTTATTAAAAAAATAAACATTGATATTGCTGCAAATATCGCCAAAGTATGCAATAAAGCCAATATATATATGGTTCATATTTCTACTGATTATGTGTTTGATGGCAAAAACGCACCCTATTATCCGGATTCGCCCACAAATCCTTTACAAAATTATGGTATATCCAAATTGATTTCGGAGAATAGGGTTGCACATTATGCAAAAAACTATACGATAGTTCGTGTGCCGGTTCTGTATACTGATACATCGATTTTATTGGACGAAAACGCGGTGACATTGATAGGCAAAAAGGTATTGAACCGTATAACACCGACATACGAGGATAATTATTATGTACGCAGACCCAATTATATCCCCGATTTCTGTCGATTTTTGTTGGATATCATGAATAGTAATCAAAAAAGTCATTCGTTGTCGGATTCCTCTGAACGCCCTGAAAGGGCGTTCCAGGTTGAGGGCCTGAAAGGCCCTCTGACCCGTAGGGAATCCTTGACAACGAATCTAGGTTTTGCTTTCTGTGAGGAGCCTGATCAGAAAATCTTCGATTTTCAAGCGGCTCTGCAAAACCTTCAAATATATCATTTTAATAATCCACATGATAACGTTACCAAATATGAAATGGCAAATATGATTTCTTCTTATTTGAATAAAGAGAATCGTATTGTACCTATTGATGAAGAACCTAATGACGGTGTGGACCGACCAAGAGACACTTATTTGATGGATAATAAATATAATATCAACGATTATACGTTTACCTCGCTAAAAGAAGGATTAGAACGTTGTTTTCGAAAATTGTGGCATCCCAAATTGGATTTTACTTGTGAAGATAACACTAAGGATATATTTTTCCTCCTGGATTTGGATGGAACGCTCATAGACTCAGAGAGATTGCATTATGTAGCGTATCTTCGCGCATTGAAAGGTTTTTATGCGCTGGCATGGCAACCCGAAAAGTTTACCCAACAAAGTTTCAATGATGTTATTAACGGTGAGGGTATAGATGCTTATATATACAATATTTGCAAATCACAAACATTTGTGGAATCGACCAAACAATTGAAAAATTTATATATGAAAACCGAATTAACCAATGTAGACTTGATGCCCGGTGCCGATGCCCTGATAGATTATATTCATACCTATAATATAAATCACGCGGTAGTTACAAATACGAGCAAAGAAAACATGGAACTTTTTATAAAAAAACAACCCAAACTCCAATTGTTAAAAAATTGGATAACGCGGGAAGATTATACGAATCCAAAACCGGATGGAGAATGTTTTTTATTGGGTTTGAAAAAGTTTCATCAAGGAGAACCTCATGTGATTGGTATCGAAAATACTGTTTGTGGTCATCAGTCTTTGCAACATGCGACCAAATGTATTTATATGATGATGGACAAAAATATACAACAAACACCCATGGCTTATTCCTATGCACAAAAACAAGATGTCTATATTATTGATGATTTTTATCAATTATGCAAATAACATAAAAAAAATGTCGTATATGCCATTACGATGAAGTATTTGATTACAGGTATTACAGGGTTTTTGGGACCACATTTGGCCAATATTTTGGTGAAAGAAGGTCACGATGTATACGGATTAATACGCATCAATAACGGAAGAGAAAATGACATTCGTGATGTAGTCTACGACGATGTTTTCGAAAAAATAACCTTTGTTTGTGGTGATATTTGTGATTATCGTGCCATGAACACTATTTTTACTACCCACACGTTTGACGGGGTATTCCATTTAGCTGCCCAATCCCATCCACCCACCAGTTTTACTGACCCTATTATGACATGGGAGAACAATGTGATGGGTTCCATTAATCTGATAACTTGCATCAAAGATTCACAACCAGAATGCAAATTCGTCTTTTGTTCCACGGTGGAGGTATATGGTAACGAAGGTAGCGATGGTAGAAAGATTGTCGAAGATAACACATTGCTCCCGGCAAATCCTTATGGGGCATCCAAAGCGGCTATTGACATGTATCTCCAAGAGAGAATCAAAAATGAGCAAATGAATTGTGTTATTGTCCGACCCTTTTGTTTTACTGGACCGCGTCGTGGGTCGAAGTTTTCTATTTCATCCGACGCGATTCAAATTGCACGTATGATGTTGGGAAAACAAGACAAGGTTCTCAAAATAGGCAATCTAGATACGGTGCGTATTGTAGCAGATGTGCGTGACATTGCAAATGCTTTCTATTTGATTATGGTTAATAATAATACATCTGGTAAGATTTACAATGTATGCGCTGGAGAACCCAATAAAATACGTTTTTATACCGATACGTTGATTCGATTGAGCGGACTTTCGGACGTAACGATGGAAATCGAACCAAAATTCTGGCGTCCCATTGATATTCAGTATCAGGACGGTGACTGCACTCGATTGATGGAGGACGTCAATTGGAAACCAGAATACAACATAGAAGATACATTGATTGATTTATTAAGATATTGGGTTAAAAAAATAAATACATAATAATGCATATACTTTATGGATGTTGCGACGTATAGGATATGGTTCCAATTTCAACAAAATATCCATTATTGGTGATGTTCTCATCAAACAAAGTGTAAATTCGTATGGACATCAAAAGATGGAAAATGAGATTGCGTTTTATGAATTTCTTTCAGAAAATAATATAGATTTTAATGTGCCTGAAATATTTCATATAGACAATAACAATCATACGATTGAAATGTGTTATTTAAATAAGCATATCCCATTATACAAGGTGTTTTTCGACATGTCAGATGATAAGAAACAATACATATTACAAAAGATATATGAGAACCTTGCAAAAATACATTGCCAACAAATACAGGTGAGTCAATATGTTTATTGGAAAGATTTGTATAAAGAAACTGTGCATAAAATAGAATCTAGATTAGAACCAATACAGCATCTGATAAGAAAATACAAACATGTCACGAGCGTCAACGGATTACCTTTGAAATCGTTGGATGAAATTATTTCGAAAGTAAATTCGCGTATAAAAGAGTATGTACATCAACAAAATGAGTATAATTATTCATTGATTCATGGTGATTGTCAGTTTAATAATATTTTATATGATGATAAAGACCAAATAGTATTCATCGATCCTAGAGGATATTATGGTGATACCAAATTATATGGTCTCAAAGAATACGATTACGCCAAAATAATATTCGCACTTTCTGGTTATGACGTGTTTGATAATAGTAAGATAGATAATCTATCTATTGACGGAACTAATATAATCATTTCCGATTTTTTACAACCTATTTCGCAAATATCTCCTATAGTTACTACATTGTTTGCGTGTATATGGTTAGGTAATGCGCATATTTTTATAAAAAACGAAGCAAAATGTATTACGAGTTATTTTATTGCCATGTATTATGCTTCAAAATATTCATGCGTTTAAAAATATGATTTGTGAGAACTTAGAACAATCTATGATATGACAACATATGTATAATATTTAGACGAAATAACCATATAAAGTAAAATTGGACTATATTTTATATTTTATAATTTCATAGTGAATATGGAAAACCAACCTTTACTTTCGTCTTCGATTAATTCATCTACATCAGCTAGTGTAAAAATATCTAACACCACTGCACCATCAAGTGCTTCAGCGACCAGCGGCTACCGTTTACCCGACGTCACCACGTTGCAACACGCTGCCAAACTATCCATCGTGGAAGACAAACCTATCATGCTTGATTACTGGACCTTTTCCTTGGACAAGACGGTTCTCATTGGTGTCAAGGAAAATTCTGAGAAACTTCTTGTGAAGAGCGAGGAGGAATATACGAGCCCCGTTTCCAAAATTTACAAAGTAAGTAATGAATACATTATTATCACGGAGAACTCTATCTATATTGTGGATGTTAATATTCCTACCAAACGCATTTCTGGTAATTCTGAATAATACTAGGATTTATTGCTCCACACTAATAAAATATAATTATGATATCATCATTATATTTTTTCCAAACAACTCCGAACTACGTTCTACGTTGTTTGTCAGCCGTGGAATAAATACAAAATTGATTTTGATTATATATAATAATACATAATCAAATGTTCAGAATTGTTGCAAGTTCTACAATTAGTTTTGGGTTAGGGTATATGTGTGCTACTTATGGTAAAGGTTTTACGGGCACCACAAGGGTAGAGACCCCTATGGGGTCTCTTTCCGGAGGTGCCGTAAAACCTCAATCATCCGTAGATGTAGATGAGTCCGGCACCACAAGGGTAGAGACCCATATAGGGTCTCTTTCCGAAGGTGCCAACCTAGAATTCCCTTCGGGAATTCTTTGGCGAAGCTCATCGAAATCGATGGATGATAAACTTGAATCTCCTGATGGTTTTGCGAAGCCGAATACGGTACAAAACCTAAACATCTCCGGTCTACGACATTCGATGTTAGGAGGTTTTCCTCCATTCGCTTCGCTCGTTATGGAAAACACTCCAGATTCGTGTAAGGATAAAGAAACAGAAAAAGCACTATATAATAAATATGGAATCAAATATGACGACAATGGTCGTGCAATTTATTACGGTGCACCATAAAATCTGTCTTTGATTTTTATACCAAAATCTTATCTAATTCCGTCATTTGCTCCTCTGTTAACGTCTCAGGAAACTCTACTTCAAATTCAATAATCAAATTGCCTGTATTCGATTCTCGATTGAACCCCATATTAGGTATTACCTTTTTCGAATTCGGTTTGATAATGGTTTTATTGACACTATTATTTAGACATAATTGTTTTCCATTTAAATGTTGTAGGTCGAAGGAGAACCCACATAATGCCTCTTTGAGAGTAATATTTCGTTTATATACAATGTCGAGACCCATACGTTTGAATTGGGTATTGTTAGTTATTTGAATCGTCAATTTTACATCCCCTTTGGTCATTTCATTTAGAACATGTCCGCGGTCTTTCAATATAATCATCTCGTTCTCATCAATACCAGGTGGAACATTAATATATATGGTTTCATTCTCATTATGTTTGATATTGTTATGTAATACCCAGCGTTCAACAATAAGAGGAATAGAGACTCCTTGATAAGCTTGTTCTATCGAAATGGCAATATGTTTCATGATAGGAGGTGGTTTATTCATATTCTGAAAAAAAGGATGGCCACCTCCGTCCATCTGAACACCATTGTGAAAAATGCGCACCCCGGGCCCCCCGAATCCGTGCATATTGAAACCTGGTATACCGCCGCCTCCAAATGGACCACCCCCACCTCCACCCCCACCACCAAACATCATATTGAACATGTTATTGATGTCATGGGCTGCATCCATGTTCATGTGACCATGTCCTGGAAATCCGTTTAATTCCATGTCATATTGTCCCTTTTTACCTGGGTCGCTCAATGTTTCATATGCAGAATTGATTTCCTGGAATTTCTCGGTATTTCCACCTTCGCGGTCCGGGTGATGTTGCATGGATAATTTTCGGTAAGCTTTTTTTAAATCGCCTTCGGATACGTCTCTCGGAACACCTAATACATCATAATAATTGTCTGCCATATGTTATCTGATATATCTATTATTGTATATATGAGATAATTTGTATATCATTTTCCACATAATAATAATAATAATTATTATTACTATAATTGGAAAAAGACGTAAACCCAAGCAAATACAATATACATACTATTATGAATCGTCAATTCACTTTTATTTCGAAATATAAACCTTATTACGTCGATGATTTTACGTTTGACCCCAAGGTAATTCATGTATTAAAAATGCTCTATGAAATCGATGATTTGAACATTCTTTTTGTAGGTAATTCGAGCTCGGGTAAAACGACACTGTTATATGCCATAATCAGAGAATATTATCAATTGAAAAAAACGGATAATATTCCAGAAACCAACATCATGTTTATCAACAATTTGAAAGAACAGGGTATTAATTTTTATCGCAACGAAATGAAGAGTTTTTGTCAGTCTCATTGCACCATTTCAGGTAAGAAAAAAATGGTAGTGATTGATGATATAGATAATATCAATGAACAAAGCCAGCAGGTATTTCGTAATTACATTGACAAATACAAGAACAATGTGAATTTTATTTCAGTTTGCACCAACATACAAAAGGTGATTGAAAGTATTCAATCGAGAACCCATATTATTACGATACCGATGATGGACAGTCCACAAATAAAAACGGTGTTGGAGAAGATTATTATCGAGGAACGATTGGTAATTGATGAACCCGCCAAAGAATATTTGTTCTCTATTTCGAACAATTCCATACGCTGTCTCATCAACAATTTGGAAAAGATTTTTATTCTTGGTTTACCTGTGGACCTCCAATTATGCAAAAAATTATGCTCGAACATTTCGTTTCAACTGTTTGAAGATTATGTGGAATGTATCAAAACAGATGATTTGAATGGCGCAATACAGATATTGTATGGTATTTACGATTATGGTTATTCGGTCATTGATATTTTGGATTATTTTTTCACATTTGTGAAAACGACGGATTTATTAGATGAGGAACAGAAATATCAAATCATCCCGGTATTATGCAAATATATTACTCTTTTTCACAATTTGCATGAAGATAATATCGAATTGGCTCTGTTTACGAATACGGTATTTGGCGTGATACGTGGATGAATGCCTACGAATATAAAAAATTGATTTGTATAAAAAAATTAATAATATTAGTATTATTACTAATTCTCCTCCACTACGTTCCAGATAATTGGCGCAGAAACTCCGTTCTTCGAACTCCGTTTCTCGTTTAAATTTGTGAACTTTATGAAAATGGCTTCTATGATTCCAAAGGCACTGTTCTCGGCGCATCCAATTTTCGATAAAATGTTTAATCCGGCTTATGAGTCCAATTATAATAACGATGTTCCAGGTTCGAGAAACCGTTTTACAACCGACTGTCATATCAATGGTGAATATTTTCGTTCTAGAACAAATAATCAATACTTTTGTGTAGTAGATAAAAACGTAAAGGTTGGAGAATTATCAGAGTTTATGGGAGATTTTCGTCAAATACACAATGCATTAGGCACACGTAATTACCATCCAGATAAACATGTCATTTTACGTTTGGAATTTTCCAGAAACAAGGAATATTTTGTAGAAAGTTACCAAGCGATAAGCATAAAAAATCCAGATGTTACGGTTATGAATATACCACTGAAAGAGTTGTTATTAATTACACCGAAATTTGAAGAATTACCGTTCTTGTAACATTCATAAATATTCACTTTCGTTGGCTTAATTTTCACCAGTTTGCACCTAAATGCAAACAAATAAGTATGTTGTTATTTAACCGACCAAGAACGCTGTCGGTTAACAAAGGATGTTCATATGTGTTTGATTAGCTCCTTCATTAATATGTTTTTTGCGGCGTTTACATCTCTACCTACTTTCCTTTTACAATTTGAACAATGATACACTTTCGATGCACCTGGTTCATTCATCGTTCCACAAAAACTACATGTTTTTGTCGTGTAATGTTCTTTGGTGCAAATTACTATTTTTCCCTGTTCACTCGCTTTAAATAGTAATCTTTCTTTGAATTTGTAAAATTTCAAATTGTTGGTATCCC